>Ga0116223_10005615_pt1 | contig 10523 bp, 10 predicted proteins | sample Sb_taG_3_FD_90092 | JGI IMG/M metagenome (GOLD analysis project Ga0116223, IMG submission 90092) | Peat soil microbial communities from Weissenstadt, Germany - Sb_50d_a_PC metaG | ecosystem: Environmental > Terrestrial > Soil > Wetlands > Peat | place: Germany: Weissenstadt | collected 2010-09-21 | reverse complement strand
GGCCGGTAAACGACATGTACCCGCGGGGGTTGCCAATCTGCAGAAGGTTGAACTGGTCAAAGCGAAACTGCGGTCCGAGTTTGATCAAATGCTTGCCGTGCACAATGCTCAATGTGTCGTTAAGCTGGATGTCCTGGGTCGTGCTGCGGGTCGGCGTATACCCGGGTTCACCCAGCCCGGCGTACGCGCTGGGAGCAAACCAAGTCAGTCCATTAATGAGGGGATCGTTTGGCACGCCAGGCACTTGCAGGTTAGTAGGCGGGTATTGCTGCCCATAAGAAGGGGAGTTCGAGATGTAGTGGACGCGGTTGAATCCAGCGCGGAACGCGTTCACCATGTTCGACGTCATGGCATAATTCAAGCCGAATACCATTCCCTCTGTGTTTAAAGGCCGATTCCCGGTGTTGTAGCCTCCTCCGTCCGCAATCCCAGAGAATACCGGTGCCTGAAAACGTGTGTCCTTAATGAATGAAAACCGCTGGAAAAGCTGGGTTTTGTCGGTGACATTCTCATCCGCCCGCACATCCATCTGATCAATCCGATCCTGTCCGGGTGCATTCACCTCATAGTTGTTGGCCGTCCAGTCTCCCGCCGGTCCCGGCTGGTTCATTGCAGGATAAAGAGCGGCATAGTTCAGTCCGAGGCTGTACATGCTCCCCGCGGGAATGATATTTGCCTGTGCTCCAGGCAGACCGGTAGTTGGATCAAACCCAAAACCGTTGCGCACTGTCTGGCAAGGTGTTGGGTTCGGAGGGGGGCCGCAGCCTGCGGGCACCTGTTGATTCGTGGATGGGTCGTAAATCTCGTTGGGGTAAATGGGTCGACCCAACGCATCTGTGCCCGATGGCGTGCTTCCGAGAATGTAGCTGAAATCTCCGTTCCGCTCGTTGGATGTGCCGTTTGTGCCGTCCGTCGGCACAGTGACAATGTCAGTTTGCGCCTGGTGAATGCGTGTCCCCTCATAGTCAACGAAGAAAAACGCCTTGTCTTTCTTGATCGGCCCGCCGAAGGTCGCCCCGAACTGGTTCTGCTTGTAAGGGGCTTTGGCGACAGTAGTGCCAAAACCGTATTGCGCGGAATCAAAGGCATCGTTGCGCAGGAACTCCCAGGCGCTGCCGTGGAATTTGTTCGTGCCCGACTTGGTGGTGGCATTGATGACAGCGCCGCCGCTGCGTCCAAACTCCGCCGAGTAGTTCAAGGTCTGAATCTTGAATTCGGCAATGGCATCCACGCTGCTCAATACAGCCACGTCCCCGTTGTCGTTGGAGTTGTTGTCGATGCCGTCGAGAGTGAAGTTGTTCTGATCCCCGCGAGTGCCATTGACCGCGAAGCTGCCCCCAGCGTTGCCGTTCGTCGGTGTGCTGCCGCCGTTGACCGGTCCCTCGATGACCTTGGCCACCCCCGAGGTGAGTTCTGCGAGGTCCGTGTAGCGCCGCCCGTTCAAGGGCAACTCCTCAACCGTTTCGGCGGTCACAACGTCGCCCAGGGATGCGTTCTCGGTTTCGAGCAGCGGAGGAGCTCCGCTTACTTCCATTGTTTCCGAAACCGCGCCGACCTTAAGACTGAAGTCCAGCCGGATGGTCTGCTGCACATCGAGCACGAGGTCCTTCCGAATTTCCCGATGGAAGCCGGTGGCTTCGACGGAAACAGAGTATCGGCCGATATGGAGCGGAGTAATCACGTAATCGCCGTTCTGCTCCGTTTTTGTCGCAGTGGCAATGCCTGTGTCCGTGTTGGTGGCTGTGACGGTGACGTTGGGCACTAGGGCGCCGCTGGCATCCTTGACCGTCCCGACCAAGCTGCCAGTATCGACTTGCGCGAACCCAACCACGGCCACACTGATCAGAAAAACGACAACTCCTATGGTCTTTCTCATGAGTGATTCTCCTTCCGCGGACGTCATGCAGTGTCGATCAATGGCTCGGCGGCAAATCTTGCAGCCGCCCTCCCGCTGTTTGCAGCACAGAAACTGTTCCGAATACTAACGGAACGTTTCTTTTTATATCGTTTTGTTGTCTTTTGTCCAGAACAAAACAAAGCTTCGATAGCAAGCGAAAATCTTGAGGAATAACAGGCGGCAGGGCTATAGACACGGGGGTGATCAGCTGGGATGGGGTCGGGACGGTGCCAGACGCCCTACTTGGGTTCTTCCGCTACCAACCGAAGCAGTCCAAATCTCTCTGGGGTGTGGAACGTATGACTCATCGTGGGTTGCCAGACAACTTCAATCCGGTTCGGCGGTGGGCCCTGGCTGCGAAACAAATTGATTCGAAACTTGTCGCCAACTGCCGGAGCTTGGCTCTGCAGAGCCGAGAATGGAATGCGCATGGCTCCGTACCAAATCTTCGTGACCGGATCGATGCGAGCGGCTACCGTGAAGCCAGAGTTCCATGTCCAGCCATCTTCGTGATGCGGCTTGGATAGGTCAATGTCGAGATCGACCCACTCCCCCTGCGGCGAGATTTCGAACTCTTTGTATCTGCGGATGTTTTGAAAATCAGAACCAATAAAGACCTCGGCAACATCCCAGTCCCAAAGCTGATTTGTCTCTGTCGAAGTGCTGGGTGACGGCTTGAGATTCAGCGCTTCGTAAGGACAAACGAATAAGAAGTACAGATTCCTCTCTGTCCAGCGGGAGCGGACTTCGGTACGGTAGCGCGATTGGTTTTGGCCGTAAGGAGCCTTATCCGCATAGACGAGGCGAGCTCCGCGCCAGAACGGGCTAGTCGCATCCGTGCTTGGCATCACGTCTTCACGAGCTTTTGTACTTTCCATCACGGCAGGATCGGCTGCCCTGAGTATCGGTATTGCGATGAAAACGAGTGTGCACGCGATCACGCCATTCCGTATGCGCGTTTGCAGGGATCGATGCATCAGACTGTCACTCTCAGTTGACGAGCGGCATTCTCAAAATAGACTTTGCGAAGAACCGTCTCCGGCAGATGGATACCATAAATGCGCCAGCGCCCCTGAGGTGGAATTTTCGCCGGAGCGTAGTCGAAGTACTCGTCCTCCGTCTCCAGGAATCGGTAGTAGATCTCGTACAACTGATCGTTGAATACTTGTTGAGGAAACTCGTCACCGTGGGGAGTGGCGTCGGTGCCGAACAGGATGCGATCTTGATACTGATCGAGAAACCTCCGTGCCGTGCGGGGTTGCCTGCCCAACTCTCCGACACGGGCAGCGATGTCGACTGTCATGTTCGGGAAGCGGTCGAGGTTCTGCGCTACATTCGCCAGGTTCTCGCCGAAGTTCCCCACGTGCAACACGACGAATTGCGTTCTGGGATGTCTTGCAAAAACCCGGTTGCGGGCTTCAAGTAATTCCGCGTTGCTGGGAAAGTCGCCACCGTAAAAGGACCAGTTCGGATGGTTATTGAGCTCCTCATAGCGCTCGTTGAACCGATCGGTAGGAGTAAAAAACGCGACCGGGTCGGATACATGAATCGCTACGGGCATGTTGAATTGGCCACAGGCGTCCCACATAGGATCGAATCTCGGATCATCAATTCTTACGAGTTCGCCGGAAGTAATGTTTTCTCGAAGATAAAGACCTAGAGTCTTCAGAATCTTCAAGCCCCTCGCACCCTGCCGATGAGCTTGCTCGATGGCTTGGGCCTGAAGTTCGGGATAGGCGGGCTCCTTCCAGCGTTCGTAGCAGGGCTCGGTAAACGCATAGAAGCGACCAGGAAACGCTCGATCGTATTTTTTGATTACGTCGCCCAAGCCCTTGCCATAACCGCCGGTGAGGTTCACCATAGCCCGGATGTTTTTGCGATCCATAATGGCCAGAAGCTCTTCCGGCGTGCCCAGATATTTACGTTCCGAGGCCAATTCCACGCCGTTTTCGGACCGGGCCGATGTCGTGATGTGGGTGTGAAAATCGAGGACAGGAAACTTAGCACGCTCGATTCGCGACTCATGCACTTGCAGCATGCTTTTGGGCTCGAAGTCGTGGAGATCCAACGAGCGATGCTGTGTTTTCTGTGTTTCTTGATTGTTCTTGGCGAAACCGCCGCCGGGTTGGGCAGCCGCGCCAGCTATGGCTCCTACTCCATACAACCACTGCCGCCGATTGATCATATTTGCTCTCACACTTGCTCGCGACCGATCTGTGAGCAGATGTCACAACCCATACAACGGGAATCGTTGGACGACTCGGTTGATCACGTTATCGCGGGAAGGCGAGTCTGGGTGCAAACCTTCCTGCATGCATCGGAAAAAAGCCAGCAATTGCGCCACAACGGCATCCACCAACACCGCATTTCCATCGCCCAACTGTTTGAGGCCGCGACATTCGACCACCACATCCTCCGGTCGTGTAACGTCCGTCGGGATCGCTTCACCTACGATCAGCTTCCGCAGGCCAAGGCGCTTCTGGGAGAGTTCGCGAAGGAGATCCGCTTCGTAGCTTCGCCTCGTTTGCTCGGAAGAGATAAAACAGACGACAAGGGTGTTGCTGTCGAGATAGCTCATCGGTCCATGCCGGAGCCCGAGATAACTTTCGTACAGCGAGGTGACGCGGCCGGCGGTCATCTCGAGCATCTTCAGAGCCGCCTCGCGAGCGGTGCCATAACGGGCACCGCTGCCCAGGTAAACGACTCGTTTGAAACCTGATTCTGCAACTTGCGCCAGGGTGTCAAACTGCGACGAGAATACGTCGGCGGCGATGCTTGCTGCCTGATCGCAGATGGCCCTGTAGGCGTCCGGGTGATTCACGAGTCCGAGAAAACGGGCAGCTACAATCAGATTGGTGAAGCTACTGGTCATGACAAGGCTCTGATCGTTGGTGTTGTCGCCTAGGGTAATAACGCTGACCTGCGTATGATCGCGATAAGTCTGAGCAAGCGCTCCGGTGCTGTTGCAAGTGAGCACGAGATGACGCATTTCCGGGTCGTGTTTGAGCATTAGGGACAGCGCTCCGGTGCTTTCGGGGCTGTCTCCGGATCGAGCCAGAGAAACCATCATGCGAGGCCGGCAAATGGGTAGCGCTTCTGTTTTTCCCGTGAGTAGAACACCTCCGCCGATCGCCTGGCAGTCAATGCCCAACTCCGCCTGCACACTGGCGCGCAAACAGTCGCCTGCGTATTCGGAACTACCGGAACCTGTGAATATGAGGCTCTTCGCTCCGCGCAATGATGCGTTCACGGCAGCGGTCGACTTGATCATCAGTTCACAGGTTTCGCGCCAGGTCTGAGGTTGGCGGCAGATCTCAGGCAAGGTGTGGAAATATCCTGATTGCTGCTGTTCCTCTAGAGCTTTGGCGAGCAACTCTCTGGCTCTTCCTTGTCGAACCGAAAGCGCTTCCAGCCATTGTTGCCCTGGGAATGACGTTTGCATCTTAGAACTTCCCTGCCCTTTCGAGAACGACGATAACAGAAACATTTGGAAAGAAAAAGCAAGATATGGTAAGCTCTGCGCAACTTGTACTTTCGCTCATTCGAATCCGACCAAACGGTAAAAGAAGGGCGATGAAATGTGTCGAGACACTTTCCCACAGGGAGTCGTGGTCGGAGGCGCCTCATGAACGAAGGCGAGAGTGCGCCCCCGCCGTATCCTGCAATTTCCAACATTCAGAAAGGCATATCCTGAAGGGCGTCATGCAAATCGATTGGATTACCTGGAGTGTCTTCGGGATTGGTTTGGTCATGCTTCTATATTGGTGCGTTCAAACGATTCGGGAATTCAGAGATCTTTTCAAACGACGATACAAGCGGATAAATGAAAAAAATGACCGATTACACGCTGAATGAAATTCATTCTCAACCGGAGGTATGGCAGCAGATTCTTGAGTTATGCGAAAAACAGGAACACAAGCAGATCTCGGAATGGATGAGCACAGGTCAGCCAGTGCTGACGGGCTCTGGCAGTTCGTTCTATCTCTGCCTGACCGCCGCGGCCTTCTTAACCCAGTTAAGTCGGCGGAGAGCTTTGGCTGTTTCCGGCTCCGAAGTTTGTACTTTTCCTAACGCTCTCTTCTCAGAAAGCGAACCGTATTCGCTTTTGGCTGTGTCGCGGAATGGGAAGTCAGCGGAGACAATAGGCGCCGCACGCTGGTTCAAAGAGTCGCAATCGGCTACGCCCGTTGCTGTTTCTACCGTTACCAGCAGCCCGCTGCTTGAAATCTGTGAACCGGGACTGCTTTTGACACCCGCCGCGGAGAAAAGCCGGTACATGACCCGCTCATTTACGGGCGGTCTGCTGGCGCTTCACTACCTCATCGCAACCAGCACGGGGAATCACGAGATCGCTCGGGAACTACGCAAACTGCCTGAAGCCTGCAGCCGCGTGATTGACGCTTGCTGCGGTATGGTGAAGTTCATCGCCGAAGAGAAGCAGTTGAAGAGAAGCAGTTGAAGAGAAGCAGTTCGATGATTATGTTGGCCTGGGGCAAGGCCCATTCTATGGCCTGGCTGCCGAATCGATGCTGAAGGTGAAGGAGATGGTGCGAGCGCCTGCAGAGGCGTATCCATCGCTCGAGGTCATGCACGGACCCAACTATTTATTGAGCAAGAAGACACTAGTGCGTCCGCATTACCTTATCCATCGTGGGCTCGTAGCGCGTGATGCCGTAGACACCGTCTCGGATTAGTTCCTGGATCAATTGCGTGCCGGATGCCTTGTCCTCGATCAGAATATTTGCCGGACGACGAAAGTGGCCCACTTGACTGCTCAGGTGGAAGTGACCGCATCCCGCGACACCGCCGTCAAACTCACGCTCGACTATTTCCACAAAGGAAAGAAAGTCGAAGCCTCAGTAGAGGGTGCCGTGCATCCCGGCATCAATCACTTCGATTGTCCGCTGCAAATCGACAGCCCGGAACTCTGGTATCCGACCGGATACGGCAGCCAGCCGCGCTATGAATTCAACGTTCAGTTAAGATTTGGCAAAGCTGACGAGGACCGCGCGTCCATCCGCACCGGCCTGCGGTCGATCGTCCTGCGCCGCGATCTCGACCAGTGGGGCCGCTCGTTTGAGTTCGTTATCAACGGCATTCCTGTGTTCGGCAAGGGCGCCGACGCTTCCCCAACCGGGTTACGAGCAAGCAATACAGACGAATTCTGGAGTCCGCCCGCGATGCCAATATGAACATGATCCGCCACTGGGGCGGCGGCGCGACCACCCTAGCATCGTCATTTATTGCGGCAACAACGAGACCGAAGAAGCGTTTCATTGGGACAGCCGCGACAGTCTTGGCTCGCAGGCCCGGATGCAAATGTGGCAGGACTACCTCACCGTTTTCAGCGGCATTCTCGATCGCACCGTGAGTCGTCTTGTTCCCGAGACGCCTTACTGGCCCAGTTCCCCAAGCGCCGACTACGAAGAAACTTCACCCGCTTTCCAGTCCGGCGATTTCCACGATTGGAGTGTCTGGCACGGCCGCGTTCCCTTCAGCGACTACGAAAAACACTTTCCCCGCTTCATGACCGAGTACGGGTTTCAATCCTTCCCGGAAATGTCCACGGTCAAGGCCTTCACGGTTTCCGAAGATCGCACCAGCATCTTCACTCCCGTTATGCTCGCCCACCAGAAGAACAACGAGGGCAATTCGATCATTCGCGAATACATGCTGAAGTACTATTCCGAACCAAAGGACTTCACATCGTTCCTGTACGCCAGCCAGGTGCTGCAAGCCGAAGGAATCAAGACCGGGGCCGAGCCGCCGCAACCGGCCGCTCATCATGGGCTCCATTTTCTGGCAGTTGAATGACTGTTGGCCGGTCGCCTCCTGGTCCAGCATCGATTACTACGGACGATGGAAGGCGCTGCAATACTATGCGCGGCGCTTCTACGCCCCACTGCTGGTCTCACCCCACGTGGAAGATGGTAGCTTCAACGTTTACATTGTCTCCGATAAAACCGCGTCTACGACCGCACAGCTTCGCGTGCGCCTGATGACACTCGTGGGCGCCACGCTCATTTCGGTCGCGATCCCGGGCTCCGGCAAGCGAATTTGCTTTGCCGGTACGAAGTAAACAACGTTGCTCGACACTACGGTCGGCGCCGAGCAACTCCGGCAGACACTCAAGGTGGTCTCGCTAGCGGAAGCCTTCGCGCCACCCGGTGGAGCGCCCCAGAACTGATAAGGAGGGTTCGTCAGTAAGCGTCCGACCAACACACCTGCACTGTGAATCGTTATGTCAAAGGGCTGGCTTGGTACCAGATCGAAGTAGTTGTCGGAGACCTGGGCGTCGGTGTCGCCGAACGACACGTACCTTTCCATCCACGAGCAGGTCGGTAACAGCGAAGATCGTGGCGGCATCGGTCCCGTTGGCATTCGCAAATTCCTCGAGTGGGCGCGCCAGGTAGACCTTGCTCGAGAGCTCCGGGACCTGCACATTTTGGGTGTTGTCGCCTCGCAGTGATATGGCGCCTCTATATGGTGGGCTCTGCCCACGAATTCCGCACTGGTTGCCTGAACGTGTACCAGACGCTGCTCGCTAAGTCACGGTACGGCGAGAGTGCCTTGCCGCTGACGTGTCGCGTCTGAGCCACAATCGATCCGACAGACGATTCCAAGAACGCGCGTCGTTCAATTTCCTTATTCAATACCGGCTCCGCGCTGGAGTCGTTAGGGGTTGTCGCGAGTCACAGCAGTATGACGAGGATCACAGCGGGCCGACGAAGACAGGAGTATCGTGAAAATGGATTTGTTTACTCCTTGCCTGCGGTCACCGTGTCTGCGACTGCGACACCTGGAGGGGACAAGCCATGCGCGACCCGCCCTCCTACGAGCAGCTCAACTCGAATTTCGACTGGGCGATCGCTGAGCGCGAGCTAGGCTATCGGTCGGGCGATGTGATCAACATCGGCTGGATGTGCAGTGATCGCCTGTGCCGCCTGGGACTGGCAGAGAAGCTGGCGCTGCTCTGGGAAGACTATCAGGGCAACCAGAAGCGCTTCACCTATAACGATCTTCGTGTCTGCTCCAACACAATTGCCCATTTCCTTACCAGCCTCGGAATTCTCCCCGGCGAACGGGTATGCCTCTTTCTAGATCGGGTGCCTGAGCTGTACATCGGATTTCTGGGCATTCTGAAAATGGGCGCCGTGGCCCAGCCACTTTTTTCGGCTTTTGGAGACGAGTCTCTTTGTGTACGTCTTAAAGACGCTGAGACGTCGGCGATCATCACGCAGAAGAAGCATCTGCATAAGATCCGCAGGATCCGGGAGCAGCTCCCGAACCTGCGGCACTGCATCGTGGTGGATGCGCCCCAAGCTTCGCTCCAAGAACGCGAGATTGCTTTCGCGATGGAACAAGCGCCGGCCACCGAGCACTTCGCAAGCTACCCAACGAAGGCCGAGTCTCCGTCGGTTCTGCACTACACCTCCGGCACCACGGGTCAGCCCAAGGGTGCGCAGCACGTCCACTACTCGATCATTGCGCAGTATCTCACCGCAAAATGGGTCCTCGATTTTCGGCCGCACGACATTTATTGGTGCAATGCCGACCCGGGCTGGGTAACCGGCACGTCCTACGGCATTATCGGTCCCTGGGCGAACGGGATTACACAAGCAGTTCTGGACTCCGGTTTCAACGCCGAGAAATGGTACGAGTTCATTGAGAAGTATCGCGTTACCGTCTGGTATTCGGCGCCGACTGCCATCCGCCTGCTCATGAAGGAAGGGGCGGAAATCATTCGCAAGCATGATCTGTCCAGCCTGCGCCATCTGGCCAGCGTCGGCGAACCGCTGAACCCCGAGGCCGTGATCTGGTCGAGAGAGGTCTTCGGGAAACCCTTCCACGACACCTTCTGGCAGACCGAAACTGGCTGCATCGTGATCACGAACTTCCCCGGTATGGAAATTAAGCCCGGCTCAATGGGCAAGCCGTTTCCGGGAATCACCGCAACGGTGCTGGATCCGAAGACCTTCGAACCGGTGAATCAGGCCGCCGCGGCAGGGCTGATTGCGCTGCGCCCCGGCTGGCCGTCGCAGATTCGCGGCTATTGGAACAACACCGCCGGATACCAAGAGAAATTCAGGAATGGATGGTACCTGTGTGGCGATCGCGCCTCCATCGACGCGGATGGCTATTTCTGGTTCATGGGACGCGATGACGACGTCATCAACACCGGCGGGCACCTGGTCGGCCCCTTCGAAGTCGAGTCGGCTTTGCTGGAATGCCCAGCCGTTGCTGAGTCCGCCGCCGTTGCGAAACCTGACCCCGTCAACATGGAGGTTGTGAAAGCGTACGTAACTATAAAGCGAGGTTTTGAACCATCCGATGACCTTGAACTGGAAATCATGAACCATATTCGCAAGCGACTGTCGCCGCTGGCGATGCCCCAGGAAATCGAGTTCGTTAACTCATTGCCCAAGACCCGCAGCGGCAAGATCGTGCGCCGTATCCTGCGGTGCAAGGAATTCCATGAGCCCGTGGGGGACCTCTCCACGGTCATGGACGACTAAAGAGAGGCCAGCTATGGACGAAATCGCCAAAGTAGTTCGTGATTACATCATGCGGGAATATCTGGAAGAAGGAGACGAGCGAACCATCACCGAGACAACACCGCTGATTT
>Ga0116223_10005614_pt1 | contig 10525 bp, 8 predicted proteins | sample Sb_taG_3_FD_90092 | JGI IMG/M metagenome (GOLD analysis project Ga0116223, IMG submission 90092) | Peat soil microbial communities from Weissenstadt, Germany - Sb_50d_a_PC metaG | ecosystem: Environmental > Terrestrial > Soil > Wetlands > Peat | place: Germany: Weissenstadt | collected 2010-09-21 | reverse complement strand
TGGTCGTGGCGGGACGCCAATCGCCGCGCGGTGCGACGCGTCAGGGCGCGGCACCGCGGGCGGGCGCTGAAAGCCTGTCTTAGAGCGAAGTCTTCGTCACGGGAGCGTGCGCCGTCGTGGACGAAGTGGATCGAGTGTACGCGGGCTTGTCGAGATCGTTGTCGTGGCTGGCGGAGCCGGTCCGATCGATCTCGATGGAGCCCTTGAAGTACGCGCCGTCCTCAATCATGATGCGCGCCGTGGTCAAGTCTCCGACCACCGAGCCATCCTTCTTGATTTCGATGCGGTCCCGAGCCCGCAAATTGCCCTTCACGCTGCCATAGACGACGACTTCGCGCGCTACCACGTCGGCGGTCAGCTTGGCGCTGGCGCCCACGGTGAGCTTGCGGTCTTCGAGCTGAACCAGCCCTTCGACGCTGCCGTCAATATGCAGATCTTCATTTCCGGAAATTTCGCCCTTGATGTGTAAGCTGGCGCCTAGCCGCGCGGTTGAACCGGACGGCGTGGAGCTCAGCGGGCGCATGGCATCGGTGCTCATGGCTATTCCCTCCGTTTTGGCCGAAGCCGGCTTCGCTACCGGTGCTGGTGGTTCCGGAGCTTTCGCGGTCGTCGGTTGCGGCGTTTCTGGTTTCTTATCTCCCCACATTATCTACTGGCCCTCCTCGGTCAGAGACACCAACAAGAACTACGGTGCGAGACCGGGGTGCAGAACACTGTAGCTCCCCGGTCAAAAACGGGACAAGTGAATTGCGGGCGTGGTGTTCCTTAAAGTAACACGGGCTGGGGGCCCGGCTGGGGCAACAAACGTTACAGGAATCCGGGTTCGAGCGCAATAGTATTTCCATGGTTCATTCTGGAATAGCGAATCGACCTAACTGGGGCCGATTTGGAACCTAATTCTTTGTGTCGTGGGCCAGAAAAGCGTACGATGCGCGGCGTATGCGTTGGGACTATGCGTTGACGGAGGTGGAAATCATGCCTTCCTTCATCAGGAAGAGTGAGAACATCAGTCTGAAATTTCTCGTTGTTCTGCTGGCATTATTTGCGTTCGGCGTGCGGACCGCGGATGCGGCGTCGTGCGAAAATCTGGCTTCCGTTTCCCTGGCCAATGGGACGATCACATCGGCGGAGAGTGTCGCTGCCGGAGCGTTTACTCCACCTACGGACGCTCCTCCCAGCGCCGCAATGTACGGCCAACTGCCGGCGTTCTGCCGGGTGACTGCTACACTCGCGCCCTCGCCCGACTCCGATATCAGGATTGAAGTCTGGATGCCGGCCTCGGGCTGGAACGGTAAGCTGCAGGCCGTGGGCAATGGCGGCTGGGCTGGAGTGATCAGCTATCCGGCGCTGGCTGCGGGGATCGCGGGAGGCTACGCGTCCACCAGCACTGACACCGGTCACCAGGGCAATACCGCGAAGTTCGCCCTCGGCCATCCCGAGAAGGTAGTGGACATGGCCTACCGCGCAGTTCACGAGATGACCGTGCAGGCCAAGGCGATCACCAAAGCTTACTACGGCGGTGAACCGAAGCTTTCGTTCTGGAATGGCTGCTCCACCGGAGGACGCCAGGGGATCACCGAAGCGACGAAATATCCGGGCGACTTTGATGCAATCATTGCCGGGGCTTCGGCCATCAACTGGATGCACCTTCACATCGCACGCCTGACGCTCAACACGATTGTGAACCGAAGCGAGGACAGCGCCATCCCGCCCGCGAAATATCCGATGATTCATGCTGCGGTGCTGCAGGCTTGCGATGCGCTGGACGGCGTGAAGGATGGCGTCATTGAAAATCCTGCGCGGTGCCACTTCGATCCCAAGGTGCTCGCCTGCAAGGGCGCGGATGGTCCCACGTGCCTGACGCCGGCGCAAGTGGAGACGGCTCGCGTGATCTACGCTCCGGTCAAGAATCCGCGAACTGGAGCGGACGTGCTCCCTGCTCTCCTGCAGCCTGGGTCGGAGCTGGGTTGGGCAACATTGACAGGCCCTGAGCCGCTGCGGTACACGGTGGAGACGTATCAATACCTGGTTTTCAAGGATCCCACTTGGGATTGGCGCCATTTCAATGCCGCCACGGATATCGATCAGGCCCTGAATATTGACGATGGCCTGCTCGACTACACAAACTCCGACCTGAAGCCCTTCTTCGCGCACGGCGGCAAATTGCTGATGTACCACGGTTGGGCCGATCCGCAGGTAAGCCCCATGAACAGCGTCAACTATTTTAGCGACGTCACAAAGAAGCTCGGTCCGGGCGTAGCGGGGAAGTCGATCCAACTGTACATGGTGCCCGGCATGAACCATTGCCAGGGAGGTCCCGGAACCGACAGCTTCGACAAGATGGCCGCGATTGAGGAGTGGGTGGCCAAGGGCGCCGCACCGGATCAAATCATCGCTTCGCATCGCACTGCGGGAAACGTGGATCGCACGCGTCCCCTGTGCCCGTATGGCAAGGTCGCGAGCTATGGCGGGAACGGCAGCACCGACGAAGCGGCGAACTTCACTTGCAAAGCGCAATAGCCAGGAGACGGTCCCTGGTTCGATGGCTTCCAGTTGCGGAAATTGGTGATCAATACTTGCGCAGGACTCCGACAACTCGTCCCTGAATCTTAACGTCCGCTGCCGGAACGATGATGGGCGGCATATCCGAATTCGCGGGCTGCAAGCGAATCTTCCCGCCCGCCTCTCGATAGAAGCGTTTCAGGGTAGCCTCGTCATTTCCCACCAACGCCACAACGGTTTCCCCGGGATTGGCCACTTGCGTCGGCTCGATCACCACGTAATCGCCGTTCATGATGTGGTCTTCAATCATGGAATTGCCTTTCACTTGCAGGACGAATGATTTGTCCGAGCGCGCGAACTCGCCCAGCGAAAGCGTCTCCCGGTCTTCCACCGCTTCGAGCGGCCGGCCGGCGGCGATGCGGCCCAAGAGCGGCAACTCGACCGTGTGCCGGTCGAGCACCTGCTCGCGCACCGGCTTGGGAAGGTTCGTGACTTCGATCGACCTGCTCTGGTTATAGCCGCGCCGGATGAATCCCTTGCGCTCGAGCGTCGTAATGTGCTTGTGCACGGTGGCGAGCGAAGTCAGCTTCAGCGAGCGCGCCATTTCCTCAAAACTTGGCGAGTATCCGTGCTTGTTGTGAAAGGCCACCAGAAAATCGAGCACTTCTTTTTGCCGTTTCGTCAATGTCATGGCGGGGCTCCTCCAATGCGTCCCTATATTAGGCGAATTAAAAGCGAAAAAGCAAGCCATAAAATCTGAGACGAAGGAATTGTTTTTTGCGTGCAGGATTCCAATTCCTCGATTCGTTTGTCGCGCGTAAAAAAAATGTCGCCGTCTTTGGACGTTGCTCCTCTTTGGCTCATGCCGCATAGGCAACATGGTTTTTCCTTCGCGATGTTACAAGGCCAGTTGCATTGTGCTATGCTTAGCCATTGGAAGCCCTCTATGGAACTTCGGCATCCGCAACTGATGCTCCTTGGGGCATACCGGGTGGTTAAAACTCATAATTAAGAATTGGAGCCTTACTAAGCCATGGCTACGATTACGGACCCGGTCGTCCGCGCACACAAGCGCGAAGTCATCGAAAAAGCCGTCCTCCGCTTTTGTGGAGACTCCGGCGACGGCATGCAGATTACGGGCAGCCAGTTCACGAACACGGTTGCCTTGTACGGAAACGACTTAGCTACCTTCCCTGATTATCCCGCTGAAATTCGCGCCCCTGCGGGCACCCTTCCCGGCGTCAGCGGATTCCAGATTCAATTTTCCTCGGCCGACGTGTTCACGCCAGGGGACGCCGTGGACGTGCTGGTGGCCATGAACCCGGCAGCCCTCAGGACCAACATCAAGGATCTGAAACCAAACGGCATTCTGATTGTAAACAGCGACGCTTTTACAGACGGCGATTTGCGCAAAGCGGACCTGACTACAAATCCGCTGGAAGACAGTTCTCTCGACGCCTACCGGCTATTTCCCGTCGGGCTCGAACGCTTGACGCGCACCGCGCTCCAGGATCTGGGCCTCGACGCCAAGTCGATGGACCGCTGCAAAAACTTCTTCGCCCTCGGCATGTGCTACTGGCTTTATAACCGCACGATGGACCTGACCTACAAGTGGATCGAGGACAAGTTCAAGACCAAGGCGTTGCTGGTGGAAGCGAATAAGCTGGCCATGCGCGCGGGTTACAATTACTGCGAAGCGACCGAGGCGTTTCAAGTCAGCTACGAAATTCCTCCCGCCAAGCTGACTCCCGGCACGTATCGCAACCTCAGCGGCAACCAGGCTCTGGCGATCGGATTCGTAGCGGCATCACAGAAGGCCGGCCTTCCGCTCTTCCTCGGCTCCTATCCGATCACGCCCGCTTCGGATATTCTGCACGAACTTTCCATGTACAAAAATTTCGGCGTCATGACGTTTCAGGCCGAGGACGAAATCGCGGCGATCACTTCCGCCATCGGCGCCTCCTATTCTGGAGCCCTGGCGCTCACGACCACTTCCGGTCCCGGCATGGCGCTCAAGACCGAAGCAATGGGCCTTGCAGTCGCGGTGGAATTGCCGCTCGTGATTTGCGACATTCAGCGAGGCGGCCCGTCCACGGGCTTGCCGACCAAGACCGAGCAGGCGGATCTTCTGCAAGCGATGTTCGGCCGCAACTCGGAAGCGCCGATTCCAGTGCTTGCGCCGTCGACGCCGGGCGATTGCTTCTGGGTCGCCGTCGAAGCCTGCCGCATCGCGCTCAAGTACATGGTGCCGGTCATCATCCTGTCCGACGGTTACCTGGCCAACGGCGCGGAGCCGTGGCGCATTCCCAAGATTGATGAAATCCCCGGGATCAAGGTGAAATTCGCAACCGATCCCAACGGATTCCATCCGTACTCGCGCGACCCGAACACGCTGGCGCGGCCGTGGGCGATCCCCGGCACGCTGGGGCTTGAGCACCGCATCGGCGGCATCGAGAAGCAGGATGTCACCGGAAACATCAATTACGAGCCGCTGAACCACGAAAAGATGGTCCGGCTGCGCGCAGCCAAGGTCGAGGCCGTAACGCAGGATATTCCGGACTTGGTTCCGGCAGGCGACCCTGACGGCGACCTTTTGATCGTGGCCTGGGGCTCAACTTATGGCGCGATCACCGCGGGCATGAAGACGATGCGCGCCAAGGGGCATCGCATCGGCCACGTTCATCTGCGGCATCTCAACCCGATGGCACGCAATCTTGGAGAGTTGCTGGGACGTTACCGCCATGTGCTGGTCCCCGAGATGAATCTCGGCCAACTATCCATGCTTTTGCGCGCCAAGTTCCTCGTGGACGTGCAGGGCTACAACAAGATTCAGGGACAGCCCTTTAAGCAATCGGAAATCGAAGCGAAGATCGAAGAAATTCTGGGCTGAGGCCCGAAAGGAATTCGGAGATAAAGACCAATGACTACGGCATCGATTCCAGTACTGACCAAGAAGGATTTCCAGACGGACCAGGAAGTCCGCTGGTGTCCGGGTTGCGGAGATTACGCCATCCTCTCCGCCGTGCAGTCCGTATTTCCCGAGCTGGGGATCCCGCGCGAAAAATTCGTCGTCATTTCCGGCATCGGCTGCTCGAGCCGCTTCCCGTACTACATGAACACGTTCGGCTTTCACACGATCCACGGCCGTGGGCCCGCCGTTGCGACCGGCGTCAAGATCACGCATCCCGAGCTTGAAGTGTGGCTGGCGACCGGCGACGGCGATTCGCTCGCCATCGGCGGCAATCACACGATTCACATGCTGCGGCGCAACGTCGGCATCAAGGTGCTGATGTTCAACAACAAAATTTACGGGCTCACGAAGGGCCAGTACTCGCCGACTTCCGAGTTCGGCAAGAAAACGAAATCGACGCCGTACGGCACGGCGGATCGCCCATTCAATCCGCTGGGCCTGGTGATCGGCGCCGACACTTCGTTCGTGGCGCGCTCAGTGGACGTCTTCCAGGGGCACCTGAAAGACACGCTGAAGAAAGCGGCAGCGCACAAGGGCTCGGCCTACGTTGAAATCCTGCAGAACTGCAACATCTTCAACGACGGCGCGTGGTTCGAACTAACCGAAAAGGAAGCTCGCAGCGAGCACGTCGTCCAGCTCGAGAACGGCAAGCCGCTGATCTACGGCAAGAATCGCGACAAGGGGATCCGCCTCAATGGCATGGAACTCGAGGTCGTCCATCTCGGCAACGGCAACGGACTTACCGAGAAGGACATTCTCGTCCATGATGAGCACCATCCGAATCCCGCGTACGCCTTCTTGCTCGCGCAGATGGAAGAGAAGCCCGGCTTCCCCACTCCCATCGGCGTCCTCCGCTCCTGGGACCGAGACCGCTACGAGGACGTGATGTCCAAACAAATTCAGGACGTCATCGCCAAGCGCGGCCCCGGCGACCTGGCCAAGCTGCTGAGCGCCGGTGACACGTGGGAAGTGCGGTAGACTTTCCGCGGATTCACCCGAATCGAATTTCAAACGGCTAACACAAATCGAAATTTAAAATATCAGGCGGCCCGGAAGTTCGGGCCGCCATTCTGTTTTTCCACAGTGAAATTCCGGCGGCGTCCGCCGGACAGCAACACAACAATTTCAGATTTGAAATTCGAGATTTCAGATTGAAATTCAACATCGAATCGTTGAGAACTAGAAGCCAATTTCTGGAGAGGAGCTGTGAAAGAGGAACACTGAGGAATCAGGCTTGGGTGCTGGGACTGGGGCCGAAGATTTGCGATATTAATTTTCAAATCTGAAATTTCGAATCCGCATTTTGATGTCTGAATTCTCGAATTTGAAATTTCAAATCTGAAATTCGAGATTTGATCCCCGACACTCGATAGGAAAATTGAAATCCAGGCTGCCGCCCGTTTGGCCCGCTACTGCCGCGTTCCGGCGGCCATTGCCGAGGTGTGCGATTCGATGCTTCGCGTGGCAAAATAATTCTCGTCATTCAGCCGGCGATAGATCCGTCCCGCGACGCCTGCTGCCATGGCTCCCTTGATCATGCTGCTGTGGCCGCGCATCAGCACGACCAGAACGATCCTGGGGTTCGCCTGATCGGCGTAGGAAACAAACCATCCGAGACGCGACGCCGAATCCGAGCAGGTTCCCGTCTTCCCGAGGGCTTGCGCATCATCGGAAATGTAGCTGGAGCGCGCCGTGCCGTAAAGCACCGCGGCGAGCATGCCGTCCCGCACTTCCGGCAGGAGCGATTCGATGTTGAGCTGCCGCTTGATGCGCGGAGTGAAATTCGCCCGTTCCTCAGCCGTTCGCGGATATTGCAGGTAATAGAGAGTGCCGCCGTTGGCGATGCTCGATGCCAAAGCGCCGAGTTGCAGCGGCGTCATCTGAATTCCCTGGCCAAAGCTGGACATCCGCGCCACGCCGCCAAAGGTAGGCGGTTCAGAGGGAAATCCACCGGGATGCTCTTCGGGAATCTGATACCCAGCCAGTTCGCCGAGCCCCAGTAGGCGGCCGTAGCGCGAAACCGTGTCAAATCCCATGCGCCGCCCAAGCTCCTCGAAGAAAGCGTTATTGGAATGCGCCAGCGCTTCGGTCAGGTTCAAATACTTGCGTGGAGCCACGCGGATCATCGTATCGCGCGTCACCACGCCTTCCTGCAACGCCGCGACCGCGATGACCGGCTTGATAGTCGAGCAAGGAATGAAGCCCGCGGAAAATGCCAGATTCTGATTGACAATGGTGAGGATGCGTCCGCTCGTAGGAGCGATGGCGACGACAGAACCGTTATAGCGGCCCAGGGCGTCAATCGCAGCCTTGCGCACGACCGGGTCGTCGTAGGCCGTGACGTCACCCTTCTCGGAGTCCGTAAATGTAGGTACGCCGTAGCGCGCAGATGCGCTTCTCCTAATCGAAGCGCGCGCTGCACGTGGCGAGGGAGCCGCGAGTGCGGGTGAACTCCCTGCAATCAATATGCAGAGGAGAGCTGCAAGAAAGCGAAGATGGCTAGGCCGATACGACATCATTTTATTCCAATCTGGACCCATTTGGCGCCCTAAAGCGCGTATCGAGCTGAACCCTAATTCTATGTAATTTGTTCGCTCGAACGCAATAGCAAATCTGAACTATTACGTACTATCACGCAAGAGGCCAATCGCCGGTACGTTCGTACTAGCCTGAAAATACTACGATTAAGGTTGAAGCGCAGAGGGACATAGATGTGTCCCGTTGGAACAAGTGGTTCAAGAAGAGGCGCGAACAACAGTGACGTGGGTCTTTCGGTACAGACTCGCGACCCGGCAGATTGCCGGGCCGCGATTGGTAGGAGCTACTATTCTACCTGCGGGCCCGATTATTTCACTGGGCGCGGCCTGCCCGCCGCGGCGGTGGCTGCAGCGGCTGCAGCCTGAACCGCGGGTTTTTCGGCCTGCGCCGCCGGGGCTGGTGTGCCGTTGGCCGCGCCGGGAATGGGAATGTTCATCTTCTTTCGAAGCAAGTTTTCGATTTTCCCGCGGACGTCGGCATGTTCCTTCAAGAACACGCGCGCGTTTTCGCGGCCCTGGCCGAGCCGTTCGCCTTCAAACGAAATCCATGTGCCTGACTTTTCGAGGACGCCCTTTTCCACACCCAAGTCGATCAAGTCGCCTTCGCGGGAGATGCCTTCGCCGTAGAGGATGTCAAACTCAGCTTCGCGGAACGGCGCGGCTACCTTGTTCTTCACCACTTTGGCGCGCGTGCGCGAACCGATGACGCGGTCGCCTTCCTTGATGGACTGGATGCGGCGAATATCGAGCCGGATCGAGGAGTAGAACTTCAGCGCGCGCCCGCCCGTCGTCGTTTCCGGATTGCCGAACATGACGCCGATCTTCTCGCGAATCTGGTTGATGAAGATCAGGCAGGTGTGCGACTTCGACACGATGGCCGTGAGTTTCCGCAGCGCCTGCGACATCAGGCGCGCCTGCAAACCCATCTGCGGATCGCCCATGTCGCCTTCGAGTTCGGCGCGCGGCACAAGGGCCGCAACCGAATCGACCACGATCACGTCCACGGCGCCCGACTGAATCAGCTTCTGCGCGATTTCCAGCGCCTGCTCGCCGTTGTCCGGCTGCGACACCAGCAGATTGTCCACGTCCACGCCGAGCTTTCGCGCGTAGACCGGATCGAGCGCGTGCTCGGCGTCGATGAACGCCGCCTGGCCGCCCATCTTTTGCGCTTCGGCGATGATGTGCAGCGTCAACGTCGTTTTCCCGCCGGACTCAGGGCCGTAGATTTCAATCACGCGCCCGCGCGGCACGCCGCCCACGCCCAGCGCCGCGTCGATCGATAGCGCCCCCGTCGGGATCACGCTGACCGGCACCAGAACGTCGCGGCTTCCCAGGCGCATGATGGCGCCCTTGCCGTAATCCTTTTCGATCTGCGAAATCGCATTTTCCAGCATTTTCGTTTTTTCGTCCGTCATCACTTCACCTCGGAAGCTGAGTTGTCACGTTTCGTGACTTTGCGGGCTCTCAAGGAGTCTACTACAAAGCGCCCGGCTCGGTGCAAATTCATTGCGAGAAGCAAGATACCACATGGCGAAGAAAAAGCAAATACTATTTTTGCGTGCCGCCCACCCCCGCTTCTCATCGAGGATCATCAAGGAAGTGGATATTTTCCGCAATTTGGATACTATGGCTCAGCTCGATCGGAGGAGGACACATGGCGGCAAAGGCAAAAACAACGCGCTGGGCGCTCAAGGGACGGGGCTATGAGTTTTGCAACTGTGACTTCGGCTGCGGCTGCAATTTCGGCGGGTTCCCGAGTTCGAAGGACGGAAGCTGCCGTGCATTCGTGGGAATGGAAATTAAGAGCGGCTCATGCGGCAAAGTCGGCCTCGCAGGATTGAAGTGCGCGGCGATCCTGGACTGGCCGAAAGCCATACACGAGGGCCACGGCCGATGTGTTTTCATTGTGGAGCCGGCCACGACGGACAAACAGATTGAGGCCCTCGCCCAAATCTTCACCGGGAAGTTGGGCGGCATGCCGTGGGAACTCTTGGGACCGACCTTTGAAGTCACTGGGCTCGAGAAGACGAAGATCTCGATCGAGGGAAAAGGGACCAAGAGCGTGTTCAAAGCCGAGGGCATCGGCGAGGGACATGGCGACTCGTTCAAAAACCCCGTCACGGGCGAGGATCATGCGGCGAATGTTGATCTTCCGGACGGATTTATCTGGAAGAAGGGACAATGCGGACAGGGTACGTTTCAGGCGAAGGCGGGCGGCCTGTCCATCGGAGCCGTGAAGTCCAACTGGATTCTCTACAATTTTAGCTGGACGAACGGATAGTTCCCTTGGTTACGGTTCTTCGCCGGGAGCGCTTGATCATTGGCGGCTGCCTTGCCGCGGTCGTAGTTCTTTCCTGGCTGTATCTTGTCCACACAAAGACGGCCATGGCAGGCATGGATATGCCAGGTATGGTCATGGTGGATTTCCAGAGATGGGGCCCGATCACCGTCCTGCTTCTTTTCGTGATGTGGACGGTGATGATGGTTGCCATGATGGTGCCGTCGGCGGCACCCA
>Ga0116223_10005611_pt1 | contig 10527 bp, 8 predicted proteins | sample Sb_taG_3_FD_90092 | JGI IMG/M metagenome (GOLD analysis project Ga0116223, IMG submission 90092) | Peat soil microbial communities from Weissenstadt, Germany - Sb_50d_a_PC metaG | ecosystem: Environmental > Terrestrial > Soil > Wetlands > Peat | place: Germany: Weissenstadt | collected 2010-09-21 | reverse complement strand
TGGTCAGGTGGTCGCGATAGGTAGCCATTTCTTCGGCCAGCACATGCAGCGCGACCTCGGGCTCACTCAAGGCGGGAGGAATTCGCCGTGCTTGTCCTTGCGTCTCAATCATGCAAAGCCTCAATTCGTCCCGGGTTAAGTCCCGCGCGATCGATCGAGTCATGGACACAGATGAGTTGAGGCCCGTCGACCATCCAGTGCGGCCCGGCGCCATTGTCGGCCGAGCCGCGAAGTTTGGCCCCAGTGACCTTGTCGAGCATGTCTGAGAGACACCCACGGCCAGAGGGTGCGATCACGTTATTCTATGAATCCTGCGACTACCCTGCCAGATCAGCATGACCGAACCCGATCAGCGGCTGGACCGCCTGTTCCGGGGGGAGGTGGTCGTGCTGCTTGTGCGGTTTCTTCACAGAGCGGGCAGCCCTCCGCGCATTGCTGGATCTTCCGCCGTCCGAAAATGGCTGAACAAGCCCGGTCCGGCCCCTCTCATCGGGATGTTTCGGCCGACGCCACCCGACTGCGTGGTCTGCTCAGGAACCCGAAGGAATCCATCTATGAGGACTCGATCGACGCCAAGGCTCTGAGCCCTGCAGATGCGGGACTATGACGGAATCGTCTTGTCCCAAAGTGTACCTTCCCAACCTGAGATCGTCCCACTGTCGGAACACAAGGGGCAGGTCCACTCGATGGCGCCGGTATGCGGATCGAGGCAAGCCTGGATCTCTCCAAGGCAGCGGCGCCGACGTGGCCGCCGTCGACACGGAACATTGGTGGCTTGGCGCTTGTTCGAAGGGAAGCGGGAGACCCATCCGACAATGGTGCCGAGGTGAAACGCGAGATTGAGCGCGGGCTCCGGAAGGTCGGGCAAGGAGCCATCCTCGTTCAGGAAGTGGCGCATGTCGGCTATCAGCATACTGGAGAAGCTACCTCAGCCCAGGTGGCCTGACGAAGAAGCTTCCGTCCGTGAAGATGGGCGCAGCACAGGCGACCCCCACGGAGCTTCACGGAGGAGACGACCGATGAATCGCATGGTACCCCGAGTAGGACGCATTCGGGAATAGCAAAGCCTCGCGGCGCAAGCCCAGGAGCTGGAGATCGAAGTATTGCAAAACGCCTGCATGTCCGAGGATGGCCCAGCGCATCGGTGCTGCCACGAAGCCGGCGATCGCATCCCAATGAACCCGCCGCGCCAAGCCCCTCACCACCGAGCATTGCGTCTGTCGTGGGGACACCCTCGACCACGCACCGCTCCGGGTCCTCCCCGGCGGCACGAATCCGGTCGTCTAGATCCTCCGGTGCCTGGGAAACGGCCACGATCCTGGCTCCATCGGGGCCCCACGCGATCCAGCGGCCAGCATAGGGCGTCAGCGCTCCCGCGGGCAGCGCGGCGCGGTGCTCCAGGAACTTGCGGCAACACTCCATCTCGTTCGTCACATCCGCGGACATGGCGCTCTCCGGGCGAGTTCAGCCGTCAAGCAGTGGGCAATCGTCTCCCCTCGACTGTCCCGGATGCACAGGCGGACGTCAAGCCCGGGAAGACGAGAAGCTAGGCATGCCGGATCGCTCGAAGACTGCCGGGGCGCATGGCCGGAGGTCGGGCCTTCAGAACATTGTGATCCCACCCGAACCATCCGGCCGCTCCGGCGTGGGGTCGGGGGATACCAGAGGGAGGTGGACCGTGAACCGCGTCCCCCGGTCGGGCTCGGATTCGTACTCGATCCGGCCACCGTGCAATTGCACGATCCCGTAGACGATCGACAGCCCCAGACCCGTCCCCTGGCCGACCTGCTTGGTCGTGAAGAACGGCTCGAAGATCCTGTCGCGGATGGAGGGATCGATCCCCTTTCCGGCGTCGATCACCGCCAGCGTCACTCCCCCTTCAGGGTCCAACCGGGTGCGGATCGTGACCGTGCCGCCTTGTGGGCTGGCATCGATGGCGTTGGTCAGCAAGTTGAGGACGACCTGGTTGAGCTTGGCCGGATAGCAGGTGATGTGGCGCAACGGTTCCAGATCGGTCACAATCTCCACCTGCTTCTGCCGGGCGGCCACCCGCGCGATCTCCACGGTAGTCGCGATGCTCTCGTTGAGGTCGATCTCCTTCCGTTCGGCCTCGTGCAACCGGGCGAAGTCGCGTAGATCTTTGACGATCTGCTCGATCCGCTTCAGACCCTCGGTGGAACGTGCGGCCAGGCTCTCGACGTTCATCAGGGTGTAGGCCAAGTCCATGTGCTCGGCCAGGGCTCGGATCCGAGCCAGCAGCTCGGGCCGCGATTGGTCGAGCGCTTCGTCCGCTTCCTGGTAGAGCTGGATCAGGTCGCGCAGGTGGCCCAGATCGCGTTGCAAGATCGCCAGGTTGTTGCGGACAAAGGCCAGTGGATTGTTGATCTCGTGGGCCACGCCCGCGACCATGCGCCCGAGGGCGGCCAGCTTCTCGGACTGCACCATCTGGCTCTCCAACTGCTTGAGTGCCTCGTGGGCGGCACGCTCGGAACGGGCGATCTCTTCCAGGAGGATGTTCTGCCGCCTCAGGCGTTCCTCGGCACGCCTCCGCTCGGTGATGTCGCGGAGGATCACGATCAGGAGCAATCCCCGGGCGGTCTCCAGGGGGCTGAGGGTCAGCTCGGTGGGGATTTCCGCACCGCTCTGATGCCGGGTGGCGACCTCCAGGCCAACGAGCGCCTTGCGGGGGGGCGGTTGCTCGACATATGCCCGGCGCATGAGCTCATGGCGCGCACGTAGCGGCTCGGGGATCAGCACTGCCACCGGTTGCCCGAGCAACGTGTCGCGGGTGTAGCCGAACATCCGCTCGGCCTGCCGATTGAGCCGGACGATGCGCCCGTCGCCGCCGGCGATCACGATGGCGTCGGCCGCCGATTCGAGCAGGTTCTGCGCCTCGGCCAGAGCCTGTTCGAGCTGGGTGGACTGTTCCAGGATCGTCGGCTCGGCCACCTCCAGCAGTTGCTCCAGCGCCGCGATCCGTGAGACCTGGGTCTCGGCCTCGCCGACGATCGACGCGGCCGCCACGGGCGTTGCGGCGTTCGCCGTGAAAACCGGGCCGTTGACGAATGGCAACAGGGCGATCTTCACGCAGAGGGCCAGCGGCCGGAATAGCTCGGCCGTGCTCCGCGGGATCGGCACCCGCGAGAACAGGATCACCGCGAACAGGTCGCGGCCGGGGAGCATGCCGCCGAAACCGAGCACCGACCGGACGCCGTGGGGGATGACGAACTCCGCCTGGGCCGGGATGTCGGGACTGCCGACCGCCTCCGGGACGTGGAACACATTGAACGTCCGCTGCTGCCAGTCCACCAGCAACGTCGGCGATCGGTGCAGCATCGGGCCGACCTCCAGGCCGAGCTGCCGGACCAGTTGGATGATCATCGGGAACCGCGTCATCACCTCGACGCTGGGCAGGGGGATCACCCGGTGCCCCTTCGATCGCGACCGCGTCTGCCATTCGGGCAGCAGGCCGGTCGTACCCAGCAGCGTCAAGCATCGGGTCTCCGGGTCGGGCGAGGCGGGCGCCATCTGCTCGCGTGCGATCGTCTGCAACTCGACGGGCAGGTGCTGGTACACGTGGGTCTTGAACAGGCGAACCAGCGCGCAAGCCGGTTCACCGGTCTCGGGAACGCGAAACCAGTCGTCGAGTCGCGCGACGATCCGTCCGGCCACCTCCTCCATGCTGCCGGCACGATCCCCCAGCGAGCGCAGGGCGCTCCCGCACTCGACCATGTTGCTCAGGGAGAACCGGCTGAAGTCAAGCATGAAAAAAAAAGCCGTGACCGTGGCGCAAATCCGTCGCACGGGAACCCCTGCGCACGCTTCGCAGCCTGCTTCCAGATCCCTTCACAGTACCGGCGCTCCGAGGGGCCCCGCCACCCACCAGCCGCCAAGGCCGGTCCGCGCCTGAGTGCGTCTTCTGCGTAGAAAGGCGCACTCGACCATCAGGTAGTCCCGAAACCCCATCGGGTCTCGGGACGGTCCGATGTGGTTGTCCCTGTAAATCAGGCCCCAGAGAAGTTGGGAGCTGCCTCCCGAGGGGATGTGCCGATTAGGTGGATTTCGGGACGGGCTCAGGTAACTCGCCGAGCCGGGCGGCAGCAGCGGAAATGAAGGCGTTTGGGCCTGACCGACCGTCCCGAAAGGGGAGGGATACTGTTGGCGAATTCGTCCAGGCAGTTGGAAACCAGGGCACTACCCCTTCGCAGGGACTCATCTTGCTCAAGTTCCGGCTTGCCGACCCCCGAGGTGAATTCGCCAACAGTATCTCACCCATTTCGAGAATCCTGGAGGCTGTAACTCGTCTTTCTACTTCACTCGGTACGCGTCGTCTTTCTCAACGCCCCAACTGCTTCGGCGCGCGAGGCGAAGTACTCCAGGAGAAGGCGATGGATGAAGATGTATCCGCCGCCTACTCTTCGCAGGAACACAAGCTGAGTCGTATAATCGAGGAATCGTCTATACGAGCGCGGAATGCAACCGCTCCGGAGCAACAGGTGTCGCAGAACGAAGTGCTGCAGCGCATCCATGCCACCGTACCACAGCCCGCCGAACACGCCGTAATAAACGCCGGCGGGAACCGCAATGACAAGCATGAGAAGCGATAAAATCGCCAGCGTCGGGGGTATGCCAGCCGACTTAGCCAAAACCAGAAAGCGATCCCAGGTCAGCAAGCGCACGAGAGTAACGATGATCAGGTCGAAGAGCAGACAAGCAAAGAAGGCGATGATGAACGCGCCAAACAGCGCATTTCGGATGGAGAGGCGGATGCCCTGATTCGGGGTGGCCTTCGTTTCCAGAGTCCTTCCTGTCAAGCCACCGAAACTGAGCCCGAGTACGGCGAGGGCTGATGCGTTTATAGCCAGCTGAGTTACCCACAAGGCCCATCCCGGGAGAGACACGCTGGCTTTAAAGCCTAGCCCCCAGCCAACCATCCCCACCGATACCCCAGCCGCCCCTCCCCACAAAGCTCCTTTGCCGGCTCTTTTCCACGACCATCGCAATGCCTCGACAGATTGGATATCACTCCAAGATCCTTGCTCCCTGCCTCGTACTCCGAACAACAATGCCCAGACAAGGCCAAAGCTCGAGCGGGAGAAGGTGCCCAGCAGGAGCGCGATGATCAGGCCAAACATCAACCAATGAAGTGCCACCCGCAGCAACGTCCGGTAAAACGGTTCGGCCTCGATGGAATCTTCTCGTCTGTCGAGCCTCAGTGCGTCCACTGTCCCTGCGTACAGGCCAAAAAGCCCGCCAACACCTGCACCAAGCAGAAGCCCTTCCCCAAAACTCATCTTCTTCAGTCCCCAATACTGCCCGATGTTAAGAAAGCCGAGCACCGCCAGGAATAGCCCTTCCGAAATCCCCAGTATTATCCCAGCTGCTTGACGCGAAAGGACGGCATATATCCACCGCTCGCCGCGGGTGGCCAGCCAACTGGGCTGCAAGCGCTCGATGAGAAAAATCGTTTGACCGTGTCGCTGCATTTGCCTGGCGAGCCAGGAAAGCCACTCCACGGTCTGCCCTTTAGCAAAGGCATGTGGAGCTTTGGCCCTACGCTCGAACATGCGCTCCACATAGGTCTCAAGAATACGCAGCCGCCGGGATTCGGGAGTGTCGTTGTCCGCGCCTTGGAGGGCTCCGAGCGGTTGGTCCTGATACGCCAGGCTCATGATACTCAACATTAGCGGCGTCCTGGCCAGCGACTGCAGCACCTCGTCCTCCCGGAGCGCACTACGCAGTGACCCCAATCGCGAGCCCGCTTTTGCGAGATAGGCGTCCACATGGTCCGATGTCAGCAGCTGAAGGCGCACCGCTCCCTGGAGTTTCAACCGCACCGGCAGTGCGGTGTACTCGCTGAGCCGGCTGCACACGGCCAGACCTGGCACACCGAATTCCTGGATGAACGAGTTGATGGACTTGACGCAGGCTGCTCGATGTTCAGACTTCACTTCGTCCAGTCCGTCCAGCATGAGGAGGAGGCGGTTGTCCTGGAGCCAGGCACGTCCCATTCGCCTGGGTACGTAATATTTCGAAGCCAGTTCGCCGACCAGCCAGTCAAGAAGCCTCTGGCGCTTCTCGCCCCACGTGGAAAGATTGAACACGACCGGGGCCGGCTGGCTGGGGTCCCGCTCCGCGCATGTGAGGAGCTCGCGAGCCAATTCGAGCAGCGTAGTCGTCTTGCCCGAGCCCGGCTCACTGGCAATGAGCAGGCTGCGGCCAGCCTTATGGAACACTTCGACGATGCTTCGGTCCAGCGGGACTTGTTGCGGAGCATCATCCGGAAGTTCAAGCACTCGTTCCCATGGGTGCTCAACCGCACCCTGCAACCTTTCTTTGCCCAATTCTAGCAAGGCTGCTCCATAGACCGATCGTTCGAGGACGCCTTCGATCCAGAACTGCCGCACTCGGCTGAGCAGAATGAGCAGCGAACGCCGCTCATTTGCTTCCGCAGGAGGAAGCTCGTAAACGATTTTGACGTCTCCGGTGCCAGTGAAGATGTTGTGGTCGCCGGAGACGGTCTGGCTGGCTTCAGGAGTAGGCATCGATGTGCCTCCAGGCTCAGGCCTTCCGGCTGTCGCGCGGGTGACCGAACTGAACCGTCACATCGCCAGAGCCGGAGAAGATGTTCTGATTGCCGGTCACTGTTTGCTGAACCAGCTCCGGCCCGCCGGGTTGCGCTCTGATTTTCTCCAGCAAAGTCTGCGCGGCCTGAAGGATTTCTGCGTCCTCTGCGGCCTTCGCAGCGGCGAGTACCTCCCTCAACGTTTCCTTGCGCCCAGTCGAGTCCGGATTCTGTTCCAGTTTCTCCACGGAGGCGACGGCCTCTGACGACCGGCCGAACTTATGGATGAGCAAAGTTTTCAATGCCTCATACGCATCCTTGATGATCGGGTCGGCCATTTTGCTGAGGGCGGGTGTGACCGACGATTGATGTTGAGGCGTGGACGATCCCACAAGCGGGGTTACCGGCGCGGGAGCTGGACTTGCCTGCGACCCCTTCTTGTCCCCGAAGTTCGGACGGTGTCCGATTGGCGGTGCTTCTTCCCTCGCGCCGTGCAGCGTCCGCAGCAGTTCCTCGTACTCCGACTCGGAGTACGGGTCCCTGCTCAGGTCGATCTTGGCCCTCCCGAGGAGCCACGTCGGCGCTGCCTCTCTCCAACTCCCGCGCCGCAGCACCGGGATGAACTTCCTCTTGTCTCCGCCCGTGAAGGCGTAGGCCGTCATGATGTCGCCTTCGTAACCAACCCCGCCGCCACGCCCGTCCGACCTCTCCTTGAATCGGGGTGTGCAGACGGCTATCACGAAGTCGTTCTCGCGGACGGCGCGCTCCATGAACGCCGGGATCTGGTCGCCGGGCGCGGAGTGCCAGCGGTCGAGCGTCACGTCGACGCCGTCCGCCCTCAGCCGGGTGGCAAGTTGCTTGACCCACTCCTTGTGCGCGTCGTCGTCCCAGGAGTATGAGATGAAGGTTTTGGGGACTGTGGGATCGGGTTCAGGCATGGCCATGGTCTCTCTTCATGGTTGCGGTAGCCAGGCTGACGGGTGTGATCGACGAATGATGTTGGCCGGAAATGGGCTGCGAAAACGCTTGCCTCGGAAGATGCCAGTTTCCAGGGCGAAATGCGCTGATTCGCCGTAATTCAGTCTGATAGACGAATTGCAACTACATCATTCGTCGGTCACACCCGCTGAGGGCGACAATAATAGCAGTCGTGATCAGTTCCATATCAGTAAGCCCTTCCTTTCACCTCGCCGCACCGCGAGGCTTTGACGATGAGGTGCGCCCCTGAAAATGAACTATTATTGAGGTTCAGGTAAGTTGCTTCCTCTCATGAAGCATCGGAAGCCGAGCTGCATATGGAAAATGCAGCTCGGCAGGGGCATCGCCCTCCCGAGAGCGAGGAGGCAACTTACCTGGACCTCAATAGACGGGGTTTCACAGATGAGAACCGTCTTGACTGACATCAGGACTCGTCTGGGTCATTATAACATCGATTGAAGCCGGTTCCCTTCATCAATTCCAGAAAAAACGACCAGCATCACGCTCAGATATGGGTCGAGCCACGCCAAGGCCGTCCGCGGAGGGTAGTCGGTGCGGCAGCTCGGCCGACAAATTGCAAATTGGATCCCAGTTCTACGAGCGGACATTCCTGTTCCGCAACAAGGCCGCGATGCTCGAGAAGGGGAAGAGGACGGCGTCCCGAGGACGCCGTCGCCCCCGAGGAGGAGATCAATCCTTTACAGAGGCGACGAGAGCGAGTTCGCCTTCCGCTACGGATCACGCACTCCAGCTCCCAACCTTTGAACCGCCGCGGAGCGGCGATTTCCTGGTTTTCTCGGGCGCAGGCCACTTTCGTGCCCTTTGCGGTGCGGGTAGCCTGGCCGTCGGAAAGCGCAGCGGCTGCGTGTTCCGACCCCAAAGACGCACGAATTCCGGGGTGAGAGATGCCGTATCAATATGTGAGAGAACCGCTCACTGCCGAAGAATCTGATCGTCTGTCCAATGCCTGCGAGACGCCCACCGAGCGGCTCGTCGTCTGGACCTTGCTCGACACCGGGCTCCGCGACAGCGAGCTTTGCGCCCTCACCTGGAAAAACGTCCTCTGGCAGCAGCGCCAGCTCCGGATCAAGGGCAATGGCGGCCCTCACGGTAAGAAGACCCAGGTTCCGCGTGGTGCCGATGTCGAACTGCGTGCGGGCACTCCTGGAGCACCATTTCGCTCTGGAGAAGGCGTTCCCGGTCAAGACGCGGCGTGCCCAGGACATCGTCAAGGCGGTGGCCAACCGCGCGGGGATCACCAAGGAAGTGAGTCCGCACGTGCTGCGGCACACGTTCGCCACGACGGCCTTGCAGAAGGGGATCAGCCTCCCGACGGTGCAGAAGATCCTGGGCCACGACAATCTCCAGACGACGGCGATCTACCTCAACTTTACCGACGTGCACATCCAAAACGAGTTCGAGCGGAAGTGGTGAGAATCGGCTCATCCCCGGGATGTCCAGCAAACTGGACGGCTTATGCCTGATTTCTGGTCCAATGCTACTCGGCCCCCCACTTCTCCCGAACGGCCAGGCGCAGTTAGAACTCACGCTCCTCGTGACGCTTACAGCGGCTCAAAATGAGCAAATTGGGCACGGTTCAATGACGGGCGTTTCCGGGTGACAACCGAGGCGAAGCTCCGACCCCTTGCTCGCTTCGACTGCTCAATTGTCTGGCGTTTGATTTCGGCCTTCAGGGCGGTCCGTCAACCGGCTGAAGACTGAGCTCCAATGAATCGCGACCTCAAGGATTGCTGAATCCGCCAATCGAACCAGCAACGGATCGTCTCTGTGATTCCCCCCATCTGCGTGCATCTGCGAAATCTGCGGACAAGAAATCTGAGGTTGATCCATACTGACAAGCAACTGGCCCAGGATCGAGCTTGGAGATGCGCTCTGACAGATTCTTTGTCTGGCCTCATTCCGCCTGTTTTTTTCTCCGCCCACCTTTACAGTTCCGGGGGGGGCTTCGTGAGCTGGTCTCCTGATCAATGAAGCTGTGGGTCCCTAAGCCAGAAGCGGTGAGTCGGCCAACACCGCAGGTCCCATATCCGATTGGAGATCAAGTCCCGAATTCTTGTCCGCAGATTTCGCAGATGAACGCAGATAAGAGAATCGGGCGGAAGAGCGGGTAGGCGATCACCTGCAGGTCATGGATTCATCAAGATCGTCGTTTGGGAATCATGACAGATCAGGCATCGTTCGATGACGGCGGTTCCCGAGTGGATAACCGAAGCGAAAGGGGCACCCCCACGTTTCCCTGGTGCCTGAAAGGGGGTGGCCCATTCCGTTCTTCCGTTAGCCGGTCATCGATCGAAAGCTGCCGCATCTCGACGACGGGGTGGTCCTTCAAGTCCCTCCACGCAGCCTGCCATTCAGCATGGGGCGGCGGCGAGTGGGGGAACGGATTGATTTATCCGAACGAATCGCCTGTTTCTGTGACATACTGAAATAGGGGCGCCGCTCGTCGAGATCGGGCCCCGTTCGGTCTTTGCCAATTCGGCTGTCGGTGTCAGGCAGTACCCAGCGGGGAACGGTCTGCGCACGACCTGACCCCGCTGGTTCCGGCGTGGGGCGTGGAGCGTGGGGCGGGAGAACAGTGGCCAAGTGGACGTTGGGGGCCAGCCAGGTCTCCCGGGTGCCAAGAAGTGGGTAGCCCATTCCGCTCTCAGCGATGATTTGTGGGCCGGATGGGGGCAAAACGCCCCGAAAAGGGGTCGAAAAGGCGGTTTTTTCAAAATCTACCACGTGGATCATATCGACGCAACTCCTTTATCAGTATGCAGTTAAGCCTACAGGTGCGTTCCACGACAGTCAAGGAAGAAATAGACGTAAATTCAAATTCTATATTAACTTGCGCCGACAACATGGCTCGCCAAACTTCTGCCGGAAGCGGAAAACGTAGCATGTCGTAGCATGTTGACCCCTCCGGGTGGGGGGTGCTGTACCCGGCTCGGCGCGCGGCATCGACGGCGGACCCCGGCGAT
>Ga0116223_10005607_pt1 | contig 10532 bp, 10 predicted proteins | sample Sb_taG_3_FD_90092 | JGI IMG/M metagenome (GOLD analysis project Ga0116223, IMG submission 90092) | Peat soil microbial communities from Weissenstadt, Germany - Sb_50d_a_PC metaG | ecosystem: Environmental > Terrestrial > Soil > Wetlands > Peat | place: Germany: Weissenstadt | collected 2010-09-21 | reverse complement strand
CGCCGCGGCGCCGGCACTGGCCGCGAGCTACGGGGTCATCGCCAACGCGCGGCATCGAAAGATCAGCGCCATAGGGTTCAACTGGTCGCGTCTTTGCTGTATGCTTTAGCCGGTGCTCCGCACCGGTAGGACGCGTCGCGCGATCCGTACCTTACCCCCCCCCTAGTCCTAGGAGGCCTGTCCTTTGAATGTCTACGATTTGAACGAGCGGACCGCGGTCGTCACCGGCGGAGCTCAAGGTATCGGTCTTGCAGTGGCCAATCGCATCCTCGTCTCCGGCGGCCGCGTCGCCATATGGGATCGCGACGGCGCACACCTTGATGAGACAGTGAAGCGTATTGCCAAAGGCGATCGCGTGCAGGGACTTGCGGTCGATATCGCCGACCTTGCCGCGGTCGAAAATGCCACCAAAGCGACGATCGGGCAGTTCGGCAAGATCGATATCCTCGTCAACAATGCCGCAATCGTCGGGCCGAACGCGCCGACCTGGGAATATCCTCCCGAGGCCTTCCGCGATGTTGTCAATGTCGGGCTGCTCGGTACCTTTTACTGCTGCCGCGCGGTGGTTCCGCATATGATCGCGGCGAACTACGGACGCATCGTCAATCTCAGTTCGGTCGCCGGCAAGGAGGGCAATCCGAAAGCGCCGGCCTATAGTGCGACCAAGGCGGCCGTGATCGCGCTCACCAAGTCGCTCGGCAAGGAGCTTGCCGGCTACAATATCGGCGTCAATTGCGTGACGCCGGCCGTCGCCAAGACCACGTTGGCGATGAGCCAGGCCCCGGACTTTCTGGCGATGATTATCGCGAAGATTCCACGCGGCCGGATGCTGGAGCTCGAAGAAGCAGCGTCGATGATCTGTTGGCTTGCAAGCGCGGAGAATTCCTTCACCACCGGCGCGGCTTTCGATCTGTCCGGCGGTCGGGCGACTTATTGAGCGGTGGAAAGGGACGAACCGCCCGTCGCATGGGCGCGGTTCGATCGGTTGCGCTATATCGCGGCCCGCCATCCGGCCGTCGGGCTTTGGCCGTGGGACGCCCGCGAAGAAGCGCGCTGCGCCGAATGGCTCAATTGGCTGTCGTCGACCATTCACGTCGCCTTCGTTCACGTCCGGCGCGCGGCCCGCTATGCGTCAGACCCCCGCGCAGTGGAGGATGTCGCCGCCACCGGCAAGAAGACCTGCCGCGAGCTTTGGCAGGCGGTCGACGAGAAGATCGGTTACTTTTTAGGCACGGAGACGATCGTGAACACGTCATAAGTTCACGGTCGAGGCACAAACGCCGAGCCGGCGCTACTCCTTCACCGCTCCGGTCAGCGCCGAGACATAGTATTCGACGAAAAACGAGTAAAGAATTACCACCGGGATCGAGCCAATGAGGGCAGCCGCCATCAGCGAGCCCCAGTGATAGACGTCGCCTTCGACGAGTTCGGTGATGGCGCCGACCGGCACCGTCTTGTTCTCGGACGAGGAAATGAAGGTGAGTGCGTAGATGAACTCATTCCAGGACAGTGTGAAGGCGAAGATGCCGGCCGAAATCAGCCCAGGGATTGAGAGCGGCAGCGTGATCCGCGTCAGAATCTGCCAGCGGCTGGCACCGTCGATGAGCGCGCACTCCTCGAGCTCATAGGGAATGGTGCGAAAGTAGCCCATCAGCAGCCAGGTGCAGAATGGAATGAGGAAGGTCGGATAGGTCACGATGAGCGCGAGGTCGCTGTCGAACAGCCCAAGCCTGAAGACCATGGTGGCGAGCGGGATGAAGAGGATGCTCGGCGGGACGAGATACGCGAGGAAGATCGCCATCCCGACATAGCGCGAGCCGGAAAATCGCAGCCGCTCCACCGCATAGGCGGCAAATACGCTGGAGATCAGCGAGATCACCGTCGAAGATACCGACACGATCACGGTGTTGATCATCCAGTTGGAATAGCTCGTCTCAAACAGCAGTTTGTTGATGTGCTCGAGCGTTGGGTGAATGACCCAGAACGGGTTGAAATGCTCGTAGTCGTAGAGTTCGGCGTCCGGCTTGAACGTCGTCGTCGCCATCCAGTAGAATGGGAACAGCAGCAGGAACAGCATCACGCCGAGCGGCAGGTAGACGGTCACGAGCCGCCGCGGCAGCGTTTCGAGATATTCCATGCCTTCGTTGGCGACATTCGCCATCGGTCAATCCCTGCTGCCCTGCTGCCAGCGCCGGCGCTGAAGGCCGAAATAGCTGAACAGGATCGCGGCTAAGAGAAACGGCACCATGGCGTCCGCGATCGCGGCGCCTTCGCCGAGATTGCCACCCGTGATCGCGCGCTGGAACGAGAGCGTCGCCATCAGGTGCGTTGCGTTGATGGGGCCGCCGCGGGTCAGAACATAGATGAGCTGGAAGTCCGTGAAGGTGAGCAGAATGGAGAAGGTCATCACCACGGCGATGATTGGCGACAGCACCGGCAGCGTGATGAAACGAAAGCGCTGCCACGCAGTCGCCCCGTCGAGCATCGCAGCCTCGTAAAGCGATGGAGATATGGTCTGCAGCCCCGCGAGCAGCGTAATGGCGACGAACGGGATTCCGCGCCAGATATTGGCGACGATCACCGACCATCGAGCGTTCCAGGGCTGGCCCAGGAAGTCGATGTAATGATCGAGCAGGCCCGCCTTGATGAGCACCCAGGAAATGATCGAGAACTGCGAATCGTAGATCCACCAAAATGCGATAGCCGAGAGCACGGTCGGGACCACGAAAGGAAGTAGTACGATCGCGCGCAGAATGGCCTTGAACGGCAGCCGGTTGTTGAGCAGCAGCGCGAGGTAGAGCCCGAGCACAAATTTCACCGCGCTCGCCACAACGGTGTAGAGAGTCGTATTGAAGATCGAGAGCCAGAACACCGTGTCGCGCGCGAGCGACACGAAGTTCGCCAAGCCGATGAAGCGGCCGCTCTGGCCGATCTTGGTGTCGGTCGCACCGAGCCAGAACCCGAGCCCGAGAGGATAGGCGAGAAACACGAGCAGGATCACGGCCGCCGGAATCATGAACCCGATCCCAAGCAGGTTGCGGCCGTCGGCGACTCGCGACGCCGCACTTCGTCTTTGGATCGGGGCGGCAACCTGAACTTGTACCGTCATCGATTGACCTCGAGGCGACGCCGGAAACCAGGCGCCGCGTTGCCGAGGTTCAGATTTCGTAGTAGCGTTTGGCGCGGTCGGCTGCGCGCTGCGCCGCGGCCTTCGCTGTTTGGTTGCTGGAGCAGACTTCAGCGAACATGTCGACGACGATGAAGTCGCCCATGACGGCCGCCGAAGCGTAGCCGAGCGGACCCGCGTATCCATTCTGGACGGAGCGTCCCGCCGCGTCGCGATACGGGGTGTTCTTCGGATCGACGGTCCAGATCGGGTTGGACGCATAGGCCTTGAGCGGCTGCGAGACATAGCCGTTGGATGCTGCCATCCACGGACCGTACTGCTCCTCCTCCCACATGAAGCGCAGATATTCCTTTGCGGCCTTCGGATATTTCGAATATTTGAACAGGAACGCAACCATCTGGAGATTCTGCTCCATCGGACGACCGACCGGACCGATCGGGTTCGGCGCGTGGTTCATGTCCTTGGCGATCGCCAGCACGGCTGGATCCTTGGAATTCTTCGCCACCGCATAGATCGAGATGCCGTTGCCGGTCAGGGCAATGTCGCCGGAGAGGAATGCCTTGTTGTTGTGGGGATCCTGCCACGACAGCGTGCCGGAGATGAAGGTGTCGGCGAGCTGCTTGGCGTATTCGAGCGCGGCGACGGTCTCGGGCGAATCGAGCACCACCTTGCTGTTCTGGTCGACCACCTTGCCGCCGTGTGCCCACAGGCACCAATGCGTCCAATTGTTGGCGTCGCCAGTCGCGTGCCCGAGCGCGAAGCCGGCCGGCGTGCCGGCTGCCTTGAGCGCCTGACAAAGCTTCAGCAACCCGGGTAGATCGTTCGGGAACGTCTCGAACCCGGCCTTGCGCACGGCACTGATGCGATAGTTGAAGCAGGAGCCGTTGACGCCCTGCGGCAACGCAATCCAATCGTTGCCGCGGATCCCGTAGGACTTGCAGACGTCGTACCAGCCGCCGTATTTGCCGCCGAGATAGTCGGCGAGGTCGTTGAGCGGCACCAGCTTTTCCGGGAATTTGTGCGGGTCGTCGTTGGTCCCGATGATGATGTCGGGGCCGGCGCCGACATTGGCGGCCACCGCGGCCTTCGGCCGCACGTCTTCCCAGCTCTCGGTATCGACGCGGACCTTGATCCCGGTCTCCTCCGTGAACTTCTTGGTGCTCGCGTTGAACGCATCGATGTCGCCCTGGACGAACTGCTTCCAGCGCAGCACCCGGATTTGGGCATTGCTCTCCGGCTGATTGTTCCACGCCGGCGCCGTCCGGGCGACGCCGTTCGGCAGAACGAGACCGGATCCGGCGGCAGCCGCAGTAACGGCGACCCCGGCCTTGAGAACGTCACGTCTGGACAGATCGGTCATTCGCAATTCCTCCCAGTTTGACCGCGGCGGGACGGTCGGTTGCGATCAGTATGGGTTCTCAGTATACGGTTTGGCCGGTCGTCGAGTCGAACACGTGGGTCAGGTTCGGCCGCGGGCGCAGGTGCACGATGTCGCCGCTGCGGAACGTGTGACGCTCGTTAAAGACCGCGCAGACCTTGGTGCCGCCAAAGTTCGCGTAGACGAAGGTATCGGCTCCGGTCGGCTCGACCAACTGCACGCGCGTTGGAAGACCGCCGTCGGCCGCGATATCGAAATGCTCCGGCCGCACACCGTAGACCACGTGCTGGCCGTCCTTGCCCGATTCGCGTACCGAGGCGGGAAGCTGGACGCCGTCGCCGACCTCGACGACCACCGCGGCGCCGTTGTCGCGCCGCAACGTCCCGTGCAGAAAATTCATCGCCGGCGAACCGATGAAGCCGGCGACGAACAGGTTTTCGGGATGATCGTAGAGTTCGAGCGGCGTGCCGATCTGCTCGACTTCACCATCGTGCATGACCACGATCTTGTCCCCCATGGTCATGGCTTCGATCTGATCGTGGGTGACGTAGATCGTGGTCGTGCCGAGGCGCTGGTGCAGCTCCTTGATCTCGGTGCGCATCTGCACGCGCAGCTTGGCATCGAGGTTTGAGAGCGGCTCGTCGAACAGGAACACCTGCGGATCTCGGACGATGGCCCGACCCATGGCCACGCGCTGGCGCTGGCCGCCCGAAAGCTGCCGCGGATAGCGATCGAGAAAGGGTTCGAGTCCGAGAATTGCCGCCGCCCGTTTGACCCGGGTCTCGATCTCCTGCTTGGCGGCGCCGCGAAGCTTCAATGAGAAGCCCATGTTGGTTCTGACGGTCATGTGCGGATAGAGCGCGTAGTTCTGGAACACCATGGCGATGTCGCGCTCTTTGGGGGGCACAGTGTTCACCACACGGTCCCCGATGCGAATTTCGCCCGAACTGATGTTTTCCAGCCCTGCGATCATTCGCAATAGCGTCGTTTTTCCGCAGCCCGAAGGGCCGACCAAGACCACGAACTCGCCATCCGCAATGGCGACGTTCACGCCATGGAGGATCTCGGTTGTGCCGAATGTCTTGCGCACGTTTTCGATTGCGACGAGGGCCATCGAGGATCCTACCGAGGACGTCCCAGCTTGTTCTGGAGCGTGTCAGGCTGGCGTTCTCTTTTCTATCCGGCCGAGATGTTTCTCTGTAGGGCCAAGATCTTTCAGCAAGACCGGCAAAAATCAAGCCCATTCGGCGCGGGGTTAGTCCCCGCGGCGCTGTAGACTTTCGCCACCGCGTTCGAGCGGCGCCAAGCTCTTGGCGCCAGATGCGTGGAATGCGGCCGCCGCGAAGGCATCGTCATTGTCCCGCAGCGCGTATGCTGCTTTCCGGCGGTAAATTTCACATCATCAGCTCCAACGCGTCGGTAAAGAATTCCGCGCCGCCGAAGTTTCCCGACTTCAGCGCCAGCAGCATGTCCTTGGCCCCGACGGTCCGCAGCACGGGAACACCGGCGGCGATTTCGGGACCGACGATGAACGCCGGGATACGGAGGCGATCGACCACCGCGCCAGACGTCTCGCCGCCGGCCACTACCAGACGCCGCACGCCGTGGTCCACGAGGCCGGCCGCGATCCTGGCCATCGCCTGCTCGATCGCGCGTCCGCCGGCTTCCCGTCCGTGGCGTGCTTGAAACGCGCCGACTACCTCGGGCGGGGAACTGCTCGCGATCAGCACCGGGCCGCGGCCGACCCGGTCGAGAGCCCAGGTGAGCGCGTCCTCCGCCTCCGCCGGACCGGCGACGACTTTCTCGGGATCGAGTCGCAACAGCGGCATGGTTCGTTGCGCATTCTCGACTTGTGCGAGCGTCGCCCGCGAGCAACTTCCGGCCAGGCACGCCGCCAAGCCGTCAATGCGGTGACGTTCCATCGCAACGGTGCTCGCAGGGTTCACGCGGCCCGATTGCACTAGCGCCCGCGCCAAGCCGAGCCCGAGACCCGACGCTCCGACCGAGACTCGATGTTCGAGCGCGACGGTGCCGATGGTCTCGAGGTCGCGCTCGAACACGGCATCGACGATCGCCGCCTCGATTCCGTCGCCAGCAAGCGCCGCGAGGCATTTGCCGACCGCGTCGGCGCCAGCAGCAACTACAGCGAGGTCGACGAGGCCGATTCGGCAACGGCTCTGGCGCGCGAGCACCCGCACCAGGTTTGCGTCCCGCATCGGATTGAGCGGATGGTCCTTGAGAGGACTCTCGTTGAGCGGCACGGAGCCGACGAACAGATTGCCCTGGTAGACGGTGCGCGCGGTCTCGGGGAATGCCGGCGTGACGAGCACGATCTTGCTGCCGGCGGCGGCTCGCAATGCATCGGTGACCGGGCCGATATTACCGGCGTCGGTCGAATCGAAGGTCGAGCAGATCTTGAACATCACGTGGCTGGCGCCCCGCGCGCGCAGCCAGTCATCGGCGGCGCGGGCGAGCCCGACCGCCTGCCGAGCCGCAATCGAGCGGCTCTTGAGGGCGACCACGACGGCGTCCACCTCGGGAAGCGCGAGGTCGGCGGCCGGCACGCCGATCGTCTGGATGGTGCGCAGCCCGCATCGGGTCAGCGTGTTGGCAAGATCGGAGGCGCCGGTATAGTCGTCGGCGATCGAGCCGAGCGCGAGCGTCATGCGCCGCCTCCCGAGGGCGGCAGCTTGCCCGCATGCGGCGCGAACCAGGCAAGCCCGTCGACGGTCTTGCCGCGCGGCCGGTACTCGCAGCCGAGGAACCCGTCATAGCCGAGCCGATCCAGCTCCTCGAACAGGAAGGGAAAGTTGAGCTCCTCGCCATCGGGTTCGTTGCGCGACGGCACGCTCGCGATCTGGACATGGCCGATCATCGAGATGAGCCGGCGCAGCGCCATGGTCACGTCGCCATGCATGACCTGGCGATGGTAGATGTCGAACTGGAGCTTCAGGTTCGGCAGCGCCAAGTCGCGGATCAGCTGCTCCGCGAAGGGAAAGTCGTTGAGGAAATAGCCGGGCATGTCACGCTCGTTGATGGGCTCGATGACGAGATCGAGCCCCTTTTCGCCAAGCGCCGCCGCGGTGAAGATCACGGCTTTACGAAACGCGCCGGCCGCGCGCGAGTCGCGCCGATCCGCGTTGCCGGACATCAAATGCAGGCGCTTCACGCCGGTCGCTTCGGCATAGATGAGCGCCGTCCTCACCCCTTCCTTTAGTTCTTCGAAGCGTTCCGGCAAGGATGCAAGTCCTCGTTCACCGGCCGCGAAGTTGCCCGGCGGGAAGTTGAACAACGCCTGCGTCAGGCCGTTGCGCGCCAGGCGTTGGGCGATCGCATAGGGCCCATGCTCATATGGAAACAAATATTCGACGGCGGTGAACCCCGCCTGCGCGGCGGCATCGAAGCGGTCGAGAAAGGACCACTCATTGAACATCAGGGTGAGGTTTGCGGCGAAGCGGGGCATGCGGCTTCCTCGAGATCAGATATCAGTTCGCCGGCGCTCCAGGCAGCGACGTCCCGGTGACACGAGCATAGAGCCTAGCGAGCGAGGCGTCGTCATCGCCGCCCATGCCTGCGCCGGCCGCCATCAGGAACATCTGCAAGGCGGCGGCGGCGAGCGGCACCGGGAATTTCGCCATGCGCGCCATGTCCTGGATGATCCCCAGGTCCTTCACGAAGATATCGACGGCGCTGCGCGGGGTATAATCGCCTGCGAGCACATGGGGCACGCGGTTCTCGAACATCCACGAATTGCCGGCTGAGGCGGCGATGACCTCGTAGACTTTGTTGAGATCGAGGCCTTGTCTGGCCGCGAACGTGATCGCCTCGCAAGCTGCGGCGATATGCACTCCGGCGAGCAGCTGGTTGATCATTTTGAAGGCGGCGCCCCGGCCGGGCTCCTCACCGAGTTCATAGATTTTAGCGGCCATCGCCCCGAGCGCGGGCCTGGCCTTGGCGTACGCCGCGGGACTGCCGGAGGCGAGCACGGTCAGCGTGCCCTCGGCGGCGCGCAGCGCGCCGCCGCTGATCGGCGCATCGAGATAGAGCCGGCCCATGGCCTCGAGCCGATTGGCGAGGCGCCGTGCCACGTCCGGGTCCATGGTGGCCGACGAGACGAAGACCGCGCCCTCGGGCATCGCGGCTGCGGCCCCGTGCTCTGCGAACAGCACGGCTTCGGTCTGGGCTGCATTGACCACGACCGAGACTACGACGTGGGCACCGACAACGGCCTGCGCGGGGGTGGTAGATGCGCCGCGCCCGCCCGCGGCCACGAACCGCTCGACCGCGGCCGGGCTCACGTCGCAGCCAATGACCTCGAAGCCACCACGCATGAGGGAGAGCGCGATGCCCAGACCCATCGAGCCGAGGCCGATAACGGCCGCGCGGGTCCCAGCGGATCGGTCAGCACCATCGGACATCGGTCTATCCTTCCCCTGACGAGTCCCTTGGCGACCTGGGTAGATTGGCGGTGGGCCGAATTAGACTGCAAGCGCCGCCGAGACGCAATTGATCGAATCGAGGTGTCGGAGAGCCCCCGGTGGTAGGTCGCGTGGAGAAGTGCAATGCCGGAGAGCCCAACCTCTCGGCCGTCGTCCCGAGGTCCCCGCGAGGGCTAGCGCTGCGGGGATTCCGTGCGAGCGCGGGCGGGATCCAGGCTCCCGTGTTCGACGTTATGCGGACGGGAGAGTGGTTTTCCGGCTCTCGCGCTTCGCGCTTGCGGAATGTATTACAAAGAACTTGTTCTGCAGGTGAACCCCGAACCGTGCCTGAGGATCGTCCATGACCGAGACGAAGCTTCGCGACGACATCTGCCGCTTCGGGCGCTCCTTGTTCGAGCGCGGCCTAACGCCGGGCTCATCGGGCAACATCAGCGTGCGCCTTGCCGACGGCGGTTGGCTCGTCACCCCGACCAACGCCTCGCTCGGGTTCCTCGACCCGGCGATGATCTCGCGGCTTGATGCCCAGGGGCACCTCGTCTCGGGGGACGCGCCGACGAAAGAGATCCCGCTGCATTCCGCGCTCTACGCAACGCGCAGCAACGCGCGCGCCATCGTGCATCTGCACTCGACGCATGCGGTCGCGCTATCGATGCTCCGCGAAATCGACCCGCGCGCCGTCGTGCCGCCGATGACGGCCTACTACGTGATGCGCGCCGGCCGCACTGCGCTCGTGCCGTATTTCCGTCCCGGCGATCCGGCCGTTGTCGATGCAATCCGCGGTCTTGCCGGCCGCTATTCCTCCGTGCTGCTCGCCAATCACGGCCCGGTGGTCGCAGGCGAAACCCTGGAAGCGGCCGTGTTCGCTACTGAGGAACTCGAGGAGACCGCCAAACTCTATCTGCTGCTGCGCGGCATGAATCCGCGTTACCTTACGCCGCAGCAAGTTGCCGACCTGGTCTCGTTCTTCGGCCTGATATTGCCGCAGGACGACTGATCCTGGAGGACTGAAGCGCGAAAGCCAGACTGCGACACGGTGGGGGGATCACTCGCACGGGCGAGAACCGTTCTCTGGGTGAACACAGCACGCCGCGTTCTCGCGCCGGAAGGATCCGAGCCATCTGTGTCGTCCCTGTCCGCGTAAGTTGGTATCAGTCGAGAGGCGAGTCCAATCGCCTCTCGATCTATTCAGCTCGGCAGCATGAGACACTATTAATAAGTCAGGGCCGACGCTCGCAGCCGGATCACGGCTTCATGGCGCCCTGCACGCTCGTGTAGCACGCATAGAGCGACGTCGAGCCGCAGATGTACAGCCGATTTCTGAAGGTGCCGCCGAAGCACAAATTGGCGACAGTCTCCGGAATGTGGATCTTGCCGAGCAGCTCGCCGCCTGGGGTGTAGCAGCGCACCCCGTCCTCGTTCGGATCGCCCCAACCCACGGAGCACCAGATGCGGCCGTCGGTGTCGGCGCGCATCCCGTCGGTAATGCTGGGCTTGGGCATCTCCGCAAAGACCTTGTCATTCGACACCTTTCCGGCCCCAACATCCACGTCGAACACGCGGATATGCGACGGGTTGTCCGGCCCGTCGG
>Ga0116223_10005601_pt1 | contig 10539 bp, 10 predicted proteins | sample Sb_taG_3_FD_90092 | JGI IMG/M metagenome (GOLD analysis project Ga0116223, IMG submission 90092) | Peat soil microbial communities from Weissenstadt, Germany - Sb_50d_a_PC metaG | ecosystem: Environmental > Terrestrial > Soil > Wetlands > Peat | place: Germany: Weissenstadt | collected 2010-09-21 | reverse complement strand
CTCTATTCGCGGGTCAATGTCGGCACCAAGGTGATCGTGCTGCCGATGGAACGCCGCGCCGAGAGCCTGCCCGGCAAGCGAAGCTGATTCTTGCGCGCCCGCTCGTCGTAGGGTGGGCAAAGGCGCGGCAAGCGCCGTGCCCACCATCTTGAAATTCGAACGGGATGCAATGGTGGGCACGCTTCGCTTTGCCCACCCTACGGCTCAAGCCCTATCTCAGCCTCACCCTTCGAGACGCGGCCAACGGGTCCGCGCGAAGCGCGGCCGATGATAAACTCCAACGCCGCTCTCAGGATGAGGGTTTAAGACCAACAAACCGGAGAAGGGCGCGGTCATCCGCGCCCCTCTGTTTCCGCGCAGCAACAAATCGGCCACATCGGCGCCCTCGCCCATACGCCAAATCGCAGCTTCTCCACCGGGGACGCGGCCGCCGGGTAGCCGCTCTGGCGCGGCCCGACCCCGCCCTGTAGACTCGCGCGGCTGAATCAGTCCGGGGAGACGATGCAACTCAAGACCATTCTGCTTGCCGTCGCGGTGGTCGCGGTTTCGTTCTTTGTCAGCCTGAAGACCATGGACTGGCTTTCGCCGCGCGGCGCGGTGCCTCGGCCGGCGTTGGCCGAATTGCCGCCGCTGCCGCCTGCCCCGCGCAGTTCGGTGATCCTGGCGCAGGTCGCCATACCGATCACCGCCATTCGCGACGCCGCCGACCGCGGCGCGCCGCGGAACTTCGCCGGCAAGGCCGACAACCCGGTTTCGGAGGTCCTGCAAAATGCCGACATCGGCTGGACCGCCTCGCGCGGGCCGATCGCGGCGACCGGGGGTCAGGACGTGCTGTCGCTGACCACGCCGATCACCGGAAAGCTGAACGTGACCGGCTCGCTCGCCTCGAAGGCGACCGGCGCGGTTGGCGACGCGATCGGCGGCCTGCTCGGCGCCAATGTCGGCAAGCAGATCGGCAGCGTGAATATCAAGGCGCTCAATGCCAACGCCGAGATCAAGGGCAGCGTCACCATCACCTCGCGGCCCAAGCTTGCCGCGGCCTGGCACCTTGAACCCAATCTTGGAGCCCAGGTGACGCTCGGCGACACCAGCCTCACGGTCGCGGGCGCGCGCGTCAACGTTCCGGCGCAGGTCAAGCCGCTGCTCGACAAGACCGTCGGCGAACAGATCGCAGCGGCGAGCGCGCGGATCCGCAGCGACCCCTCGTTCGAACGCAATGCGAGGATCCAGTGGGCCAAGGCGTGCCGCTCGATTCCGTTGCAAGTCGCAGCCGCGTCCGCACCGGCGCTGTGGCTGGAGCTGCGGCCGACCCGCGCGGTCGCGGTGCAGCCAAACGTCAATGCTTCAGCGGTCACGATGACGCTTGGCATCGAGGCGGAGACGCGCATCACGCCGACGCAGACCACGCCCAATTGCCCGTTCCCCGAAAAAATCTCCATCGTTCCGCCGACGGCGCCGGTGGTCAGCATCGGCATTCCGGTCGACGTGCCGTTTACCGACATCAACAAGATCGTGGAGGCAGAGCTCGCCGGCCGGACGTTCCCCGAGGACGGTTCGGGCTCGGTGAATGTCACCGTCAAACGCGCTACCGTCGCCGCATCAGGCGACCGGCTGTTGATCTCGCTTCTGGTGAACGCGAAGGAGAAGACGAGCTTCTTAGGTTTTGGCGGCGAAGCCAATGTGCATATCTGGGGTCGGCCGGTGCTCGATTCGGCGCAGCAGACGCTGCGGCTCGCCAACATCGAACTGGCGGTCGAATCGGAAGCCGCCTTTGGCCTGCTTGGGGCGGCCGCGCGCGCGGTCATGCCCCATCTGCAAAAGGCCCTCGCCGAGAAGACCGCCGTCGATCTCAAGCCGATCCTCGGCAACGCCCAGAAGATGGTCGCCGCCGCGATATCGGATCTTCAGAACAACCAAGACGGCGTCCGCGTGGCCGCGGAAATCACCAGTCTCAACCTTACCGACATCGCCTACGATTCCAAAACGCTGCGGATCATCGCGGAAGCCTCCGGCACCATCAACGTCGTGATCACGGCGCTGCCGGGGTTGTGAGCTTTCTCAGGCGGAAGTAGATGCCGACGTTCCCCGGATGCTGCGCAGCGCGCAGCGGTGCGCTGCTGATCCGGGGCCCACTGCTACCATTGGTCCCGGCTCTGCGGAGCAGCGTAAAGAACGCTGCACCGCGTCCGGGACACGATCGCAGCGCAGAGCGGGGCAGGAATAAAGTCGCCCGCTTTTTTTGACCATCTTCAGTCAATCTGCGCCCTAACCCTCGAACTTGAACGAAACCTTCAGCTTGGCCCGATAGGCCTCGACCTTGCCCTTGGCGTCCAGTTGCAGGTCGAGCTGGACAACTTCGGCGACGCGAAGCTCCCTTAAGGTCTTTCCTGCCCGATTGACGGCCGCGCTGGCGGCCTTTTCCCAGGACTCCTTGCTGGTGCCGATCAGTTCGATGACCTTGTAGACGCTTTCAGCCATGTCGTCCTCCCGTTAGGTATTAGGCAGGACACAGGACGCTCCTGCCGCGGGAAACCCTAACATCGCGGCCCGCTCCCCGAAAGGCGCAATCGGAAAGCAGCTGAGGGCGCCCATTGCTCGAAAGTCGGCTTTGCCCTCCACATGAAGCCGGGTAGAAGAAGGGCTCAAATAAGCCTCGCAAGAACAAGGGAGATGAGACCATGAGATCGCTTGCAGCCAGTTTGATTGCCGGCCTCGTCTGCGCCGTGTCCGGCGGCGCGGCGAACGCGCAAATTTCCGACGACGTCGTCAAGATCGGCGTCTTGACCGACATGTCGAGCCTCTATGCGGACGCGACCGGCAAGGGTTCGCTGGCTGCGGTGCAGATGGCGGTCGCCGACTATGGCGGCAAGGTCAGGGGCAAGCCCGTCGAGGTGGTCTCGGCCGACCACCAGAACAAGCCAGATGTCGGCGTCGGCATCGCGCGCAACTGGTATGACAATGAAAAGGTCGATGCGATCTTCGACGTCCCGACTTCCTCGGTCGCGCTGCCGATCTCGGCGCTGACGCGCGAAAAGAACAAGATCAACATCAACTCCGGCGGCGGCAGCTCCGACATCACCGGCGTCGCCTGTTCGCCCAACACCGTGCACTGGACCTACGACACCTACGCGCTGTCCAATGTCGCCGGAAGAGCGATGGTGAAGCGCGGCGAGGACAGCTGGTTCTTCATCACGGCCGACTACGCGTTCGGCATGGCGCTGGAACGCGATGCCGCCAACGTCGTCAAAGAGATGGGCGGCAAGGTCCTCGGCAATGTCCGGCATCCCCTCAACACGTCCGACTTCTCGTCCTTCCTGCTGCAGGCGCAAGCTTCCAAGGCCAAGGTGATCGGACTCGCCAATGCCGGCGGCGACAGCACCAACGCGCTCAAGCAGGCTTCCGAATTCGGCATTACCAAGGGCGGCCAGAAACTTATTGCGCTGTTGATGAATATCACCGACGTGCACGCGCTGGGCGCCAAGGAAACCCAGGGCCTGATCGCCACCGACGCCTTCTACTGGGACATGAACGACGAAACCCGCGCCTTCTCGAAGCGCTTCAACGAGAAGGTTGGCCACATGCCCACCGGAATCCAGGCCGGCCTTTATTCGGCCACGATGCATTACCTGAAGGCGATCGAGGCCATCGGGACCGACGAGGCGCCGAAGGTGATGGCGCAGATGCGGGAGACGCCGATCAACGACTTTTTCGCCAAGGGTGGCAAGATCCGGATCGACGGCCGCATGGTCCACGACATGTATCTGTTCGAGGTCAAGAAGCCCGAGGAGTCGAAGGGCGAGTGGGATCTCTACAAACTGCTCGCTACGGTTCCCGGCGACGAAGCCTTCCGTCCGCTCGACAAAGGCGGCTGCCCGCTGGTGAAGACGAATTAGGTCGAAATTGTCGGCTCTCGGGACTCCAACTCCGTCAAGGCCGGGCATAGCCGTCCGAAGGACGGCGTCGCTTCCGCTCGCCTATGTCCCGGCCATCCACGTCTTGAGGTGCTGCGGCGAAGAAAGACGTGGATGCCCGCGACAAGCGCGGGCATGACGATCAGAGAGACTGCACTACGCCAAGAAAAGCGCGCCCGGCAATGCCGGACGCGCTTTGTTTCCCTCTTCCGTCGGCTATTCCGCCGCCTCTGACGGCAGCGGCACCGCGCGAAACTCTACGCCGTGCAGGTTGATCGTCGGTGCCATTCCGAAGTGATTGCCGCCGAATATCCTGAGGCGCCGGTCGAGTTCGCACTTCGGAAGGTCGAGGGGAATCTCGCACATCGCGCGATAGGTGCTGCGGTAATATTTCTTTTTTCCCCATTGCAGCGGGAGCGTCTGCGGCGGCGCGGGATCGCAGGCAAGCCACTTCGCCAAACGCCAAAACAGAAACGCCAGATGCGCATAGGCGAGCCCCTCCAGACCAAGGACCGAGATGTCGGCCGGAATCGGAAACCGCACGACATCGACGATGGGCCCGGCGTCGACCTCGTCGATCATGACATGCGCCGTTGCGCCGAATTCTGTCGCCTCATCGTAAAGCGCAAAATGCGCGGGCGCCCATCCCCGATAGCTCGGCGGACCCGGATGGAAATTGAAGGCGCCATAGCCGAGCTGCGCGAGAATGGCCGGCGGCACGAGCACCGGTGTCACATATGCGACGAGCCGCGACCGCCGAAGCACGTCTTCACTCAGGGCCGCGAGTTGGTCGGCGCGCTCGACCGGCAGCACCTTGAGATTCGGATTATGCCCGAACAGGACGACCGGCAACACCGTTCGCTCGACAGGACCTGTAAGTAGAATGACGGTATCGAACATGGCTGTTACGGGTTTGTTGCCCGTGGGTGAAGATCAGGTCTGGTAATCGATCAAAAGTGCTGAAGTTGACGCCGCGCTCGTATTGCCGCTGTCGGGCGTGCCGCTTGAGCCGTAAGACGAAGACGACGTCGACGATTGCGATTGCTGCAGCGATTTCAGAAACTGCTGCAAGATGTCGTTGACGGAGCCGGTGTTCGACGATCCGCTCGAATTGCCGGTCGATGAAGTATCGCCTCCATGCGAACCGCCGTGGTGGCCGTGATGACCATGGTGCGCGCCGCCGGCGGCCGGCGGACCCGCGAGCTGACCGCCGATGGGAGGTGCGGCATTGGCGCCGCCGGCACCGGCTGGACCTGCGCCATTGGCGAACGCGGCCTTGAACACGCCCTGCAGCTCGGCGGCCTGGGCGCTCGTCAGTTTGCCGCTCGACACCTCGCTTGCAATCAGGCTGTTGATCTTCGATTGCAGATCGCCGGGAGATATATTTGTGCCGCCGGCCGAGGCGCCGTCGTTGCCGCCTTGCAGCGAGGAATTGATGTCGGTCAGCGCCGACGAAAGCGCGCCCTGATCGGACGAGCTAAAGGCGCCGGAGTTTACCTCCGCCTGCAGTTCGGCCTGCAACTGCTGCAGCGGCGTCAGGTAGTTGCTATTGGATGCGGCAGCGATTGAAGTCATGATGGCTCCGGGATTTCTGATCCGATAAGCCACGTTAAGGTTAATAATCCTAACGAGTTATGTTGGCCGCCCGGTGGACATATTGCGTGGTGTTACGAGGGTAGCGCCAGAAACATTTAGAAACAAAAATAATGATTTGTTGTCCCAAATCTAAGGCAAGGATTTCCCCATGCCGACGGCATCGCCCAACATTCTTGTCGTTGAAGACGACCGCGAGACGCGGACCCTGATCGCAAAGTACCTGCGCAACAACGCCTGCAATGTGACGACGGCCAATGACGGGCGCGAAATGGTCCGCGCGATGGCCGACAGCCGCGTCGATCTCTTGATTCTCGACGTGATGCTGCCGGGCGAAGACGGCCTCAGCCTGTGCCGCAAGATCCGCGCGGAGTCGCAGGTGCCGATCATCATGCTCACCGCGCGCGGCGAGGACGTCGACCGCATCCTCGGCCTTGAGATGGGCGCGGACGACTATCTTGCAAAGCCGTTCAACCCGCGCGAACTGCTGGCGCGCATCAACGCGGTGCTGCGCCGCCAGGCCGCCGCCCAGAACGTCAGCACCATCGGTGGCGCGACCGCCCTCACCTTCCAGGGCTGGCGGATCGATTTCCGGTTGCGGGAATTGCGCAACCCGGCGGGCGCGCGAGTGGCGATGACGAGCGCCGAATTCGACCTGCTTCGCGCGTTCTGCGAACGGCCGGGCCGCGTGCTGTCGCGCGACAGCCTGCTCGACCTCACCCAGGGGCGCAGCGCCGGCTCCTTCGAACGCAGCATCGACGTGCTGGTCAGCCGCATCCGGCGCAAGATCGAATCCGATCCACAGGAAGCCACGTTGATCAAGACAGTACGCTCCGGCGGCTATATGTTCAGCCCAACGGTGGAAGCGGTCACGGTCAACAGCCAGTCATGAAGCTGCTCGATTTTCTGAACTTAAGAAATATCAGCGGACAGATCGCCGCTCTCGTGATCGCCTCGATCATCGCCATTCACCTGATCCTCACCGGGATCTTTCTGGTCAGCCGGCCGGATCAGCCCGATCCGACGGTCGACCGCGGCCACGCCCAGTTCGCCGCCGCTGTCCTGCTGCTCGGAGCCGCGCCCGCCGCCGAGCGGACGCGGCTCTTCGCCGACATCGCCCGCGCTTTTCCGAAGCTCGAGGTCGAAAGCCTGCCGCCCGGCCCCGTACCTGCCGCGAGCGACCCGGAGGGGCTGGACCTGCGGAGTCTGCATCGACGGCTCGACTCCAGCTACCGGATCTTTCCGCTCGCGAACGAACAGGACAGGCACAGGATCGGTATCGCGCTGCCCGACGGTGCGATGATTTCCGCAAAGGTCCTGCCCGACCAGCGGACGCGTCCGTTCTGGACCAGCCCGTGGGCGGTGACACTGCTGTTTGCGATCGTCAGCGTCACGCTGCTCGGCCTGTGGGCGGCGCGGACCCTGACGGCGCCGCTCTCGGCGATCGCCAAGGCGGCAGAAGATTTCAGCGTCAACGGCGCCGCGGCACCGCTACCCGAGCGGGGCCCGGAGGAAATTCGCTCCGTTGCCAAAGCGCTCAACCGGATGCGGGAGCGCATCACCACCCTGATCGACGACCGCACCAAAATGCTGGCCGCGATCAGCCACGACCTAAGGACCCCGATCACGCGAATGCGCCTGCGCTCGGAATTCATCGAGGACGAGGGCCATCGCGGCCGCATGATGAGCGATCTCGACCAGATGCGATCGATGCTGGAATCGGTGCTGTCGTTCCTGCGCAACGACCGCAAGCTGGAGGCCATGACGCTGACCGACATCGCCACCACACTGCAGCTTGTCGCCGACCAGTTCGCCGACGTCGGCCACAAGGTCAGCTATGACGGCCCCGAACACGCGATGGCGACGGTGCGGCCGGACGATCTCAGGCGCAGCGTCACCAACCTCGTGGAGAACTCGGTGAGATTCGGCGCGGTCGCCACCATTCGCCTCAAGGCCTCGGCGGACACCGTGACCATCGAGGTCGAGGACGACGGCCCCGGCATTTCCGATGCCCGCAAGGAAGTGATGCTGGAGCCCTTTGTGCGCGGCGACGATGCCCGCAACATGGACGAGACCGCCGGCTTCGGGCTCGGACTCTCGATCGCGCGCGCCATTGTGCTGGCGCATGGCGGCAAGCTATCGCTCAACGACCGCCAGCCGCATGGATTGATCGTCTGCATCCAGTTGCCGGTCCGCCAGCCGAACCGGCAATCCGCCGCGTGAACTGCAAGGAAAAGGAAATGGCTTTTCTTTTTTATTGACGCGTTTTCTTTACGCGAACCGGTGCCCACCCCGGATCAAGTCCGGGGCAGGCTTTCGCTTGAAAACGCTATGGCTAAGCCGCGAGCGCTTCGTTGTCCGTTGAGGAGTCATCGAAATAAGCCACCGCCTCGAAGCGGTAGTCGCAGGCCCGGCATCGCCACAGATAGAAGGTGCGGCTGGCCTCAGCCTCAACCCATTCCGGGGCGGCGATCGGCTCGCCGCATTGGGCGCAGGGATTTTTCCGGGGCAAGGAAGCAAAGTCTATTCTGGCCATGGCGCATTTCCCATTTTTTCTTTTGTGTCCGAAGCCGAATTGGACAGGATTGCTGCCGGATGCGGGGCGCTCCGAGCTGCCGTTCAATGATCGAGCAATAGGGCAATTAAACGGCAATGAGCGTGTCCGCGGACGCGGCGCGGCGTTTTTCACGATGCGCCGCATCCGGGGCACGCAACTTGCCGAGCGGGACTCAATGCGCCCTGGGTTCCACCACCGGCTCGACCGTATGCGTCGCGTCGGCCTTGCGGAGGTGGATGGTGGCTACGTCGTCGCTATACACCTTCTGCCAGCCGTCGAGATGGTCGAGCAGTTTGGTCGCGGCACTCTGGGTGCGCAGCAAGGTTGCCTCGATTTTGTATTCTTCCAGCAGCCGGAACAGATTGTCGGGTTCCATCAGGCCGGAGGCGGCGTTGTGGTCGACGAAGAATTTTTCGCCATAGAGCTCGGTGCGGCCGTCGATGAACGGCGCCACGCCGCTTGCGATCAAATAGCCGCCGAAATCATAATCGTTGAACACGCGTTCCAGATTGAGTTTCTTCAAGGCCGCCACCGCCGCGACCGGCGAATTGCCGGTATGCGGCGCGAAGCGATGCAGCGATGCAAAGGCCAGCGTCCCCGTCACCAGCGCGAGCGCGACGCCTGCAAACAGGATGCCGCGGGCGGGCGTCGCATGCGAGGGCGCAATTTCCGCGCCGCCGACCTGCGGCGCGAGCAGGGCGGCGAGAATGAGCGGGGCCAGCAGCGCCAGGATTTCACCCGCGCGGCCCTGCGCGAGCGCCATGTGAACAAGGCCGAGCAATATCACGATGCGCAGCGGCGGCAATTTGATGCCTTTAAACAGCGCCAAGCCGAAGCCGCCGAGCAGGCAGACTTCGAACGGGCGAAGGTTGGTGAAATCCGCCGCGCGCCATTCAGTGATCAGCGGCAGTGCCGCGCCGAGCGCCAGAATCTTCCGCGACGCCAATAGCGCGTTCCAGCCATAGGGCGTGCAGCAACTCGCGATCAGCGCCAACGCGGCGAAGGCCGCCCATCGCAGCAGCAGCGATTTTCGCTTTGTCGCTTGCGCATTCACCACCGCATCGAGCGCGATCGGCGCGATCATCACCAGGCCAAAGACGAAGCCGCCATGCAGATTGGCCCACAGCGCCATCAACGGCAGCATCCAGAGCGACGGCGCGTCATGCCGGTCGGCGGCCGCGATCATTCCGCCGATCCACAGCACCATCACCGGCAAGGCCAGCACATGCGGCCGCGCCAGAATATGCGGCACGGTCAGCGCCAGCGCGACCGCGACGAACACCAGCGTCGCGCTTTCGCTCAAACGCCGGCTCAAAAATCGCGCGAGCAGCGTAAAGGTCGCAGCACTCGCGGCAGCCGCCAGCGCGACCACGCCGCTCCAGCCGAACCATGCGTAGATTTTCGCATACGCGACTTGCGCCAGCCACTGCGTCGAAATCCAGGGCTGGCCGCGCATGGTGAAGGAATAGAGGTCGGTCTCGGGCACCGCGCGATGGTCGACAATCCACTGGCCGACGGTGATCTGCCATTGCGTGTCGGGATCGAGCAAAAGCCTGTCGCCGGCGAGGAACAGCAGCGCATAGACAAAGACGCCGACCCATAGCGGGAGCAGCCCGCGCATCAGGCTGGTATCCTCGGCGGAGTTGGAGACGGTCAGGGTCATCGGTGCGGGAGTCTTGAAAAATCCTTCAAATTCCGCACCCATCGAAGCATGCCAGCGCATAATTCCAGGTAAACCGGGTTGCCCGCCGAATTGGGGGAAAAGCGCGAGAAAGCCCGCTTTTCGCCATATCCATGCCGTGGCGAATGCGACAATTGCGGCGATCTCGCCCCAACAGAGGCCTTCCCATGAAGCGTCTGTTAACCCTCGCGTCGATTGCCGCCCTCGCGGCGGTTTTGCTTCCGGAAGACGCCCGCCCCCAGCGCGCCGAATATAATGAGCTGGTGGCCAAGCACGCCAAGGCCAACGGCGTGCCTGAGGCGCTGGTGCATCGGGTGATCCTGCGCGAGAGCCGCTATCAGCGCGATCTCGTCGGCCGCGGCGGTACCATCGGCCTGATGCAGATCAAGCTTTCGACCGCGCGCGGCCTCGGCTACACCGGTTCAGTGGAAGGGCTGCGCGATCCCGACACGAATCTCACTTACGCGGTGAAATATCTCGCCGGCGCCTACCATGCCGCAAATGGCGATCACGCCCGCGCCATCCACTATTATGCGAGCGGGTATTACTACGCGGCGAAACGTCAGCGTCTCGAACATATCAGCCATCCCGCAGAAGCAAGGGCGGAACAAAAATAGGTACGTGCCCCGGACGCAGCGCAGCGCGCCGCCCTTGCGGTGTGGTGCGCTGCTGATCCGGGGTCCATCTCAACCATGGGTCCCGGCTCTGCGGAGCAGCGCTAAAGCGGCGCTGCACCGCGTCCGGGACACGCCAACTCCACCTCATTTTTACGGCCGTACATCGCCTCAAATCGCCCT
>Ga0116223_10005599_pt1 | contig 10544 bp, 6 predicted proteins | sample Sb_taG_3_FD_90092 | JGI IMG/M metagenome (GOLD analysis project Ga0116223, IMG submission 90092) | Peat soil microbial communities from Weissenstadt, Germany - Sb_50d_a_PC metaG | ecosystem: Environmental > Terrestrial > Soil > Wetlands > Peat | place: Germany: Weissenstadt | collected 2010-09-21 | reverse complement strand
CTTAGGTTTCACTTTACCGCAAGTTTTGAAAATTCGCTGGTTCTTTGAGCGACGCGACTTAATGCGGCGCGCACCGCGCGGCCCTTCCTGCGTGAGCCGCCCGGTGTACAATCCGAGACAAATATCCATACACACGAATAGGGATTTGCCGTGGGTTATCGTGGAGGTGCGCTTGCACTGACAGTGCTGCTGCTGTGCCCACTGGTCTGTCACGTGTCGGCCGCACGGAACGTAGCGCTGCTCGTCGCCGTTGGGCAGTTCAGCGATCCGCAAATGAAGTCTCAGCAGTTGCTGGGACCCGCGGCAGACATCGAGTCGATGCAGCAAGCGCTTTCCGGTCACTGGGGATTCGCGCCGAAAGATCTGCTTGCCTTACGCGATCAGGACGCTACGCACGATCGTATTCTCGCCGAGATTTCGGCGCTCGAGCAACGCAGCGAGCCGGGCGATACCGTGCTCATTTATTTCAGTGGGCACGGGACCAGCGCCAATGCGGAGGAGAATAGTTTCGACCTACCCTACGCGACGGGAGCATGGGTGCCGTACGACCTCGACTTCAGCTCCTTGGCTGCGGCGAAGCGCACATTGATCATCGGCCGACGCGATTTGGTGCCGCTGCTCAAACGACTCGATCAGGGAGGGCGCTGGGTCGTCGTCGTATCGGATAGCTGTTATTCGGGACAGGTCGTCCGCTCATTCGGGCAGACCTTCAGCCATTCCCGCTACCTCCCGTTGACGACCCGGGATTTGGGTGTTGCCCAGGTTGCCGCGATGCCCGCCGCGCGGCCGCCGCCGCCGCCGTATCCATACCAGCACGTCGTGCTGCTCTCCGGTGCGAGCGATAGCGAGCAAGGGGCGGACATCGCAACACCGCAATTGCTGCAACAGGCGCCGACGTTGGACGGCAAGTATCACGGCGCGTTCACCGATGCGTTCCTGCGGCTGCTGGATGGGAAGCTGCTGCCCGGAGCATTCAATTATTCGCAAGGCCGCGAGGCCATGAACACCTTCCTCGAACGCGAGCACTTTGCCCAACATCCGCAGCTTCTTCCGGCGATTGCCGAAGACCCGCAAGATGTCGGCTCGAATCCCTTTCTAGGGATGCAAATGCCCGCCGGCCAAAGCGCTGCTCCGCCGCTGGCGCTCGACGCGACCGTGCATCTGCGGCTGGATGCGGTCTCGGCCGCGTTGCGCGGCAAGGTTGAACACTTGAGCGGGGTCGCCGTCGTTGATCGTGATAACGACCTGACGCTGCGTGAACGCGGCGGGAAAGCGGAGTTGGTGGGTGCTGCGGGGGATCCGATCGTCAGCACGACGGCGGCGGATCCGAATCTGGTCAGGCGCATCGCCGCGCAAGCATGGATGAATCGCATATTGCCGGCTTCGAGGGACAGCCTCGGGCTGCGTGCCGAGACGACTCCCGGAAGCCGGGGCAATACCTTCGTGCAGTGCGAATCGTTCGCTTTCGAAGTTCGCTTGCGCAAACCCGCGTATGTAATGCTGCTCGATCTCGACCCGCAGGGGAATTTCACCGTGCTCTACCCGACGCGCGCCTCTGAAAGGCAGATGGTCGCCGGCGGCGCCCCGAAGGCGATTCCCGGAGCCGATCCGAAGGATCAGATTTTGGTGATCCCGCCGTTCGGCACGGATCAAGTTGCGGTGCTGGCGTTCGAGCAGCAACCTGCGTTTTTCGCTGAACTCACCGGGGCGGAACGATTCGCCGCCGATGGAGGCCGGGCCGAAGTGCTCGCGAAGGGTCTGGCGAATGCCGCCGGTGCGATTGACGTGCAGCAGATCGACGTGCATACCTATCCGGGCAAGGGCAGCGGTTTGTGTGGTTCGCAGGGACGCGATGGTCTAACGGAGGTGCGATGAAAAGCTGCTTGATGGGCGCGGCGCTTGCCGCGATTGTTTGCTTGGCTTCGCCGGACGAACTCGCTGCACAGACCACCGGCGTGCGTGCGCCCATGTTGCCGTCGAATCACGCCCTCATCATCACGGTATCCGAGTACCAGCGCAGCCCGCTGCCCGGGGTACTCACCGACCGCAAGCTCGCCATCGAGTTGGCGCAGCGCTTTGGCGTGCCGCCACAAAACATCGTCGAGCTTTCGGAGCAGCAGGTTACCCGTGAGGGCTTGAAGCAGGCGCTGGCCGGCATGAACCAGATCATCATGCCGGGGGATAAGCTGTATGTGTACTTCTCCGGACATGGAGCGCGATTCTTCTCCAAGGCCACCGGTCAGTGCACGGAAAGCATCGTCATGCAGGACATGCGCGTTGTGACCAACGCCGAATTCGCAGCGATGTTGAAGCCGCTGAGCGCCAAAGCCGATAAGACCATCGTTATGCTCGATTCGTGCCACTCGGGCGGGGTTGCGCACGCGGCCAGCTCGCGGGCGGCGGCATCACCTATATCGCAGCGCCCGAAATACAGCGCCGAGGCGTCGAGCCCGGAGTGCTCGATGGCCGTGAACCTGGGGACCTTTTCGCAGGCGCGCGGCGTGGATCTTAATACCACTGACAACAATCTCGTCATCCTCGCGGCGGCGAGAAACAATGAAGTCGCCTGGGATACGTCCAAAGGAGGCGCGCTGACGTACAACTTCGAACAATGCATCGGCGGCGGCGCCACGGATTCGGATCACAGCGGATCGCTCTCGATGCAGGCACTGACCGACTGCGTTCAAGCGCGGTTGGACAAAACGCAAGAGGAGTCGGCTCGACAGCACGCCACGTTGGCCGGCAATGCTGCGCTCGTGCCGGCCTTCGGCGATTCTTCGCCGAGTGGGGCGGCTGCGGGCGGGTCACCGGCAGCGGTCGACCCCGTGGCGATGTTGAACGCCATTTACAGCCAGCGCGATGATCGGTGGGGTGTGCAAGCAACGGTGGCGCAACCAACATTAAAAATGGGAGCCAACTTGGACCTGTCGGTGCGCTCGGCACGAGATGGGTTTGTCTATTTGTTTTATCAAGGAACGCAGCCGGGGAGTTTTTACCTATTGTTTCCGAATCAACTGGATTCGAATAACGCGATCGGCGCGAATCAGGAAATGCCGCTGCCGCGCCGGGACTGGAACGTAACGGCGCTGGGACCGCGTGGAACGGACCATCTGATGGTGATGGTCACTGAGACCGCTCGGGATTTCTCGACGCTGGCGCTGCCGGCCGAATACGTGGGTCAGGCGGGTCCGTTCGAAAAAATTCAAACCACAGTGGCAGCCGCTCAGCACATCAGTCAGCTAGCGACGTTGTCCGCCGCAGCCAGTAAAGACGCATGCAAAAACGCGGGCGCCAGCCGTGACCTTGGGGTCGCCAGACAGTGTTCGAATGTCTTCGGCGCGAGCCTGGTCAGCGTTGAGGAAACGGATTGACCGTCTGCGGCTGATTGCCTCTGGAATCCGTTCTACTGACCGGGCAATGGATTCAAGGTTCCGGGTCAGACCCCGGAAGGGTGACCATCGCCAGTGTCCGTGACCCAAGCGTCGCATTGTCGCTGGGCTGGTCGATGACTACATAGAAACTCCGGGACTCATGCCGCGCGGGATCCATGACGACCGGAATCGTGAGGCTGATGACGCTCTGTCCATTGTCGATGTGCTCGACCCGGGTCTTCACGGAGACAAAATCTCGCCCTGGTTTAGCCGTTCCTGATTCAGTCCACCAGTTGAAGCTGACATCGCCACGCAAATTGCTGCTGCGGCGTACCACGATATGCGCCACGGGCTCGGTCGGGCCTACGTCAACGTTATCTGCGGCCAACTCGATACGCGCTCGCGCCGGAGCGCCATTCTGACCGATGGTCACGCCGGGTGTATGAGTCGTGGCGGATGCAGCGGCAGTGGTGCCCAGCGGTGGCGCGGCGGCGGCGGCCACAGGCGCAGCGCGCGGCCGGGGCACGGTAAGCTTGTCGTTCGCCACCCCGACTGTCATGGCCGGCGGAACGGGACGAATCAGCGGAGAATCGGGCGTCTGCGGCGCAGGCGTTGGGATTTCAGTCGAGGGCTGTTCGGTCGTCGCGCCGGCAGGTTCACCTAAAGGGGCGGGAGCCTCGATCACGGGTTCCGGTTTGCGGCCGAGGCCTAGACCTTGACCCTTTTCCCACAGCGGGCCCGCGAATTCGTGCGCAAACTGCGTAACCTGCGAGAACATCGTATTCATGCCCTCGCTGACGGTAGCCCCCGCTCGCGCAATGGAGTCGACGTTAACCGCAACCCACCAACAGCACGCGACGATGCCAGCAGTCATCGCTGCGGCGATGGCCCATTTCCTGTTGCTGCCGCGGCGGCTCCGGGGCCGCACCGTCCAAAACGACAGCAACTCCGGAAGATGCGGCGCCGCCATGCGCAGGTCGAGTCGATCGAGCCATGCCTGCATGTCGGACGGGCGCCGCTCCCGATCGAAATTCAGTCCAGCCCGAAGCGCTTTCCATTGACGTTGATTCAGGCCGCGGGGACGAGCAGGCGTCTGACCCAGGGTGCGAGCCTTGAGCGCCGTGTTGTCTTGAAACGGATTGTCTCCCGTCAAAAGGACATATGCGATACAGGCCAACGCATACACGTCGTCGCGGGCATCCGCAGCCTCGCCCTCGAGGACTTGGCAGCTCGCGAACCCAGGCGTCGCGACTGCGATCTGTTGCTGGTGGTCAAACTCGGATATCCAGGGGCCGTGGTGCAGTTGATGCGAGGCGCCGAAGTCCAAAACCCGAACTTCACCGTTGTCGGTGATGAAAATATTTCCAGGATTGAGATCGCCATGCACGACGCCCCGGGCGTGAGCATGCGCGACCGCGGCCCCGACGTCCCGAATGATGGCCAACGCGTACGGGCGGTGCAAAGCCGACGATTCTTGCGCGGACAGCATGCGGCTCAGCAATGCGCCGCTCAAGTACTCCATGGTGAAGAAGGCTAGGTCGCCGTCGCGGTCGAACTCATGGACGCGAACGATGTTCGGATGAGAGAGCGACTGTAGATGTTGGAACTCGCGCCGCAATTCGGCGAACAATCTCGGCCGCTTGATGACTTCCGTGTGTAAAACCTTGATGGCTACTTTTTGGCCGCTATTGGATCCATCGAGACGGAATTGATCGATGGCCGCGTATACGGTGCCCATTCCGCCTTGTCCCAACAGCCCTTGCACGAGATAGCGGCCGCGCAGCATATCGCCCGCCGCGAGCGGACGCTGGTTGGAATCCGGCGCGGGTGCGACGCCGTGCGCTGCCCCTATCGCGACCGTCGAGTCGATGGTGGCCGGGGCGACGCGTGATGGCGAACTCGGAGCGGACGCCGCAGACGCAGCGGATGACGCGGGCGCTGCACGCGGTGCGGGAGCAGCGTGCAATCGGGGCTCATCCTGCATTCGCGGCGGCGGAGCGCTCACTTCGTCGCTTGTCCCGGTGCCCACCAACAGGCCCTGCAAATGTGTCTTCAGGGAGCCGAATGTCTGCGCGCTGATTTTTCCGCGCCGATAATATTGATCTGCAAGGCCCAGGAGTTCCCAGCCGGCGTCCGGCGCTTTGCGCACCAGATCGCCCACGCCATGAAAAAACTGTGATTGGTCGCATGCGCCGCTCGACAATGCGTCGAGCCAATCCTTAGCGCTGCGAAGGTTCCCGTTGAGACGGGATTGCTTGACTACCGGTTCGGTGACTGAACTCATAGGGCAACTGTCGCAGATTCGTAAACATAAGCAAGTTGAGCGACGCAACTTGCTCGCAACGTTTCACATAATGGTGCTCTATGCTTTTGATTTATAGAATAAAGCTCTGAGAGCTGTTTCCGGCTCCTGCGGCCGCACGTCGGTGCCACGCGCGAATCTTTGCGGAAGTTTGCGGTGCGCGGCGTGCACGCAGCGGTACGTTGCAACGACGACTCACGTCGCCTGGTAGCGTACGAAGAGTCCGATTGTCCATGCGACACCCAGCAGGACTATGCAGACTCGCATCACTTTCTCGTTCGCCAAAACGACGTCGAGACGGGTTATGGCATCACCGATCGGACTAAAGCTATTTCTGCTCCTCCAACGGATAGGTTCGCGCGCCGTCGGCATTCGGCGCAACGGTGCCCGGCGTCTGTGCGGCCGATGGAGTCGCCGGCACTTCGGCTTGCGGTGCGGGGGAGGTTCTCACGGCAGTGCGCGTGGCCTGCGCCAACCGCTCGAGAAAGCGCTGCGCCGTCGCGGGCGGGGTGGGCGCCTGTCCCGAAAAAATCTCCGTCGCGGAAACGCCGTTCTTGCCGTAAAACGCCGAATTGGCCGATTTGTCGATGGCGATGACGCTGCCGTCCAGCGCAATGCCGCCGAATAATCCACGGGTGCGAGCGTACGAATAGATCTCTGCATTGAAGCTCGTGTCGGTGGCCGCAGATCCTTGGCGACCGACGGGACCGGTTGCCACCGACGCATCCGCGCCCAGCGTGATCTTGCCTCCCGCGATGCCCTCGATGCCGGCCTTGCTCGTAAACACCAAAATGATGTCGGAGGATTGGGCGCCAGCCTGGAAGCCCCAGCTCCCGCCGGTCAACGAAACGAACACCGGGTTGCTCCACGGCGCTGTCAGGTTGTCACGCACCACGAGCACCCCGTTGCCGTGACGACCGCCGAATATGAAAGCAACCTTGGTCACATCGGGAATGACGGCGATGCCGTAGGCGCGAGACAGCAGCGCATCCGGCAGCCGCTGATCGGGCATGGCCTGAACCTCTTCCAATACTTCGGTGGCGACCAGAAGACGGCCTTCTTCACGCGCGCCTGCGTGTGCAATAGTCACCAATCCCGGGGCTATGCCCAGGACCGCGGCAAGAAGCGCCGTCGAAATAAGTTTTTTACCGTTGAACATGGAGACTCCTCGTGTAGCGCATGGCGCCATGGTACGGGACTGACCGCTTGGCAAGCGCTTAGTTGCGCAAGCTTAACCCTTGTGGGGGCTTGCGAGAACCTGTGCCGCTTCGGCGTCGCGATGGTGGGTTCGCAGATAATCGGCGAGTCGAGCGCTGGCCCACTGAGTCGCGGCGTGCGCAGCACCGACCGTGGCGATGAGTCGGTTTCTGGCCGCTACCAACATGGGTTCCCCCTCCGCGGCCCTGCCGCGCAGGATCAAAACCCAGCCAAGGGTTGACTGAGCGCGCGCGGTGCGCCAACTGTCGGTGCCTGCTAGTGCGGTGTTGATGTCTATCGCGGCGCGCAGTTCCGTTTCCGCCGCCGCCAGTTCGCCTCGCTGCACGAGAATTTCGCCGAGCAACTGTCGAGTCGATGCGACATACAAGTGACGCGCCGGTAGACCTTGCGCGTAGACGGCCAGTGCCTGACGGGCGAATTTCTCAGCGGCCGCAAGGTCATTGGCTTTCAGATACAGGCCGGCCAGCGAGTCGAGATAATAGCCCGTCAAATAATGACTCGGGCCCAATTTATCCGTCGCGATGTCAACGGAATTTTGCGTGGCCTGAATGGCGCGGGCCAAGTCGCCTTCTCGATCGTAAAGAACGCCCAATTGCGATTCGATGCGGGCTACGCGTTGGTTGTTGGCGCCGAATACGGTGCGCTCGATGTCCAACGCCTCGGTCAACTGCTGTTCGGCTTCCTGGTACTTGCCCCGCTCCGTCAGGATCAATCCCAGGGTTTGCAGTGCTGCGGCGTGGTCCGGATGATTGCGGGTCACGGTGGCTTGAAAGATTGTTATCGCCTCGCGCTGATAGCGTTCGGCCAATGGGTAGTCGCCGGCCCACACTGCAGCGGACGCCAAGCTGTTCAACGTGGAGGCAACCGAGAGGTTTTGATTGCCGAATGTACCGCGATAGATGTCGAGCGCTTCGCTGAACAGTTTGCCGGCGGCTTGGGAATCGCTCTTGCCCTCCAGTTCGAATTGTCCGAATTGCTCCAGAATATCGGCGGTCTCGATCGACGGGGATTCATCGCCGCTGCGCGACAATTGAAGTGCTTGCTGCAGATAGGCCTCGGCCGTGACCAGGTGGCCGCCGTCCGTCAACGCTCGCGCCAGATTGGCCAGCGCCGCCGCCGCGCGATGCTTGTCGAGCGGATGTTCCTCACGACGGATGGCGACCGCCTGTTCGAACAGCGGAACGGCGCGATCGCTCAGTCCCTGACGCCGGTAGGCAAGTCCGATGCTCTCCAGTAACTGCGCCCGCACCTCAGGCTGCAAGCTCGCGTTGCTCAGAATATTTTGTGCGCCGCGGTCGAGAAGATCCTTGGCCGTGGGTTCGTGGCCTTGGGCGTTGAACGGATCGGCCTGGGAAAACACATCCACCAGAAAGGCAGATACCTGTTGAGCATGATCGCGCTCCTGCGCCGTGGCCTCGCGCGCCAGCTCGATGCGGTGGTTTTGCCAGAGCGTGACGCCGGCGATCGCGGCGAGACCCAGCATGACAGCGGCGACGACGATCACTCCCAAGACGTGGCGGCGGAGAAACTTCGCTGCGTGGTAATGCCAATCCCCTTGACGCGCTTGCACCGGACGGCCCATCAGGTGACGGCGTATGTCGAGGGCAAATGCTTCCACGGATGGATAGCGCCGGTCCGGTTCTTTGCGCATGGCCATCGCGATGATGGCGTCCAAGTCGCCGCTGAGTCTCGTCCGCAGCCGCTGTGGCGATAAGCCGCGACGATCCGAGACGCGGCTGCGATCGCCGTCGTTTTCTCCGCTCAGCTTGGCGACCACCATCTGGCTGGGGCGAACCGGCTCGTCCATGCAGATAGCACGTTCCAGTTGTAGCTGGCTGTAGCTCAATAACCGATAGGGGGAACGGCCCGTCAAGAGTTGGTAAAGCAGTACACCGAGGGAGTAAATGTCGGTTGCGGTGGTAATGGGCCGGCCGAGCACTTGCTCCGGAGCGGCATTTTCCGGCGTCAATATGCGCTCTTGCAGGCGTGTCACCGGCAGCGTGTGCGAAAGGCTCTCCGGGGCCAGCAATTTCGCAATGCCAAAGTCGAGTAACTTAGGATGGCCGTCGCCCGTGACGAAAATATTGGCGGCCTTGATATCCCGATGCACGACGAGGTTGCGGTGTGCGTATTGCACCGCATCGCACACTTGGATGAACAATTCGAGGCGCTCGCGCACGAACAGAGTGCGATTGTCGCAATAGGCGTCGATGGCTTCCCCGTCGACATGTTCCATCACCAGATACGGCGTGCCGTCCTCGAGGTCGCCGCTGTCGATGAGGCGGGCGATCGATGGATGATCCAGCGTGGCGAGAATATGCCGCTCGCTGTGCAGCCGGCTGCGCAACCTCGGATGCAGCGTGGCGTAATGCAGCACCTTGATGGCAACCGTTTGTTGGTACTGCGAGTCGTCGCGTTCGCCTCGGTACACGGTACTCATGCCGCCGTGTCCGAGAATGGACATGACGCGGTAGGGGCCGATCCGTGTGCCGAGCAGGCGGTCTTGGTGTTCTACCAACAGCGATTCCGCCGCCTCGCCGATTGCATTCATCAGCGGATCTTCGGTTCGCTGATCGGATACCAGCAGCGATTCCACGGACTTACGCAGTTCGGTATCGTCGCCGCACGAGCTCGCCAGACGAGCCGCGCGCTCGGCAGGCCCGGAGTCGGCAATTTCCTCGAATAGCGATTGGATTTTTTGCCAGCGCGCGCGCGAGATCATGCGGGGCGGCTCGAGCCGATCTCATTGAGCAACCAGGCGCGGGCAAGCCGGATGTCGCGATGAACCGTCGCGGTCGATGCGCCGCCAGCCTCGGCAATCTGCTCGTACGTCAGGCCGCCGAAATAATGCAATTCGATGACTTGTGCGAGGCGCGGTTCGAGGCGCACGAGGCTCTCCAGGGCGTCGTCGAGTGCAATGACGTCAAAATTTGTGACCGGCAGCGGGTCCGGGTCGCCGATGCTGAGTTCTCTGACGCCGGCATTGCGCTTGATGCGCGAGCGCGACTTGGCATGATCCACCAACACCCGACGCATGAGTCTGGAGGCAAGCGCGAAGAAATGCGCGCGATCCTGCAATTCGACGTTGGCTTGAACGAGACGTAGGAACGCTTCGTGGACTACGGCGGTGGCTTGCAGCGTATGGCTGCCCCGCTCGGTGCGCATGTAGTTGCGGGCAAGCCGTCGCAGTTCGTCATAGACCAGCGGCGTCAGCCGCTCCAGCGCGTGCGGATGGCCGGATCGCCATTCCGTCAGTAACTGAGTGAAATTCGCCGGGACTGGCATCTGAAGCCTTTCGTCATATGAACTGAACCCCTGCGCAGTCAGTAAACGGCATCGCGTGCGCCTCGATTAAGTTTTTCAGTGCGGCGTGAGGGTATTTCGGTCTTGCCGTCGCTTATACCGATACCGATCACCAGATTTTGGCGGTCCGTTTTTCTGCATGTCTCAACCAACCAGGAGCTATACCATGAAGTTTAGTCTAATCGCCATTGCCGCGTGCTGCGCCGTCACTGGTTCCGCCTTTGCTCTCAACGATAATCCGGGGACGAGCCCGCCGCAGTTTGCGCAGGCTGATAATCCGGGGACGAGCCCGCCGCAGTTTGCACAGGCTGATAATCCGGGGACGAGCCCGCCGCAGTTTGCGCAGGCTG
>Ga0116223_10005598_pt1 | contig 10547 bp, 11 predicted proteins | sample Sb_taG_3_FD_90092 | JGI IMG/M metagenome (GOLD analysis project Ga0116223, IMG submission 90092) | Peat soil microbial communities from Weissenstadt, Germany - Sb_50d_a_PC metaG | ecosystem: Environmental > Terrestrial > Soil > Wetlands > Peat | place: Germany: Weissenstadt | collected 2010-09-21 | reverse complement strand
TGAATGAAACCCAGCTTGCGGAACCGGTTCATGAAAAAGCTGACCCGAGAACGAGTCGTCCCAACCATCTCGGCCAGGGTCTCCTGACTGATCTTCGGAACCACGGTCTCCGGGATGCCTTCCTTGCCGAAATGAGCGAGCAATAGCAGGACGCGAGCCAGGCGTTTCTCGCTCGAGTTGAACAGTTGGTCGACCAGATCCTCTTCGTAACGGATATTCCGCCCCAGCAGATAAGCCACAAACATCTCAGAAAGCGCAGGCTCGCGATGAAGCGCTTCCATCATCGTCTTCTTCTCCACTCGGAGAATCTCGCAATCTGTCATGGCGGCCGCTGAGCCCATGCGCAGAAGCTGACCTGCCAATGCGCCTTCACCGAAGAAGTTCCCCTCGTGCACGATGGCGATCGTCGCTTCCTTGCCGATCTTGGATACGACGCTGAGCCTGACTTTGCCTTCTTGCACATAGAAGACCGCGTCCGCCTCGTCCCCCTGAGCAAATATCACCTGCTTCTTTGGAATAGACAGAATCTTCCGGCCATCGCCGATGGTTGCGAGGAAGGTGTTGGGATTAAATCCCCCGTTTTTCTTGACTGCTACCGTGGCACTCATCGTCTGTTATGAGTATAGTCCGCAGATGGACGACAAATTCGCAAGAATCGCGAACGCCCCTCATTCCTGACCAAGCCGTCCTGGCGCGGCAGTTTTTACCCGAGTGGTCACTTTTGAGCAGTTTTGCTTCGCCTCCGCCCGCACAATGGGGCTGAAACAGCCGCACAATACCGTCGCTGATCAGGGGGAGCCATGCCATCAACCGTTCAAGTCGGCACGATTCTGATGAAAGAATGGCCTGGCATGAAGCAACTTCTTGGGCTGGAGAGTGAGCCATGTTCGGGGGAATGGACTCTGCTTAAGGTTCTGGACGGCTTCTCCCTGGATCGTAAGATTCATACTGCCGGATGGAATTTCTTTTTCATGGCGGCAGAAGTCAAGGTGATGTTCTTTGGCTCTGTCGGAGCAGCGAAGATCCAGAACGCGTTGCAGCGAATTCTAGCGAAGGTCAAGGCGCAACAGTTCAATGGCCTGGAGGTAACTGAAATCGTTGCCCGGCGTTTCCTCGGCGTGCCGTACGTAACCGTTTCCGCGCACTCGCGGCATATGCAACAGAGCTGCTATCTCGACAGCGGCGTGGCGCGAAAGGCGTCCCAACACAGCGCGGAGTGAGCCAGAGGTTGACCTGCGCCGGATTCTAGATCTCCAGAGCATCTCAAGATCATCGACTCGGAGCCATGTTTTGACAGAACAGATCGATCTATATATCGGCGTGGTTGTTACCTTGATGTTCTTGGCCGGTTGCTTCCTCGTGGTCGTAAGCGTTCGTGGCAGAACTGAACAACGCAGTCGCTGGCGGGTCGATGATGGTAAAGAGGATGGCAACGACCCGGGCGCCCAAGGAAAGTGAGGGAGCGATGAACCCGAGTGAAAATCCGAATCTCGAGCGAACCCTTGAGTCCGCAATCGTCGTGTCCTGGACAGACTTAGTGCATGACGCCCAGGCCGGTGTGATTCACATCGAATACGGTTTTGCTCCAACCGGCACACTGGATTACCTGAAGGTCTGGTCATCCCTGACCCGGGGCTATTGGCTTCTCGCCTGTGAGTATTGGATGTCGGCCTCCACGTTTTACGGTACCGGCGTCACCTTCGACAATGGCTACGAGTCCGAAGGCCTAGCGCACATTCTGGAGTTTGCGATGCAACACCAGAGCTCGTTTTTGCTGCCCGCGAACTTGGGCCGCCAGGGACTACTGCAGATTTCAACGCCCACCGTGGAACAGATCCTAGCCGCCACGGCATTGGTGAACCGAGCCCTCGACGTTCATGGATCGCCGCTCGCTGAGCCAGTTCTGGCCTGAATCCTCCAGACCAACTATTGTTCCGAGGCCGCCAGGCGCCGATCCCGGTGCGGTTCTGTGTGGGGCAGGCCAGTGCTCAGCTCACATTTTTCGCCCGGCTTCGCGCCGCACGTGGGGCAACGAACCGCCAGCGCCTGTTTCGGTTTGACTCTCATCACTACACCATGCACCGAAGTGCTCCAACAAGATGGTCAATAGTGATCAGTTCCATCAGGCGCTATGTAGGTATTCTTGAACACATGGCGAATATCAAGTTTGTTGTAAAGGTGACTCATGGCGGCACTCGCGCCCCTGCTTACGTGCAGCGGATTGACCGGATTCCCGTCCAAATGACAACGGACCGAAAACTAGCCCTGATGATGGGAAAATTTACCGCTGAAGACGCCGCCAAATCACTCCAAAACTCCCGGTGCACGCCCGAGCTGGTGCCCGTCGAGATCAACGCCTAGGCTCCAGCACCCACTGCAGGGCAGGGATCTATCAGCACTGTTCTCGCCGGAGTAGGAACATATGTCGCTACCAAACACTGTGCTACCCAAGGTCCTCTTGGAAGTTGTTGGCCCGAGGCCCATGGATCGAGATCGAGCCGGGACCACCGCGCTGCGCACACGATCGCAATCCAAGCCATCCCTGCCCAGCCGGATCGCGGTGATCGGAAACTACCTTCCGCGACATTGCGGAATCGCCACGTTCACCACCGACCTGTGCAGCGCCATTTCCGCAGAGTACGGGACGGCTCGATTGTTGGCCCTTCCGGTCAACGACACCGAAGAAGGTTACGACTATCCCGCACGGGTGCGCTGGTCGCTTGCCCAGGACGACGTTACGTCGTATCAGCAAGCGGCGGAATTTCTGAACTTCAACAACATCGACATGGTGTGCCTGCAGCACGAGTATGGAATCTTCGGCGGTCCGGCCGGAAGCCATATTTTGCATCTGCTGCGTGGCCTGAAGATGCCCGTGGTGACAACCTTGCATACAGTTCTGCGTGAGCCAGACCCGAACCAACTTGTGGTCATGGAAGAAATAGCAGAGCTCTCTGACCGCCTCATTGTCATGAGCCAGTTGTCGTCCCAGTTCTTGCAGGAAATCTTCAAGGTGCCCGGCAGCAAGATCGACATGGTGCCCCACGGCGTTCCCGACCTGCCATTCCTGGATCCCAATTTCTATAAAGACCGGTTTGGCGTGGAAGGAAAAGCGGTTCTGCTCACCTTCGGTCTGCTCTCGCCCAATAAGGGAATCGAAAACGTAATTCAAGCGCTGCCGCAGATTCTGTCCAAACACAAGAATGTGGTCTACATCGTCGCAGGTGCGACCCATCCGCACATCCTGCGCCGCGAGGGGGATCAGTATCGGGCCAGTTTGCAGGCCTTGGCGAAGGCAGTAGGAGTGGAATCGCAAGTCATCTTCCACAACCGCTTCGTCAGCCCCGAGGAAATGGTTGAGTTCATAGGCGCCGCCGATATTTACATCACTCCCTATCGCCACGAGGCCCAGGTGGTCTCCGGAACGCTCGCCTATGCACTGGGGGCGGGCAAAGCGATCATCTCGACTCCGTATTGGCACGCCATCGAACTGCTCGACGACCGCAGGGGAGCACTGGTCCCATTCCAGAATCCCGACGCTATCGCCCAGAAGACGATTGAACTCCTCGACACTCCCGCGATCCGCCACGCCATGCGAAAACGCGCCTATCTGTTCGCCCGGGAAATGGTCTGGAAACGAGTCGCGCAAGGTTACATGGAAAGTTTTGCGCGGGTGCGCAGCGACCGCATGGAAACTCCCAGAGTCCAGTTCTCGGCCCGGATGACTGACAAATCGCTCGATCAGTTGCCCCGATTGAAACTGGATCATTTAACTCGGCTGACCGATGACACTGGAATGCTGCAGCACTCGATCTTTACCATCCCAAACCGCAGAGAGGGATACACCACGGACGACAACGCTCGCGCCCTCATACTTGCCGTGCTGCTGGAGCAATTAGCCGACGCTCGCGGTGGAAAGGCAGTACCTTCAGCGAATTCACCGGGGCTGCATCTATCATTCCTGGAGCATGCCTTTAATCCGGCGAAAGGCCGATTCAAGAATTTTCTCCGCTACAGTCGCCGGTGGAACGAGGCCGTGGGCTCCGAAGATTCTCATGGGCGGGCCCTGTGGGGGCTGGGAGCGGTATTAGGCCGATCGCGCGACGAGGGACTGAGGGGCGCTGCCGGGCGCTTGTTCGAGTTTTCCGTGCCCGCAGTGCTGGAATTCAGCAGTCCGCGCGCCTGGGCCTACACCCTGCTCGGCATTCAGGAATACCTCACCTCGTATCCCGGAGATCGCGATGCGCAGAAACTGCGATCCGCTCTCAGCCGCCGGTTGCTCGAAATGTATGAATCAATCCGCAGGCCCGATTGGAAATGGTTCGAAAACGTTCTAGCCTATGGCAACGCGAGGTTGCCGCAATCCCTGCTGCTTGCAGGCTCGGCAACCTCGGATGACCGCATGGTTTCCGCCGGACTTGAGTCGCTGGATTGGCTGATGGAAGTGCAGCGCTGCGAAGCCAACGGCCACTTTGTCCCCATCGGTTCGCAAGGCTTCTACCGCCAGGATGGCGAGAAGGCCCGCTTTGATCAGCAGCCGCTCGAAGCGGCGGGCGCAGTGTCGGCGTGTTTGCTGGCGTTCCGCGTCACGGGCGACACCCGCTGGCGCGGTGAAGCCTGGTCGGCCTTCAACTGGTTCCTCGGCGACAACGATCTGCAACTGCCTCTTTATGATTCCGTCACAGGCGGCTGCCGGGACGGCCTGCACCCCGACCGCGCCAATGAAAACCAGGGAGCGGAATCAACGTTGTCGTTCCTGATGGCGCTATTGGAAATGCGCTCGCTGGGAGAGCCCGAGCAAATGGAAATTCCGTCATGACCACGCCCGCAGAAAAGCCTATGACCCTTCTGAGTACTCGCTTCGAGCCACTCCTGCATCGCCATTCCACGAACCCGATCCTGACCAGCAAGGATTGGCCGTACCCGATCAACAGCGTGTTCAATGCCGGCGCAACGCTGCTCGCGGACGGCACGACCCTGCTGCTGTGCCGCGTGGAAGATCGCCGCGGCTTGTCCCACCTTTGCGCCGCGCGCTCGCGCAACGGCGTCGATGGATGGCTGATCGATGGTGAGCCGACGTTGATGCCCGACCCGAAGAACTATCCGGAAGAGATTTGGGGCATTGAGGATCCTCGCATCACGTTCGTCCCCGAATTGCAGCAGTACGTGGTTACCTACACGTCTTACTCGCGCGGCGGTCCCGGCGTGTCGCTGGCGCTGACTAAAGACTTCCGCAGCTTCGAACGATACGGTGTAATCATGCCGCCCGACGACAAAGACTCCGCACTTCTGCCGCGAAGAATCGACGGATGCTGGGCGCTGATTCATCGTCCCATGACGACGCTCGGCTCACACATGTGGATCTCCTACTCACCCGACCTGCGCTATTGGGGCAGGCACAGGCTTATGCTGGAAGCTCGCCGCGGCGCCTGGTGGGATGCCAACAAGATCGGGTTATCACCGCCGCCCATCGAGACTTCCAGAGGATGGCTGGTGTTCTACCACGGAGTGCGGCACACTCCTTCAGGCTGTCTCTACCGTTTGGGCTTGGCCCTGTTCGATTTGGAGAACCCGGAGAAGTGCTTGCTGCGTGGAGATTCGTGGATCTTTGGACCAGAGGCGTCGTACGAACGCCACGGTGACGTTGACGATGTCGTGTTCCCCTGCGGATACACCATGGACGCCGATGGCGACACGCTCAATATTTATTACGGCGCCGCGGATTGCGCGATCGCTCTGGCCCGGGCCAGCGTTCGCTCTCTCCTCGAGTGGCTAGACGCCAACGGAAGTTGCGAACGCCGCCAGCGCGCGCAGGATGTATGAAAGTATTCCTCGGCGTTTTCCAGTTTGTTTTCGGCTGCCGCCATCGTCACCTCAGTCGGGTGTTCACGATAAAACACCGCACCTACAAGGTCTGTTTCGACTGTGGACGGGAATTCGACTTGCCGGATGCGCATGCGCCCCTTCGGTCCGACGCTTCTCCGGATGACCGCTTGGGGACCAATCCTCACCGTGCGGTCCCTGGACCTCAACCTTGATTTTCACATGTGAGCTATCTTGCTCAGACGCACCTGCCCACACCTGTCATTCTTAATTATCTTCTGAGTGTGCAGATGGAGCCGCGAGGCTGAATCGCGACTCTTACCTCTAAGCCGCACGCAAAGCGGTCACATCCAGCGATTTCAGCATTCTTCATCCGTGTGCCTGCCGCCAAACCTTGCGGCGAACACGATTTGACCCTAAAGAATCTCGAACATCGAAACGGGGCAACACCTCCAGGCGGATGAGAGGCGCGACCTCGCAAAACATAGCTCATGAACAAGGAAGGTCAAAGATCATGCCTTTAATTCAACTCCTGGAAGTTCTGATCGTCGTCGGTGTTTTGCTGTGGCTGGTGAATCGTTTCATCCCCATGCAGGGATCCATCAAGTCCATCCTGAACGGCGTCGTGGTGATTGCCGTGGTTCTTTGGCTGTTGAATGTTTTTGGACTGTTTCATTCCCTTTCCAATATCCACGTCGGAAAAGGATGAGCTACCGCGAAGCCAGTTAGAACAGATCAAGTAACGAAACTCACAATCTACGTAAAGAACAAAGCACTACGGCAGATACCTGCCAGAGGAATATTCCGTTGAAAATAAAATTACTGTTCGCCGCCGCACTCGCCCTGAGCTTACCCGCCGTCGCTCAAACCGATTCTCAAACCATCCTGAAAGTCGAGCCCGTGGGGTCGACCCCAACATTCCGCGTCACCGTCATCAGCCGCAGCGTGCAAGCGGTGAACTATCAGCATCGCAGCGGATCTTCGAAACTCGATTTCGCGGGCACCGACCTGATGCCATCCGCGAATGGAGTCGCCGAGATCAACAGCAAGCGGGGCGCGATTGCGATCGAAGCGGAATTCGGCGGTCTGCAGAAACCGACGGCGTTCGGCAATGAGTATCTGACCTATGTTCTGTGGGCGATTTCGCCCGAAGGACGCGCCGTGAACGTGGGTGAAGTTTTGCTGGGTGGCAACCATCGCAGCAAACTCAACGTGACCACGGACCTTCAAGCATTCGCTCTGATTGTTACCGCGGAGCCGTACTATGCCGTCCGGCAGCCCAGCAATGTGGTGATTCTCGAAAACGTGGTTCGTGGAGAAACCAAGGGAACCACCGAGGCGGTGAACGCAAAGTACGAACTGATGGAGCGCGGTGGCTACATTCCCACTGGTTATAAGTTCGATCCGGTGGTCTTGAATGCGAAGTTGCCGTTGGAATTTTTTGAAGCGCGCAATGCGTTGCGCATCGCTCAATCCGAGGGAGCCGAGCAGTATGCCAGCGACAGCTACCAGCATGCCGTCCAACTCATGAACAACGCCGATAGCGAAGCCACGAGCAGACATATCGACCGCAAGCCGCTGATCGCAATCTCCCGCGAGGCGGTGCAGACTGCGGAAGATGCCCGCGCGATCTCAGTCAAGAAAATGGATGATGTCCGTCTGGCCAATGAACGCCAGGATTCAGCCGACGCGCAGGCCCGAACACAAGGACAGGCGAATGAGGCAACGCGGCGCAAGGAGCAAGCCGAGTCCGATGCCGCAAAAGCCCAAGCCGCCAAGGCTCAGGCAGAATCTGACACCGTGAATGCTCAGGCCGCCAAGGCTCAGGCTGAAGCTGATGCCGCCAAGGCACGCAATGACAGTGCAGATGCACAAGCTGCGACCGCCAAGGCCCAATCCGACATGGCGAGCAACCAGGCTTCATCCGCAACCGCACTTTCGGCAGCGCAGGCAGATGCTGAGCAATCCCGCTTGGCGGCCCAGCAGGCGCAGTTGAACGCACAACAGGCGGAAACCGACAAGGCAGCCATGCGTACGAAGTTGTCCGAGCAACTGAACTCCATTCTTCAGACTCGCGATAGCGCGCGCGGCCTCATTGTCAGCATGTCCGATGTTCTGTTTGACACCGGAAAATATTCGTTGAAGCCGGGAGCCCGCGAGAAACTGGCGAAAGTCGCCGGTATTCTGCTGGCTTACCCCGGGCTCAACATTGAAGTCGGCGGCTATACGGACAACGTCGGCGGCGATGCCATGAATCAAACGCTTTCCGAGAATCGTGCCGGATCCGTGCGCGATTACCTTGTGCAACAAGGAGTATCGACAGGATCGGTTTCGTCCAGAGGTTTCGGCAACAGTCTGCCGGTGGCCTCCAACGATAACTCTGCGGGACGGCAGCAGAACCGGAGAGTTGAACTTCTCGTATCCGGCGACGCCATCGGCAACCCGGTCAACGCAACCACAGGAAGCTTGCGCTAAGGCAAGAATAAGCAACCATTCGATAACGGAGGCAATACTTTATGAAACTCGTTGGTGCAATCAGCACGGCAGTTCTCTCTCTGACCCTCGGAGTTGGTATCCCGGCATACGCCCAGCAGGAACAGCACGACCAGCAGGAAGAAAACAAGGACAAGCCTGCCCAAGACAAAGAAAAGAAGGCGCAACCAGCAAAGCGGCAGCAAGACAAAAACAACGCCCAGGAAGGGAAAAACGCACAACAGCAGGACAAGAACAACAAGCAAGAGGAGAAAAGCGCGCAGCAACAGGACAAGAACACGAAGCAGGAAGAAAAAAACGCGCAGCAGCAAGACCGGAATAACCAGCAGGAACAAAGGAACGCGCAGCAGCAGCACGCGCAGCCGGTACAGCACGCCGCTGGGAACGGAGGTGGCCGCATTCCCGACGACCGTTACCGCGCCAATTTTGGACAGGAACACAGGTTTCATGTCAACCAAGGCGATTACGACCGGGATCGCCGCTTCCAGTACGGTGGCTACTGGTTCGGATTCGTTGATCCGTGGCCCAGCAACTGGCTCTACACCCAGGACGTCTTTGTCGTGGAAATAGACGGCGTGTATTACCTGTGCAACGCCAGCTATCCGGGCGTCAACATTGCACTCAGCGTCACGTTGTAGGAGTCCACACGCTGCCGTTCGGAGCAACCGTTCGGAGCAACCGTTCGGAGCAACCGCTCGGAGCAACAGCTAGTTCAACTATCAGGGGCGTGGGCCGCTGCTCGGCTCGCGCTCTTTGTTCCTCCGGAATCGCCATCAGCATCTCGATGTAGAGGGTCAACTCGGTGCAGCTTCGAGGTGAAGCTGCACCCTTCATGAACAGAGGAGCAAACATGCTTGGAACCATATTGATCGTGATCCTGATTCTGGCACTTCTTGGAGCACTGCCACGCTGGTCGCACAGTCGGGACTGGGGTTACGCCCCAACCGGCGGGGTGGGAGTTGTTCTTTTCGTGGTCGTCATTCTGTTGGTTCTCGGCAGGATCTGAGCCGTGCGCAACGAGCCAACATCGGCTGGCGCTATCTCCTGGAAGAGTTGGCGCCTGGTGTCTGCTCGTGTTGCGGTAGTTCACGACATCGCGGTCGGCAGTTGATAGGGCATCACTCGCGGTAATTAAGGCGGGGTCGGGGACCCAACGCGCGGAAGCTGCTGCTGCAGAGAAACAAGCCCTCGACGAACTCGCACAGACGGAGGCCGACCTCCAGAAGGCTCCTGTGCGGCCCCTGCCGGTATACGAGCATCCGGCGATTTTCGACGAAGCAGTCTCTACTGCAACTCAGCGACTTCTGATTGTGTCGCCCTGGATCCGCAAAGCCGTGGTGGACGATGCGTTTCTTCGGAATGTTCAACGCGCATGCGAGCGAGGTGTACAAGTCTCGATCGGCTTTGGTCTAGGAGAAGAAGATGCGGGAGAAAAACCGTGGGACGCAGAGGCGCGACAGAAGCTCGAGAAGCTCGCGAAGGAGCTGCCGTTGCTCGATGTGCGTCGGCTTGGCAACACGCATGCGAAGGTGCTGGTTAAGGACTCCGACGTCTTTGTCATTACCAGCTTTAACTGGCTATCTTTCCGAGGAGACCCGTCGAAGGCGTTCCGAGAGGAATGGGGAACCATTGTGCGTGACCCGCAGCTCGTTGACGATTTCTACGCCGAGATCATCAAAAGATTCGCATGAGCACGACTGGTATTACGCCCTCCGGAGTGACTTCACGCCTTAAGCACGCCCATGGAAGCATCACTTCTGGCGGGCGACCGGTGCTGAACACTTTTCGTCATCGTTCGCAACACGTCGTACCCGTCTGGATCGAGAATTACTGGCATTCGGATCGCGCCCATTTCCGGCACCGATACTCCTCGCTGCGAAACTCTTGACCGTTCGCTCGGTGCTACGATCATCAACCTGAGAAGGAAAAATGAACGGAACGTGGATTCGTCTCACACGAAGCGAACTGCATCAGAAGGTTTGGGCGGCTCCTATCAAAACGGTAGCTCAAGAATTAGGCATCTCGGCGTCGAGTCTGGCGAATGCCTGCCGAAAACACAAGAGAGCATCAGCCAGTTAGGTGAAAAACCTATCCTGAGTCTGTTCAAGTTCCACCGGTGCTGAACACTTTTCGTCATCGTTCGCAACACGTCGTACCCGTCTGGATCGAGAATTACTGGCATTCGGATCGCGCCCATTTCCGGCACCGATACTCCTCGCTGCGAAACTCTTGAC
>Ga0116223_10005597_pt1 | contig 10548 bp, 10 predicted proteins | sample Sb_taG_3_FD_90092 | JGI IMG/M metagenome (GOLD analysis project Ga0116223, IMG submission 90092) | Peat soil microbial communities from Weissenstadt, Germany - Sb_50d_a_PC metaG | ecosystem: Environmental > Terrestrial > Soil > Wetlands > Peat | place: Germany: Weissenstadt | collected 2010-09-21 | reverse complement strand
GCGCCGTCGGCGGCGATAGTCTCGATGGTCGCGCGCGCGGACGCGATCGGCGCGTTCTGGGCGAGAGCGGGAGAAAAAGCCAGCGCAAATGCGGCGGCGAAAGCAATTCTGAACAACGCCATCCCGCACCTCCCAATGAAGCAACTGGCGGCGACAAGATATCGGCGCCAGGGTCGGGCGAGCTTAGGGAATGATCATGGAGTTTCCAAGACAGGAGCTTGCCTTCCCACTCTCCCCGGTAACGCGTCAGACCCTGACTTCGCTGCCGTCCTGGCTCCAGCGCGTGTGGAAGCTGCCCTCCTTGTCGAGGCGGCGATAGGTGTGGGCGCCGAAATAGTCGCGCAGGCCCTGCAGCAGGTTCGCCGGGCCTCGGGCGCTTCTCAGCCCGTCGTAATAGGCCAGCGCCGAGGAGAAGGCCGGCGCCGCCACGCCGTTCGTCGCCGCGAGCACGATCACGCGGCGCCATGCGTCCTCCGCCTTCATGACTCCTTCTCGGAAATAGTCGTCGAGCAAAAGGTTCAAGAGCTTCGGGTTGCGGTCGTAGGCCTCCATGATGCGATCGAGGAAGCGGGCCCGGATGATGCAGCCGCCGCGCCAGATGGTCGCCATGTCGCCGAGCTTGAGGTCCCAGTTGAATTGCGCGGACGCGACGGACATCTGCTCGAAGCCCTGGGCGTAGGCGATGATCTTGGAGGCGTAAAGGGCGTCGCGGATGGCGTCGATCTCCGCCTTTTCGGGCTTCAGCGTCTGCCGCGCCGGATGCGGCGTCTTCTTCTCCATCTCCTGCCGCATCGCGCGGTGGGCGGAGAGGACGCGGGCGTAGACCGCCTCGGTGATCGCGGTCAGCGGCACGCCGAGCTCGAGCGCGTTTTGAGCCGTCCAGCGGCCTGTCCCCTTCTGCTCCGCTTCATCGAGGATGGCGTCGATGAGCGGCTTGCCGTCGCCACCGGTCTTGCGCAGGACGGCCGCGGTGATCTCGATGAGATAACTGTCGAGATCGCCCTGTTTCCAGGCCTGGAAGATCTCGGCCATCGCCGGCGCGTCGAGGCCGTACACGCTTTTCATCAGGTCGTAGGCCTCGGCGATGAGCTGCATGTCGGCATACTCAATCCCGTTATGCACCATCTTGACATAGTGGCCCGCGCCCTCCGGGCCGATATAGGTGCAGCACGGCGTTCCATCGACCAAGGCCGCCATCTTAGTCAGGATCGGCGCGATGCGATCGTAGGCAGCGGGGTCGCCGCCCGGCATCATGCTGGGACCCTCGAGCGCGCCCTCCTCGCCGCCGGAAACGCCCATGCCGACATAACGGAGATTTCTCGCCTCGCAGGTCTTGTAGCGGCGGGCGGTGTCGGTGAAGAGCGAATTGCCGCCATCGATGATAATGTCGTCCGGCTCGAGGTGGGGCGTCAGTTCGTCGATCACCTCGTCTACGGGCTGGCCAGCCTTGACCATGATGAGGATGGGCCGGGGCTTGGCGATGGTCGCGATAAAGTCGGGGAGGGTGCTGGCCGGGAAGAAGCGGCCTTCGTGGCCATGCCCGGCCATCAAGTCAGCTGTCCGCTCGTGGTTGCGGTTGAAAAGCGCGACGCCGAACCCGTGCCGCGCGGCGTTGCGCGCGAGGTTCGCGCCCATGACGGCCAATCCCAAGACGCCGATGTCAGCTTGTTCCGCCATGTTTTCCTCCCTCGCTTCCGTGACAAGACTTCCGTCTTAGCGTCGCGACAAAGGCCTATCAAATTTCCCTCCTGGCGAGACGACGCCAACTCACCGGCCCAAGCGAAAAATCGGGGAATGTTGGTTGACGGGAAACCGCGGGAGCGCTTTTCGTTCCCAAAATTCGTGGAGTCAAACCATTGTCTCATCCCCTGGCGGGCACTCTCTCGGTTCGGGTCTACTATGAAGACACCGACTTTTCCGGGTGCGTCTATCACGCCTCTTATTTGCGTTTTCTTGAACGCGGGCGCACGGAATGGCTGCGCGGGCATGGGTTCGCGCATCGGGAGTTTGCGGAAAGCTCAGGCGTCTTTTTCGCCGTGCGCTCTTTGCAAATCGACTATCTGGCGCCGGCGCTGATGGACGACCTGCTGAGCGTTGAGACCGGCGTTTCCGCTCTGCGCGGAGCGTCAATCGAGTTTCGGCAACGGATCGTTCGTCGCGACAAGGAACTCGTCACCGCTCGTGTGCTGGTCGCTGTGATACGTGACGGCCGCCCGACGCGAATTCCCGCTTCCCTGCGCCGTCTCCTTAACTCATCTTCTTGATGCGTGGGACCCCTGCGGCTTCACATTGCCTATCTCACCGCGTTGCGGGCGAGCCTGAAGACCAGATCCGCCGATTGCGCCCGGCGCGCCAGACAACTATACGCCTCCGACGAGGCCGTAAATCGCGAACGATAAACACACGAAGTCGGGGTCTCAAGTCGAGTAGCGTGGGGGCCTCTCATTGAGAAAAACGGTTGTGTGGGCTGCGGCCGCGCTCCTCGCGCTCGGGCTTAGCGGATGCGCGGGCCGGCCCAGCGGCAACCTGGTCGTGGTTTCAGCCAGCGCGCCGGGCGCGAGCACCGTCGACATGTTGGTGGCGACGACGCGAGCGGATGTCTCAGATCCGCCGGGCGTCATGTTTAGTGGCGAACGCGCCCCGGGGCTTGCTTTCGCCGACATCGCCGTTTCGATACCGCCCGACTCCGTGCGCAAGATCGGCGAGGTCCAATGGCCATCGACGCCGCCTGGCGATCCAGCGCGCGACTTCGTCACCGTGCGCGCCGATCGGCTCGATCTCAAACAGGCGGTCGCCGCCTTCAATGGCCGCCTGCTCAAACTGAAGCCGGCGGACCGGCATGTGCTGCTGTTCGTGCACGGCTACAACACGCGCTTCGAGGAAGCGGTCTACCGGTTCGCGCAAATCGCCCATGACGCCGGCGCGCCGGTTGTGCCCGTCCTGTTCACCTGGCCGTCGCGCGGCAAATTGTTCGACTATGTCTACGATCGCGAGAGCGCGACATATTCGCGCGATGCGCTCGAGGCCATACTCCAGGCATTGGTGAAGAATCCCAACGTCAAGGAGATTTCCGTGCTGGCCCATTCGATGGGCAATTTCGTCACGGTCGAGGCGATCCGGCAAATGGCGATCCGCAACCATGGGATGTCGCCGAAAATCAGGGACATCATGCTGGCCTCGCCCGACATCGACTTCGACGTGTTCCGCCGCCAGATCGCGGAAATCGAGGCCTCCGACAAGAGCCCGCCCGTGACCCTGTTCGTCTCGAGGGACGACCAGGCGCTGGCGGCCTCGAGCCTCCTCGCCGGAAGCGAGCCGCGCCTGGGCGTGATCGATCCGCATGCGGAGCCGTACAAGTCGATTCTCGAACAGGCGCGGGTGAACGTGGTCGATCTCAGCGCGATCAAATCGGACGACCCGACGAATCACGGAAAGTTCGCGCAAAGCGGGGTCGTGTCGGCCATCGGCCGGCGGCTTGCCGCCGGTCAGACGCTGACCGACGCCAGGGTGACGCTGGGCGAACGCATCGGCGGCGTCGCGCAAGGCGCGGCCGGCACGCTCGGCCAAGCGGCGACGCTTGCGGTTTCTGCGCCGCTCGCCGTCGTCGACCCGAATACGCGCGAAACTCTGGAAGACGAAGCGGTCTCGCTCGGGGCGTCGGCCAAGAGCACCATCGCTTCGCCCTTGACCGCGGTAACGTCTGGGAGCGGTCCGCCGATTTGTGAGGAGATGGTAATCTCCGACCAGAGCACGGACGGCGCGGCAGCGTCTGGCTCGACCGGCCGAGCCGATTGTGAGGCGTCGCGTGTGGCGGCGAGGGGGCAACACTGACGCCGCAATCTCCTGGAGGGCAGCCAGCTTCAGCCGGCTTCATGCCCGCTATTGACAAAGGCCGCCCAAGTCTCTAAGTGGAAGTATCGAAATTCGGCCGGACGACTCTTGCTTCGAGCGACATTGTTCGCTCGTACTGACGAACTCCCTCGAAAAATCGAAATATGATCGCGGCGCCGATGGTCGGCATCGCGGCTAAATGCTCGTATCCGAAAGGGATCGTCATGACTATAGGCACTGTCAAATGGTATAACCCGCAAAAAGGCTTTGGGTTCATCCAACCCGATGACGGCGGCAAGGATGCTTTCGTTCATATCAGCGCCGTTGAGCGCGCGGGGTTGAATGATTTGCGCGAAGGTCAAAAAATCAGCTATGAGCTGGTGACGGACAAACGCTCGGGGAAGATGTCCGCCGACAAGCTCCAGGCCGTCTGAGCGAGAACACGGGATCGGGCCCGCCGTCGACCGCGGATCTTTCGGCGACGACGGCTGGGGTCTAAATTCTCGCCGGACGACGGGATAGGGTCGGGATTCTCCTGGCCCTTTTTCCGCGTAACCAGCGGGACGGCAAACCATGAGGCTGCACAAGTTCGCGATCGGGCAACTCGTCGACTTCGACACGAGGATTGAGCCGACCCCGAGAACAAAAGGACCCTACCAGGTCTTGCGCGTGCTGCCGGCGGACGACGACTCGACGCCGCTGGTCTATCGCATCAAGAGCCAGGCCGAACCTTTCGAGCGCAACGCCAACGAATACGAAATCGTCGCGGCAGATAGTCCTTTGGTCGTTCGATCGGCGCCGCCCGACAAACAGAATCCGAAGGCGGGAGCCGAAAAGGCCGGTGGGCGGCATCGGGCGCCTCTCGGCGGGTGAGCGGTTCGGCGTCGCGCGAGCCCTGAGGCTCAGGCGCGGGAACTCAGTGCAGACGGGATCTGAATGTCTTCGGGTGGACGCCCGTGAATTCCGACCCCTTCAGGGTTGGCCGCCCCCTGAACCTTTACGCCCTTGTCGAGCCTCCCACGAAGGTTCAAACCCTTGATGGCGCAAGAAACCGGCGAACCCGCAATTTCCGACACGGAAGCTTGGCGTCGCAGGCTTAGCCCCTATCAGCGACCGAACGACTGGCGGAGCGCCTTTGAGCTCGTGGTCACGGTTCTGCCGCTCGGACTTGCCTGGATGGCGATGCTGACGGCATTGTGGCTTCACCTCTATTGGCTTTACGGGCTCCTGCTTATTCCTGCCGCCGGACTGCTTATTCGGCTGTTCATGATTCAGCACGATTGCGGACACGGCGCGTTCTTCGGCAATCAGGCAGCCAACCATTGGGTCGGCCGCTTGGCCGGGGTCCTGACGCTGACCCCCTACGATCACTGGCGGCGAAGTCACGCAATTCATCACGCAACGTCAGGTAATCTTGACCGCCGCGGGACGGGAGACATCAAGACCTTGACGTCCGGCGAGTATTGCCGCCTGTCGGGTTGGGGGCGGCTACGCTATCGCCTTTATCGACATCCGGCCGTGATGTTCGGAGTGGGGCCTGCGTATCTGTTTTTTCTCGAGAGTCGGCTGCCGTTTGGCTACATGCGCAAGGGGTCGATGCCCTGGGTCAGCACGATAGGGACCGATCTCGGCATCGCGGCGTTCGTCGGCCTGATGATTTGGGCTTTCGGCTGGCAAATGCTTCTCATGACCTACGTTGCGACCGCGCTCCTCGCAGGGTCCGCGGGCGTCTGGCTGTTCTTCGTACAGCACCAGTTCGACCCCGCGCATTGGGTCCGCGATGAGCGCTGGAACCCGAGCGAAGCCGCGCTTGGCAGCTCGTATTACGTTCTGCCGATCCCTTTGAGCTGGTTCACCGCGAATATCGGCATCCATCATGTGCACCATCTCTCGAGCCGCATTCCGTACTATCGCCTGCCTCAGGTGCTGAGGGACTATCCCTCGCTCAGCGGGCTCAATCGGATAAATCTCCTGCAAAGCCTGAGGTGCCCCCGCCTGGCGCTTTGGGATGAAGCGCGGCAGCGCCTCGTCTCGTTCAGGGAGGTTGAGAAGCCGGGATTCGACGCTCGCCCCAGTTGAGCGCGGCGCCCGCCGCTCCGGCTGCGATCCTGAAGGCCAAGATTTCGCTTGCAGTTGGCCAGTTGGCGGCGACGCGATATCAGGGTCCCAAAGCGAGGGGGGGGACGGACGGCATGGAACAAGCGGCGGACGCCTCGGAGCGGGAGCCTTGGCGTCGCTTTCATCTGCCGGCTCCGCATCTGCCGCATGGGCTCGTCACGTTCCCGCGCCGGCTATTGCCGTGGATCGAGCCGTGGTTTCTCGCCTATGCGTGCCTCGGCGTCGTGCAAGGCGGAATGCTGCCGGTGCTGCTGCCGCTCTCCGCCGGCGGGTCGACAAACGCCGGCGTGATTGTCGGCGTGATGAATCTCGCTGGTTTGACCGCGCCATTCTGGGGCCATCTCGCCGATCGGCGGCGGCTGCATCGGCAGGTGCTGCTGGCGGGAATGCTGGCGGCGCTGGCAGCGTTGCTGTTCATGCCGACTGAGCTCGGCCTTCCCCTCAAGACGATGTTCGCCGCGGTCTTTGGCGTCGGCTTCGCCGCTGCGAACACTGTGGCGAACATGTTCATTGTCGAGGTGCGGCCGCCGGACGAATGGGATGACCGAATTGGCGCGCTGCAGGCGCTAAGCGGTCTCGGTCAGGTCGTGGGCCTGTTGCTTGCCGGGCTGATCGGCGGCCGCTACGCCCTTGCCTTCGCGGTCGCAGCGGCGCTGGTCGCCGCTTCGGTGCCCATGGCTTGGCTAACCCTGCGCGGGGTCCAGGTCCCGGTTCGGCGCGACGCAGCGACGGCGCACCCGCCGGTTGGCGGCGAGGGATGGGCCGGCTCGCCACAACGGATGTTCCACCTTCCCACTTGGCGAGGACTGGGCGCGCTCATGCAAGAACTCGAAATGCCGTTCGCGCGCCTGCTGATCGTGTGGTTCATGGCGTTCATCCTGATCAGCGCAGCGCTCACGATGTTGCCGCTGGCGCTCATCCGGGTGTTTGGCGTGTCGACGAGCCTGCCCGCGACAACCTACGCCTTCGCCGCCGCTGCCGGCTTGGCGATGTATCCGCCTGTGACGAGGATATCAAAACAGCGCGGCGCTAGGCCCGTGCTGCAGGCAGGTTTCGCCATGCGCGCCATCGCCATCGCAGTGCTGGCGGTCGCCTTCTTATCGGGAATCGGGGGCGTGCCGTTGGCGCTGGCCGGGTTTGTCGTTCGGGTCCTGGCGCGGCCGCTTCTCGGCGTCAGCGGCGCCGCGCTCACCGCCCAGCTGGCGCCCGGCGAAAAGGGGGAGGCGCTCGGCCTGTTCAACGCATGCTCTTCGCTGGCGGGCGCCGTCGGCGCCTTTGTCGGCGGTTGGGCGATGGACCTGGTCGGCTACGGCGCCTTGCGCATGGCAGGGGCGGTCGTCGTCGGACTGGCGGCGCTGTTCTCAGGCGTCGAGAATGGACACTCGGCGGCGCCACTCGTCCGATAGTCCGTCCCCCGCGCCATTTCCCGAAACCCTCGGCGAGGGCGCCGAATTAGTCCAGCGTTTCGCGGTAGACGAGCGTCGCGAAAACGATGATGGCGCCGGTGAAAAGGGCCATGGGCCAAAGATCCGGCGCGATCTCGGCCCAGCCGGAGCCTTTCAGGAGCATGCCGCGCACGATGCGCATGGCGTGGGTCGTCGGAAAGACTTCGCCGAGCGCTTGCGCCCAGACTGGCATGCCGCGGAACGGGAACATGAACCCCGACAGCATGAACGAGGGCATCAGCGTGAACTGGGCGAGCTGCACCGCCTGCATCTGATTGGCCGCCACGGTCGAGAAGGTGACGCCGAGCGCCAGATTGCTGGCGATGAAAAGCCCCAGCGCGCCGAGCAGCAACGGCACCGAGCCCCGGATCGGGAGGGCGAAGAAGATCGACGCCGCGACCAGGATCAGCACCACCTGGATGTAGCCGATGACCACGTAGGGGACGATCTTGGCGATCATCACTTCGATCGGCCTCACCGGCATCGCGAGCAGGTTCTCCATCGTGCCGCGCTCGCGCTCCTTGGTGATCGCCAGGGTGGTGACGAACAGGGTCGAGAACGTCAGCACGATGCACACGAGTCCGGGCACGACGTTGAGCACGGTGAGCTGCTCGGGATTGTAACGGGCGTGCACGACGAACTGGAATGGCGGCGTCTGCGGCTGCATTCGCCGGATCGGCGGCAGGTCGCGGTTGAGGTCGTTGGCCGCCTGCCCGAGCGCCGCCACCGCGTTGCCGATGGCGGTCGGGTCGGTCGCATCGGCGTCGATCAGCACGCCCGGAGACTCGCCGCGATCGACCGCCCGGTCGAAGTCGGGCGGCATCTCGACGACGAATATCAGATCGCCACTGGCGAGCCCCTCGTCAGCCTCGGCCTCCGACCGGACGATCCGAAGATTGTAGTAGCCGGAATTGTTGAGCGCGGCGGCGATGGTGCGCGTGTATTTGGAGTCCTCGATCGACAGGAGGCCGGCGGGCAGGTGTTTCGGGTCGGAATTGATCGCGTAGCCGAACAGGAACAGCTGCATAAGCGGGATCGCGATGATGAAGCGCAGCGTCATCGCATCGCGCAGGATCTGGATCGACTCCTTGCGCAGGAGCGCGATCAGGCGCGCCCAGGAAAAGGCGTTCATGCTCGCGCCTCCTGCACGCTCAACATGTGGATGAAGACGTCGTCGAGCCGCGGCTCGACCTCCTCCCAGACGAGTCCCGCGCCGTTCGATTCGATCGCATGTTTCAGCGCCTCCCGATCGAGGCTGGCGACGCGGAGCGCGCGGCCGAACACCGCCGCCGCCTCGATGCCCGCCGTATGGCGCAGCGCCACCGCGGCGCGGTCGACGCCCTCGCCGGTCCCCTCAAACGTGACCAGGCCGGACTGCTTGACCACCGACGCGGCGCCGCCCTGCACGACGATGCGCCCTTGCGCGAGATAGACGATGCGCTTGCAGCGCTCCGCCTCGTCCATATAGTGGGTCGAGACAAGCGTCGTCAGCCCGTCGACCGCCATGTCGTGAATGAGGTCCCAGAACTCGCGCCGCGCCTTGGCGTCGACGCCCGCGGTCGGCTCGTCGAGCAGCAAGAGCTTCGGCTGATGCAGCACGCAGGCGGCGAGCGCGAGGCGCTGTTTCCATCCGCCCGATAATTGCCGGGCCAGTTGACCGCGCCGGTCCTTAAGCCCCATGCGCTCCAAGATCGTCCGAACCGCATCGCGGCGGTTCCCCAATTCGTAGACCCGCGCGACGAAGTCGAGGTTCTCGAACACCGTCAGATCGTCGTAGAGGCTAAATCGCTGCGTCATGTAGCCGACCTGGCGGCGAATATCGTGCGGCTGGTTGATGATGTCGTAGCCGAGGCACTGACCCGACCCGCCATCCGGCTTCAAAAGGCCGCAGAGCATGCGAATCGTCGTCGTCTTGCCGCTGCCGTTGGCGCCGAGAAACCCGCAAATCTCGCCCCCGGCGACCTGCAGGCTCAGACCCTCGACGACCTTCAGCTCGCCGAAACTCTTGCGCAATCCCCTCACGTCGATGGCGTAGTCGCTCATTGGGCGTTGCTTATGGGCTTCACCGTCACCGGCTGACCGGGATTGAGAAGCGTCGCCTGCGCCGGCGGCGGTCGCCCTTCGGCCAGGAAGACGAACTTGCTGCGCGTCGATTCCGAGTAGATGAACGGCGGGGTGTATTCGGCTTGCGGAGAAATGAACGAGACCGCGCCGCCGAGATCGCCCGGACAATTGTCGCACGAGAACGCGACCTTGTCGCCGACATGCACGAGCGCGAGTTCAGGCTCAGGAATGAAGAAGCGGACAAAAATATTCTGCGGCGGCAGCAGCGAGATCACCGGCGCGCCGGCGGCAAGCGTTTCGCCAGGAAAGGCGATCACGTCCGCGACGATCCCGTCGTCGGGAGAAACGACCGAACGCTGATCAAGACGCCATTCAGCCTGCTTGAGGGCGGCTTCGAGCGAGTCGACCAGCGACTTTTGCCCCTCAATCTCCGCCGGTCGGCCCATCGGCGCCTGGGCAGTCGCGAGCGCGGCTGTGGCCGCCGCGACCTTGGCTTCCGAAGAGCGCAAACCGGCCTCCTCCTGGTCGACCGTCTGCTGCGTCGCCGACCCTGTCTTCAGCAATGCCGCGTTCCGCTGCAAATCATCGTGCGCCCGGTCGCGCGCGGCCTCCGCGTCGCGCAGGTTGGCCTTCGCCTGCTCGATCTCGGTCGGCTTTGCGGGCGACAGGAGATTGGCGAGCTGGTCGCGGGCCTGCTGCAGAAGCCGGCGCGCCTGGTCGACGGAGGCTCGATCGTCGGCGTCGTCCTGCTCGAACAGCGGTTGACCTTTTGCGACGCGCTCACCGCGCGCCACGTAGACGGCTGTGACAAGGCCTTGCTGGGTCGGACCAACCTTGACAAAATCCGCCTCGGCGTAGCCCTGCCAGGCGACCGGCGCGATAGGCTTGGGGCGGAACAACGCCCATCCACTGGCGAGCACAATCGCCGCCAGCGCCGCCAGGACAAGAATTAGACGAACCAAGAGACACAGCTCGCGATGGTCAATGCAGAAAGTCCGCAATATCGCGGGCTCGGTCGGGAGTCACACGCGGGCGGCGACATTCGCCCCTAAATCCCGCGCGTCCGAACGCTTAAGTTCAGAGCCAGCGG
>Ga0116223_10005592_pt1 | contig 10553 bp, 13 predicted proteins | sample Sb_taG_3_FD_90092 | JGI IMG/M metagenome (GOLD analysis project Ga0116223, IMG submission 90092) | Peat soil microbial communities from Weissenstadt, Germany - Sb_50d_a_PC metaG | ecosystem: Environmental > Terrestrial > Soil > Wetlands > Peat | place: Germany: Weissenstadt | collected 2010-09-21 | reverse complement strand
GAATTATGAGTTGTCAGCATCCACTACTCGCCTCAAAAACGCTCATTGCCACTGACCTATTGAGGCCAATTTCCGCCTCTTGCTCCGAAACTTCTCGATCACCCCGTTAAAACCGCCCTTGCTTTTCACAAACGCTTCAAAATTCCGAAATTTGATTTTGTGCTCGTCGGCAATACGGAGAACCTTGGCGTATTTCGAGCGCATTTTCGGGGTGAGGTCTGATGTGACTTCGATCAGATGAGCGAAGGGATTGCTGGTTCTCGGCTCACGCTCGAGTTTTAAATCTATATCGTCTTCAATCCAGCCGCGGTGCTTGCGAACGGTCTTGTAGACCTCAGTTAAATAGGTGAGTGTGCCGTCCCGCTGATGCGGCCGATTCTCAAAAATCGATCTTAGATTTTCAATGATTCTAAATCCTTTGCTCTTGGGCATGTCAGAAGCTCCTGCGCATCTGGAAATGATGTTTGCAGCCAGATTTTGAATCGTGCTGCTACGGTAAATTACGCGAAACCGCGCCTGAGGTGATGCACTCAGCCATTTTACGGACTGTTTCGACGACGCCCCAAAAGCAATGATTTCGCCATCGTAGCAGCAGATCTAAAGGGGATATTCGCCTCGGGCGAATGACAGCACCCGAAATTGATGCCGTTTAACGACCATCGCCGGGGTACATAATAGTCGGCGGGCATCGTGCGATACAGCACACAACTCGCTACACAGAATTAGCGCCAACCCGGTTCAAGGACTTCTGGCGATAAGGTGACGGACCAAAATCAGAAATTGGAGGAGTAAGCCACAATGAAGCGAGTACTGCTCATCGGCTTCGACCCTGCGGTGGTCGACTTCAGCAAATGGCCAGGAATGACAGCTGACAAGGTGCGTACAGGGATTGAGGCAGATAAGACGCGGTTGATTGAACTCGGCTACGAAGTCAAGGTATGCTTTGTTGACCTTGGGGAAACTGCCGAGAACGAAGTTGCTCAAGCGCTTTCGGCTACATCGTTCGATTGCGTCCTCATCGGGGCTGGTATTCGAAAAGACGACGATTATTTTCTATTATTTGAGAAGCTGATCAACTTGATTCATCAGCATGCACCAAGTGCGCGCATTTGCTTCAATACCAATCCAAGAGACACAGCCGCCGCAGTACTGCGTTGGGTCTAACCCTCAAAAAATACCGTGGCAGGTTAGCATGCCGACAAAATTTCGCCCGGTAGAAGTCTGCGAGGCCCAGAAATCAGCCAAAATCTGGCGCATGTAGTGAAGTGACCCATGAAGGCGATTTTTCTAATTCTTCCGCATATCGTAAACGTGGTGCGTCACATTCTTTTTCACGCCCTGCATATTATGACGCCGGAAGGGAATAGCGCTGAATGGAACCGTATGGATTGGTTTGAAATAGTCGTTTTTTTGTTGTGCGTCGGATTTTTGGGAATCGCATTTGTCGCAATTAGACGTAGCGCCACCAGACGGCGAAACTGAAAACACTTGAGTGAGTATGCCGCGTTCGCGCACGTGACGAACCTCAGTCTTGCGGTATTTGCTGGGGGAAGGGGGACAATTAATGGCATCGCAAGCACACCGTGGCGAAAGAAGCATCAGTTTCGATATCACATGCAAGCGGGATTTTGGCATGCTGGCCTTTAGCTTGAGCATAACAGCTTAAATCGCATTAATGGCTGTCCGCCGGGTAGGAATTTGCGCGCGCGGGTGGGGGATAGGGGGCGCCCACCCAAATTCTTGCCCTACACCGGTTTTTAGCGCGCCTGGCAATCAGCCCCGCTGCGAACAGGGGCAAGCATGAGCTTTGCATGGGCGCTGCGCCGTAGCGAAAAGAAGACCCCGCGAAAGCGGGGTCAGTAACTTTCCAAATGAATTTATTGGTGTCAGGCAGGCTTTGCATATTTTGCCACGCCGGTAAAGTCGATCAACACGCAGCGCTTATCGCCGACTATCCAGGCATCGTCGCCGGGCGGCATGTAGAAAGCATCGCCAGGGCCGTACTCGACCTCGGTGCCGTCATCCATCTTCACCGCCATGTGCCCTTCCAGGACACAGCCGGTGTGCGCAGCTTGGCAAGATGGCGTTCCGGCGATCGGCTTAACGTGTTGCGACCAACGCCAGCCGGGCTCGAATACGCCCCGGGCAAAGGTGTGGTTGCCGACTGTGACGATATCAATCTTTCCCTTTCCATCCTTGAACGCGCGCGTTTCATCGGGCTTGTCGAGGTGTTTGCGCTCCAGCTTTCCAGCCATTTCATTTCCTCCATGACTCGTTGTTCTGCGTTAGCCGACATCCCCCCAGATGATCGGCTTCCTCAATTGGTAATGCCCCCTTTGACCTTTGCCAACACTGAGGATCCGCCATAATGCCGGACTCACCCACCATCGCGCATCTCAAACGCCACGGCCTCGAAGGTCGCGAACGCGGCATGCCAACACTCTGTGCCGTTCATCTTTGCGGCGCTTGATCTCGATGATGCTGTGGAGTTTCCGTCGATCGCGCGGCGCCGGCGTTTCGTCTGCACGCGATGCGGCGCAAGGACGGTGAGCATCATGCCGGATTGGCGGACGCATAACGCGAGCGGGATGGGGCGGTGAAGTTGCCCGAATTTCGTCGAAGTAAACCTCCATGGTGGCCCCCTCAGACGATGTGTGGGCGGGCGACGCCAAAGGAGAGCAGGACCATGACCGAAAGACCGCTCGCCGAGCTTCACGCCGACGCCATAAACGTCCATTTGACTTTCGACGGCGCTTTCGCGGCGCTAGGGATCGTGAATGGGTCCCAGGCCTATATCGTATCGCTTCCACGGGACGTGCTGGAGGAGTTTATCGTGCGCGCCGTTGACAAGCTGGTGGCAGCCCCTCTCCCACGCGGCGCGGAACAAATTTCGGTCAGGCCGCTAGCCCAGCCGCGACGTCAGCAAAAGAAGGGAATTATGTCCAAACGCTTTCCAGCCTATGGGCTGCTTCTTGGAGCGATTCTGGCCACCGGGGTCGGCATTGGTTACACCGTCGGCGCGCAGCCGCACATGAAAGCGGCGATTGGATTTTTGCAGAGCGCGCGCCGAACTTCAGGCGGCTATCCCGAACAAGGGCGGTCATCCGTGACTGCAATAGGCTTGATCCGACCAGGCGATCAATGAGGTTCGCCTAGGTATGGCCGCAGCAGAGTAAGCGCTGCGGCCCGTCGAGGTCTCTGTTGAGGGGTTTAGTCGACACCGCCGACACCGTACTGTTCCATTGCGCCATCTATGTCGCCGGGCGGTGACAGCCGTGTCCACTTTGCCGCGATTTGCCCCGGAGCCTTCTCGTTCCGGCCCCTTCACTTCTTTCCCCGCATGTCTTCGCGCTGATGGCTACTTCCATTCCCAGATCTGCGCCCGCGCGTTGCCTTGAGGGTCGACATCGTATTCAAACACCGCTGCCATGCCATTCAACCGCGTCCACTTGGCAGCCGATGTTTGGTAGTAGATCGCTCCCCGATAGCTTACCGAGCCGTCTTTCTTGATCGTCCCCACGCCGCTGCCGACCCACGTCGCTCCGCCGCCCTCGCTGTTCATGACGATGCCCTGTCCCTCGCCATACAGGGTCCCGTCCGGACGCATCTCCGCGCCGTTTTAGGCTGTCGCTGGACGGCGCCGCGATCATTTGGTCCATAGTCACGAACAAGCGCAACAGAGAGACTGCCGACGGCACGTTTTACTGGACCGCATAGCGCGAGAGTCGTATACTTTCGCCTCAATGGAATGGCCGCGGCGGCCTCCGTCGGACCGATGGCGATCCAAGCCACGATCCGAGCTTCGGTGCCCGCAACCGGGTTCGATCGAACGCGGAGGCTAATCATGCGCCAGCTCACACCGAAAGCCGACCCACATTTCATGAGACTGCCGCCGCGTAACAAACGCGGATGGTTCTTGCCGTTCCTGCTCCTGTTCGCGCTCATTCTTCCGGTTTACGCCTTCGCGGCGGAACCCGAATTCGGCGGTTACTGCGCCGAGGGCCTCGTCAATCACCATCTGATAAAGACCGATTGCAAAATCAATTGGACCAGCAAGGAAGGCAAGCTTTACTGTTTCTCGAATGACGATTCTAAGACCGACTTCTTGAAAGCGCCTGAGGAGAACATCAGCAAAGCCACCGACAATTACGCGGCCAATAATATCGAACAAATTGGCGGCGGAATGGATAAGTTTACGTCCGACGATGCCCAGACCTATGTCGATGGATTGATCAAGGACCAATCCGCCAAGAACGGCGGCGTCTTCATCGTCGACGACCCGGTGACCGACACGTCGATCCCTCTCATCTATGAAAAGGTCGACTTTACCCGCACGCTCGACGGCTATGGCTTTTTCCCCGACGTGATTTTCCACGCCAAGGGCGACGAGGCGGAGAAATATCTCGTCGACTTCTGGATAGCGCCGAAGGACGGCAAGCTCGCGGTCTACGAAACCCGCATCTACGAGACCCCTGTCAAGGAAGGCGACACTTGGACCATGATGCAGCGCCAGCCGAAACCTTGGTGGTGGATTCCGGCCTCAGAACATCCCGGTCAGACCGAGCAGAAGCGCAGTTGGGAGATTATGTCGGCGATCGACGGCTATATCGAGACCACGGCTCAGAAAGGGGTACTCACCCTCAAGGATGACAAGACCGGGGAGATGATTCCGTTGCAATTCGTCGACGTTCATCAACCGGTTCGCCGCCTCAAGGAGAACGGGCAATATTTCGCCTGCACCGATTTCCGCAAAGCCGGCACCAAGGACCAGTTCTATGACATAGATTTCTGGCTCGACACCAAGACCGGAAAAATGATGGTAACCAACGTCAAAGTCCACAAAGTCCCGGTCTTCATGAACGGCGCCTACGTTCAGATTCCGCGCTACAATTTCGACAGCAAGACCTTCGACATCGTGCCTTGACGTGCGGAGAGAGGCCGCTGCGCGACGAGCGAGCAGCGGCTTGCCGTTCTTCAATCGCATAGCTGAAGGAATCGTAAGCGAACTGGCTCAAGATCTGGTTCATTTCGCTTGTAAAGGCAGTGCCGCTTAGACGATGAGGGGTGTAATGGCTGCTGTACCCGTTCGGCAGCAAGATAGTGCGACTCGCTTTCAATCGAGCCGCCGTGAATTCGATAAACCCTTGAAGGAGTAAAGAGGATGGCCCGTTTCAGCGCCCTCTTACAAAGCCTTGCCATCGCCCTTACGGCCGCCTTCATCGTCAGCACGCCACTCGCCGCCGACGAATTCTCGGCGTCGCAGAAAGGCGAGATCGAGACGATCATCAAGAATTACATCTTGAAAAATCCGGAGGTCCTGCGCGACGCGATCACCGAACTTCAAGATCGCGAAAAGGCCGCGGAGGCCGAGGCGCGCAATAAACTTATCGGCAATCTACAAGGGCCGCTCTACGCCTCGTCCAATGAAGCTGTCGTCGGCAACCCGGACGGCAAAGTCACGCTCGTCGAATTCTTCGACTATAATTGCGGTTATTGTAAAAAGATGCTGCCGGATATTGCCCGCCTCATGAAGGATAATCCGGATCTGCGCGTCATCTTGCGGGACTATCCCATTCTTTCCGATGCTTCCGTCGAAGCCGCCCAGGTCGCCGCAGCGGTCCGCAATCAGTTCAAAGGCGAGAAATTCTGGGAATTTCATCAGAGGCTGCTCGGTTCGCACGGTCTGGTCGGGAAGGCTCAGGCGCTCGCCATCGCCCAGGACCTCGGCGCCGACATGGACAAGATCGCCAAGGACGCCGCTGCGCCGAGCGTCAAGGAAGGGCTCGACGAATCGCTTCAGCTTGGCCGCGATCTCGCCCTGAACGGCACACCGTCTTACGTGGTCGGCGACGAAGTCGCGGTCGGTGCCGTCGGCTATGACGAGTTGAAGGCCAAGCTCGACAATGTCAGGAAATGTGGGAAGGCCGCCTGTTCCTGACCCGTTCGCAAAACGAGGATGCTTCGATCGGGCGAATGGCGTTTAATGATGCTGTCAAGCAACGCGGCTGATTGTTGGATCGTCCAAACAAAGTCCCGCTGAAATTGAGGTGTCTTGATTTGCCCCGCGCCTAATATCGGGCAGCAAATTAGAGAATCTAGAAGGTGACCATGGCGAGCAATGTAACGCTTTCGGCCGCTGCCGCGGCGGGACTTCTGTCCTTCTTGAGCCCTTGCGTTCTGCCGCTCGTGCCGCCCTATCTTACCTTCATCGCCGGCACGACGATCGAAGACGTCGCCTATGAACGGGTCGCGAGGGCGCGGCGCGATGTCTTTCTCGCCGCGGTTCTCTTCGTTCTCGGCTTTTCGACCGTTTTCGTGGCGCTTGGCGCGACGGCTTCCGTCTTCGGTCAAGTGCTGCGCGCGCATATCGCGACGCTGTCGCTTGTCGCGGGCCTCGCGATCATTCTGATGGGCTTTCACTTCCTCGGCGTGTTCCGGCTCGCCTTCCTCTACCGCGAAAAGCGCGTCGAAGTGGCAAAGCCGCTCGGCCTCTGGGGCGCCTATGTCATGGGGCTCGCTTTCGCCTTCGGATGGACGCCCTGCATCGGGCCGATTCTCGCCGCCATTCTCGCCATCGCGGCATCGGAGCACACGACATTGCGCGGCGCCGGCCTGCTCGCCGTCTATTCGCTCGGCCTCGGCGTTCCGTTTCTCCTCGCCGCCGCGTTGCTCGAACCTTTCGTCGGCTTTCTGAAGAAATTCCGCGCCCATTTCGGCATTGTCGAACGCGTCGTCGGCGTCCTGCTCATTGCGACCGGCATAGATTTCCTGACCGGCGCCATGCAGAATTTCTCCTTTTGGATTCTTCAAACCTTTCCGGGCCTCGCCAATATCGGCTGACGACAAAGCCTACTGCTTGCCTCCCGATTTCCGCAAAGCGGGCACGAAGGACCAATATTACGACATCGACTTTTGGCTCGACGCCAAGAGCGGGAAAATGTCGGTGAGCAATGTCCTCTGGGACGAAACAGCCTCGATTCGAATGTCAGCTTTGGGTCGATTTTGTTGAAAGAAGTCCGCTTGATAGCTGTTCTCGCGCGTGATTCCGTTGCTTGGAGAGATTTTCAAGGAACAGCGAACATGATGGGCCTACAGGACGATCGCCAGCAGAGACTTTTCTACGAGTTCCGCCTTGAGGATCGCGTTCCGGCCGATCATCTGCTGCGCAAGATCGACCGTTTTCTTGATCTGAGCGATCTGCGTCCGGAACTGGCCCCGTTCTCAAGCTTGAGCAGGGTCGTGCCTCCGAATGCGAAGGTGCAAAAGCGGAATAGTACCGGGCGGCATGCCCAGGATTTCCCTTGCTTTTCCGCCCAGAGGACACACCAAGCGCGACACACCATAATCGATCTCCATGAAACTGACATAACGCAGCTCGCTTGCTCTCACGACGCCATTTCAGTTTCGCCGGAATGGCGGCCTGCTCTTTGCGGCAGGATCAAGATGCAGGCAATGATAAAGGCCGCGATGATTGCCGAGGCGAGCGGGCGGCTGAAGGCGAGGCCACCATGGTTGATCGGCTTGTCCAGAAAATCGCCGACGGTCGCGCCAAGCGGCCGCGTCAGAATGAAGGCGGCCCAGAACAGAAAGACACGCGAAATGCTAGTCCAGAAGTAGAGCGCGGCGAGCAACGCCAACCCGGCAGCAAAGACAAGGGCGCCGTGTTCATACCCGAGGCCTGACGTGTCGGCCATCCAATCGCCGAGCGCGGTACCCAAGGTTTGAGAAAAGGTGATAGCCGCCCAATAGAAGGCCTCAACTTTCGGTGTAGTCACCGTCTCGACCGATATGGACCCAAGAGTCCAATACCAGAGGCCGAGCGTCGCCATGAGGCAGAGGAACAGAATAGTCGAGCCGCCCGTGTAGCCGATGCCCAAAGACCGATCGGCGAAATCGGCCATCGTTGTACCGGCCGTGGTGGAAGCAACGATCGTCGCCCAATAGAGCCAGGGATTGAATCTTTTAGCCGCGATCTGAAGTGCGACGAGCGCCACCAGGAGCGAGAGAAAGAGCGCGGTTCCTGCGAGATAGCCCCAGTTCAGCGTCATCGTCACCGTGTCGCCGCCTGTCTCGCCGAGAGTCGTCGCGGCAATCTTGATAATCCAGAAGACGAGGGTGACCTCGGGCACTTTGCTCATGGATTCATTCATGGCCGATGCGTCCTGATTCGCCAAAATTCATATAGATCTGGAGTCCCGGCCCGGCATCGCGAACGTCAAGCGCAATCGAGTGGAGCGGCTTTGACTCAGCTCAATCTGCTGCCTGGATCGGCTCCGTTCCAGACGATAGAACCGCTGGAACAGCCGTTCGCGCACTTTCTCCAGCATACCGCTCTATCCGAGCGACTGGGTTCGGCTTGGTTTGTCCGGTGGATTCGCAGTTGGAATTGTACCGTGCCCGACTTCGGAGCCGAAATGATGGCAAAGATCGCCAAAACAACTACAGACAAAACAATGCCGTCCTTGCATAGACGATAGAGTGACACGAATGAAAGATAGAATTCTTGGCTTACCGCGCACCGTGTTCTTCTTGGGGTTGACCAGTTTTTTCAACGATTTCTCCTCGGAAATGGTCGCATCGATATTTCCGGCGTTCTTCGTGTCGGTGCTGAAAACCGGCGCGGAATCCCTCGGCCTTGTGGAAGGTATTGCGGAGGCCGCGTCCAATCTCATCAAAATCTACTCTGGTCGCTGGTCTGATAGGATGGAGAGGCGTAAGGTATTCGCAGTCGCGGGCTATACGCTCTCGGCTTTTACAAGACCGTTTTATGTGTTGGCGGGGAGCGTGGGAGCGGTCCTCGGCCTGCGGCTCGCGGATCGCCTCGGCAAGGGGCTGCGCGACTCGCCTCGAGATGCTCTGATCTCACTCTCGACGCCCAAAGAAGAGATTGGTCGTTCGTTCGGCTATCACCGTGCAATGGACACGCTCGGCGCCATTATCGGACCTCTGGTCGCGTATGTCGTTCTTTCGTACAACCCGATGGCGTTTAATAGCGTGTTCATCACCGCTTTTGTCATCGGACTCCTGGCGATTGTCAGTTTATGGCTCGTACAGGACATCCGACAGACTCTTCAGGTGCGGCGGGTCGAAGCGTTTGCGGGTTTTTCACGACGAGTCTACGGGTACCTCGTTTCCATTTTTATCCTTTCGATCGGCACTCTGCCGATGGCGGTGTTGCTCCTGAAAACCAGAGACCTCGGAATCGCCATCGCCTCGATCCCGCTCTTTTATGCGATCTCGAATATCGCGTACGCGGTCTTTTCTTGGCCTGCGGGACGGGCGGCCGATGTTTGGGGAACGGGAAAGATAATTGTCATCGGCTATGGGTTCTTGATGCTCGGATACCTCGTTCTGGTGGCTTCTGCGTCACCGCTGATCTTAGTCATTGGATTTTTGCTTGTGGGCGTTTTCTCGGCGTTCACCGATGGCGTGCAGCGCTCGCACCTTTCGCATCTCGTCGAGGATCGATATCGAGGGACGGCGTACGGCTACCTCAATGCGGCGGTGGGGTTCGGCGCGCTCATTGCCGGTATCGGGGGTGGCTATGTGTGGCAGCAGTTTAGTGACACAACGGCACTCATTACCGGAGCATGTGTTGTTGCTCTTGGGCTTGCCGGTTTCCTATTCGGCAGCATGGCGCAGGAAAACGGAACCTATTGAGTGTTCTTGTCGTCCTGAGGCGTGCGACGGGCTGCCTTTCTCCCTTTTCTGCCCGAGGTCCCTTTCCTCCAGGGAACGCGCGTCTATTCGTATTTTAGACCAATTCTAAATAGAGAATCCGGTGCGGGGCTTCGGAGGGGAGTTCAATGTTCCGGGGATTCGCGCTCGGGATCCTGACCGTAATTATGGGGGGCGCAATCTTCGCCTACATCGTGGTGCGCACCGGCGCAATTCCGGCCAACGCGGATTCGCGGCCTCTTTGGTTGGAGAGCTGGGCAGCAGGATCATCCCTCGACGCAGTGTTGGCGCGTGATGCTCCCAGGAGTCCGAATCCGATCCCTCTTACGACTGAGAATCTGATCGTTGGCATCAAGCTTTATGGGGAACACTGTGCCTTCTGCCATGGCACGTCGAGAGGAGTTTCCTCCGCTACGCCGGTCGCGAAAGGACTCTATCCTAATCCTCCGCAACTAGCTTCAGATGGCGTGGAGGACGACCCCGAGGGTTATACCTTCTGGAAGATAAGGCATGGCATTCGGTGGACGGGCATGCCCTCATGGAAAAGTGCTCTGACTGACCAACAAATCTGGACGCTCGCACTGTTCCTGAAACATATGAATAAGTTGCCTGCGGCTGCGGAGGCGGAATGGCAAAGGGTTCAGAATTGAGAGCGAACTTGCTTGCTGTGTTCGGGAGCCTGGGGAGCGCCGTCTCCGGAAATGATCACTTAATCTTTGTTTTAAGCGATGGCATCCTTTTACGAGAATGCACATATCACCGGGAGGAAACTCCTACGCTGCTTTTGAGCGCGGGTGCGTTCGGCAAAACACAAAGCACTCGGAGTACGGTGATGCAACATTCTCATCTTTTACGAGCGACTGTCTGCGCAGCGT
>Ga0116223_10005590_pt1 | contig 10554 bp, 13 predicted proteins | sample Sb_taG_3_FD_90092 | JGI IMG/M metagenome (GOLD analysis project Ga0116223, IMG submission 90092) | Peat soil microbial communities from Weissenstadt, Germany - Sb_50d_a_PC metaG | ecosystem: Environmental > Terrestrial > Soil > Wetlands > Peat | place: Germany: Weissenstadt | collected 2010-09-21 | reverse complement strand
AGATTGATGCCAAGGACGTCAGGGTTATACCAGTTGGTCAGGGGATTGAAGGCATCGACAAATCCGTATCGTCCCCAAGCTTTGGCATATCGCTCGCGGATGGTGCGCAGCACCTGGATGCAGTCCGCGTAGAGAAACGGCAGCGAACCTCCCGCAGCGCACGGAACCACGCTGCCGTCCAGTTTGCCCAACCGGGGGGGACCGCCCCAAACCTGGTAGCCGGAAGCCGAGTCGGAAGCCGTGATGCCCCAAAGGTGGTTGCTGTAATCGGGAAACTCTTCCCCCAGGGATACGCAGAATTGTTTGTGGGCCACGGTCGCCTCGACCGAATTCTCAAAATAATTGGCGTAGGCGTCGCGCTTGCCGCGGAAATCGAACCATGCCTGGGAGTATTGGTGAGTAAACAGCGGGTCGTTGCCCGAGATGTACTCCACACCCTGAAACTTAATCGTCGGCCGCGTCCACGCACTCCACATTTCCGCCGGGATCGGATGCGTCGGCGACCCGAGGGCCAGGAGGTAGATCATCATGAGTTCGCAGTAGTGTTCCCAGCGGGCGTCGAGGAACCCAGACTCGGGATGCCAACCCATGGACAGAGTCTTGCCGCCGTTCAACATCCACGGCCAGTCCACGCGTTCGTAAATCTTGGTCGCCAAGTCCTGAATTTCCGCGTCCCCAAAATGTTGCCGCGCAGTCAGCACCCCGCAGAGCAGAATGGAGGTATCGATCGAGGAGATCTCGCACTTCCACTGCCTCTCCCCGATGTTCATGTCGATGAAGTGATAACAGAAGCCGTGCTCATGGGGGAGTTTCTGCCACAGGAAACGCAGAGTTTCACGGACGCGCTCGACGATCTCTGTCTTTTTTCTGTAGCTTCGTGCATCCGCAATGCAAAGGCCGGAAAGGCCGAACCCGGTTGCAGCTATGCTGGCGATCGACCGAGTGTCGTTGCCATTCAGTAGGGCGCGATCCTTAACCTGGCCGGTGGAAGCGCCCGCCTCACTCCAGAAGAAATCAAACGCAGTCCGTTCGACCTCATCCAGCAGCGCATCATCAGAACCGGCGTAAGGAACAGACACAGGCTCGGCAAACGCTCGTTGTTTTTTCGAACATCCGACGAGAGGGGCAAGTGGAAGCCAGGCCACTCCCAACACCGCACAGCGCAGCAGGTCCCGGCGAGTAAACTCCATCTCCTTTCTCATGAGTGCGGTACTTATCTCGCTCTCCTTCTTCTGAGATGATATATAACGCGTTGGCAAGTTAAAAGTGTTTGCGGCGGTTCTGCCGAGAGAGAATGGACAACGTCATGAGAGGAATCGGTGGTAATCTACATGGTCGGGAGGAGGAAGTGGCGGCGGCTCTGCGACTTACTCAATAACTGTGAATGCCACTGTGGCAGGATCGAATACTACGAGGTCGCTCGGAACGGTCAACGTCACCGTGACCCAGTGAGAGGTCATTTAGACTCGGCACTACTGTGGATTCCACAGAAATCATTCTGGCTCGACCGCTCGACCCCAAAGATCTGGATCGAGAGGCGACTCTGAGTAACGCAGCATCTGAGTCCCTTCCTGATCCCGCACGTAAGCTCTGAAGGCGAGGGCTCAATTGAGCTTTCTTCCCGTTCTTGTCCAAGAAATGAGACGGGGATTCAAGATCGAGCGCACCAACTCGACTTGAGAACGCGCGCGGTCAATTGCCGCCGTATCACGGGCTGCTCTTACCAAATCGCTAAAGGAAGGGTTGCCCACTACACACCCAGAATCGTCGCATGTTCTCTAACCTGCTGCACAGGCTATAATTGCGCCCACGCATGGCTTTGACCTCTGGCACGAGACTTGGCCCCTACGAAATCGAATCGCCGCTGGGCGCGGGTGGCATGGGCGAAGTGTATCGCGCTCGCGACACGCGATTGGAACGCACGGTTGCGATCAAAGTATTGAACGCTCAACTGGTGGCTAGCACTGAACTGCGCGCCCGCTTCGAACGTGAAGCTAAGATCATCTCCCAGCTTCAGCATCCGCATATCTGCGTGCTCCACGATGTGGGCAACGAAGGCCCCATCGACTACCTGGTAATGGAGTTCCTGCAAGGGGAATCTCTGGCCGAGAGATTGAGGAAGGGGCCGCTCGCCTCTGAAGAAGTGTTGAGAATCGCCATCGAGATTGCCGATGCTCTCGAAAAAGCACACCGCGCCGGAGTGGTGCATCGCGACCTGAAGCCGGGCAACGTGATGCTCACCAAGTCCGGCGCCAAGCTTCTCGATTTCGGTCTGGCGAAGCCATTCGGCGCAACGGTCGCGTCCGGAACGGGAAGCGGCAGGTCAGCTTCTGTTTTCGCCGCGGCCCTGACGCAGACCATGCCCTCCCCATCGCCCGCCACACCGCTTTCCACCGCCGGAGCGGTGATCGGGACGGTCCAATATATGTCGCCCGAGCAGATCCAGGGGATCGAGGCTGACGCCCGCTCCGACATATTCTCCTTCGGCGTGATGCTGTTCGAGATGGTGACGGGCAAGCGCACCTTTGAAGGGAAAACGCAGGCCAGCATTGTGGGACAGATTCTCGCCGTGGATCCGCCCTCGGTCAGCATTCTGCGTCCTGAGACTCCACAGGGACTGGACCGAGTCATTCGACTCTGTCTCGACAAAGATCCTGACGAGCGCATCCAGACCGCGCACGATCCGAAACTGCAGTTGCAGGCGATCGCCGAGGCGCCTCTAATTACAACCCAGTCTGCCACCGTCGTGCCGGCACGCCGGCCATGGCTCCACTGGGCGGCGGCCGCAGTACTTGCCATTGCCACCATCGCGTTCGCGCTCGCCTACTTCCAATCTCTGCGCGCACCTCAGGTCTCGGTTCATTCCTACATCCTGCCGCCGGAGAAAACCACTTTCCTGCTGACCGGAAACACCGCCGGACCGCCGGTGCTCTCGCCTGACGGGCTACGAATCGCCTTCATAGCCAAGAATACAGACGGCAAGCAAATGCTTTGGATCCGGCCGCTGAACTCCGCAGTCGCGCAGCCCATGTCTGGAACCGAAGGCGCAACCTACCCGTTCTGGTCCGCCGACAGCCGCTACGTGGCGTTCTTCGCCGCGGGCAAGCTGAACAAGGTCGACGCCAGCGGGGGACCTCCACAGGCGCTATGCGATGCTCCCTCTGGACGGGGAGGGACCTGGAACGGCACCGGCACCATCGTTTTCACGCCCGATGCGACCTCGTACCTTGCGCGCGTCGATGCCGCTGGAGGCTCGCGCATTCCACTGACCACCGTCGAGAGCAAGGAGACTTCTCATCGCTGGCCCGCTTTTCTCCCTGATGGCAACCACTTTCTCTACTTCGCCCACGGCTCGACGAGCGCCGACAATGGCATCTATCTGGCTGCGCTCGATTCCAAAGAGCGCAAGCTGCTGCTGCGCAATGATTCCAACGCCATCTATGCGACCCCTGGATATCTCTTGTTCGTGCGCGACAACACGATGATGGCGCAACGGTTCAACCCGCGCAGTCTCGCCTTGGAGGGCGAAGCCAAGCCCGTGGCCGACCATGTCGCGGTCAATACTGACACATGGCGAAGCGTCCTGACGGCCTCGGCCAACGGCGAGTTGCTGTACCAGCACGGCGCAGCTGGCGGCGGCTCTCAGTTGGTCTGGTACGACCCATCCGGCAAGCAGGGAGAACCCGTGCTGCCCGAGACAGCCGATTACTACCAGCCCATACTGTCTCCCGACGCCAGCAAGTTAGCCTTTACCCTCGAAACCAACGGCATCGGCGACATCTGGGTGCTCGACCTCTCCCGCCACACCAAAACCCGCATTACCTTTGGCCCGCAATACAGCGCTTGGCCTCTCTGGTGGCCCGACGGAAAATCCATTGTCTTCGATTACGGGCCCAGTGGCACTGCGGACTCTCTCTACCGGCAAAACGCAGACGGCACAGGAAACCGGGAGAAGCTGCTGGAAACCCCCGGTATTCAGGAAACTCCAGTCTCTATCTCCCCCGACGGCCGATACATTGCCTTCATGCGGCGCGATCCCAAATCGAATACGGGCCTGGATATCTGGGTGCTCCCCATGTTCGGCGACCAAAAACCGTTTCCGGTGGTAGCCACGAATTTCCTGGACGTCACACCTTCTTTCTCGCCCGACGGCAAGTGGCTGGCCTATGCCAACAATGAGACTGGCCGCATGGAGGTTTACATCCAGCCTTTCCCCAGCGGCGCCGGGCGCTGGCAGGTTTCGACCGCCGGTGGAGTGAGACCAAGTTGGCGGAAGGACGGCAAGGAACTTTTCTTCTTTTCGACTGACCAGCAGATGATGGCTGTGGACGTTAGCCAAAAGGGCGCCAGCCTGCAACTAGGCACACCCCACGCGCTGTTCAAAGCCACCACCGTGAGCGTTGCCTCGGGACCATACACCGTTTCCGCGGACGGCAAGAAATTCGTAATGAACACGGTATTGCCGCAATCCATCACCGAACCGCTCACCCTGATCACCAACTGGAGTGCTGATCTGAAACAATGAGCGTCGCTGCGGTCACAGGCAGGTTTTGGGACGAAGTCCGCCCAGTGTTATGACGTTGAAAGACAGGGGATGAATCGGATGCGGAAGCGGTGGGGAATTACTGCGAGGCTGAACAAACGAGTTGAGAGGAGCAGAGGGGAGGGAGTGGAACGTAGGGTCTTGAAGGTCAACTCATGCGCGTGTGCGCTACCAGACCGCAGGCGAGAAATCAGCTGAAGGAAGTGGTGTGGACGAAGGGAATCGAGCTAGCGAAGTTGGCAAGGCGGCACTTCGATTGTGCAACCTGGTTGCGCAAAGCCCGTCATCTCCTGAAGGGGACTTCAAGAAGGAGATGGAAAGGGAACTGACGGGGCGGGAAACGGAACCGTGTCTCTCGCGTGGGAGATTTGACCGTGAGTGGCCAGGCTGAATCACGATTCTTTGATCCTGGCCTTCTGCTTGGCAATCAAGCGCTGAATGAACTTAGGCCCCTCCTTACTTGTAGGCCTCGACCCCTTCGTAGAGAAGCATCTCGCAAACCTGAGAGAGAGCCCGCTGCTCGTCGTCCGCCATGCGCTGTAGCTCGCGCTTGAGTTCCGGACCGACCCGAAAGGTGCAACGCATGCCATCTGTACACGGCCATGCGTTAGAATCGGGCCAATAACCGCCGAACTCTCCCGGATGTCCCATATAGATGCAATATCCCGCAACCAAGCCGTGAGTGTCTTAGGTTTGCACAAATATCGTCTTGCAGTGGCTCGCTGGGCCCAGGTTTCTTCATCCTCATCTGGGTTGGAGTCATTCTCCGACACGTCGGAGTACTCGGGGACGATTTCCTTGATTCTGGCGCGAACACTGCTTAAGCCGTTAAGGAAAAGGGTAGCCTCGAGGTCTTCCAACTTGCGAGCGAGTGCGAGCCAGTCTGTCGTTAGCACATGATATGTCCGCGTGGAAAAGTCCAAAAGCCGACTTTCTCACCTCGCTCGGAAACCCCGAAAAACCGCGGGATTCCCACTTTCCCACAGCCCCGACGGCTGCTGGTTCATTAACTCAAACCGGACAAGTCGCGTGCTAAGAAAACCGGACATCTTCACTTGCTAAGAACACTTCAAACCCTATCAGAGCCAGATTCCGGTCATCGACCGCGCCCTCGAGACCGCAGCGCTCATGCTGGGCAGCGACCGATCAAGAGGCTACTGTCTGGAAATGATCTGTGCGGACTTCTTGGCCGGGGCTAACCTGGACTACGGAGATCCCGGAAACACTACTGGCCGGGTCAGCCCACTTGAAATTCGCTTGCCCCTTCGGTCAGTCCACGGTCGGACTTCGGTGGCTTCTTGGCGCCCAGCGCTAGTGCGGCAGAAGCCGCCTTCTTCAGTTGCATCAGCAGAATCAGATCGCGTTGAAGAGCCTGGTCTAGAAGAGCTTCATACCGCAAAACCTCCCCGTTCCTGAACCAGAGGTGTTGGACGTCGGCATCCATTATCATTTTCCTCACTTCGGCGGAGCCGCCGGAAAGCCTTGCCGCCTTGTTTCGCTTCACGTTTTCTATCGCTGCAGCTTCAACTTCGAGCGCCAGTCGCTTGCGCAGGTAGCCGGCTGCGATACGGTCCAGCAACACCCCCTGGAGCGCGTCGGCCGGTTGCGTCGACTCCTGTAGCTGCGCGACGAAAGCCTGTGCCTGTTTCTGGAAGTCTGAGGTCGCGTAGTTGAGCACCGTCTTCCACAGCATGCCGTCTTCGGCTAGATTCCAGGGCCTGATTGTTCCATTTCCATTTTCCGTCGCAGTTCCATTTCCCTGTCCGCTCATAAGCCCCCCAACGTTGTTTTAGTTCGCGCTCTCAAGACCGGCGCATTCGCGAATGCGTGCATGCAACTGTCTGGTCAGCATGCGTTCGTAGCGACAGATGAGGCGCCCATTCAGCTCCAGACCCTTCGGGTGATGCGCGCAGTCCTTTTCGAAGACCACGACCCTCGTCAGTTTGCTCCAGATTCGGCTGATCTCCTGTACTGCGGAGTCTCGCCCCAGAACCTCGGACATGTTTGATTCGTTCACCTTCAGCGAGCCGAGGTCAAGCCCTGGAGGCTCGAGCGGTAAGTCGAGAGCGCGACTCAGAATTCCGTGTTTGAGCGCGTTCCTGCACGAGGCTGCCTTGCCTGCCCCGCTCCTCGGCCCGGTCGAGCGCTTGGCATTCGCCCGGTTCGCTTGCAGCTTCCGTTCTGAGATCGGACGCTTCATATTCAATAACACGATTCTTTAGTGGGTCCGATTCGTCTTGTTAGACTAGCGTCATCCGCCTCTGCTTGCTGGCGCCTTGATATCGTGAAGCGCAGAAAGACTAGTTGTCCGGGGGGAAGGACGCTCGTGGGGGAAGGCAACACACGTGGTTGCTTAATTAAATGTTGCTCTCATCTCGGATAAAGCGAAAGATTACGGGCAGACGCGTCCGATGGTAACAGTCTCTCTGAGAGCAGGTTTGGGTTCGTTTGGTAATTTCGAAAGCTCTGGCGGGGGGAGGCGGATGTTGGGATGGCCCACAAAGCCTCTATCTGCCTCCCCACTCGCAATCCGGTCGAGCGTCATATCGATGGCGGCGATCGTAATGCTCGTTGTCCGATCTCGCTTAGGTAGTGCCGAGTTCAATCCTGAATGCTTCGTCCACAGCGGGATGTTCCCATTGTCATCTGCTACGAAGATGTCTATGCCGTATGCAACCAGTCCTCGCAGCCGATCCTGCATTGGTGCCGAACTGAACCGCAGTATGTCGGGCGCTATGACGAGGCTCTTGGGGTAAGCGAATTGAGCACGGTATCCAAGTTGATGCTCTACAACTTTTCTCCACAGGTACACCTCACCGTGGATACCATACCGCTCGTACCCCGAACTGCTGAAGTGGTCGAACGTTTTGGCGGCGTAGATACCACAGGTGCAATTCGCTTCTGGGGCATCGTGAGTATCATTCGCCGTCTCGGTGCGACCCGCGATGGTCCCGATGACAGCAGAAGCCTTGCATCGAGCCTCCAGCGCTTGGCCTGGATGCCACTGCTTCCCACAGAGCGACTTTAACCCCGTGTTGCCCCACGTCCAAACACGGTAGCCGACGATCGGCGAAGTGTAATCGGGGATGCTCATGGCGTGACTGGGGCTGCCTCGGGCTCATGTGCGGACCCTGGCGACTCAGTCAGCTCAGGCTCAGGTTCGCTGGTCGGCTGTTCTAGCGGAAGTTTCAGCGGCTCCACGGTAATGGATCGGACCAGCTTACCGATTTGCATCACTTGCCCCCAGTTCTCGTGCCTAATTCCCGCACCCCAAGAACCACAGCATGATCGAGGACGCTTGCCTCGCGCACACACGTTTCGCGAATCAGCATGTTCGGCTAGATGTCAGTCATGTCGGTTTCGTCCCAACTATCCCAGGCAGGCGGTTGCCAGATCCGATTCGATATCCATTGTTGTCGTAGTGTAGCCAGTGCGGGGACGGTGGCTGGCGATTGCATTGCCTGCGCGGTCGTAGAGACGTTGCTGACCGCCGGCAATCTCGCGAATCACACCCTGGGGCTTTCCGTTACGATCGCGCAGAATTTCCATGTCTATTCTCCTTTTGATTTGGCCGGAGGTTTTCGAAAGGCTCGCGGTTGCCGACAACAGGGCATTCACATTGGCCGCTCCACTAGTTGGATAGCGCACCCGCTCCGAGGCTCAATCAGGGCGGCTGGTGAAATCGTGCTCTTGCGAAACCCTGCCCTGATCAGGCAGATTCGCGTCCGGAATGCACTAGGAACGACGAACACCGTGCCTGCGACTTGGTGTGGCACTCGAGCTTCACGGAGAACTTTCTGAACCTCTCTTACGCATTCATCGTGGCCAGTGAGTTGGCTCATTCGCGGGGATTTCCGATGCGGGATGTCAATGTCATCTAGCCGATCAAACATCTGCCGCTCAATTATTTCCGAAGACTTTGGCATGTCTAATGCGCGCAAGAATTTGCTACTCTCGATAAGAATCTTCGTCAACTGGTCCAACGTCACGGGTCGCCAGCACGAGCTCTCATCTCGCATCACGAGCTCAAACTCTGAGTGCAGGGCAAACGCCCCAAGAATTGGATCTGTAAGGACTAACTGGAAATTGTCCGCCGAATCGGGAACGTGCCGAATCTGCAACGATTGGAAAGGCAGGCCATTGACCATCAGGTCACATGGCAGCTCGTCGATGTTTAACGGTTCTTCCATCGCGTTTAGCTCCTCGCAGAACCGGCTGACTCCGCAGGTCCGTCAACCGCCACTGGGGGTGGAAGACGGGTTCGCGGGTGCTATAGGATACCGAAAGGCGCGACGAAATCGATAGGAATTGGGGAAAAAATTTCTGCCGCGTAACCACGGGGCAGGTTACCAGTCACCTTTCCAAGAAGGCACAGCCGTCTTTGAGCGTCGAATATTCCCCTCACCGTGTTTCGCATTTCATCCTTCTTTGCCGCGCCTGAGATACGCCTGTAGGTACTTGGACCCTTCTTTGCTGTAGGCCTCCACTCCAATCGTTAAGAGAATCTCGCAAATCTGAGAGATGCTTCGTGCCTCTCGATGTGCGATTTGCTCAAGGCTCTTCTTAAGTCCGTCCGGAATTCGGAATGCCAGGGGAGCGTTTTTCTTCATGATAGAGAGATTGTATGAAGAAAAGTGCTTCTTGTTAATTATCAAGTTGTTGACATCATTCTTCGAAACTAATACAATGTATGTCGATGTATGTATCGAGGTTGACTATGACCGATCAGCTACTGCGAAACAACATGCGATTAGCTCGATCTCGATGGCACCAAGTATTGGGTCGACCTGGTCGTCAATTGCTTAAGTCACTCACCAACGAGCATCAGTTTTCGATTGCGAACGGCGATCTCATCTGGCTGGAGCGTGGATGGTACGTCACCCATACAGGGCTGATACGACTTGCGCGCCGAAGTCGCTGCGTAGGGATCCACACCAAACTCATCCAACAGTTCTGCAATCCCCAAACACAACGCTGGGCCTTCGAAGCAACAGTCTACAAATCCAAGACCTGTCGTGGATTTGTGGGTTATGGGGACGCGGACCCCTCCAACGTCTCTCGGCAAGTGCACGGCGCCGAAATGCGCGTGGCCGAGACGCGAGCCGTCAATCGCGCCTTGCGCAAGGCTTACGGAATCGGCATCTGTTCAGTCGAGGAAATCGGGTCTTTCGCTGAACCCCCGCAACCTTCTCGAGAACCGAAAAAGCTCCCGCTGCAACCTGCGAACGGAAATGGCCACAGCAGCCCTAAGGTGCGCGATCGCCTTTGCGAGATCATCCGCCAGCATCAACTCGATCCCAACCTAGTCAAGTCCTATGCCACCGACTTCTGCGCTGTGAAGGCTCTTCGCGATGCAACCCGCGAACAGGTCGAGAACTTCGTCACGCACCTGTCCGATTGGGCCGAGAAGGATCGCAATGCCTTGCTCTGCCAGCTCAACAGCTATCTCGGCCAGAAAGAAGATGTCGCATGAAGCGCCAAATCACCGGGCTGCACGCCGCCGATCGCTCTGCCACAGACCAGATCCCCGACGGGGTCTTCCTCGTTCGGGTGCAACGAGTCAGGTTTCAGCGGCAGGCACAAAAGCCTTATTACATGCTGACGTTGACCATTCTTGAACCCAGCAGGCTGTCTGGTCACGTCCTTTCGAGTCGACTTTACTGTACCTCGAAGGCCCTGTGGAAGCTGAACTGGTTCCTGCGCGACTTTGGCTATGACACTGAACTCCTCGGGCGCGACGAAATCGACGAGCGGCAACTCGTAGGTCTGAAGGGCGTGGTAAAGATCAGCCACATCGATTTCAACGGAGCTTCCCTGCTCCGGCTCGACGGCTTTGCTCCCGCCGGCCGGTGGGAAGAACTTTCCCCCGCAAACCTGGACAATCCGCCGGTGGCCTGATGACTTACAGCTACGCCCAGATCAGCCAATACGTCACCTGCCCACGGCGGTATCGGCATCGCTATCTCGATGGCTGGAAGGAGAAGGACACCCGGGCAGCAATGCTCTTCGGT
>Ga0116223_10005587_pt1 | contig 10556 bp, 8 predicted proteins | sample Sb_taG_3_FD_90092 | JGI IMG/M metagenome (GOLD analysis project Ga0116223, IMG submission 90092) | Peat soil microbial communities from Weissenstadt, Germany - Sb_50d_a_PC metaG | ecosystem: Environmental > Terrestrial > Soil > Wetlands > Peat | place: Germany: Weissenstadt | collected 2010-09-21 | reverse complement strand
GGACCAGGCTCGCTACGCCAGCGACAAGATCCTGAGGCTCATTCCCCAATCGCGCGCGGTCTTGCAGGCTGACTCGGCGACTGAGACTGTCCTGACGATTGCAGGAACTGCGCGACGCTGATTGCATACCATGCCGAAAATCACCGCATGCAAATCGCACCGGTCATTGCAATCGGTTTCCAGAGAGGTCGCGGCCGCCGAACAGCCGATGTCCCAGCCGGAACAGCGGCCAGCCGGTGAGCAGGATGAGGATACCGGCGAGGGCGAGATGGGGCTCGAGCATGAAGACCCGGGCGGCGACACCCAGCAGACAGATCACGAAGACGGCCGGCAGCACCGGATAGCCCAGCATGCGAAAGCCATCCTCACCGACACGGCGGTGACGCAGCACGAACAGCGTCGAGGCGACCACCGCGAGCGTCAGGGTGTCGGTGAAAATGACGTAATTCAGCAGTTTCTCAAATGATCCGAGCACGAACGCCGGCAGCAGCATTGTGGCGCCGAAGAACAGCAGACCAACCTGCTGTACCTGCGTGATCGGATTGACGCGCAGGAACGCCCGGGGCAGGACCCCATCCTGGGCCATGGCATAGAAACTGCGCGGCATCTGGATGATGGTCGCGTTCACGAATCCGGCGGCGGACAGGAATACGGCTACTGAGACGATGGCTTCGCCCGAAGCTCCGAAGGTCGCATGCGACAGCGCTGCCGCAACCAATTTCGACTGCGCTATGCCGCCGATGCCCAATACACGCTCATAGGCGAAGTTGAGCAGCAGATACAGCGCCACCACGGTCAGCATTCCGGCGGTGATGGCAAGCGGAAAGCGCCGCCGGGCATCCTTGAGGTCGGCTCCCAGATTCATCGTCATGTGATAGCCGCCGTAAGCGTAGAAGCACGGAATCAGTGCCGAGGCCAGCCGCGGTGCGGCGCTCGTGGTCGAGCCCGCTCCGGCTAGCTGCACGCGCTGCGCGAGCAGAAGACCGAGCACGCCTAAGCCAACGATCATGACGATCTTCAGAGTCGAGAGCAGGTTCTGTGCCCGCGCGCCTGGTTTGACGCCGCGATAGTTCAGTAGCAGCAGCAGCAGCATGGTGCCGCAGGCCAGCGCGAGCGAGGCGTGCGGCGTGCGCCAGGACGCCGGCAGCAGCACCGGCAGCAGATAATCGGCGCCAATAAAGGCCACGCCCGCGGCGCCGGCGCCCTGCATGAGCGTCTGTGACCAATTCAACATGAACGCCAATGTCGGGTGGTAGCAGTCGGCGACCACGCGGTAGTAGCCTCCGGCGCGGGGATAGCGCGATCCGATCTCGGCAAAGGTCAGAGCGCCGATCAGGCTGACGAGCCCGCCGACGATCCAAGCGGTGAAAAATAATGACGCGTCGCCGGCCGCGCCAGCCACGATGGCGGGCGTGCGGAATATGCCAATGCCGACAACCAGACTGAACACCACCATCGCGGTGTCGAAGGTCGACAGCCGCGCCTGAATCTGCGGCGAGTTGTTCTCAGGCGGCACGCCACGCCTGCTCGAGCAGGCCTGCGAGCTGACGGAATTGTTCCAGTGTGTTGTAGAGCTGTGCCGAGATGCGCAGCACGCGCACGGGCGTTGGATGGAACACGGTCTCGACGTTACGCTCGCGGAACCAGGCGTGCAGTCCGTCGCAGTCGAGACGCTCTGCGGTCGAGCCAACCTCGGCCACGGGCAGCGGCATGGATGCCATCGAGCCGATCATCGATTCCGGACAGGGCGCTTCGATCCGCAAGGATTTGAGCAGCAGGCTGCGAGCCTGCAACGCCAATGCGCGGTTGGTGGCCATGAGTTCAGGCCAGCCGCCGGGCAGCAGTGCGCCCATGAAGCGCACCGATTCTGGAATGCAGAGCCACGGCGTCGGATCGGACGTGCCGGTCCAGTCGAATTCGGCTCGAAATCCCGCGGTGTACCCGTGGCTGATCACATTCGGGTGCAGCTGCGACTGCCGATCGCGCCGTACATGCAGGAAGGCGGCTCCTTTGGGCGCACAGAGCCATTTGTGGGCGTTGCCGGTGTAGTAGGCGGCGCCGAGCTTCGACAGTGCGAGCGGTACCATGCCCGGGGCGTGCGCGCCATCCACCAGCGTGTCGATACCGCGCGCTTGCAGTTCAGCGACAAGATGCGCAAGCGGTAGCACCAGCGCCGTCGGACTCGTGACGTGGTCGATCAGGGCCAGGCGCGTCTTGGGCGAAACACAGCCGAGCACCGCCGTAACAATGTCCTGCTCGTGGCGACACGGAAACGGCAACGAGGCCTCGATGACGCGCGCGCCCGATCGTTGAGCTACAAAGTCGACCGTTTTGCGACAGGCGGCGTAGGTGTGATTCGTGACCAGCAACTCGTCGCCGGGCTGGAACAGCAGCGATCGCAGCACCGCATTGACGCCGGCCGTGGCGTTCTGCACGAACACCACATCTTGCGGCTCGGCGCCCAGAAACGCTGCGAGCGACTCCCGCGCGGCGTTCAGGCGAGCGGGTAGGCTCGCTGCCAGGAAATCCACCGGCTCGCGCTCCATCTCCAGCCGCAGGGAGGATTGCACTGCGAGCACCGCGGACGGACAGGCGCCAAACGATCCGTGGTTCAGAAAGGTGACCGAGGGATCGAGGCCCCAGAGCGGGGCAAATTGCACTGTCGAACCCTCCACTGTCGAGTTAAACGCAGATTGCGCCTGCGTGATTCGGGGCCGCCGCTGTCGTTTGACCCAAAAGAATACTTTAGATGCGTCGCGGTAAGGCTTCAATCTCGCACACCGCCCTGGCCGCGCGCGCGAAGTCCGCTGTCGTCAATCAGTGATCAGCACCGCTCTGAAGTCGTTGACGTTGGTGAAGGTCGGCCCAGTCACGACGGAGTCTCCGATCGCCTTGAAGAAACCATGACCATCGTTGCGTTCCAGGCTCGAACGCGGATTGATCCCCTGCGCGCGAGCACGCTCGAGGCTGTCGGGCGCCAGATACGCCCCGGCAATCTCTGCCGATCCATCGACGCCGTCGGTATCTCCCGCGATGGCATGGATTCGAGGGTGTCCGTTGAGGGCTACGCCGAGCGACAGCAGGAACTCGACGTTGCGGCCGCCAAGGCCATCGCCGCGCACCGTGACCGTGGTCTCGCCACCGGACAGCAGCACGCAGGGCGCAGCGGCCGGCTGTCCGCGGCTGGCAATCTGCAACGCGATGCCGGCGAGCACCGTGCCGACGTCGCGCGCCTCGCCCTCGAGCCGGTCGCTCAGGATCAGCGGCTGTACGCCATGGGCGCGGGCAATCGCGGCGGCGGCCTCCAGCGCTATCTGCGGCGTTGCGATCAGATGGGTCTCGATGCCACGCAGGCGCGGATCGGCCGGTTTGACTGATTCGCCTCGACCGCTCGTGAGCGCCGCGCGCACCTGCGCAGACAGCTCGATGCGATAGCGATCGAGGATGCCGAGGGCATCCGCGCAGGTCGTTGGATCGCCGACCGTGGGGCCGGAAGCGATGTCGATGGGATCATCGCCCGGCACGTCCGAGATCAGCAGCGTCACGACTTTTGCCGGGAAGCACGCCGCCGCGAGCCGCCCACCCTTGATGGCCGAGAGGTGGCGGCGCAGGCAGTTCATCTCGCTGATCGTCGCCCCGGACTTCAGCAGCGCGCGATTCAGCGCCTGCTTGTCACCCAGCGTCAATCCATCCAGTGGCAACGTCAGCAGCGCCGAGCCGCCACCGGACATCAGGCACAGGACCAGATCCTCAGCGGTGAGACCCTGAACGCGCTCGCGAACGCGCTCGGCGGCCCGCAGACTCGATGCATCCGGGACCGGATGCGATCCCTCGATGATCTCGATGCGCTGGCACGGCAGCGCATAGCCTGCGCGGGTGACCACCAGTCCCGACAAGGGCGCATGCCAATGATCTTCGAACGCGCGCGCCATGGCGGCCGAGGCTTTTCCCGCGCCGACAACGATCAGCCGTCCGCGCGGCGGTGGCGGCAGGAAAGACTGGATGTGATGCACAGGTTGCGCGGAATCGATCGCCGCGTCGAACAGGCGCCGCAGCAGATCGCGCGCAGCAGCGCTGTGAGTCACGCTGGAACCGCGGCGCGAGCGGCCGGCCCGAGGCTATTCGCCAGGGTTCCGATGCCGTCGATCGTGACCTCCACGGTCGCCCCGTCCGCAATCGAGCCGACGCCGAGCGAGGTGCCACAGGCAATCACATCGCCGGGCAGCAGCGTCATATCGAGCGATATCCGGCTCACGAGCTCGGCAGGTGAAAATATCATGTCCGACAGTGGATAGCGTTGACGCTCGACTCCGTCCAGGTGCGTCACGACGCTGGCGCTGCGCCAGTCGAGCTCGGTCGCAATGGCCGGACCGAGGCAGCCGAACGTGTCGTAGCCTTTGGCACGGCACCACTGCACGAAGTCGGGGTTTTCGTTCATGACGCCGACGGCGGTGACGTCATTGACGCAGGTGTAACCGAAAATGCAGCCGCTGCTGTCATTGACCGGTACGTTATGGCAGCTGCGAGCGATCACGATGCCGAGCTCGCCTTCGAAGGCGATCTTGCCGCTGTAATCGAGCGGACGCTGGATCGGCTGCTGCGTGCCGATCACCGAAGTGCCTGGTTTGATGAGATACAATGGATGCGTCGGCGCCGCTTTGCCGAGCTTCGCCGCCAGCGCACGGAAGTTGTTCCACAACGCGATGATCTTGGTCGGTACGCAGGGTGAGCGCAGCGTGACGTTGCCGATGTCGAACTCAACGCCGGTCGGCTGCGGGGCGCCGAACAGCTCGCCCGAGTATTCGACGATCCGATCGCCGCAACGCATGCCGAACCCAGGGCTGCCTGCCGCCGATCGAAATCGTACCCAGCTCGTCATCGTGGTGGCACGGCGCGGCGGCTAACGACTGGTGACGAGGTTCTGAGGTGCTCCGGCAGCCCAGGCATCGATGTTGTCCATGAGCTGATCGGCCAGGATCTGCATGGCGCCGGACGATGCCCAAGCGACGTGCGGCGTCAGAATGAAGTTGGGTCGGCGCACCTCGAGCAGTGGATGGCCGCCGGTCGGGGGCTCGACGGTCAGCACGTCAAATCCGGCTCCGGCGATCCAGCCTTGTTCGAGCGCCTGGATCAGCGCCGCCTCATCCACCAGGCCGCCGCGCGCCGTGTTGATCAGCAGCGCGGTCGGTTTCATAGCGCGCAGCTGAGCCGCGCCAATCAAATTGCGTGTCGCGGGCATCAGCGGGCAGTGAAGCGTCACCACGTCGGAGGTCGCGAGCAGCTCCGGCAGCGCGACGAATTCACCGGGAATATCGAGCTGATATGCGTGCGCAGCGTAGATGGAGCGCATGCCAAAGGCATTGCCGAGGGCGGCCATGGACTGACCGATGGCCCCTTCGCCGACGATGCCGAGCGTCGCAGCGTGCAGATCGAGGATATCGTGGCCGAAGAAGCAGAACTGCTTGGCCTTCTGCCACTCGCCATTGAGCACATCGTCGCGGTAGGCAAGCATGTTGCGCCGTAGCGCCAAGATCATTGCAAAGGCGTGCTCGGGCACCGAATGGATGGCGTAATTGCGGATATTGGCAACGGCGATGCCACGATCGTTGCAGTACGGCACGTCGATGACATCGTATCCGGTCGCAGCCACCGCGATCATGCGCAGTTCGGGCAGCTGCCGCAGCGTCTGGGCGCGCAACGGCACCTTATTGGTGATCGCGACGCTGGCACCCGTGAGACGCTCGACGACCTGATCGGCCGCAGTGGCCGCATGCTCGACGTACGCGGCTTCGAAGCGCGGCCGGCGCACGCTCGCATCGAGCGAAGCGCGATCGAGAAAGACGATGCGGTGGCTCATTGGGCGCTCAGGCCACGCGGCGTCGCGTTGCGCTGCCAATAGTCGGCCGCTGCCGCCGCGCCGCTGCCGGGCGCAACTTTCACGCCGCAGTCGACCATGGCCATCTCCGCTCCGGTCAAGGCCGCCATGAGCATGAGCTCGTTGCAATCGCCCAGATGGCCGATGCGGAACAGACGGCCCGCCACTCGGGCAAGCCCCGCGCCGAGCGCCAGGTTATAGCGCTTGAAGGCACGCGCAATGACGTCCGCTCCATTGATGCCTTGAGGGACCATGATGGCGGAGACCGTGGCCGAATACCACTTGGGCTCGACCGCGCAGAGCCGGAGTTTCCAGCCGGACTGAATCGCGGCGCGCACGCCGGCGGCTAGATAAGCGTGCCGCGCAATGACGTTTTCCAGACCCTCCTCGCAGAGCATGCGCAGCGACTCGCGCAGCCCGTACAGCAGCGGAAGCGACGGCGTATAGGGAAAGTAGCCGCTGGCATTGGCGCTCAGCATGTCGCCGTAGTCGAAATAGCAGCGCAATCCCTTGGCCGTCTTGGCGGCTTCGAGCGCCTTCTGGCTCACACAGGTGATTCCCAGTCCGGCGGGCAGCATGAGCCCCTTCTGCGAGCCGCTGACGCAGACATCCACGCGCCAGTCGTCCATGCGAAAATCAATGCTGGCCAGAGCGCTGACCGCATCGACGAACAGCAGCGCCGGATGGCGCGCGGCATCGAGTGCCTTGCGGATTGCGGCCACGTCGCTCGTGACGCCCGTGGCGGTCTCGTTCTGGCAGACCAACGCGGCTTTGATCGCGTGCGCCTTGTCGGCCTCGAGCACCGCCAGATAGCGATCCACCGGGGCGCCCTCACCCCACTCGACCTCGAGCGCCTCGACCTCGAACCCGAGACGGCGGCACATGTCGATCCAGAGATAACTGAACTGACCGAAGTTCGAGGCCAGCACCCGGTCACCCGGATTGAGACAGTTGGTCAGCGCGGCTTCCCAGCACCCCGTGCCCGATGACGGAAAGATGAAAGGCTCGCCGCTTTGCGTCTTGAAGATGCTCTTGAGGCCTGTGAGGCACTCGTGTGCCAGCGCCGGAAAGGCGCTGGAGCGATGATCCTCCATCGGTGCCCCCATCGCGCGCAAGATGCGATCAGGTACGTTGGTTGGTCCGGGTACGAACAGGAAGTGACGTCCTGCCATGAGAGTGTCCTGCTTGAATGGATACTGGGGCTGGAGTTCCAATAAGCGTCGACGTCGGTATACCGCCGGTCAATGCATGCGGTCGGCGAGGAGTTGCCTCAACGGTCGGTCATTCCAGAAAGTCACAGTAGCGTTCGATGTGAGCGGCAAGATCGAGTGCATGCTGGCGTGACAGGCGTTCGGCGAGCTCGGTATCGCGACGCTCGAGCGCTTCGACAATCTTGAGATGATCGATGATCGAACGCGCGGCGCGATCATTCTGCGTAATGGTCGCGCGTCGAATCGCGCGTACGTGCAGGAACAGATTGCGGGTCTGGTCTTCGATGAGCTGCGAGCCGCCCAGACGGATCACAGCCTGATGAAACGCGATATTCACGTCCGAATATTCGTTCAGATGCTCTGCCGGCGGCGAGCTGGTGAATTCATCGAACAAATGGCGCAGTTTCGCGATCTCCGCATCCGGCGCGTGCAATGTCGCCAGACGTGCCGCCATGCTCTCAAGCGCCGCCCACACCTGCACCATCTCGACGATCTGCCGTTTGGTCTTGCGGACAATGAAGATGCCGCGTCGGGGCAGGGTGCGCAGGAACCCTTCCTGCTCGAGAATCGAGAGCGCCTCGCGCACCGGCGTGCGGCTCACGCCCAGTGCCTTCATCAATTCACGCTCATCCAGCCGCAGGTTGTGCGCTGGGTCGTAAATGTCCGCATCGGTGATGGCGCTTTTGAGCAGGGCGTAAGCCTGATCGCGCAGGCTGGTCGCATTGAGCGGCGCCAGCGCCAGACGCATCGCTCGCTCCGGTCGCTGCTCGACCGGCCCCACCGGTTCAATGACCTGCCGCTCGTGGCCTTCCACGAGCGCGTCTATTAGAGTGGTCTGTATCACCGCTTGCTCCGCGCATCAGCTGCGCGATCGCCTGGCATATACGGCTGCGACCGCGCTTGATGCGTTCACAGTGAACCGATTACCAAGGCCAACCAATGGGTTAGATCACCAGGCCTCGCTGTCTGCCCAACGAGTCTATCGGTACTTTAGAAAGAAAAGCAAAATATATTAGATTTCCAGAACACTGAAATAGGATCGGCTGATGAATGTTGCTTTTACGCACATAACTGCATGGTTCGAAGCCTTAATACTAAAAATTTTTAATGTGATTTCGAGAGTTTGGCCTACATAATATTTGTGGCCAAAGCGCTTAAAAGGCTTGAGCTGGATTTTTTACTCTGTTGACTAGTGCTGATATATCAAATATCGTTTTATTGAAGCTGCAGTAGCCACAAAATGGGCGCGGACGCGTTATTAAACAGAAGGTTCAGGGTCAAAACACAGACTGTCCGGGGGCGTTATGAATTCATCTGAACGGGCGGCCAGCTCGCCCTTTGCTAATGCGTGGGTGCAACTCGCGATTGGCGTGGTTTGCATGATCATGGTCGCCAACTTGCAGTACGGTTGGACGCTCTTCGTCAATCCCATCAACGACAAGTACCATTGGGGTAAAGCATCGATCCAGGTTGCTTTCACGATCTTCGTTTTGCTTGAGACCTGGCTCGTCCCGTTCGAAGGCTGGCTGGTCGACAAGTTCGGGCCGCGCTGGATGATCGTCATCGGCGGCGCGCTCTGCGGCATCGCCTGGGTAATCAACTCGAAAGCGGATTCCCTCGCAGTTCTGTACGTCGCCGCCGCCATTGGCGGTGTTGGCGCCGGTGCCGTGTACGGCACGTGCATCGGTAACGCCTTGAAGTGGTTCCCGGATCGTCGCGGGCTCGCGGCCGGCCTCACGGCTGCTGGCTTTGGTGCGGGTTCCGCACTGACGATCGTGCCGATTGCCAACATGATCAAGAGCAGCGGCTATGAGCAGACGTTCCTGACGTTCGGGCTCTTCCAGGGCATAACGGTCTTTCTATTGGGATTCCTGATCCTGGCACCGGCTGCGGCCATGCTCGCACTGGCGCCGAAGGTGACCCCAGGAGCCGGACGGCGCCACATCCCACCGCAGGAAATGCTAACGACACCGGTCTTCTGGGTCATGTACGCAATGTTCGTGATGATGGCAGTGGGTGGTCTCATGGCTGTCGCCCAGCTGGGGCCGATCGCCAAGGATTTCAAGATTGCCGACGTTCCGGTCAGTCTGATCGGACTCACGCTGCCGGCGCTGAGCTTTGCGCTGACGCTTGATCGCGTACTCAATGGACTGTGTCGCCCATTCTTCGGCTGGGTGTCGGATTATCTGGGCCGCGAGAATACGATGTTCATCGCGTTTGCATTTGAAGCGGCCGGTATCATCCTGCTCGCTACTTTCGCAACTAATCCTGTGATGTTCGTGGTCTTGAGCGGCATCGTGTTCTTCGGCTGGGGCGAGATCTACAGCCTGTTCCCGGCGACCTGTACGGATACGTACGGAAGCAAGTTTGCAACCGTCAACGCCGGTCTCCTCTATACCGCCAAAGGCACCGCGGCCCTCGTTATTCCCTACACGAGCATATGGGCCAAGGCGTCTGGCTGGCATCCGGTGTTTATGACAGCGGCAGCACTCAACATTCTCGCGGCGGTCATGGCTCTGTTGATCTTGAAACCCATGCGCTCTCAATACACTCGCAAGACGGCATCCTCGGTGAGTGCGCCAAAGCTCGCTACCTGACCTTTGCGCGCATGAAACGGCCGCGACCTGCGATCCAAGTCGCGGCCAAGTTCGCCCTAGGCTGCAGCGATATGCCCCTCACTGTCGTCGTCTCGTTCATGGAGCAGCCTCGCGCAGGCGAAGCACCGCAACGCCGGGACCGGATCACTGGGTTCAATTTTGGAGGCAGACATGCTAGGCACCGTTCCTAAGGCTGCGGATCCGCACGCAACCACCGCAGAAGACACGCTGAAGCAGAAGAACCACGACAGCAACGTCGTCTCCGGCGGCCACCTGGTCGCCAAGGCGCTCAAGAACGAGGGCGTTGATACGATCTTCACGCTCTGCGGCGGCCACATCATTGATATCTACGACGGCTGTGTCGATGAGGGCATTCGCATCATTGATGTGCGCCACGAGCAGGTGGCGGCGCACGCCGCCGATGGCTATGCGCGCCAGACGGGTAAGCTCGGCTGCGTGGTGACGACGGCGGGACCGGGCTGCACCAACGCGGTCACGGGTGTCGCAACGGCGTTTCGCTCGGAGAGCCCCATTTTGCACATCGGCGGCCAGGGTGCCCTGACCCAGCACCGCATGGGCTCACTGCAGGATCTGCCGCACGTCGAAATCATGAGCCCGATCACCAAATTCGCCGCGTCCGTGCCCGCGACCGAGCGCGTCGCCGACATGATTTCTATGGCGGCGCGCGAGGCCTATAGCGGTGCGCCGGGCCCGTGCTATCTCGAGATCCCGCGCGACGTGCTCGATCGTGAGATCGACATCGCCACGGCGGTCATTCCGCAGCCGGGCAAGTATCGCGCCTCGACCAAGTCGATCGGCGATCCGCGCGACATCGAGCGGCTCGCCGATATGCTGGTGGCCTCGGAGCGGCCG
>Ga0116223_10005585_pt1 | contig 10557 bp, 9 predicted proteins | sample Sb_taG_3_FD_90092 | JGI IMG/M metagenome (GOLD analysis project Ga0116223, IMG submission 90092) | Peat soil microbial communities from Weissenstadt, Germany - Sb_50d_a_PC metaG | ecosystem: Environmental > Terrestrial > Soil > Wetlands > Peat | place: Germany: Weissenstadt | collected 2010-09-21 | reverse complement strand
TCGGAACCGGGTAGCCAAGTTCGTGCGGGAACTTCGATCCCTGGGCTATCAGGTCATTCCACCCGTCCCTACTGCGGGTGCATCGGTATAGGTTTTCGACCGTGCCCCACATTCACCGGGCGAACATCTCGGTGAGCACGCGGCCGATCGAGCCGCTGGGGGTCTCGATTTCCAAAATCGTCGCCAGGGTGGGGGCGATGTCGTTGACGATGATGGAATTGTCATAGTGCCCCGCGACGATTCCCGGGCCGAGGAAGATCACCGGGACGTGCGCGTCGTAGCTGTAAGTGGTGCCGTGGGAGGCAAGGACGTCGGTGACGACCCAATACGGCTCGGGTAGGAACAGGATGTCGCCGGAGCGCCGCACGTTGAACCCGTTCATCACTCGGCGGCTCATTTCGTCCCCGGGGACCGCGCCCGACAGAAGCTGGTCGCGGGTGTAGACGCGGGCGATATGCCCCACGCCGTACGCGGCGCCGGCGGCCACGCGGCGCAGCTCGGCCGGGTCGAGCTTCCTGGCGGCGATCAGCTCGAGGTTGAGGAAAATCGAAAGATCCCAACTTCCGAGAACCCACTCCCCGTTCCCGTAGCGCGCGGCAAGGGCGTTCTGTATGGCGACCCGAACGGTGTTGGCGGGCATGCGGCCGCCCGGCATGTGGTTCGCCGCGGCCTCGGCGGCGGACGGCGCAACCCCGTGGTCGCCGGAGAGAACGATCAGCACGTTGTCCAATCCGACCTGGCGGTCGATGGCCTGGAACAGCCGGTCGAGGATCTTGTCGGTACGCACGGTGAGGTCGTGCTCCTCCGGTGAAAACGGGCCGTAATCGTGGCCCACTTTGTCGTTGGAGGAGAAGCTGACGGCCAGGACGTCGGTGGCGTCGTGTTTCCCCAACTGTTCCGCTACCAGGGCCCGTTCGGCGAATTGCTCGACCATTTCGTTTCCGAACGGGCTGGCCTCGAAGGGGCTCGCGTTGTTGTCCCCGTAGTACGCCCGGAAGTCCTGCGGCAACTTGTGGCCGAGCCACGCGGCGCCGCGAAACCGGTCGGCGGGGCGCAGCTGGTTGAAGTCCAGCACCCAGCCCGGCAGGGCGGCGAAGTAATAGGTGCTGCTGACGAAGTTTCCGGTCTTCAGGTCGAACCAGTAGGCGGCGTCCGCCGCGTGGCCGGCGGGGAGGATGGCAGCCCGGTCCTTCAGCGAGATTCCGATGACGCGGGACTTACCGCCGTGAGCCATCTTCAACTCGTCGCCGACGGTGCTCACCAGAAGGCGGTGGGGCGACGCGCCTTCCTGGGGGTCTCCACCGAGCAGTTTGGTCCCGCGGTCGGAGACGCTGGTCACATGGGCGGCCTCTTCGCGGTCGAACCACTCGTTAGCGACAATGCCGCTGACCGAGGGCGTCGCTCCGGTCAGGAAGGTGCTGTGCCCGGCGGCGGTCACGGTGGGGAACTGGATGTAGTTGGCGTTGGTGAAGACCGCGCCCCTGGTGAGCAAGCGATCGAATCCGGCGGTGTACTCGCTGCGGAAACGGGTGAGGTAGTCGTAGCGGAACTGGTCGATAATGATCGCCACGAGCAGCTTGGGCTTCGGTGGGGCGCCACTCGCGAGCAGACCCGCGGCCACCAGGACAAACAGGAGGATTCGTTTCATGAGCCTGACTCTGCCAGCGTATCACGACCGCCGGGGCGGCCTGTCCACGCGGTTAACAGCCGGGCGGGGCGGCAGTGTACATGAAATTGACAGCCGAGTTGGCGAATTCCAGCTAAACTACTGATGGGACAGGACGTAGGGAATGGGCTCGAACCTGCACTCCCAAGGCCGAGCACGGAGGACAAGATCCCATGCCAAGGGACAGGAACAAAGACGAAAACGACCGGCGGGAGAAAATGCGGTTCCCCATCCGGCGCGAGCTTCGGTACAAGCTGGTGGAGGATTCCATGGTTGTCGCGACAGGCGTCGGCTTCACCGTGGATATCGGCAGCGGAGGCGCGTTGTTCTTTGCGGGTGGGAAGCTCAAGCCGGGCGCGTTTGTGGAACTCTCGATCAGTTGGCCGGCGCTGCTGGACGACGGCTGCGCGATTCGACTGATCGCATTCGGGCGGGTATTGCGGAGCTGCGATGGGGATTCGGCCTGCACCATCGACAAGTACGAATTCCGCACGGCTCGCACGTTTCCGGCAAACGTCACGCCGGTTCGAAACGACTCGATGCTGGAGCGCTGGGCCGACGCCTGCGCCAAGGACAGCGTGAAGCTGCACGCAGCCAGCTAGTCCGAGGTTTTGGCGGGCGCGGGCTTGTTCTCGCTCTTCGATTCGGTCTTTGATTCGGTTTTCGATTCGGTTTTGGAGGCCTCGGTTTTGGTTTCCGACGCCCCGTTGGAACCGTTGTTCACGGATTTCCCGCCGCTGCGGGCGTAATCCGTGGCGTACCAACCCGAACCCTTAAACTGAAAAGCGGAAGTCGAAATCAGCCTTTCCACCTCGCCTCCGCAGCCCTCGTGCTCCGTGAGTGGCCGGTCAGAGAACTTCTGTATGACCTCGAACGTCTTGCCACACCGGTGACAGTTGTATTCGTAAAGAGGCATAAACGCGAAACACCCAGAAATCCTACTTCTAGTGTAACAGATGCAGCATTTGCCGTTTCGATGCACGTCAGCGCGGCGCAGACAGGGAAGATCCCCCACGGGAAAGGCAGGTAAAGAATTATTAAGTCTTGGCACTCCCGCTAACTCATATAGGGACAGCAGCGTCTTATCGGTAGGATGATGCGGAGAGCAAAAATCATCGGAATCCTGGCGGTGGGGTTGGCGGCCATAACGGTCCGGACCTCACCGATGCTCACCAGCTTCGTGTCATCCGCCGAAAGCGTCCGGCAGAACTTCCGGGACTTGCAGAGCAACGGCGCCCACATGAGCACGGTGGAGCGGGCGGTGTTCAGCCTCTTTCTGGCGAACACGAAAGGCGCGGAGGCGCACGCTCCGGCGCCGGGCGGCCGGACCTAAGCCGCACCGGCGCCAATTGGACGGGCCCGGAGGCCGATCCTACTTTTTCTTCGGCGCGGCCTTCTTGACAGGCGCGGCGGCACAGGGACTGGTCTTCAGACCCTGGATCTTGGCCTTTTCCGTTTCCATGGTCAGCATGAAGGGGCTCTGGGTGAAGGCCGCCGGAACGCCTTCCCACTGGATCTCACCGGGCTCCGCCTTGCCGGTAAGAGGCGCATCGAGCTTGAGGGTGATTTCGGCCTGGGGCGCGCCCTGCTGATCGGGGAGAGGCACGGCGACGAGGAGTTCTTTGGACCGGCAGGCGGGCTTTCCTTCGACGAGAGTGCCCTTGAGCGGGGGCACGGCGGCATTCTTCAACTGGCCTTCAAAATACTGCGAGCCGTTGGCCGCATCGGCGAGCTGGGCCTTGATGCCGAGCCACAAGGCCAACTGGGGAAACTTCTCCTTAAACTCGTTCTCCTTCCGGCTGGCGACCGCGGCAGCCGTCTCGATGGTGAATCCGTCGGGAGGCAGCGGAGACCCTTTCACCTTCTCCTTCAGCTCCGCCAGGCCGTCCTCTCCGCCGTGATAGGTGGTGTAGGCGCTGTTGGCGTAGTCGGTGATTTTCTTGGCGTCGGTGGTCTTGCCGAGGCTGGGATCGAGGACCGCGGCGCGAACGAACTCATAAATGGCCTTAGGAGCAACCTCCGGGGCCTTGGGGGGATTGGCTCGAGCGTCGCAGTTATACGCCCGGCCGAGGTTGTACGAGAGGAAGGACTGGTCCGGGTAATCCTGAACCGCTTTGGCGAAAGCGGTCTCGGCGGTCGGGCAATCGGCGGGGTTCTTGGCGAGGGCCGCGTTGCCGGGCGCCACGGCTATGAACAGCAGGGCCTGCTTGGCGGCGGCCTGCAACTGGGTGCGGGCGGTCGCCCAGTCGGCGTCGCTCACGCCTTCGGGCTTCTTGTTGTAGTCGAGAAGCTGCCTGGCGGCCTTTTCGCCGACGGCCAGTTGCTCGGCGGTAGGGTTGGGCACCTGCTGGACGGCGACGGTGGCGTTGAAGAGAACCTTGACAACATTGCCGGGCCCGGTCTTGGGGTCGCTGAACACCGTGTCGAGGTTTCGGTTCATCAACTCGCTGGCCGTGTCCACAGCCTTGGCGAACTGCTTGGCACCGTTATATGCCGAAATATACAGCAGCGTCCGGTCGTCTTTGTAGTCGGACTCCGGATACTTCTGTTTCCAGGCATCGAGATCGGTGATCGCCTTGGTGAAGTTGTTAGCGACCACATCCTTAGTGACCTCGTTATAGATGTCGTATTCGCCCTGATCCTTATATTTCTTTTCGGTCTGGGCCGCCGGTTGCTGAGCGGTACCAGTCAAAACGACGGCACCCAACGCGGCTACTGCCGCAATCATCCTGATAGTCTTAATGCGATTGTGCATCTGGCGCCTCCCGCCTTTTCCGCTTTTCCACGACTACACTGGCCTGACTACCCTGGTTTGGTGATCAGCTTTCGCAACCCGGCGTCTGGTCCATCGGCGATCCAGAGCCGATGGAGCGCTCTAACGGAGTTTAGCCGAACCACTTCAGTGGCGCAACTGATTCGGACTCCGCTACGACCCGGGAAGTTCCGAATCCCAAATGATATCAGATCGAAGCTATGGTAGAGTCGCTGTTTTCATGCGTATTTTGGATCTGGGGATTATTCTCGGCTACCTGATCGGCATCACCTGGTTCGGCGCGCGGTTTCGCCGGGGTCAAAAGAGCCTTCGCGATTATTTTTTGGGGGGCCGGACAGCGCCCTGGTGGGCCATCAGCCTGTCGATCGTGTCGGCCGAAACCAGCACCCTGACCATCATCGGCACTCCCGCGCTGGCGTTCGGCGGCAACCTGGGCTTTCTGCAGATCGTGCTGGGCTACCTGCTGGCGCGCATCGTGATCTCATTTCTGTTCCTGCCGCAGTACTTCCGGGGCGAGATGTTCACCGCGTACGAACTGATGCGGCGCAGGTTCGGCGAGCGGATCCGCAAGCTCACGGCCCTGATATTCCTGGTGACGCGCACGCTGGCCGAGGGGGTGCGGGTGGCCGGCGTAGCGCTGGTGGTGGCGGTTGTGCTGCACACCGGCGCGACGGCGTCGATCGTGCTGATCGTCCTGCTGACGCTGTTTTACACGTTCGAAGGCGGGATGACGGCGGTGATCTGGACCGACGTAGTACAGATGACACTCTACGTTCTGGGCGCGGTGGTCAGCTTTCTGGTGATCCTGGGCCAGATTCACGGAGGGTGGGCGCACGTGACGGCGTTGGCAGGCGCGAAGTTCACGGTCTTTGATTTCCGGTTTGCTCCGACGATGGAGTTCTTCTCGCGCAAGTACAATTTTTGGGCGGGGCTGGCGGGCGGCTGTTTCCTGACGACGGCGAGCCACGGCACGGACCAACTGATGGTGCAGCGGCTGCTGAGCGCCCAAAACGAGCGCCAGAGCCGCCTTGCGCTGCTGAGCAGCTGGGCGGTGATTTTCGTGCAGTTCACGCTCTTTCTCCTGATCGGCATTCTGCTCTTCGTCCATTACACCGATGGGCACCTTCCGGCTCCGGCGCGCCCGGATGAAATCTACCCGCGATTCATTTGGGAGAGCCTGCCGCCCGGGCTGGCCGGACTGGTGATCGCCGCCATTTTGGCCGCCGCCATGGCCAATCTGAGCGCGGCGCTGAACTCGCTGGCATCCACCACGGTGGTGGACCTATACCGCACGCTGGCGCGGAATGCGAGCGAGGCCCGCGCTCTGCGCCTCGCCCGGCTGGCAACGGTAGGGTGGGGCGTGGTGATGATGCCGATCGCCATTCAGGCGAGCCGGTCGCGCTCGGTGCTGGAGGCGGGGCTCACGATCGCGTCCGTTCCGTCGGGGATGCTGCTGGGCGTCTTCCTTTTGGGCGTGCTGACGAAGAAGCCGCGGGAAGGCGCGGCCGTGGCCGGAGTTGTGGCGGGCCTGGCAGTGATTCTCTACGTCACCTTCGGCACGCCTATCGCATTCACCTGGTACGTGCTGATCGGGACCGTGGTGACATTCGGCGCCGGGGTGATCGGCTCGTGGTTTCAGAAGGCGGAGGGATAAGTGGAACTGAAGCGCGAACTGGGCCCCTGGGCGGCGGCGTCGATCGTCGTCGGCACGGTGATCGGCAGCGGCATATTTCTGGTGCCGCGCACCATGATTCTGCGGGTGGGCACGCCGGGGATGGTGTTTTTCATTTTCGTGTTCGGCGGCGCGCTGTCCCTCGCCGGGGCCCTCAGCTACGCGGAGCTGGCGGCCGCGCTTCCCGAAGCCGGCGGCGAATACGCGTATCTGCGGGAGGCTTACGGCCCCATGTGGGGCTTCCTCTACAGTTGGACGCAGATGTGGGTGGCAAAGAGCGGGTCGATTGCGACGCTGGCCACCGGTTTCTTTTACTATTTATCGAATTTCTTTCCCGTCCTCGACCGGGTTTTCTATTCGCTGCCGCTGCCCTTGGGCCCCAAGGGCGGGCCGTTGGAACTCCGCTACGGGCAGTTGTTCGCCATGGCGCTGATCCTGGCGCTGGCGTGGCTCAATTACTACGGCGTCAAGATCGGCGGCGAGGTGCAGGTGGCGGTGACGGTGGTGAAAGTGGCGCTGATCGCCTTCATCATCGTCGCGGGGCTGGGCTTCGGCGCGCCGCACGCCGCGGTTGCGGCTCCGGCGGCCTCGCTCACGACGGCGGGCTTCTTCGCGGCGCTGGTGGCGGCGCTGTGGGCCTACGACGGATGGAACAACGTGAGCATGGTGGCCAGCGAAGTGCGCGATCCGCAACGCAATCTGCCGCGCGCGCTGATCTTCGGGACCCTGGCGGTAATTGGAATTTATCTGCTGGCGAACGCGGCGTATTTTCACGTGCTGACGGCGGCGGACGTGGGCGGGAGCACGCGCGTGGCCGCGGAGATGATGCGCCGGATCCTGGGCCAGGCGGGGGCGAACGCAGTTTCGATCGCCGCCATGATCAGCATTTTCGCGGCGCTGAACGGCTCGATCCTTTCGGGGTCGCGGGTGCCGTACGCCGCCGCGCGGGACGGATATTTTTTCCGGCCCGTCGCGCACGTACATCCGATCTACCGCACCCCCGGCGTTTCGATTCTGGCGCTGAGCGTGTGGGCGGCAGTGCTGGTACTCTCCGGCCAGTACGATCAGTTGCTGACATATGTGATCTTCGCGAGCTGGATTATCTACGGAATGACTACGGCGGCAGTAGTTATTTTACGGATAAAAAGGCCTGATTTACGGAGGCCATATCGGGCATTAGGCTATCCGGTAATACCAGTACTTTTTGTTATAACTGCCATCGCACTAGTACTATCAACCCTGTTGGATTCCCCTCGGGAGTCACTAATGGGAATAGGATTAATACTCTTGGGCCTGCCATTCTATGCATATTGGCGCAGGCGCGTGCCACAGGGCCGCGGACAGAGAGGCGACTCAGCGCCGCTGGTACAATAATCCACGGTTATGCTCAACGAATTTGCGTTTCTATCTTGAAAATGAAAATGAATAGCGCGAGAATTAAAGATACTTCAGGAGGGATCCTGAGAAGTGCCTACGGATCCCGGCGGTGACCGAATGCCGTGCCGGGTAGGAGGGCCAATCGAATGGATGTAACCAAAATTCTGGCGGAATTGAGAGAAGAGAGAGCACAAATCGAAGAAGCGATTGTGAGTCTGGAGCAACTGGCGCGGGGACGCGGCCGGCGCCGCGGCCGGCCACCGGCGTGGATGTCAGAACTGACCGTGAAGCGGCGGGGGCGTCCACCGGGGAGCAAGAACAAGGCGGCGATGACCCCGGGCAACCAAAAAGGGTCGGCAGTCGCTTAGCATTTATTTTTTCGAATGGACAGGGCCGGGGATTCTCGAGGATCCCCGGCCTTTCGTGTTTTTTGCGAGCGCGAGATCCGGGATGCGATGGTTCGACAGCCGGGGCCGGGTTCCGGCCGCTCGGGTCGCAACCGACGAACAGGTGATACATTTGCGATATGCGAAAAACCACGCGACGCGAACTCCTGCAGGCAGCCGGTATGGCGCTGGCGGCGCATCCCGCGGCGGCACAGGACCGCTCCGTGGCCGGCCCGCTCACGCTTTGGTTTCGCAATCCGGCGAAGGTCTGGACCGAAGCGCTGCCGGTGGGCAACGGGAATCTCGGCGCCATGGTGTTCGGCGGCGTCGAGCGCGAGCGCATTCAACTGAACGAGCACTCGCTTTGGTCGGGCCATCCGGTGGAGGATGACGATGCGGGGGCGCGCGAGGCGGTCGCGCAAATGCGCTCGCTCCTGCTCGAAGGCAAGATTACGGAGGCCAACGCGGCGGGGCGGGCGTGGCGCCCGGCGCAGCGAGCCTCCCGGCGGCCATCCTATCAGACGATGGGCGATCTGGTGCTGAATTTCGGCGGCGGACCCGCGGCGGAGGATTACCGCCGAGAACTGGATCTCGACACCGGCATCGCGCGCACGTCGTATCGCCGCGACGGAGTGCGTTACACGCGCGAGATCTTTGTTTCGCAGCCCGACCAGGCGATCGTCGTGCGGCTCGCAGCGGACAGACCGGGGAGCGTGGCATTCACGGCGCAGCTTCGCCGCGAAGCCGACGCACGGGCGGAGAGCGCCGCTCCGGGCCGCATCGTGCTGCGCGGTCAGGCGGCCAATGAAGGCGTGGTTTTCGAATGCCGGCTGGAGGCGCGCGCCGAGGGCGGTCAGACTCAGGCCACTACGGAAGGGCTGCGCGTGGAAGGGGCCAACGCGGCGACCCTGGTGCTCACGGCCGGCACGAACTACCGGCTGCACTATCCCGATTTCAAAGGCGAAGACCCCAGTGAAGGCTGCCAGCGCCGCCTGGCCGCGGCCGCGGGCAAGCCATACGGCCGCGTCCGCGAGGCGCACATCGCCGAGCATCGCCGCCTGTTTCGCCGCGTGGAACTCTCGCTCGGCGGGCCCGACCGGTCGGCCATCCCCACCGACGAGCGCCTGGCGGCGATACAACAGGGCGGCGACGATCCGCAACTGCTGGCGATCTATTATCAGTTCGGCCGCTACCTGCTGATGTCGAGCTCGCGGCGGGGAACCCTGCCGGCGAACCTGCAAGGCGTCTGGGCGGATGGCCTTGCCCCGCCGTGGCAAGCCGACTACCACGTCAATATCAACATCCAGATGAACTACTGGCCGGCCGAGATGTGCAATCTCTCCGAGTGCCACGAGCCGCTGTTCGATTTTGTCGACATGCTGCGCGAGCCGGGCCGGCGCACGGCACAGGTCCAGTACGGCTGCCACGGCTGGGTGGCACATTACACGACGGACCTGTGGGGCCATACGGGACTCGAGATGCTCACTTCGTACGCCATGTGGCAGGGCGCGTCAGGCTGGCTGGCGCATCATCTGTTCGAGCACTACGTTTTCACCGGCGACCGCAAATTTCTGCGGGAGCGGGCCTGGCCGGTGATGAAGGAGGCAGCCGAATTCTATCTCGATTACATGGTCGAAGACCCGCGGACCGGCAAGCTGGTGGCGGGCCCGGCGCAATCGCCGGAGAACTCGTATTTCGCTCCGGACGGGTCGCGATGCAATGTCGACATCGCGCCCACTATGAGCCAGGAGATTGTCCACGACCTGCTGACGAACTTGATCGAGGCGGCGGAGATTCTGGGCGTCGAACCGGAATTCCGCGACAGGGCGGCGGCGGCGCGGGCACGGCTGACGCCGCTCAAGATCGGCAAATACGGCCAGATTATGGAGTGGTCGCAGGACTTCGACGAGCCCGAGCCGGGCCACCGGCACATGTCGCAGCTCTTCGCGCTGCATCCCGGCCGGCAGATCACCAAGCGGGGCACGCCGGACCTGGCGGTGGCGGCGCAGAAGACGCTGGAGCGGCGCCTGGCCAACGGCGGCGGCCACACGGGCTGGAGCCGCGCGTGGATCATCAACTTCTGGGCGCGCCTGGAGGAGGCCGAACTGGCGCACGAGAACGTGATGGCGCTGCTGACGAAGTCGACGCTCTCGAACCTGTTCGATACGCACCCGCCGTTCCAGATCGACGGCAACTTCGGAGGGACGGCCGGCATCACCGAGATGCTGCTGCAGAGCCATGCCGGCGAGGTGGCGCTGCTTCCGGCTTTGCCCAAGGCATGGCCCGACGGCAGCTACCGCGGGCTGCGCGCGCGCGGCGGGCTGGAAGTCGGGATCTCCTGGCGAGGCGGCAAACCGGTGTCGGCGACGGTCGAAGCAGCCACCGATGGCACACACCGCATCCGCCCGCCCAAGGGCGCGCAAATCGCAGAGGTGAGATCGGGCAACACGCGGGTGCGGGTGACGACATCGCCGGACGGCGCGGCGGCCATCCCGCTGAAGGCGGGACAGCCGTGCCGGATCACGTTTGCGTGAAGAGGCGAGCTTCGCTCGCGGGGCGGGTTGCCAACCCGCCGCAGGATACCATCCTGTCGCCATGAGCCTGGGGCTCACCAAAAGTGATGAAAACCCAAGCGGCTGGCGGGTTGAATCCTGGTTGCATCTAATTAAGTAGCGCACGTCCG
>Ga0116223_10005574_pt1 | contig 10568 bp, 10 predicted proteins | sample Sb_taG_3_FD_90092 | JGI IMG/M metagenome (GOLD analysis project Ga0116223, IMG submission 90092) | Peat soil microbial communities from Weissenstadt, Germany - Sb_50d_a_PC metaG | ecosystem: Environmental > Terrestrial > Soil > Wetlands > Peat | place: Germany: Weissenstadt | collected 2010-09-21 | reverse complement strand
TACCTGGTGCAGGAGGAGGAGCAGAAGCTCATCGACATGGACCAGGTGACGCGCGTGGCGCTGGAGCGCGTGGAATCGAGCGGCATCATATTTCTGGACGAGATCGATAAGATTGCGGGCCGCGAATCGGGACACGGACCGGACGTGAGCCGCGAGGGTGTGCAGCGCGACATCCTGCCGATCGTGGAAGGCACCACGGTGAATACGCGCTACGGTTTTCTGCGGACGGACCACATTCTGTTCATCGCGGCAGGCGCGTTTCACGTCTCCAAGCCGAGCGACCTGATTCCGGAGCTGCAGGGGCGGTTCCCCATCCGGGTGGAGCTGAAATCGCTCTCGGTGGAGGATTTCATCCGCATCCTGAAGGAGCCCAAGAACGCGCTGGCGAAGCAGTACACGGCGCTGCTCGAGACCGAGGGAATCAAGCTGACTCTGACCGACGATGCCCTGGAAGAGGTGGCGCGGTTTGCCGCGGCGGTGAACGAGACCGCTGAGAACATCGGCGCGCGGCGGCTGCACACCATCATGGAGAAGCTGCTCGAAGAGGTGTCGTTCGAGGGGCCGGATTTGAAGAAGAAGTCGGTAAAGGTGGACGCGAATTACGTCAGGAAGCAGTTGGCGGATATCGTGAAGGACCAGGATTTGAGCCGGTATATTTTGTAGAAGCTGTCACCGATCAGCGTCACCTTCTTGGCGCCGGCGGCCAAGTGTCAGGGAAGCGCTCAAAATCGATGCCAAGCCCTTGAAAAGGAGATTCCGCGAACAATTGAGCAAGGCTCGGTCGGCCTTCCGCGCGGCGACTTGCGGGAGCCGGTTCATTCTGTCGGGACCTTGGGTTGAGCGCTTGCCAAAGCACGTCCTCCACACTTTCGAATTGACCGCTTTCGAGGCGTTGCCGGATCATCGCCTCGAGTTCCGGCTTGTTGATTTCGATAGTCATCGCGGCGCGCTTCCTCTGCCTTTCAACATACGCAAAAAGGGCTGCAGAGTGCAAATCGAGACGGGCGCAAAGCTCGCGAGGAAATCAATTTGGGCCACGGATAAACACAGATTAACACCGATAACTCCAAGTTAAGATCCGTGTTCATCTGTGTTCATCCGTGGCCCAATTTTTCTACCTACTGCAAAGGAACTGTGTGTCCGGTCACCACCACGTCGGTACGGGCGGTCGCATCGTCGATGATCTCGAGAGTAACCAGAAGGCTGCACGCTGGCGGAGCCGCGGTGGCCGCCGCTGACGGCGTGGTCACAACCCCGCGGAGATTGATGCGTGGCATGGCCTGGTCGGCTATATCCAGGCGGTCCAGGGTCACCGCCGCCGCTTTTCCCGGATCGATGTTGGGGATGGCGGCCTGTTTCAGCGTGCCTCCTGCCGCGTCGACAAATTGCACGTCGGCGCTGCACACCACCGGGGTGCCCGTGTCAGGATTGAGATTCAAAATGTTGAGCCGGGCGTTTTGATTGACACTGAGCCCGACAATTCCCGTGGTAATCGTCTGTGATGCCGTAGTTGTAGTCTGTGCGAATACTGCGCCGAGAGCAAATACGCCTACGAGCGCGCACTTGAAAAATTGCTGCATGGTGATTTCCTCTTTCTCTCTGGAGTTTGTCGAACCAAGCGGTGCGCGCTTGCCGTTGGGTTCCACTACAAGAACACACTGCGCGAGCGGAAAGTTTCGTCGATAAAATAGAATTTCGATTCGGCTTCCGGCTGCCAATGTCCGTACACGTACGACCCCATCCACTATAATCAGATTAATGTCGAAAAACAGTTTTGGCGCTGCGGCAAAGCTGCGCGTGGGCGATGCCGAATACGAATATTTCCGTCTCGCCAGGCTCGAAGAAAAAGGCGTCGGCCATGTGGCCCGCCTGCCGTTCTCTACCAAGATCCTGCTCGAGAACCTGCTGCGGTTCGAAGACGGACGCCGGGTTTCTGCCGCCGACATCGACTATGTGGCGCGCGGGGTGGCCGGACAGAAGGAGATCAGCTTCATGCCGGCGCGCGTGTTGCTGCAGGATTTCACCGGCGTTCCCTGCGTGGTCGACCTGGCTGCGATGCGCGACGCCCTGGCGGGAATGGGCGCCGATCCCAGCCGCGCTAATCCCCTGATGCCCGCCGACCTGGTGATCGATCACTCGGTGCAGGTGGACCGCTTCGGATCGGCCGACGCGTTCCAGCTCAACGCCATCCTCGAGTTCCAGCGCAACCGCGAGCGCTACATGCTGCTGCGTTGGGGCCAGACGGCCTTCCGCAATTTCCGCGTGGTGCCTCCCGATACCGGCATCGTCCACCAGGTGAATCTGGAATACCTGGCTTCGGTGGTCTTTCGCAATGACCGGCAGGCGTATCCCGATTCGCTGGTCGGCACCGATTCGCACACCACCATGGTCAACGGGCTGGGGGTGCTCGGGTGGGGCGTCGGTGGAATCGAGGCGGAGGCCTGCATGCTGGGCCAGCCGGTTTCCATGCTGCTGCCGCCGGTGGTGGGCTTCAAGCTGCACGGTAAATTGAACGAAGGCTGCACCGCGACCGACCTGGTTCTGACCATCACGCAGATTCTGCGCAAGAAGGGGGTGGTCGGCAAGTTCGTGGAGTTTTATGGCCCGGGCCTCAGCGCACTGAGCCTCGCGGACCGCGCCACGGTGGCCAACATGGCGCCCGAATACGGCGCCACCATGGGATTCTTCCCGGTGGACCACGAGACGCTCGAGTACCTGAAGTTCACCAACCGCGACGCGGGCCTGATCGCGCTGGTGGAAGCGTACACCAAGGATCAGGGGCTGTTCCGCACGGATGCCACCGCGGACCCGGTCTACTCCGACACGCTGGAACTGGACCTCGCGGCGGTGATGCCTTCGATGGCGGGGCCGAAGCGCCCGCAGGATCGCGTGGAGCTGCCCGACGTGCGGAAGAATTTCCACGATGCGTTTCCGGGACCGAAGAAAAGTGTACCCGCGAAACTCAACGGCCACACCGACAACGTGGAGTCGGGCGCGGTGGTGATAGCGGCCATCACTAGTTGCACCAACACCTCCAACCCTTCGGTCATGCTGGCCGCGGGCCTGTTGGCGAAGAAGGCTGTGGAGCGCGGTCTGCGCGTGAAGCCGTGGGTGAAGACCAGCCTCGCGCCGGGCTCCAAGGTGGTGATGGACTATTACCGCGAGGCCGGCCTGTTGCCGTACCTCGAACAGCTCAACTTCCACCTGGTGGGATTCGGCTGCACCACGTGCATCGGCAACAGCGGTCCGCTGCCCGAGCCGGTGGCGGAAGCCGTGCAGAAGGAGAACCTGGTGGTGGCGGCGGTGTTGAGCGGCAACCGCAATTTCGAGGGCCGCATCAATCCGCTGGTCAAGGCCAACTACCTGGCGTCGCCGCCGCTGGTGGTGGCGTACGCGCTGGCGGGAACGATGGATATCGACATAGCATCGGAGCCGCTGGGCGAGGATTCGGCCGGCCAGCCCGTGTATCTGCGCGACATCTGGCCCTCCAACGAGGAGGTGCAGCGCACCGTGCGCGACTCCGTCAACCACGGCATGTTCGAGCACGAATACGCGCACGCCTTCGATGGCGACGTGAACTGGCAGACCATGCCGGTTCCTACGGGCAGCACGTTCCAGTGGGACGAGCGCTCCACCTACATCAAGAAGCCGCCCTACTTCGACCACATGGTGGACCCCGCCACATCGGTGACGGACTTCAGCGGCATGCGGGTGCTGGCGCTGCTGGGAGACTCGGTGACCACCGACCACATCTCGCCCGCGGGATCGATCCCCAAGGACAGCCCGGCGGGGCGCTACCTGATTTCGCTGGGTGTGGGGCCTGGGGAATTCAATTCGTACGGCGCGCGCCGCGGCAATCACGAGGTGATGGTGCGCGGGACGCTGGCCAACATCCGGCTGCGCAACCAACTCGCGCCGGGAACCGAAGGCGGATGGACGGTGCATCTGCCGGATGGCGCGCAGATGTCGATTTATGACGCGTCCATCGAGTATCAGAAGGACGGCGTGCCGCTGGTGATTCTGGCGGGTAAGGAGTACGGGTCGGGATCTTCGCGCGATTGGGCCGCGAAGGGCGTGATGCTGCTGGGAGTGCGAGCGGTGATCGCGGAGAGCTTCGAGCGCATCCACCGCAGCAACCTGGTCGGTATGGGCGTGCTGCCTTTGCAGTTTCCGGAAGGGGAGAGCGCGGCGAGTCTGAAGCTGACGGGCCGGGAGACGTTCCACATTACGGGTGTGCGTTCGGCGCTGGAGGGCGGCGGGCGAAAGGCGACCGTGCGCGCGGTGGGCGCGGATGGGACGGAAAAGATGTTCACGGCGGATGTGCGGGTGGATACTCCGCAAGAGGTGGAGTACTACCGGAATGGCGGCATTCTGCCGTATGTCTTGCGGCAGTTAGCGGGGGCGTGAGGCGGGCGGGGTTTGAAGCCCGCGAGCCTAACCTCATCGGAAGTTCCGGCGACTCTCAGGGATTCTCCACCGGATTGATTCTCTGTTCGTATTCTGCAACAAGGTCGTCCACCAAGGACTTCGCGACCCGAAAGTTGGTGGCCATCAAGCGAGCCAAGACCGCTGGGAGCGCGATGAATCCTCGAAGTGACGCGGCTCGAAGTACTCCGAGTGTCCCCATCGTCGGTATCCCACGCTTAGCCGCTTCCGCTCGTCCGGCGGCGTCGTCAATCAGAAGCAACACCTCGCTCTGCTGCTGCTGGGCCAGCAGAATCGCAGCGGATTCACCCTCGTCGAGCCCTTCCAGAGACGGATCTTCGGATATTGGAATGGCCTGAACATCAATCCATGCGGGCCGTCCTGCGGCCCACCCAGCGACTTCTTCGGGTGCATCTTCGTCGCTTAACTCCCTCAGCACAACGTCAGGAATCGTGACTCGGCCGTACAGGCGAGGGAGTATCTCGACGGCGCCCACCAGGATCAGGTAGTTGAGGGGTGACGTATCCGCAATGACGACCTTCATTTGCTGAAAGCGAGGGCCGTATCGCTGTCACGCCTGATGTCCTCGATCGTCATTGGTATTAGAATGCCGTGCGCCTTCAGGAAGCCATCCATCTCGTACCGAGACCTGATTCCAAGGAGCCGGCGGGCCTGGGCCGTGGAGAGCTTACCGGAACGCACTCCTTCGAGCGCCAGGGCCTCAAGGGCAGCCCGCGACAGACCGCTAGCGTCCCCGGCAAAGCGGCGCGCCACATCCTCGGGAAGTTCCATCGTTACTTGCATCAGATATCTCTCATTTCATTATGCCCGACGGGACCGACCCTGGGGGCACGATCACGCGCAGGGAGGCGGAATCTCTGCGCGCGTCGATCTGCCCGCCCAACCGCCCTCTTGGTGGTGGTGGCTGGCGCGAGCGGCCCTGTGGAGCATCGTTCGGCTCGTGCACGGGCGCGATGCGTGCCTCGCCACCGCCCGTTGGTTTTCATGTAGGTGAGCCTGGAGCGATTCGCCCGCGCCTATGGAATGCTGACCGGCAGGCCTGGCAGTCCGACGAACAGTTTATAAACGCCGGGATGCGGGTTTGTCGCAGTGAGTGCGAAACTCAGAATGTACAAGTCAAGCTGCGCGAATCCGTCCCTGCCGAACAGTACCGCGCTGGTATTCTGAAGCCCATCCGCAGCGGAAGCGAGGGTTTCCACTGTGCCGTCGGGATGTACGCGCACGACCGACATGGAGGGCTCGGTGGCAACGTATAAGTTGCCCAAACGGTCGAAGGCAAAATCATCCGGAGTTATGCCGGTCACAAAGGAAACGGGAACTCCGGCTTGGCCATCCTCACCAAACGGGATCCGATAGATGGTCCCCTGATAGGAAACGGAAACATAGAGGTTCCGCTTGTACTTATCGAACTTGATGCCGTTTGGTCCGGGGACTTGGAGGGTGCCCGGCGCTTTCAGATCGAGCCAGATCTCGGGGGTGCCTCCTTTGGCGGGCACTCGCCAGACGTAGCCGAGAAAGGCGTCCGCCAGGTAGAGGTTGCCGTCATCGTCGGGAGTCATGCCGTTGAGTCCCGCGCCCACGGGGAAGGTGGCAAAGACTTCTTTGGACTGATCCGGGTGTACCACATAGACCACCGAATTCTGCCCGGCCGCGTCATACGCGACATACAGATCGCCGGTGTCGTCGTTGATGACCAACCCCGCGGTCAGGCTACCCGGCGCTCCGTTAAACGTGACATAGGTAGTCTGTACGCCCTCGGGAGTAATCTTGCGGACTTCGTTGCTGAGAAGCAGGCTGACGAACATGTTATTCTGCCGGTCGAACACGAGATTCTCCGGAAATTCGGATTTCGACGGATCGAATGTCGCTACAGTTGTTAAGGTGCGGCTTGTGTCGTCCCTGTTGCGAGCAGGATCGCCGCGGCCGTTGCGGTCATGAGTTTTGACAGAGTCATCGATTGTCTCCTCTTGCCCAGGCGATGATTCACCGGGCACACGAAAAGTATGCCGGACCTGGCGGACAGTGTACTACATATTCCAGGTAGGAGCGAGGTACCGATCGGGATGTTATGCCAGCACCAACGGTGCGGCGCTCCCAATGACCGATTCGTGGCCCGATGCCCGGGCTTACCCGCGTCCGCGCGACGATCCGGCGCCCACCGGCTGCAGCGCCTTGGCTGCCCGCTTTTTCCGTTCCGGCCGCTTGGCGCGGAGGATGATGACCTTCTCAAATTGCAGGCCGAACAGCTCCACATTTTGAAGGGTGCGGTCCTCATCTTCGACTGGCGGCACCAGGAGAGACCGAACCGTGGGATCGTCGCGGAGAACCACGACTCTCGACAACTGCCGAAAGGACCTTCGACCGATTGACTTTGCCATGAGGTCTATAACCTCGCCTCTCGACTCAAGGTCGTCGCGTTTAAGCCATGGAGCCGAGACGACCAGGTCCCACCCACGCCACGAGCCAAGACCGTCGTCCGGCAAGAAGAGGGCGAACAGGGTGAACTCGCCCTTCCGGGCGGCAATGTAATTCATCGCCTTGCGGAACAACCGGGTGTCGATCACAAAACCTCCAAGAGCCTCTCTACGCACATTAACATGTTCGTTACGTCCTGTGGTGGGATTTGGCCAAGCGCCTGATAGCGCTTCTCCGGATTCCACCGGATCACTTCAGACCATTCGTCCAGATACTTCGTTGTTACCCTGGTTTCGATTCCGGACAACTTGAGAAGGATCTCCAGATTGTGGGTTTTCAACGACTGCAGCCCCTCGAAATCCTTCGCGGTCTGGGGAAAGCCCTCCCACTTGAGGGTCCGGCAGATGCGCGCCTTGAGCACCAGCTCGACTGCGTACCCCGAAAGATAATATGCGCCGTCGAAGCGCTTGGCCCGCAGGAACACCTGGGCGTCGCGAAGGCGTGCCCGGGCGATGGCGCGCAGGTCTCTTGCCGAAATCACTGCCAGAATTAGACCACATCTCATCCGCCGCCACAATTCCCCGAACAAGCTCACCCCGGTAATGCGTAAACTATGGGTATGCTCCGCTATCTTCCGCTGATCCTGAAGAACTGCTGGCGCAACCGGCGCAGGACTGTCCTCACGGTCGCGAGCATCGGCGTCTCCATGTGCCTGCTGGGAGTGATGATCGCCATGTTCCACGCCATGTACCTCAGCGATGCCACTCCCGAGCAGGCCCTGCGCCTGGTCACCCGCAACCGCATTTCGCTGACCCAGGATCTTCCGGAGTCCTACGGTTCGCGCATCCGGCAGGTGCCGGGCGTACAGGATTTCCTGATCAACGACTGGTTCGGCGGCACCTACATCGACCAGCGGCATTTCTTCGCGCACTTTGCGGTCGATTCAGCGAAGCTGTTCGCCATCTACCCGGAATTCAAGATCCCCGCGGACCAGCGCCAGGCGTTCGAGCGGGAGCGCACCGCCTGTGTCGTCGGACGCGATCTCGCCAACAAGTACGGCTTCAAGCTGGGCGACCGCATCCACCTGGTCGGCGACATCTACCCCGGGGATTACGAATTCGTCGTGCGCGGCATCTTCGACAGTCCGCGCCCCAGCGAAGCCATGTACATCAGCCGCGAGTACCTGGAACAAAGTCTTCCCGAGGCGCGAAAAGGACGGGCCGGCACCTTCGCCCTCATGCTCGACAGCCCGGCTTCCGCCACCCGCGTGGCGGAGGCCATCGACAGCCAGTTTCGCAACTCCGCGGCCGAGACCAAGACCGAATCCGAACAGGCCTATCTTTTGGGCTTTGCCTCGCTGTTGGGCAACGTCAAAATGTTCCTGATTGGCATATCGGCCGCCGTGATGTTCACCATCCTGCTGGTTTCGGCCAACACCATGGCCATGTCGGTGCGCGAGCGCGTGCGCGAAGTGGGCGTGCTCAAGACCCTGGGGTTTACACCGGCCACGATCCTGAGCCTGATCGTCGGCGAATCGGTGGGCATTTCTCTGGCGGGCGGACTGATCGGCTTCCTGCTCTCCATGATGCTGACCAGCGGTGTGGGCAAGAGCCCTGCGGGCATGTTTCTGCCGCGCGTGCCTGCCTTTCAGCCCGCGGTCGCGGCTGCCTGTCTTCTAGCCGCCGGCGCGATCGGCTTCGTCAGCTCGCTGGTGCCGGCCCTGAACGCGTCGCGCACCTCCATCGTCGAAGCTCTCCGCAGCACGGATTAATTGTCATGGCCATCCCTCTCGCTTACAATCTGCGAAATCTGGTGGTTCGTAAAACCACCACCATCATGACCGCGCTGGGCATCGCGCTTACGGTGGCGGTGCTGCTGGCCATCCTCGCCTTGTTGAACGGCCTGCGCGTGACGCTGGCTTCGTCCGGCGACCCGCTTCACATCCTGGTGCTGCGCAAGGGCTCGGATTCCGAAATCGTCAGCCAGTTCGCGCGGGCGCAGTTCCAGGACCTGAAATTCAAGACGGGCATTGCGCAGGGCCGCGACGGGCAACCGCTGGCGTCGCTCGAAATAGTCGGTGTCATCAACCTGGGCGGAGGGGCGAATGAGGAAGGCACCAACGTGACGGTGCGCGGACTCGAACCCGCTGGAATCGAAATGCGTTCGGCGGTGCACATCGTCAGCGGCCGCTGGTTCGACCAGGGAAAGCGCGAAGTAGTGGTCGGCCGGCAGATCGCCGCGCGCTACCCCGAGACGGCCCTCGGAAAGAAGATTCGTTTCGGACGCGGCGATTGGGATGTGGTCGGGGTGATGGATGCCGGGAGCGGCGCGCAGGGAAGCGAAGTTTGGGGCGACTTGAACCTGGTCGCCTCGGACCTGCAGCGCCTCGAGGCGCTCAGCTCCGCGCTCGTCCAGGCCCCGGATGCCGTCACCGCCAAGGCGCTGATCAACGACATCAACAACGATCAGCGGCTCAGCATGAATGCACTTTCGGAAAAAGAGTACTTTGAAGCGCAGACCATATCCGCCGCGCCGATCGAATACATCGGCATTTTCGTCTCGATCATCATGGCCATCGGGAGCAGTTTCGCCGCCATGAACACCATGTACGCCGCGGTGGCGCGCCGGTCGCGCGAGATCGGAACCCTCCGCGTGTTGGGCTTCTCGCGCTTCAGCATCCTGTGGAGCTTTTTCATCGAATCGGTGCTGCTCTCCGCGCTCGGCGGGGTGCTGGGCTGTCTGCTGGTGCTGCCGCTCAATGGCATCACCACCGGAATCGGCACGGCGAATTTTTCCGAAACGACATTCAATTTTCATGTTTCCCCGCAGATCATGCTCGGCGGTATCGCTTTCGCCGTGGTGCTGGGAAGCCTGGGCGGGCTGTTTCCGGCGCGCAATGCTTCGCGCAAGGAGATTCTCACGGCTCTGCGAGAAATATGATGGACGCCGAACTCAGAAATCTACGGATCGATCGATCTAAACGCCGCGCCAGCGAGCCCGCCAAATGGGCCACCCGCTGGATCGTCGCCGGCATAGCGGTGTTCCTGCTGCTGGGCGCGTGGCGCCTCGCATCGGACAAGCTGAACGCCGCTCCCGAAGTGGAGATCCAGCGTGTCCAATCGATCAGCGCTTCGAGCGCGCCGCAGGGCGTAGTGCTGAATGCCACGGGATACATCGTGGCCGCGCACAAGATCGAAGTGGCCGCCAAAGTGGTCGGCAAGGTGAAGTGGATCGGTGTCGACAAGGGCGACCGCGTGAAGGAAGGCGAGGTCATGGTGCGCCTGGAGGACGACGAGTACCAGGCGCAGCTCGAGCAGGCCAAGGGGCAGATCGCCACCCTGCAAGCCAAGCTCGACGAGGCTCTGCACGGCTCCCGCCCCGAAGAGATCGCGCAGGCGCTGGCCAATCTGGATTCGGCGAAGGCCGACCTGGACAACGCCAAGGTCAGCCTCGACCGCGCTCGCAGCCAGGTGGGCGAAGGCCTGGTCGCGAAGCAGACGCTCGATGACGCGCAGTCCCGGTACGATTCCGCCGTGCACAAGGTCAACTCGCTGCAGAAGGCTTACGAGCTGGTGAAGCTCGGCCCGCGCCAGGAGGAGATCGATTCCCTGCGCGGGCAGGTGCAACAGGCCAGGGGCATGCTGGACTACGCCGAGACCAATCTCGCCAACACCGTGATTCGCGCGCCGGTTACCGGCACCATTCTG
>Ga0116223_10005570_pt1 | contig 10572 bp, 8 predicted proteins | sample Sb_taG_3_FD_90092 | JGI IMG/M metagenome (GOLD analysis project Ga0116223, IMG submission 90092) | Peat soil microbial communities from Weissenstadt, Germany - Sb_50d_a_PC metaG | ecosystem: Environmental > Terrestrial > Soil > Wetlands > Peat | place: Germany: Weissenstadt | collected 2010-09-21 | reverse complement strand
TCGCCGCGGACGAACTCCTCGGCGGCCTCGCGGGTGGTGAAGATCCCCATCGCGCCGTCTTCCTGCGCGTTGGCGAAGGGCCCGATCATGAGCAGCTCACCGCGGCCAGCGAACTCCCGCCACCGGGCCCGGTGCGCGGCGGCGTGCAGGGGCGCCTTGTCCGCCAGGTCGGCGGCCGACTCGTAGAACACCACGGCTTTCATGACTGCCCGCCGGTCACCGCGGCCAGGCAGCCGAGGATGCGGGCCCAGCCCTCGCGGTAGGCGCCGCCGAGGTAGCCGCCCCGCAGCGCGCAATCGGCGGCCAGCTGCTCCTCGGTCAGCTGCTCCCAGCCGCGGTGCTCGACCGCGACCCGGGTGAGCAGCGGGCCGAGTTCGGCGAAGGTTAGCTCGACCTCGGTCACGACCGAGGTCATGTTCCAGGTCATCACGAACCGTTCGGGCGGCGCCCAGACCAGTACCTCTCCCCAGTCGACCTCGGTGCCGTCCTGCCACGTCTCGTAGACCCGGCCGCCCTGGCGCGGCTCGAACGTGACGTCCCGGACGCGGTCCTTACCGGCCGAGAACGGGGTGACCGGCCACCAGACACCGATGGTCCGGACGAAGGTGTCGAAGGTGTGCCGCCGGCCGCTGCGGACCACGATCGACTGCCGCACCGGCGGCCGCCGCAGCGCAGTGACCGTACCCGGGGCCGGGGCCTCCCCATCCTCAGTCATGCCAGCCTGCTCCCGTCGTGTCGGTTCGTACTCCTCGCCCTGTTCATCGCTCTGTTCATCACCGGCAGCCCGTCAGCCCGCGGCCGAGGCCTGGCCGCTGTCGGCCGCCCCGAGATCGGATTCCACCAGGTCGCGGGCGACCTCGAGGGAGGACGCCCACATCTGGTCGAGGAACTCGCGCAGTCCGGCCAGCCCCTCAGGGCGAGCACGGTAGAGACGGCGCGTAGCCAGCCTCCGTTCGGACAAAAGACCTGCGTTCTTGAGTACGGTCAGATGCTGGCTCACGGCGGTCCTGGTTACGTCGAAACAGCCGGCGATCTCGCCCGCGGAGAGCTCCGAGTGGGCCACGAGCTGCAAGATGGCGCGGCGACGGGGCTCGGCGAGCGCGCGGAGCGCCTCGTCCATCGCCTCGTCTCGCGGGCCCACTGGGCCCGCGGGCCGGTCACGGCCCATGGCTCCGCGTCCTTTCCGGCCTCCTGCCCGGCCGCCAGTGTTCGTCAAGGCTAACGTTAGTGGCGACTGGCGCTCAAGTTCAAGCGCCGACGGGCAGGAGGCGGCCGGCGCTCAGCGCCGGCCGACCCGGCGGTGGGTATTGACCTCGCTTTCCCGCGCGATCTGGAAGAACGAGGAGCGCAGGACAAAGCGCGCGGACAGCATCAGGATCAGTCCGGCGACGACGATGCCGATAAGCGACCAGCGCTGGGTCCACGGCGCGTTGCCAAGGGACTTGACGAAGATCCAGCCCAGGAAGACGGACGCGCCGAGCGGGAGGACGCCGACGGTCACGAAGTCCCAGGCGCTGCTGGTGATGCGGCGCCGGTAGTAGGTCATGGCCGCGAGCGCGGTGAGGATGTAGAAGATCGAGAACAGCAGCCCGGTCACGTCGATCACGTCGTAGAACGCGTTCTGGACCGAGGTGGCGAGGTAATAGACCACGCTGAGCCCGACGATGAGCAGGCCGACGATGATGCTGGAGGCGACCGGGGTGGAATACCGACGGGACACGCTGCCGAGGAACTCGGGCAGGACCCGGTAGCTCGCCATCCCGTAGACGATCCGGGCGCTGAGCACGATGCCGGTGCCGGTCGTGGCGATGACGGAAAGCGCAATCGACAGTGCCATCGCCTTGGCCCAGAATCCGCCGCCCAGGGCCTGGGCCACAGCGACCAGCGCGGTCCCGTTGGCCGAGGCGGCCTGGAGCTTGGCGGGCGAGATCACGCCCTGGAAGCCGACTTGGGACAGCGTGTAGATGATGGCCAGCAGGGCGACGGCGAGGATCGCGGCACGGCCGGGGTTTACCCGGCGGTGCTTGACTTCCTCGTTGACGTACAGGGTGCCATCCCAGCCGCCGTAGACGAACACGGCGACCAGGAACCCGGCCACGGCGTCGCCCTTGCCGTTGATGCCGCTGACGCTGAACCAGCCCCGGGTGATGGGCACCGAGCCAGGGTGGTGACCCAGCACCCAGACCAGGCCGGCAATCGCCAGCCCGATCAGGATCAGGTACTCCACCAGGGCCATGCTGACCTGGACGCGGGCCGTGAGCTTGATGCCGACGACCGCGATCACGAGCATGATGAGGCCCATCGCGACGCCGATGCCGATGAAGGCCCATTTGTTCGTGGAACTCGAGCCGAAAACAGCGAGCACCGACGGCCCGAGTATGAGGACCTCGGCGACGGTCCCGATGATGTAGGCGGCGATCATCAGCCAGCCGGTCAGGAAGCCGAGGTAGGGATTGATCGCCCGGCCCACCCACTCGAACGACGCGCCGCAGTTCGCGTTCCAGAGATTACACCGGCGGTACGCGTTGGCGATGATGAGCATCGGGATCGCGGTGAGGAGCAGGATCGGGCCGCTGCCGTAGGCCGTGGCCACCGCCAGGGCGGCCAGCGACAGCCCGACCGTGGCGGCCGGAGCCGACGAGGCCATGCCGATAATCGTGTCCTGGGCCGCGCCGATTGCATCGGGCTCGAGTTTCGCCCCCGGAGCCGGAGTGATTCCAGCGACAGTAGCGGCGGAATGGTCCGTCATGTGTTCTCCTGTACGTCCTGCCCAACACGTGCTGTGCGCAGCCTATGACGGGGCCAGGTCAAACGCCCCCCAAGATGCTCACTTCGGGGATCATAGCGGACCATTTTTCCGATTCCGGGTGTTACGGGGGAAAATATTCGTTTTCCCGTGAGCGTATGGCTATGGCGCGCGTTTAATGATGATCTTGATCGGGCGCGGAGTTAGCATTCACCTATTAATCCGGCGAGCCCCGCCGCCCCCGCGGTGTCCCAGGGCTATTCGGGCTGGTCCGCAGGCCACTATCCGGGCTGGTCCGCAGGCCAGCCGAGCGGTGCCGGTCAGGTTTCCGCGATGTTCGCCAGGCTCTGCTGAATGGCCTGGATCAGCGGGTCCCCGTACGGCAGGACGCGCTCGGAGCGCGTGGCGGCGTCGCGGAGCAGGGTCACCGCGTCACCCACCCGGCCCACGGCGTAGTACAGGTGCGCCAGGTTCGCCATGCGGGCCAGCGTGTCCGCGTGGTCGGCGCCGAGGAGCCGTTCGGAATCCGCGCGGCACTGCTCGGCGAGCTGCATCGCGGCCGGCATCCGGCCGGCCGCCTGGTACGCGGCAGCGAGGTTCGCGGTGGTCGCGAGGGTGTCCGGGTGGCCGCGCCCGAGGACCTTCTCGCGGTCGGACAGGGCCCGCTTGTAGTGCGAGATCGCGTCCTTGACCTTGCCTTCGGCCAGGCAGGCCGCGGCGAGCCGGTCCCGGGTGGCCATGGTCTCCGCGTCGCGCGGGCCCTGCAGCCGCTCGCGGTCGGTCAGGTTCCGGCTCAGCAGCCTGCTGGCCGCCGCCACGTCGCCGGCGGCCTGGTGGGCGGCGGCGAGATCGTCTCGCGCGCCGAGGGTGTCCGGGTGACCGGGGCCGCGGAACTGCTCGCATTCGCTGACGGCCCGCTGCAAGACCGCCACCGCGTCGGCGGGCTCGGCGGCCAGGACGAGGGCCTTGGCCAGGTTGATCCGGGCCGCGATGATGGCCGGGTGGCCGGGGGCGAGTTCCCGGCCGCGTTCGGCCAGCACCCGCTGGTACCAGTGCACGGCTTCCCCCGCGTACCCGGCGGCCAGGTACGCGGCGGCCAGGTGGGCGGCCACCACGAGGGCGTCCGGGTGACCGGGCATCAGCTTGGTGTCGCAGCGGGCGGACAGGTCCCGCCAGTACTCCACGGCCGGCCCGACCAGGCGCGCATCGTCGAGGCTCCGGCCGGCCCGCAGCAGCACCGGGTGACAGCCGTCGGCCCAGAGCACGTCCGGGGCCGAGTTTTGCAGGCTGGCCGCGTTCACCCGCAGGCTGGCCGCCGACCACGGCTGCGGCTCGTCGCCAGGCCAGGCTTCGAGCAGCGCGCTGGCGGCGGCCCGGGCGGCGGGATCTTGTACGTTCGCGGGCGCCGCCAGCCTGATCGCCGCCTGGAGCACCGAGTTCATGCCGATGGTCGGCGGCGAGACGGCCCGGTTGACGCTGATCAGGCCGGCCCGCTCGATGGCGAGCAGCGCGTCCCAGGCCGGCTTGGGGTCGACCGCCGAAGAAAACGGGGTCATGGCTCCGCCCAGGTACGCGGCCACCGCCGGGGTGCTGAAGATGGCGCCGGGGATGCCGTGACCGTCGAGCAGCGCGACGAGCACCAGCATGAGCCGGACCGACGCGCCCGGCAGCAGCGACTCGGCCTGCCCGAGGGACAGCGTCCAGGTGACCGCGGCCGCCGAGGGCACCTCACCCGCCGCGACCCCGATCTGCTGCCGCCTGCGGGCGAAGTAGTCCCGGTAGTCCCGGCAGGCCAGGGTGGAATTCGCGACCACCGAGGCGGCCTGGGCGAGGGCCAGCGGCTCACGGCCGAGCGCCTCGATCAGGTCAATGGCGCCCTGGCGCTGGGCCGGGTTCACGCTGAGCCGCTCGGTCAGGCAGTTGAGGGCCTCGCGGACGCTGAAGAAGCCGACCGGGATGACCTGCGTCCCGCGCCGTCCCGTGGCGAGCGAGGACTGCGTGCCGGTGATCAGCACCCGGCCGACCGGCCCCTCCGGCCAGAGCCCTTCCAGGTCTGTCGGGTCCTGCAGGTCGTCCAGGACGACCAGCCAGGGCTGGTCGGTCGCGCTCAGCCAGGACAGGAGGCGCGCCGCGACCGATTCGGCCGTGCCCGCGGGATCGATGCCGAACGCCGCCGCGGACGCCTGCATGTACCCGGAGAGCACGGACGCCCGGTTGCTGGCGGAGATCCAGATCAGCGCGTCGATGCCACCGGACCGCCACAGCGACTCGGCGATGATCACGGCGATCTGGGTCTTGCCGCAGGCGCCCAGCCAGTTCGACGGGCCCTCGGCGAAGGCCGAGCCCGGCACCAGCGCCAGGCTGACTCCCGGGACAAGCGCGTCCACGATGCCGCGAGCGGTGTCGGGGCGGTCGGTGTATCCCTCAGCAAGCGGAGGCACCTCGCCCACCCGGAATCGCTGAGCCGCCTGCTCAGCCGACATTCCTCCTGAGGGCACCACAGCCCGCTACCCCTAACTAATCATCTGGTGTCGAAAACCTCCTCGGAATACTCCATCAATAACACGGGGAGGCGCCGACACGGGGAGCTTTATCCATATCGGGATCTTCACTAACACACCATTATGCACGTGCACCCGGCTTTCCATAGCCGTCTGCCGGAGGTCAGGTGAAGGTGCTACGGCCCTGAGCATTGAGGCTACTGAGGGTAGGGGGCGTGTGCTACTGGAGTTGGTCTAGATGTTATTGGGAATTGAGATTACTGAGGGTCGGCCACCGAGGCCAGCAAGCCCGCCCTGGCCTGGGCCAGGGCCGCCAGCATCGCGCCGCGCAGCACCGGCTCGCCCGGCACTCCGGTCGGCACCACACGCGGGCGGGACGGCCAGATGCTGGCCACCGCGGCGGCGACCCGGTCCGCCAGGGCGGTGCCGCCGGCCCGGCCCACCTCTCCGCCCAGCACCACCAGCCCCGGGTCGAGCACGACGCAGACGGACGCGACCCCGACCGCCACCCGGTGCGCGAGTTCGTTGAGGAACGCTTCGGCCCCGCCGGTCTCTTCGGCCCCGCCGGTCTCTTCGGCCCCGCCGGTCTCTTCGGCCCCGCCGGTCTCTTCGGCCCCGCCGACGCCGCCGGCCCGGTTGGCGCCGGCCCGGTTGGCGCCGGCCAGGGCGGCCTGGACCGCCTCGGCCGGCGTCTGCGCCGCGAATCCGTACCTGGCCGCGAGCTCGCGCACCGCGCTGCCGCCGGCCAGCGACTGGAAGCCGCCACTGGCCGGATGCCGGATGTCGGTGTGCAGCGGGGCACCGTGCACGGGCAGGTAGCCGATCTCGCCCGCCGCCCCGGCCGTGCCCCGGTGTAGCTGACCGCCCAGGATGGTGGCCAGGCCGAGACCGACGCCCAGCCAGACGAGGACGAAATCGTCGGCGCCCGCGGCCGCGCCGTCGGCACGTTCGGCCATCGCGGCCAGGTTCACGTCGTTCTCGATCACGACCGGCTTGTGCCAGGCGCTCTTGAGCGCGTCAAGCGCGCCCTCGTGCCACGCGGGCAGGTTCACCGCCAGCCTCGGGTCACCGGTCCGGGGATCGACCACGCCGGGGCTGCCGATCACCAGCGCGCTCAGCCGCCTGACCTCGATCCCGGCGCTCGCGCAGGCTCGCTCGACGGTGCCGCGGACCAGCTCCACCGGGTCCTCGGCCCCGTTCGGGTTACCGCTCACCTCGGCCACCCGGCGGCCGGTGACGTCGGCCACCGCGGCGCTGACCAGGTCGGACTCAACGTAAAGGCCGGCCACGTAGGCGCTGGACGGCACGACCGAGTACAACGCGGCGTTCGGGCCGCGGCCCCCGGCCTGCTCACCCGCGATCGCCACCAGGCCGCGCTCCTCCAGCCTGGTCAGCATCTGCGACACCGTGACCTTGGACACCCCGGTGTACTCGCTGATCTGGGACCTGGTGAGCATCTCGCCGCCGAGCAGGAGATCGAGCGCGGCCCGGTCGTTCAGCTCACGCAACAGGCTGGGCGTGCCCGGGCGGACCCGTATTCCCCGGCTTGCGCTTTGCGCCCGGGGCTCCAGGTGAGCCTGCGCATCCGGGTGAACCCGTGTCCCCTCCCGGTGAGGCTGCATCGCGGTCCCTTCAAGTCAACGGCCCTGTAAGGTCTCGATCCGGCAACAGGGGCTATCTTATAGGAAAGTTTCCGGTTAGTTTCTCTGTACGGTACTTCGTAAGTTTTTCAGCACCGAGTTCACCACCCGGAAAGGAGTGCCAGCAGTGGGACTCAGGAAAACACCAGCGGCGCTCGCCGCGCTCGGCGCGGCGGCGGCACTCGCGATCGCGGGCTGCAGCTCGAGCGGCTCGTCAACGACCGGGACAACCTCCTCTTCTTCGGCGCCCGCGCAGCTCACAGTATGGCGGATGGGAGCGTCCGTGCCGTCGGAGGTGACCTGGATGAACGGCGTGGTCGCGCAGTTCCACAAGGACTACCCGGCCTACGCCAAGACCCAGGTCACCGTCAAGTGGATCCCGTGGACCAACGCGACCGCCGACTGGACCAATGCCCTGGCCAGCGGCAAGAACGCGCCCGACATCACCGAACTCGGCAACACCGAGACGCCCACCGAGGCTTCGCTCGGCGCGCTCGCCAACATCTCCAGCTTCGTGAACGCCTGGTCGGCCAAGTCTGACGTGGTATCCGGCATGCTCGCCAACGACACCCAGAACGGAAGCGTCTACGGGGTCCCGTGGTTCGGCGGGGTGCGCGGCATCTGGTATCGCACCGACCAGTTCAAGGCGGCAGGCATCACCAGCCCGCCGGCCACCTGGCCCCAGCTCGTCACCGACGCGCAGAAGCTGATGGCCAAGAACCCGGGCACCTACGGCATCGGCGCGCCGAGCAACGACACGGACGCCATCGCCAGCTTCATCTGGGGCGCCGGAGGCCAGATCGCCACCGAAAGCAACGGGAAGTGGACCGCCACGCTGACCTCGCCCGCGGCCGAGGCCGGCATCAAGTTCTACGTCGACCTCTACAACACCTATCACCTCTCCCCCGCCAAGTACGTCGGCCAGACCGAGCTCGGCAACATCGGGGCGACCTCGGGCGGCGCCAACGAGGACTTCGCGCTCGGCAAGCTCGACATGTACATCGACGGCCCGTGGGCCTCGGCCAACTTCCCCGCCAACGCGGTGGGCAAGTCGCAATGGGCCTCGTTCCCCATCCCGAGCGAGAACGGCCCGAACCCGGCTCCGGCCTTCGCCGGCGGCTCCGACCTGGGCATCTGGGCGACCAGCAAGTACAAGACGGCGGCCTGGGACCTGATCCAGGTCATGGACAGCACCTCTAACGCCACGTCGTTCGCCAACCTGCAGGGCTTCTTCCCGCCCTACACCTCCGCGCTGACCGGCGGCGCCTACTCCAGCAGCCAGCTCATGTCCGGCTTCGCGAAGGCGGCCTCGGACACCCAGATCTCGCCGCTGAACGCCAAGAACTGGGCCACCGCGGACTCGACCGACTACGTTATCCCGACCATGATCAAGTCCTTGATGAACGGTGCCCCGTTTGCCGCAACGGTCAGCAAGGCCAACACCCAGCTGCAGAACGTCCTCAACACCGGCAGCGAGAGCTAGCGGGCTAATCTCCCGATGGTGAAAACCGTTCCCGGCCAGCCGGGGGGATCCCCGGCTGGCCTCCGGGCAGGCCGTCGTCTCGCGGGCCGTCATCTACCCGGCAGGCCGGGGCCCGGCAGGCAGTACACCGCGCGGGAGCGCGCCGCCGCGCTGATCCGCCGCCGCCACCTGGCGCCCTACGTCCTGGTGCTGCCATCGGTGGTCGCGATCGGCGCACTGGTGCTCTGGCCCGCCATCCAGATCGGGCTCTTCTCGTTTCAGAACTACGGACTGCCCCAGGTGACGGGCGCCGCGGGTACCGACTGGATCGGCGCGGGCAACTACACGGCGATCTTGTCCGACCCCGAGTTCTGGCTATCGCTGCGGATCAGCCTGATCTTCGCCGCGGTGGTGGTCCCGCTGACGCTTCTGACCGGGACGCTGGTCGGGTTGCTGCTCAACCGGCTCGGCCGCCGGATGGCGACCTTCGTATCCGGTGCCGCGCTGCTGGCCTGGGCCACGCCCGCGGTGTCGGCCAGCGTCATCTTCGTCTGGCTGGCCGACCCCGACGGCGGGGTGGTGGACTGGACGCTGAGCAGGCTGCCGCACTGGCTGGGCGGCGGCGCGCACTGGGCCAGCTTCAGCTGGACCAACTCCGCGCTGCCCGCTTACACGCTGCTCACCGTGCTCCTGCTGTGGCAGGGTTTCCCGTTCATCGCCGTCACCGTGCTGGCCGGGCTCAAGACCGTGCCCGCCGAGCTGTACGAGTCCGCCCTCGTCGACGGCGCCGGCCCGTGGCGGATCTTCTGGCGGGTCACCTACCCGCTGCTCAAGCCGATCTTCCTGGTGCTGCTGCTGCTCTCGGTCATCTGGGACTTCGGCGTGTTCACGCAGGTGTACATCGTCATCGGCGAGCTCGGCAACCGGGACGAGTACAACCTGGGCATCTACGCCTACGACCGGGCTTTCTCGCTGCCGCCCAGCTACGGCGCGGCGTCCGCGCTCGCGTTCATTCTCACGGTGGTCCTGCTCATCATCACCGTCGGCTACGTCCGGGCATCCGTCAAACAGGGGGCGATCAATTGACCAGCATGCCATGGGCCAGGGCTAGGGGGATCAGGTCCCGGCGGATGCGCCGCGCCGGGCTGAACGGCCTCGGGCTGCTGGTCGCGCTGGTGACCCTGTTCCCGATCTTCTGGATGGTGTCCACGGCGTTCAAGCCGGCCACCGAGATCTACTCGCTGACCCCGCACCCGCTGCCCGCCCATCCCACCCTGGCAAACTTCCGCACGGTCATCGACGGCAGCGTCATCGGCATCCCGTACTGGAACTTCCTGAGGAACAGCCTGTTCGTCACCGTGGTCGCGGTCGCGGTCGCGTCGGTGATCGCCATGCTGGCCGCGATCGCGCTGGCCAGGTTCCGGTTCAGGTTCCGCACCTCGTACCTGATCATGCTGCTGATCGTGCAGATGCTGCCGCAGCAGGCGCTGGTGATCGCGCTGTTCCTCGACTTCCGCCGGCTCAACCTGCTGGACAGCCTGGTCGGGCTGATACTGGTGTACACCGCGTTCGCGCTGCCGGTCACGATCTGGATGCTGCGCAACTTCGTGGCGACGGTGCCGCGCGAGATGGAAGAGGCCGCCGCCATCGACGGCGCCGGGCCGCTGCGGGTCTTCTGGCGGATCCTGCTGCCGCTGACCGCGCCGGGACTGGTGGCGACCAGCGTGTTCGCGTTCATCTTCGCCTGGAACGAGTTCGTCTTCGCGCTGACCTTCCTGGGCACCGACACGGCCAAGTACACGCTGCCCATTTACGTCCAGTACTTCTACGGCCGGGGATCGGTGGACTGGGGCGGCATCATGGCCGCCTCCACCCTGTTCACCATCCCGGTGATGGTCTTCTTCCTCATCGTCCAGCGCCGGATGGTCAACGGCCTGGTCGCCGGGGCGGTGAAGGGGTGAGCCAGGACACGACGGTCAGGGCCGCCGACCCCGCGCTGACCCGGCTGGCCGACGCCATCCTCATCCCGCCGTTCCCCGGCGCCTCGGCCCCGCGCTGGATCCTCGACGCGCTCGGCCGTGGCATGGCAGGCGTCACGCTCTTCGGCCAGAACATCTCGGCTCCGGACCAGGTGCATGCGCTGACCGCGGGGCTGCGCGCGGCGTCGGCCGGCGCCGACCCGGTGATCGCGATCGACGAGGAGGGCGGCGACGTCACCCGGGT
>Ga0116223_10005568_pt1 | contig 10576 bp, 7 predicted proteins | sample Sb_taG_3_FD_90092 | JGI IMG/M metagenome (GOLD analysis project Ga0116223, IMG submission 90092) | Peat soil microbial communities from Weissenstadt, Germany - Sb_50d_a_PC metaG | ecosystem: Environmental > Terrestrial > Soil > Wetlands > Peat | place: Germany: Weissenstadt | collected 2010-09-21 | reverse complement strand
CATCTGGTTCGTCGAGTAGTAGGACGGACTTTGGATGGGTGTAAAGATGAGCCAACAGCAGCAAGGTCTGTTGGAGGCCCCTTCCCGAGGAGACTAAGTCGAGTTCGGTTTCCTCTTCGCGATAGGACATGGTGATTTGTCCCCGCTCCTGGATAAACTGTGGCGGGTTCAACGTTACTCCGAAGAGCTTCTTAATGTGGGAAACCAGTGCTGTCCAACTGGTCGGATCGGGCGCGGAATGTATCACAAAGCAAAGGTTTCGGAGGACCTCTGCAGTACGTCCTTCACCGATGCGCACGTTGATGGCGCCGTCCTGGAGGCGGTCCTCCGTTGCCGCCAAACCCGACATCGGGGGCAAGAACGCAACTCGTACAGGTGCTGCCAGAATTGGGACCGGCATGCGTACGGGTTGAGGCTCCTCGTTCATGCGCAATGGACGGCAATAGAACGATTCTTGATTAGCGTAGTCGAACTCGAAGCCGCATTCCCAGGGGGTGTCCTCCGTTACCCCGGAAATTGTGATGTCGATACGGATATTCCTCGTGTCCGGCTTCCCGTTCTTCCGTTGGATCGCCCGGACGTGCAAGTCTCGCCACAGCAGATTGGCATCTGGTACGGGTATGGCAATCAAATCGCGCCGATTGATGGTTACGCCAGGCCGCTTCTCCGGTGTGTCCTTGGCAGAACGTTTCTCTACCCACTTGCGGAGGCCGGCTTCCCACAATGCGAGCGCTTGCAGCGCTGTTGTCTTGCCCGAATTATTGGGGCCAACGAATACCACAGTCTTGCCGAGTTCGATCTCAACGTCGTCAAGGCGCTTGAAGTTCTTGACTCGCAAACTGGTAAGCACTGCAATGATGGTACCTCGCTCCAGGCCACGCACGCAGCACGCCGTAGAAGGCCGGGCGCGTCGTGATGGGCCGACGCCTTGAGAAGAATTCCCTTGTGTTTATCCGATAGAATCTTCCATCGGACGAACGGCGCGGCCGGCTTACCAGCCGCTGAGATCCTCGGCTCTGACCAGGTGTCTTTTGTCCGGATGGGCGCAGTACACGAAATGATTTTCCGGTGCTGCGGGGTCACGCGAACGACGGAACTCGCCAGGATGCCCACAACGCTTTCGGCAGCTTCGCGGCAAAGCGGTTCAGGTGCGGTCGAAAAAACGTGAGGTCTTCGGGCAACACTGTTCGAATCGCTGTCATGGGGCGTCTTCTTCCAGGTCAACCCGCCGCGCCAGTGCACGCGAACCAGGCGGGTCCTGCCCGCCGAATTCTTGAAGGTGTACGTAGCCACATCCCCACACATGACCGGGCTTTCGACAGGCCGGCGCTGGTTCGGCCCCGGCGATGATACACTGATCGGGTCGATACGTGTACAATGAACTGGTTAACTTACCCACTGGAGATGCTATGCAAATGCAACTAATCATTTCTGCCGCTGGACCGCTGCCATTAAGCCATAAATTTACCCCCATGGCGGACGGTCCCGTTGTTTTCTTCGTCACCGGTACTGCTTGGACGACGTCCGCGCCCGGCATGATCGGAATTCAGGTCGCGTTGAACGGGCTCAGCATTGGCGCCACAGCCCTTTTTGCAAACGAAAAGTCCGTTCACATGACGCTTCCCCCAGTCTTTCTGAATGCCAAGGTCTCATCCATCCAGCCCCAGGAAATCACCATAACCGCAATGACCAACACAGTGACGGACGTTAATGACCGTTTCGTCGTTCAACTGATGTTGTGACGAGGGCCCCGGAGTCGCGGTGGCTCCTGCGTCAATGGCCAGGCTTGCCGAACAAGACCTTCTGCGCCGTCGCCATCGGAAGACATAAGCGCCGCGCCTCACCCGGCAAAAGCGTGAATCCGTGGTGCTCGTAAAACCCTTGCGCCGCCTGCGCCCTCAACGCATCGGCCAAAAGAATGCCGCCGAGCCCCTGGTCCTGGTACTGGCGGGCCACAGCAAGCCGTCCCAGCAACACCGCAGGCGCCACCGGATAGCGAGGCAACTTCTTGACGATCTCCGGCGAAAAAGCACCCAGGGCAACGCTGGTAGCTGCAAGCGTGTAGTAGCCGGCGATGTCTTGAGCGGCGACGCTCACCGCCACGAAACACGTCGCGATGTGCCGCTTGATATCCTGCGATGCCTGTTCCCGAAAGTACCGGTCGAGTGCTTCCGATCCGCTGAGAAATTGCGAACCGTCTCCGCCACCCCTATTCCCCGAACATGGCGCGGTGACGTTTAAAGGCTCTCTTCAAGGCTGGAGTCGGTTCGGGCGGGTTCAACAGCAACGCCACAAATTGCTCCTGCGCTGCACGCGAAAGCCGAATGACCTCGATTTCAGTTACGGTCTTTTGCGCCGCGTCCTGAGCGGCGGCAACCACAAAATCGCTGACCGAGCGGCCCTGGATTTGGGCGGCGCGTCGAACCATGGCCAAGGCCTCAGGCGTGATACGGGCATCTAAACGGGCAATCCGGCTGGGAGCCTGTGTGGCGCGAGTGGTTCGTTGCGGCATGGACGCTCCAAAGCTCAGAATACTCCGTTTTTGACCCACCCAAAAAACCGAGTCACAACGAAACGACATTTATTTTTCAGCACACTTTCACTCATTCTAAAACCACTTACTACCACCTTTTCGCCGCCGCGCAGCCTTCCGCCGCAAACCTGTCTGCTAGATTTAAATCAGGAAGAGACTTGCGCCCCGCTGGCGCCGCCAGTCTGAAACGCAAGTGGGGGAGGAAAGTGCCCGCCCCCGCCGGACGGTATTTTCCGGAAACGAACCCAAAAAGTAAGTATCTTACGGTCGAAAACGTGTAAGTCGTGTTGTTTCTTCGCCGACCCTCCAAAAAAACGTAAGATTCTTACTTTTTTGGTCTCTTGGAGCCCGACGCCGCAAAAATGCTCAATTTTGAGCGGGTCTCTTTGTAAGTTGTTGATTTTAAACAAAACCAACCGCTCAATTTGAGCGGTTTTCTTTTTTGTGGACCGATATCAAGGAGGTTTTACCATGCATCCAACCGAAGATCTCAACAAGCAAATCCTCGTCGTCGAAGATGAAGGACTGATCGCCGCCGATATCCAAAGGCGGATCCAACGGCTCGGCTATCCAGAGCCCGCCATCGCCAGTTCCGGCGAAGAAGCCATCCAGTGTGTCCGGTCGACGCCGTTCGACCTGATCCTCATGGACATCCGCCTCAAAGGCGGCATCGACGGCATCACCACCGCCGGGCTCCTCAAGGCCGAATTCCGCGCGCCCGTCGTCTACATCACCGCCCATTCCGATCTCGAAACCATCAGCCGCGCCAAGTTTACCGAGCCCCTCGGCTACCTGCTCAAACCAATCACCGATGGCGACCTCCGCAGCACCGTCCAGGTCTCCATCTACAAGCACGAAATGGAGCGCCGCGTCCGCGCCAGCGAAGCCTGGCTCTGGACCACCCTCCGCTGCGTCGGCGAGGGCATCGTCGCCACCGATTCCACGGGCGACGTCGTCTTCATGAATCCCGTAGCCGAGGATCTCACCGGCTGGTCCAACCACGATGCTCATCAGCTCCCCTTGATGGACGTCCTCTCGCTGCGCGATGAATCCACCGGCGATCCCGCTCGCAACCCCGTCCTCGACCTCCTCCCCGAGGAAAACCGCACCTACACCCTGGTCTCCAAGACCGGCGCCTCCACTCCCGTCGAAGTCGCCTGCTTCGAAAATCGCGCCACCGAGGAACTCCTCGGCGCCATCCTCGTGGTTCGCGACGTCCGCGCCCGCAGAGAATGGGAAGGCCGCCTCATCCAGTCCCAGAGAATGGAGGCCATCGCCAACCTCGCCGGCGGTCTCGCCCACGATTTCAACAACCAGCTCATGGTCATCGCCGGATACGCCGACGAGCTCTGCTCCCGCCTCTCCGGTGAGGACAAAGACCAGGCCATGGAGATCAAACAGGTGGCGTCCGTCGCCGGTTCCACCACCGGCCAGCTATTGACCCTCGGACGCCGCGACATGCCGCGCCTCGAAGTGCTCAACCTCAACGAAGCCATCGCCGAAGTGCAGCCTCTGATCACCCAGACCCTGGGCGACACCCGCCTTCAGAGCCGCGACCGTGAGGGCTTTCAGAGCCGCGACCGTGAGGAAGCGGTAACCCTGGTCACCAACCTCGGTTCCCCCCAGGGATTCATCCGCGGCGACCGCAATCAGCTCAAGCAGATCCTGCTTTCGCTCGCCATACATGCCCGCGATGCCATGCCCTCCGGCGGCGAGCTGTGCCTCGAAACCTCCATCTGGGATATCAACCCCGAGAGCCCCGCCGCGCGCCTCTACCGTCCCGGACCCTACGTGCGGCTGCGCCTGGCGGACACCGGCGCGGGCATGGATCCCGCAACCCTGTCCCATATCTTCGAGCCGTTCTCGAACGCTCAGAAGCCCAGCCTGTCGCTCCCCATCGTGCACAGTATCGTCGTACAGAGCGGAGGCTATATCGCCGCCCAGAGCGAGATCGGCAAGGGCACCAGCTTCGAAATTCTGCTCCCCTGCGTCGGCACCTTCCACCAGCTTGTCGAAGCTCCCACCGTCCTCCTCGTGGAGGATGAAGACAGCGTCCGCCGCCTCATGCACAAGTTCCTGGAGCGCGGCGGCTACCAGATCCTCGAAGCCCGCAACGCCGAGGAAGCGGCGGCCGTCGCCAAAGTCCATAAGCAGCCCATTCAAGTCCTCGTCACCGATGTGGCCATGAGCGGCATGTCCGGAACGGATCTGGCGAAACGCCTCGCACCCCAGCACCCCGGCATGAAGGTCTTATTCGTCTCCGGATACCGTCACCACACCCTGGAGCACGAAGGCCTCTGGAAGAATGGGCTGAACCTCCTCCCCAAACCGTTTCCCGCCACGGAGCTTCTCCGGCGCGTTGAGGTGCTGCTGACCCAATGATCCCGCTTTTCCATCATCGCCGCCGCGCTCTCCTGCTCAGCGGCGCCGCTGCCGCGCTTCTGGGAGCGGCTCTGGTGTTCATCGCCGCCGGCAGCCCCCGGGCCGCGCTGGCCGGCGCGGTCTGGAGTTTGCTCGCTGGTGGACTCGCGCTTGCCGGCGGTGCCGCACTGCTCTGGACCTGTGGCACACACTTCCCAGCACCTTTGTACTACAACAGTCTCAAGTCTCCTCCGCCTGCGACGATTTTGTGGGGCGGACCCCCTGGGGGGTACCCTCTGGGTCCGCCGACCCCCCGGTCGGCCTTTGGTTGCGGCTCTGCTGCTCTGTATTACAGTAGCTCCATTTTGTTCCTGCTTGAGAAGATTCTGTTATGCCCGGGCCATTCTGGCTTCTGGCTCCTGAGTTCTGGCTCCTCGCCCTCCCGGTTTGGTTGCGGATCTGCTGCTTGGGGCAGCCAATCCTGGCTGGGGGCCCGTCTGGGGACGCCTTTCAGGCGGCGTTCCTCGAGCCGCGAGGCTCCCGCCGCCGGAGATGCTCCACGTTTTTCTTCCCCCCACGCCCCCACCATCCTTGGCGCGCTGGGTGTCGTGATACTCGCCCCGGGAGGCGCCTCGGTCGCCGGCTACCTGCCCGGACTGGCCGCCATTTCCAGCCTCGGGTTTGTAGCCCTGGGTCTCGGCGTCATGGCCCTCGCCGGGCAGTTCGGCAGCCGCGACAGGGGCGGTCAACTCCATTGGCTTGCGCTGGCTGTCGCCTGCGGAGGGCTCACTCTCAGCCTGTGCCTGGGATATGCTTACGTGACCCGCGCACCACACGGCACCCTGCCCGTCATCCTCATCGGCGCGGTCATCAGCGTCCTTCTGGCTTCGATCGTCCAGCTCGCCTTCGCCAGCAAGCGCCGTGCCGATGCCGCGGAGTTGGCCAACGCGCAACTGGTGCGCGAGGTCCGTGCCCGCCGCCGCGCCCAGGAAATCCTGCGCGCCACTTACTCCGAGCTGGCCGTGATCCACGCCAACGCGCCGGTAATCCTCCTGGTCTTGGACGACCAGTTCCGCGTTGAAAAGGCCAACGCCCCGGCCTCCCGATTAGCCCGGCGCGATACCTCCGACATGCTGGGACTGAGCCATGGCGCCGCCATTGGCTGCCTCAACTCTCTGTCCGATCCCCAAGGATGCGGCTACGGACCTTCCTGCAGCCAATGCCCCATCCGCCTGGCGGCCCTCGACAGCCTGTATACCGGCGCCCGGCACCAGGGCGTCGAGGCCTGGGTACCCGTTTCCGATGGCCGCCGCCAGCAGCAGCGATGCCTCCTGGTCTCCACCGCTGCCATCGAGCTGGATCACTCCAAGAAAGTCCTGATCTGCGCCCAGGACATGACCGAGCACAAGCGCGATGAACTCGAACTCCAACGCCAGGCCCGCTTGATCGACCTCGCCCGCGACGCCATTATCAAGACCGATGCCCGCCGCGTGATCCAGGGTTGGAACACCGGCGCCGAAGAAATTTACGGCTGGAAAGTCTCCGAAGCCCGCGGCCAGGTGATTCATGCCCTGCTCAAAACCCAGCCGGCGATCGCCGCCGGAATCGACGTCATCCTCTCCCGCGAAGGCCGCTGGGAAGGAGAACTGGTTCACACCTGCCGCGACGGGCGCCAGATCGTCGTCGAAAGCCGGCACGTATTGGTGCGCGACCAGGCCGGCGCCACCGTCGAGATCCTGGAAATCAACCGCGACATCACCGGGCGAAAAAAGGCTCAGCAGGAATTGTCCCAGGCATACCGCCGCACCACCGTCATCCTGGAGAGCATCTCCGACGGCTTCAACTTCTTCGACCGTGACTGGCGCTATACCTACGTCAACCCGGCCGGCGCCCGGCTGGCACGCAAAACCCGCGAGGAGCTGCTCGGCAAAAACCTCTGGGAGTTGTGGCCGCACGCCGCCGATTCGTCGTTTGGTGTGGCCTACCGCCGCGCCGTCGAGCAAAACATCCCGGTCCAGGTCGAGGCGTTTTACCCCGAGCCGCTCAACGCCTGGTTCGAAGTCCGCTGCTATCCGTCCTCCGAGGGCCTGTCGCTCTTCTTCACCGACACCACCGCGCGCAAACGCGATGAAGAAAAGCTGCGCGAAACTGTGCGGGCGCTGGAATCGGCGTTGGCCGAAAAAACTGTCCTCCTCAAAGAGGTTCATCATCGCGTAAAGAACAATCTCGCCGTCATCGCCAGCCTCCTGAATATGCGGGCCTCCGCTACCGAAAACCCCGAGGCCCGGCTCGCCCTCGAAGAGAGCCAGCAGCGCGTGCACTCCATGGCGCTCATCCACGAGCACCTTTACAGCGGCGACCACCTCGACCGCATCGAGTTCTCCGAATATGCGCGCGAGCTGGTCGAGCAGCTATACTCGGCCACCGTCCAGGAGCGGAAACGAATCTCCTTCCGTTTCGATAGCGACCCCATCGAGCTCGGCGTTGATCGCGCCGTCCCCTGCGCTTTGATCCTGAATGAATTGCTGTCCAATGTCTTCAAACACGCCTTCCCGAACGGCCGGAAAGGCAAGGTTTCCGTAAGCTTGAAAGCACATACGCCGGGAACCGTGGAGCTGGCCGTCGAAGACGATGGTGTCGGCCTGCCGCCAGACTGGGAGAAGAATTCCAAGTCTCTCGGTTGGCAGATCGTGAGAATCCTGTCCGCCCAGTTGGATGGCTCGCTTGCCGTCGAACCCTGCTCCGGCACCCGCTTCGTCCTCCGCTTCCCGCAGAGCCGCGACCGTTAGCTACCCGCTCGACCCAGTTAACCGCACTTCACCGGATCGGGTGGGGCGGACCCCCTGGTCCTGGGGTCCCCTCTGGGGACGACGCCCTCGTCCCGCCGCCGCCCGTTTCTCAGGTCCCTCACGGACACGGTTTCGTTTGGTTACCGGCTCGTCCGGGTTAGGGAGCGGTAGCCCGCGTTACAATAACTCTTCCCTGAATGCATGACTTAATCACAGGAGCCTCACGAGGCCTCGGCCGTTCCATCGCGCGGGAGTTTTGGAGTCACGGCGCCTCGCTCGCGCTGGTGGCCCGCAACCGCGCGCCGCTCGAAGAACTTCGAGCGGACCTGCGCGGGACTGGCTCCGGAACCATCGAGGTGATCCCCGCCGATCTGAGCGATCCCCACGCCCCCGCCGCGATCGTGGACCAACTCCGGCGCCAATGGGACCACCTCGATGCGCTGGTCAACAACGCCGGAGTGGCCGGGCCCATCGGACCGCTCTGGGATAACGATTGGCGGGAGTGGCAGGAAACCGTGCAGATCAACCTGCTGGCGCCGGTCGCGTTGTGCCGCCTGTGCGTTCCCTGGATGCCCCGCGGCGGCGCCATCGTCAATCTCTCGGGCGGCGGGGCCACCAGCGCGCGGGCCAATTTCAGCGCCTATGGCACGGCCAAAGCGGCGCTGGTGCGCTTCACCGAAACGCTGGCACTTGAAGTTGCCGGGCTGGGCATTCGGGTCAACGCTATTTCGCCGGGCATCATGAATACCGAAATGGTGGACGCGGTGCTGCGCGCCGGCCCCGAAAAAGTGGGCCCCGATTACGCCAAGGTGCTCGAGGTCAAGCGCCACGGCGGCGAGTCTCCCGAAAAGGCGGCTGCGTTGGCGTACTACCTGGCGTCGCCCGCGAGCGAGGGCATCACCGGCCGGCTGATCAGCGCCGTGTGGGACCCTTGGACCGCGCTGGCCGCGCACACCGCCGAATTGCGCGATTCCGATATCTACACCCTCCGGCGCATTGTCCCGGAAGACCGCGGGAAGCAGTGGACATGATCCGCGCCGCGGTAATCGGTTGCGGCTTGATCGGCGCCAAGCGCGCCATGGCCGCGGGGGGTATCCCAAAAGACATCCAAATTGTCAGTTGCTGCGACGTGGATGAAGCGCGCGCGCACTCGCTCGCGCGCAGCGTTCCGGGCGCCGTCGCATCCACCGATTGGCAAGCCACCGTCCGGTGGCCGGATCTCGACCTGGTCTTTGTGGCCACCTCACACGACATGCTGGCCACTATTGCCGCCGAAGCCGCGGCCGCCGGCAAACACGTACTCATCGAGAAGCCGGGAGCCCGGACCAAGGCCGAATTGGCGCCGGTCCGCGAGGCCGCACGGCGCACCGGCGCCCTCGTCCGCGTGGGCTTCAATCATCGCTATCACCGCGCATTCCGCAAGGCGCGGGAGATCTTCGAATCGGGCGCCCTGGGGGAGATGATGTTCGTCCGCGGCCGGTACGGCCACGGCGGGCGGCCCGGTTACGACAAGGAATGGCGCGCCGTCCCGGAAATCTCGGGCGGCGGAGAGTTGATCGATCAGGGCATGCACCTCATCGACCTGGCGCGCTGGTTTCTCGGAGACTTCACCGAAGTGAAGGGAATGATCGAAACGTATTTCTGGGACATGCCGGTGGAAGACAACGCGTTCCTGCTGCTGCGCACGCCGGCCGGGAAAGTGGCGTCGCTGCACGCTACCTGGACGGAATGGAAAAACCTGTTCTCGTTCGAAATCTACGGGCGCGGCGCCAAGCTCGAAATCTCGGGCCTGGGCGGAAGCTACGGAACCGAGCGCCTAGCCTTCTACCGCATGTTGCCGGAGATGGGCCCGCCCGAAACCACCATCTGGGAGTATCCCGCGGCCGACGATTCCTGGCAGCAGGAGCTGGCCGAATTTGTCGAGGACATTCGCTTAAAGCGTCAGCCCTCGCCCGGGCTCGCCGAAGCCGAGGCCGCCTGGGAGATCGTCGAAACCGTCTATCGGGAGGCGTGTCATGATCATCACCAGTAGCCCCCTGCGCATCTCTTTGGGAGGCGGCGGCACCGACCTGACCTCCTACTATCGCGAGCACACCGGCTTCGTGATTTCGGCGGCCATCAATAAGTACGTCTACATCACCCTGCACGAAACCTTTTCGCAAGAGATCATCGTCAAGTACTCGAAGATGGAAGTGGTGCAGACGGCCGACGAGGTCAAGCATCCCATCGTGCGCGAAGCGCTCAAACTGGTGGGAGTGGACGACCATCCGCACCTGGAGATCACCAGCATGTCCGACATCCCTTCGGGAACCGGGCTGGGCTCCTCGGGCAGTTTCACCACCGCGTTGCTGCGCGCCCTGCACTGCCTGAAAAAGAACTCCGTGCCGGCCCGCGAGCTGGCCGAACAGGCCTGCCACATCGAGCTGGAACTGCTGGGCGAGCCGATCGGCAAGCAGGATCAGTACATCGCGGCCATCGGCGGGATCACCTGCTTCACCTTCCATCCCGACGGGCGCGTGGATTCCGAGCCGCTGCGGCTTTCCCCGGAAACCTTGCACACCCTCGAGGACAATCTGATCCTGTTCTTCACCGGCTTCACCCGCAATGCGTCGGACATTCTGAAGGACCAGGATTCGCGCAGCAAGCAAAAAGACGCCGGCATGCTCGACAATCTGCATTTCATCAAGGAGCTTGCGGCCGAAAGCAAAGCCGCTTTCGAGTCGGGCGACCTGCGCCGCTTTGCGGAGCTGATGCACGTGCACTGGGAGCACAAGAAGCGGCGCACCGAGGGCATGAGCAACCAGCAAATCGACGCGTATTACGACCTCGGCCGCGCCAACGGCGCGCTGGGCGGCAAGCTGATCGGCGCCGGCGGCGGCGGCTTCCTCATGTT
>Ga0116223_10005562_pt1 | contig 10588 bp, 7 predicted proteins | sample Sb_taG_3_FD_90092 | JGI IMG/M metagenome (GOLD analysis project Ga0116223, IMG submission 90092) | Peat soil microbial communities from Weissenstadt, Germany - Sb_50d_a_PC metaG | ecosystem: Environmental > Terrestrial > Soil > Wetlands > Peat | place: Germany: Weissenstadt | collected 2010-09-21 | reverse complement strand
TAAGCTTGGCATTTCGAGTGGCGCGGTTCAAGGCGGAACGGACGTTTTCCTTGGTGTCACTCAGTTCGGCCAAGGGCACCCTAAGTGCCGCACCGGCCTTCAGCAGGTCGAGGTCGCGAAGAATCAGGGAAACAATCACCTTGTGTTTGCCGTTTCGGGAGCGAGGAACGTCGCCCAAGTCCAGGGTCTTAAAATGAGATGCCGCTCGGATCGCTTTCAATGTGCGCCTCCCGCACAGCAAACGTATAACTAACGCAACCTGTTGATATCACAGGCGTAGTCCAGCGTACAACAGAAATATGCAGACATGAACGTATCCTCTTGAGTCGATATCGTCCAAGGAATACTACTTCGGTCGCGTTAACCCCACCCAACTTCCCCCTTAAGGGTCGTCGCGTTAATGCGGAGACATCTTAAAGATTTTCCCCGTATGACTTGACCATTGCTACGGTAGACGCAGCCACGAGAGAGAGCCTGCCATGCGCAACAACGAAACACATTTCGAACAGGTTCCAATTGAGATAGTCCAGAGCATTATCCAGCAGGATGCGGCGCTGGGAAAGATGCCGAGGAAATCGTCCGTGCTGGTCCCAGCGCCAGGACGGCAAGCACTGAGAAAATTTCCAAAGCCAAAGAAGAATATTCCATCCAAGGGGTAGCTATGAGAGCGATGATTTGGGTGAAATCCGCGCAATTCGAGGGCTGGGCTTGCTCTGAATGCGACTGGATATTCAATCCTTCGGGTCCGCCGGTCGGCGACTCTCTGGACGAGATGACGCGGGAGTTCGAACGCCAGCGCGACAAAGACTTTGCGTCTCACCTTTGCGCCCGGCACCCGAGAACAGAGGGCGTAAGGCCGAGAGCCGGGAGTTCCAAAGACAAACCTAGGATTCCCCGCAGGTCCGAGGATCAAACCTAGGGGAGCTGCGCTCAAGAACTTGGCTGGATGATTGCACGCTGAGACGGTCCGATGTACATTGTCGCCGGCCGATCAGCGAAAACAGAAGATCCGGCACGGGAGTGATCATGCGAAATCTTGGAATCCTCTGGATTTTATATGGAATTCTGCGGCTCGTTGGCGCGCTGGGAGCACTTCTCTACAGCGGCACGTTAACCGTGATGTGGGGCGCGCTGCTCAGCCGGGTTCCCGATCCGTTTACCTTGATGACCTTATTTCACGTCTTTCTGATTTTCGCGATTGTCCTGGGCGTCGTGGCAGGCCTTGTTTCCATCGTCGCCGGCCTAAGCTTGATGTCCGGCGGACAATCGGCGCGAACGCTCGGGCTGCTCGCGGCATTCTTCGGTCTAATCAACGGGCCCCTCGGAATCGCCCTCGGTGCGTACACGCTCGTCGTTTTAGTTCCTGCGAACGCTAGAGTGGAGGGCCGGTGACGGTTCTCGGTACGGAATTTTCGGGAGCGCCGGGCGCCTGAGTTCGCGGGCCGTAGTGTGGGAGAGGGCGATCCGATTCGTAGGCGCCCAGGTCGAGGACGCGGCCGGTGAAATCGTCATTGATCGCAGGAATCAAGACGCCCGGCATCCTCGGCTGCGCCAATGTTATGATACGCCGCAAATAAATACCTGGAGCGGCCCACGTGCCCGACGAACCCAAAGGCTCAAGTTCACAGGTTGTTGAGCGCAAACTCGCGACAATTGTTTCGGCGGATGTTGCCGGATACAGCCGTCTAATGGGCGAGGACGAAGAGCAGACACTCAAAACATTTCGAGGCCACAAGAAAATATTCGAGTCGCTTGTGGAGATGCACCACGGACGCATTTTCAATACGGCCGGGGATGCGATCCTGGCGGAATTCAGCAGCGCGGTGGAAGCGGTGCGGTGCGCGACCGACATCCAGGCGGCGCTGCGAACGCGTAACGATCAGCTGGCGCCCTCTCGTCAGGTGAAATTCCGAATGGGGATCAACCTGGGCGACGTGTTGGTGCAGGGCCAGGATCTGATGGGGGACGGCGTCAACGTCGCCGCGCGGTTGCAGACAGCTGCAGAGCCCGGCGGAATCTGTATTTCCGGAAGCGTTCACGACCAGATACGCAACAAGTTGTCTCTTTCATTCCAGTGGCTCGGCGAAAAGAGTTTCAAGAATATCCAGCAGCCGGTCCGGACGTTTTCCATCACGGAAGCCGAAGGACACGGCGCTCTTCCTAGTCCGAAGCCTGGCGGCTCCCTGAGCGGTGCTGCGAAGTGGGTCGCTGGCGTAGTCGTTGCTCTGCTGGCACTCGGAGGCGGCTATTGGGCGTACACGGTGAGTACGCGTAGCAAAGCGGAGCCCGCGCCTGCAATCGCCGCGGTCGCGCCGCCAGTACAGCCGACCCCCGAGGCGGCGAAGCCGACCGTTGTAGCACCCGCGACTGAACCAGCCGCCAGTACGGCGAATGCAGCCGGGCCGGTCGGCAAGCCGGTAGCGATGAAAGCGGCGGCGCCTCGCGAGCCCGCACGCCCGAACGCACAAGTTATTGCAGCGCCGACTGCAATGAGCGGTCGTCCTGCCGCAGCGACGTCTGGCGTAAGCGCAGGCAAGTATGATGGGACCTACTCCGGGCAAGTTTGCTACGGAAAGACGAGGATCGAGCCGGCGCAATGCTACGACGCGGAAGGAACCATCCGAGGCGGCAAAATCACCGGCCAGTGGATGGTGGGTGCCGACAAGAAGATCACTATGTACCTCTCAGGTGACGTTGCTTCATCCGGGGACGTCACGATCGAAATGCACAGCCAAAATCCCAATGGCGCCGTCCTCGCCATGATCGATCTAACTGGGACCCTTCACGACAGGCTGCTCGACGCGAGCGGCAAATTCCGGAGGGGCCGCCCGGCGACACTTAACTGGCGCAAAAAGTCCCGCACATCTCAATAGGCGCCGATTGCATCGATCCTTTTCCGCGACGGCCAACCAACTACTTGGGCGGACTTTGATGATCGGCCGACAGTCCGCGCGTCTGCTTCACCGCAGCCACTGGACCTATGGGTCGCTAGGGTTCTCCTGTCTCGCGCCTCGGTTTCCGAAGCCCCATAAGCGGACCTCGAACTTCAAATTCCAGTATGTGGCATGACGAGAGCGAATCTAAAGGGATGCGCGTGGGACTTTTGCTCGGACGTAAAATGCGAATTGCAGGACGGCAGTCAGACGTTTTCGGCAGGTGCAGGCCAACTCATCGGTAAAGGGCTGATCGTTTGTGGCGTTTGATTGACACTCGAACGTGGCGGGCATATGGTCATCTGCAGAGAGCGATTTGAATTCGGAGATACGGCACAGCCTTAGTTTTTTCCGGGCGCCGAGTTTGGTCGGAGAGCTCGGCTTGGGAGGATTGAAATGCTTCAGACCGAACAAGTCTACAAGGTGTTAGACCCGCGCGGGCAATCCACGGGAGTATTCGAGCCGGCATCGATGGCGCCTCGGCTCGACGCCCTGGACGGTAAGACTGTGTACCTGGTGGATGTGGGCTTTGGCGGCGGCTATGAGTTTCTCGAAGAAATGACCGGCTGGTTTTCCCGGAACATGCCAGCGGTAAGAACCATTCTTCGGCGCAAAAAGGGCAACATGTTTTTGGATGACCCGAATCTGTGGGCTGAAATAAAGGAGAAGGGCCACGCGGTCATTTTTGCCGTTGGAGGTTGAGATGGCTGTTCGGCGAGTGTCGCCGATCACTGCAGGACGCTGGAACGTAAATACGAGATTCCCACCGCACCCATGGTCACTGCCCGTTTTGCGGAATACGTCGAACGGGACTCGCGCAATCATGGAATGAATCTGCGTTTCAGCTTCCCTCCTTTTCCGGTTGTCGGAATGTCACAGGCGGTGCTCCGAAAATACGTGGAGGGCAACGATCCGGTTACCGGGAAACCGCTCATGCAAGAAGTGATGGATGCGCTTACCAAGCCTCTGACAGAGCAGGAAAAGAATGCCGTTCGAGCGCCAAAACCGGCACGGCAGCGAGTGCTAACGCAAGACACCGAAGAAAATCTGCAACGTTTGTTCCTCGAAAACGGATGGACGGATGGATTGCCGATTGTGCTGCCTACCGAAGAACGCGTGGCGGAAATGTTGACTGGGACCAGCCACGATCCTGACGAAACTGTCGGGCTGATGACCATCACGACTTTGCAGGAGAAAATGGCGTACACGGTGGAAAAAGTGGCCATCAACGCGGTGATGGCGGGCGCAAGACCCGAACATCTGCCGGTGATCCTGGCGATCGCCTCCACTCAAGAACCTTCGATGCCAAGTTCGACGACTTCATTCGCGAGGATGGTGATTGTCAACGGTCCCATCCGTGACGAGATCGGCATGAACGCGGGCGTCGGCGCGCTGAGTCCCTTTAATTTCGCCAATTCCGCGATTGGAAGAGCCTGGACGATGATGAGCATCAATCTGGCCGATGCGAAACTGGGCGATACGTTTATGGGATCCCAAGGCAACAACCTGAATTACAACAATATGTGCTGCGCGGAAAATGAGGAGAAAAGCATTTGGGAACCCTTTCACGTGCAAAAAGGTTTTAAGGCTGACGAAAGCGTGGTGAGCCTTTTTCGAGGATGGAGCGTGATCAACAGTATGGGCGCAGCGAATTGCCGCCGCCCCGCGAACGAAGAGACCGCTATCATGTTGGGCGCGTTCGCCGGACTCCGCTCTGCAGCCACGTTGATAATGGATCCGCTTGTAGCCAAGGGTCTAAAAGATCAAGGATTCGGAACCAAGCAAGACGTCGCTCGGTGGCTTTCGGAACACGTCAAAATGCCCGCCGGGCAATACTGGGGCGCCGACATCATCTATTCCTTCATCGCGCCGCTGGCCCGGCAAGGAATTGAACCTTACGCGTCGTGGTCCAAACTGCCGGATGACGAGTTAGTCACGCCGTTTCATGATCCGAGCCAGATCAATATCGTGATCGTGGGCGGCGAAACGAACCCGCTATGGCTCACGACCGATTTTTTGTACACGCAGAGCGCGTCCGTGGATAAATGGCGGCCGAAAGGCGGAATTCGGCGCGATGCTCGGCCGATGAGAATGCCCGCGGATGACGGGTGCAGCGATGGAACGTGCGGACTGCCAAGCTAACGAACCATTCTGTGCCGTGCACAGCATTGATTCGGCTGCGCTCACCACAAGTTCGATGCCCCTACGGAAGATCGCGCGACAGATGCGTTAGAGCGGAGGGCCAGTGACGGATCTCGGCGCGGAATTATCTGGAGCGCCTAGCGGCTGAGATCGCGGGCCGTAGTGTGGGATCGGGCGGCCGAGTTCGTAGGCTCCGAGGTCCGGTGCGCGGCCGGTGAAATCGTCGTTGATGGTGGGGAGCGGGATGCCGGCATCCACGGCGGCTGAGCCCGGCTTGAGACGGAAATCGAAATCCTCGGGATTGAAAAGATGTTGGGGGTCGGATTTGTCCGGCATCTTCACGTTCACGAAAATATCGTAGTCGAGCAAAATGCTGTGCTGATCCTGCCCCGTTGCCTGGCTGTAATCCTTGAGCGACTTGAAAGTGCGCGTGACGAGCTTGCCCTGATAGTCGGCCGCGACTTCAAATGTGGGAGAAGTCCACTCAAAAGCGTTGTCCACATTTGGATTCGGCCGGAAGCCGTTGTAATCGGAAGTGGAATAGTTCGTGTAGGTGCGCAGATTGAAGACCGGATTGGCCCAGCCGTCGCCGAGGATCAGATTATTCAGGAAATGAACGTTGGACGCGGGGCCCATGAGGCGGCCCTGACCGAAAAACGTGTTCTGATAAATCAGGACGCCCGCGGGCGTGTCGATTAATTTCAGTGGACCGCCGGTCGTATTGTCGTACGCAAGATTTTGATAGAAGTACAGCGGGCCGCCGAAGATGGGTTGTGCGCTGAATGCGCCGCCGGCTTCGTTGAAGCAGCGATTGCGGAAGACGCGAATGTTGTGCGCGCCACCGTCGGCTTCGATGCAATTGTCCGCCATGTTGTAAATGTCGTTGTTGTAGAAATCGATCGAGACCGGGACGCGGTCGCGCAATTCGTCGGGCGTGCCGTCGGGATCGCCGTAGGTGGCGATGTCAATGCCGTCGTGCCAGTTGGCGACGTAGTTGTAGGCGACCACGTGACCCTGGCCGTAAATTTTGATCGCGTACTCCGAAGTGATGAGCGCGGGATAGCCCGGAAACTTTGCCCAAACATCGGGCGTCCACCAGCTCTGCAGTTTGTTCGGATCGTGGCGGCCGATGAACACATTATCCGCGATGTAGAAATTCTTCGAGCCGGACCAATCGTTTTCCACGCCGCGGCCGATATTTTCCAGGCGGGAATGCTTCAACGTGAAGCCGCTCGACCCCGCGATATGTTTGATCCCAAGTAGGAAAGCAACATTCGTATTCCGAATCGTGACACCCTCGAAATAATTGTAGTTCCCACTCATGAGGTTGAAAAGATTCTGGCAGCCGTCACCATCGAAAATCACTTCCCCATCGCCCGCGCTTTTGATGACGATCGGTTTGTCGGGCGTGCCGCTCTGCGTCAAATAGTAGGTGCCGTCGAATGGCATGCCGTAGGCGGCGATGGTGCGGTCGAAGCCGCTATAGACGAACCGGTTGTCTTTGTAGATTCCGGCGTGCACGAGGATGATGTCGCCCGGCTGAACGCGCGGCGGCATCACGTTGGAATGATCGGATTGATCCGAGCCCATGTAGTAAGCGGCCATCAAACCGGTGAACGAAGGCTCCTGCCTGGCGCCTTTGTAACCGAACGGATAGACGTGATAGACGTGGCCGCCTTCGGCGGGCTGCGGCTCCTTGCGCGTGCGCACGGTGACGGTTCTCTCCGGTTTGCCTTTCACGCCGTCGGGATCGGAAAGAACGAAGCGGCATTCGTATTCGGTGTCGGGCTCCAGATTCAGCAGGCTGCCGGAAAACATGTTGGGCGCGATGTAATTGTAGTAGTGGTTCGCTCCTTCGCGCGGAGTGCCGCCGGTGACGGATTCGTGCTGCAGACGCAGAAGCGCGAGACCCTTGCGCCATTGCTGATCGCCTCTCTTGCGGAACGCGACGTCCACGCGCGCGTTGCGATTGTCGTCGCCGGAGATGCGCCACTCGAATCCGAGCGAGACGAGCGTTGGCGGCTCGATGACGAATTCGCCCGCGGTGGTCGCGTTTTGGGGCCGCGCGATTGCGCGCGCGGGCAAAAGTGCTGCGGCAAGCAAGAGAAGCGCGAGAGCTGCGAGATGGCGGCGCATTTTCGTTTCACTTCGCCGCGAAGGCGAGAAGGACGTTGCCGGGCATGGCGCCGAATCCGGGGTAGCCGGAGACGACGAACACCATGCCTCCGGCGACGATCGGGCCGCCGACGTCGAGCGAGCCGCCGTGCGCCGCGACCTTGTTGACGGTGTCGAAATCGCGCGCGGTGTCGAAGTCCCAGATGATTTTTCCGTCCTGCGTCGCGTAGGCGCGGAGATGGCCGTCAATCGAGCCGGAAAACGCCGCGCCGGCAATCGCGGTGACGGCCTGAGATTGTGCGGGGCTGCACGGGCGGCGATCGCCGCAGCCCGGCGGCGGAGTTTTCCAGAGCAACTTTCCATCGCTCATGCGATACGCCGAAATGCCGCCGCCCTTGGTCGGGTCCGGGGCGCGACCTTCAAACGCAAGATCAGAAACTGCGACGTAAACATTCGTGCCGTCCGTCGCCGGGCCCCACTGCACTCCGCCGAGCAGACCGCCCACGCCGGCGCGCGCGTGCCAGAGAAGTTTTCCCTGCGCATCGGGATCCACGGCGTAGACGAGTCCGCTTTTCTGGCCGAGGAGCAGAACGCGCTTGCCGTGCGCGAGCGGGATGAGAATCGGCGAAGCACCGAGGTCGAATTCGGGATTCGTGGGCGGCGAGCAACCGGCGGCGGGCGGATCACCGCAGTCGATCTTGTAGACGTCGTCCTTGTCGAACTGCACCGACCAGATGATTTTGCCGGTGTCGAGATCGAGCGCGACGACGGCGTCGCTGGTTTTGGTGGGCGGATCGGAATAGTTGTCGCCGGTAGCGACGTACAGGCGGCGCTGGTCGGGATCGATTGTGGGCGAGGACCAGATGGCCATGCCGGACGGCGCGAAAATCGTGTGGCCGTCCTTGGTTTTGCCGACGGGCGCGGGGGCTTCGGTAGCCATGTAGCCTTGCCAGATCTTTTTTCCGGTGGCGGCATCGAGCGCGACCACGCTGCCGCGAAACGTGCAGCATTCGTATTCGGCGCGGCGGCGAGCGCCTTCTTCGCCGGAAGAGACTGGGACGTAGAGGCGCCCGCTAAGATAATTCGGCGTACCGGTGATGGTGGCATTGGGGTGGTCGTCCGCGCGCGCGGCCCATAGAAGCTTGCCGGACGCGAAATCAATGGAGTAGACATTGCCTCCCGCGTCGCCGAAGAAAATCGATTGGTCGCCTACCGATTCTACGGAATTATTGATGGCGATCCCCGAGCGGATAGGTTTGCTGGCTGTGGTGGCCCAGAAGGTACAGCCAGTCGCGGCATCGAGCGAATAGAGCGTGCCGTCATTTCCACCTACGAAAATGCGGCCGCGATATGCGGCCGGCTGCGAGCGCACGATTTTCACATTGGGAATGCCGAAGGCCCACTTTAGATTGAGCCGCGGCACGTCCGCGGCGGAAAGGCCGGCTTGCGCGGCGGGCTGGAAACGCCAGTTCGCGGGATTAGCGCCCCATCTCGTCCATGCGGGAGCATTCGCCGGCGCAGGCTTCATGCCGGCGGAACAAGGGTTCGCGAGTTGATCGGTGGGCACGGGAGTCGCCGTGGGCGGCACCGCGGGCGCAGGCGCGGACGGCGCGGCGGGAGGCGGAACGGCGATTTGCCCGAGCGCGGGCCGGGCTTGCCATGCGCTCGCGGCGAGCAGCGCGACTGCCAGCGCGATGATTTTGTGCGACTGCGAGTTCATGTGTCCTCCCGAAATCCGGCGCGGCACTCGCGACATCGCGATCGTACTTCTTCTGCCGGCGATTCCCCCGAAGCGAGGAAAGAGTAGCAGAAAAAACCAGAAAGGAACCGAGAACTCACCGCAGGGTCCACCGAGAAGGCACGGAGACCGCGGCGAAAGCATTAAGGCTCACCGCACCATTCGCCACGGCACTCAGGGCAGGGAGACGCAGAGATCGCAGAGAAATCAGAGGCGACCCTAATCAAATTAGGGCGTCCGAATGAAGCGAGCCGGATGAAGCGTATCAATTTCGAAATGGGCGGCTGGTGTCAACGCAAAGTAGAAATGTCCGGTTTTTCGCAATTTAGAAATGTCCGCTTCCAGGGTTTGCGCCAAGGGTGATTGGGAGGCGGGCTGTGGTGGGTTTTGATTTGGGTTGGGGGTTTGGGTTTGCGATCCGCAAGGCCTGGAGGCCGTAGGCCGGAAGGACTTGGGGATGGCGCGGCCGCCGGGCAAGCGTGCAGCGACAGATAGCGATTGCGGAAACGCAGCCAGTGCGTGCCGTCGAGCCGCTTTTCGATTTCGGCGCGCGCGCCCCTCAGTCCGGCGCAGACATCTTCGCGCCGCACGCCCCAGCGTTGCCCCTGCCAGACCACCGTGTGATCGGAGCCCACCGTCCGCTCGACGCGCACGCTGAGAATTTGCTCTAACCGCTGCCTGCTCTCCAGCCGCCGATGAGCGTCGCGGCCTTGCGCCGCCCGGACCGTGAAGCGCTTTTTCCAGAAGGGCCAGAAGGTGATTTCCAGGAAGCGATTGGCTCCTTCCAGCGTATCGATTCCCGCCAGACGCATTTCTTTCACCAGCCGGTCTTGCAGCGTACCGAACAGCCGCTCGACGCGTCCCTTGGCCTGCGGCGAATGGGCCGCGATCCACTCGATGTCCAGTTCGGCCAGAGCGCGGCCGAACTGCGTGCGCGCCGGGGCGTCGCGCAACTGCTCGTGCCGCTGCACGGGACGCGAAGTCACGAACAGGCTGTTTTTATCGGTGTAAAGCGCCAGAGGCCGCCCCTGACGTTCCAGCCAGCCTTGCAGCGTGCGCAGATTTTCCTGTGTCGAATCGTGTTCCACCAAACGGCCCCACACGCGGCTGGTGGCGTCGTCGATCATCGCGATCAGATGGCACGCCGGGCCGCGCTGCTCCAGCCAGCGGAACGGCGAGCTGTCCATCATCACCAGCTCCCCAAAGCAGGAACGCCGCGGCCGCCATACGTGCACACGCTTCATCCTCCGGCGGCGCGTCTGCCACAGTTCGGCGGCGCTCATCCAACTACGGATCGTTTCGCGGCTCACCACGATCCCTTGGCGCGCCAGATGCTCGGCCGCCAGCGTAGGACCGAAACCGGCGTAGCGTGCCTGGCGCAGCTCGCCCACCGCGCGCTGCCGCAGAGCGTCGGAAATCTTTCGATTCGAACGGCCGCCTCGCAACCGATGCACGATTCCCCGATCTCCTTCGCTGCGCACCCGCGCCTGCAAGCGACGCACCTGCCGGTCGGTCAGCCGCAGCCGCCGCGCCGCTTCGACCTGCTTCAGATGGCCTTCCTCCACTTGGTGCAGCACCTTCAACCGCTCCCGTTCTCTCGCGCTCAACTCGATCCGCTCCGTTTCCATCCCGCCTCCCACCCAGGATGAAACCGGACATT
>Ga0116223_10005560_pt1 | contig 10589 bp, 9 predicted proteins | sample Sb_taG_3_FD_90092 | JGI IMG/M metagenome (GOLD analysis project Ga0116223, IMG submission 90092) | Peat soil microbial communities from Weissenstadt, Germany - Sb_50d_a_PC metaG | ecosystem: Environmental > Terrestrial > Soil > Wetlands > Peat | place: Germany: Weissenstadt | collected 2010-09-21 | reverse complement strand
CTCCTTTCTCCCGGGCCTTTTGGTTGGTTGGCACCACCAAAGTTTACTCGGGTCCAGGGAGCCGACATTGTCATGGAATCATTACGCTCACTGACCACGTGGGCCAATTCTCAAAGAGTGAAATCGCCTGTGGCTATTGAAGAACTCCATTTTTCTCAAAACAGCGAAAATTTGGGGGATAGAAAATGTCCAAAAAAACTAAGACAGTCGTTTGTAGGGCTTCCTAGCGCAAAGTTTTTTCGACCAGTTTTGAGAGATCGAGTTTTTCAACAGCCACGCCTGATTGCATCAACTGACTTTGGACGGTCACTTGAACGGTTCAAACTGCGGGGATCGAATGCCGAGTGCTGCCCACACCTCAGGCAGTGTGCGAACAATTTCTAGATATGGCCGTTGGGATTCTCCAGCGATCTGAAACATGCGAGCGAGACCATAGCCCGCCGTGCTCGGGACAACGAGGAACCGTCGCCTTGGTGGGTCCGGCGAGCCTAAAGCCCTGTGTGCCAGATCACGCAGAAAATAGGAGTGTACGGCAAGTTCGGTCACGGCAGAACACTCCACAATGCTTGCGCGGGCCTGAATCTCGGTTGCCAGCTCCCGCGTTTCCAAGAAGAGCTCTTCCACCAGCTTATCCGTGACACGACCCTCGACTCGGACAAGCAGGATTTTGTTCGCTGCGTCGAACTCAAACCGGAAGTTCCCCGGAATCTCAGGGCGAGGTTGCGATGCCATACTTGTTCCTCCGTTTCCTGTGGGGGTGAATCTCCGGAAACACACTGGCCTGAGTGCGGTTCACAGAGAAACTAGATTCAGCGGGAAGCGCTGTAAATGGCATTTTCGTGCCGAGGGCGTCACGTCCGAGCTATACGCCAATTCTCAATGAGCGCTATCACCTGTGGCTATTGAAAAACTCCATTTTTCTCAAAACAGCGAAAATTTGGGGGATAGAAAATGTCCAAAAAACTAAGACAGTCGTTTGTAGGGCTTCCTAGCGAAAAGTTTTTTCGACCAGTTTTGAGAGATCGAGTTTTTCAACAGCCACTCCTAGTTACATCAACTGATTGCATCAACTAACCTTGACCGATGACTCCAAAGGCTCGAAGTGGGGGGATTGAACGCCGATTGCTGCGAGCGCCTCATTCAGGGAGAGCACGATTCTGAACTTCGGATTCTCATGCTCTACCGCGATCTCAAACATGCGAGATATAGCGAGTCCCAACATGGCCGGGGCAACGAGAAAGCGACGCCGATTGGCTGGATCCCGCATGGCTGGTTCCCGATCTGCCAAGTCACGGATGAACTCAGAAGATACTGCAAACTCGGTAACGGGCGAGAGGTCCCAAATGCCCGCGCTGGCATCGGTCAGCGTCGAATACTTTCGGATCGCCCAGTAAAGCTCGGAGACCAGCTCATCTGTCAGCCGCCCCTCAAATCGGAGGAGCAGAATCTTGTTCTCTGGGTCAAACTCAAATTGGTATCTCATTGGGGGCGAAGTCTTAAATGTAAACGATGTCAACGAAAAGCTCAATGAACGGTGGTCACTCCTTCTATTTCGGTCAGAGCCTGACTGTTTTTAGGGCTTTTCGACGGGACGGGACCGAAGCGCCGAGAGTCTTCCGGCGGATCGTTGTTGAAATATCCCCATTGCACTCATTGACCCGGGCCACGCCCAATTTCCGGCACAGCGCCGGGTGTATATTCTTGACTGCCAGAATGCCCGAGTGGAATTTCGGGCTTATCCTACCTACCTATTTGCCGCAACATGGTGTTCGTTTCCTACGTCCATGTGCTTTCGGCCGCATTCTTGATGGGATTGGCGTCGGCCGCGCCGATGGGCCCTGTCAACATGCTGGCCATCCGCCGCGGCGTGATCGGCGGTTGGCGCCATACCCTCGCCTGTGGAATCGGCTCCGTCGCCGGCGATCTAATCCTCTTCTCTCTGGTCCTCCTCGGGGGGCACTACCTCTTTTCTGATCTGTCCAACCCGACGCTTCAGACCGTCCTGACGGCCATCGGCGTAATCGTCCTGCTTCCGCTGGGGATCTACTTCCTTGTCCGCGCCGTCAAGGATCCCCTGCGGGCATACGCCAGCGCTCGCCAACGCTGGGACGAAGGCACCGTCCCCGCGCATCTGGTCGCCGGAGTCGCCGATGGTGCCGTCCTGACCATCTTCAACCCCTTAACCATAATTTACTGGGTTGGCGTCACCGCCAATTGGCTCCCTTTCGCCCATTCAGTCTTGGGCTACAGCGCCCCTGTGTGGGGAATCCTGATGTCCACCGCCGGCCTGATGACCTGGTTCACTGGGTTGATCGTCGTCGTTCGCTTCGTCCCCCACCGCATTGGCCCCATCTTCTTCCGTCTCGTCAACGCTATCCTGGGCCTTATCCTCCTTGGCTTCGCCACGTTCTGTGCAATAGTTCTGTCCCGCCACTTCTTGCACTGAAACGGAGGGTTCCCAAGATTGATCGCCCGTCATCACCCGGAACTGCAACATGCTGGCGGAGTGCGCCTCCTCGATGTGCCCGACGGGATAGGAGGTAGGAGAAAAAAGAGTCCGTCCTCCCTAGTGACAACTCAGTGCACAGGGTCGATAGGGGGAGCACCCCGAGAACCACAGGACTCATGTACCCCCTGTACTTTCGGGTCCTTGCCCATGTACTACTGTGACTTTCCTTTTTCTCCCGCCTCCATAAAATGGGAGAAACTCGGGCGAAGTTTCTTGTTTTATCTGAGTTCGGTGGAAATCCCAGTAGTCTTTGCTGACCCAGGTTGCTCGTTAGCGCTGAAGACCGGCTACCAGGAGGTGTCGTGCTCTCAGTTGTCAATAATGTTAATAGATTGCAGCGAGGGGTAATCTTTGCGTTAACAGCCCTTATTACAATCGCTTTTACCGCGTGCGGAACCCCGGGCTCCACGATTGGGACGCCGGCACAGGCTGCGGCGGCTGTGCCGCTGAACACGGCGAAGATACCGCCTATCCTTCTTTTCAACGGGACGGGCACGTCCTCGTCCGACGTTGCGGCTGTCGAAGCGATCCTTTCTGCAAACGCGCTGACTTATTCCACAGCGAATTCATCGCAGCTCAACGCCATGACCGAGGCCCAGTTGAAGGCCTACAAGCTGCTGATTGTGCCAGGCGGCAACTCGATCACGATTGGCGACAATCTGAAGTCAAGTACTACGACGAACATTCACAACGCTGTCATCAACGACGGCCTACACTACCTAGGAATTTGTGCGGGCGGGTTCTTTGGCGGCTATTCAATCTACAACGGGCTCAATCTCACGTCGGGGGTCTGGTTCAACTTCTACGCAGACTACTACAAAGGGATTAACAAGGCGGCGGTCGAGATTTCTAGTCCAGACTCCGGCACTCTGGATCAGTATTGGCAGGATGGCCCCCAGCTTTCCGGATGGGGCAGCATTGTGGGCAAGTACCCGGATGGCACCCCGGCGATCGTAGAGGGCAAGTCCGGAAGTGGATGGGTCATTCTCTCGGGGGTTCACCCCGAGGCCCCTTCCAGCTGGAGGGCGGGAATGAAGTTCACGACTTCAGTAGCCGTGGATAACGCCTACGCTGGAACACTGGTGACTGCGGCATTGAGCGGCACTTCGTTGCCACACTACTGAGTTGGAACGGCGACGGACAGAAAAGAGCCGTATCTGACTTCCGACCCTTTTCCAAGGCTGCAGTTTCTTTCGCTCGAGAACGGCTAGTGGAAGCTCTTCTCCTCGGGCGAGGCTCCCTCCACCAATTTCCATGAGTTTTCGATGTAGAAGTCGCCTGCAACAAATTTCCCCGGTCCCACATTAAGCGTTGCACAGCGCTGCCGCGCCTCGATCTCCTGCCCGTTAGACTCGATTGAAAGATCCACCCGGTAAAGTCCGGGCACAACCGGTAGCACAGGGCAGTGGAACTCGATTCTGCCCTCGCCCGGCCCCAGCTTAAGTCCTCCATGCGAAGAGTCGGTGGTGAGTTGAGCACATAAATAACCGCTGGGCCAATAGAATGAGATTCGAAACACCACCGCAGGAATGGTCTGCCGGGTGCGATAGCCGAGGCGAGCCAGCATCGGGTGGCCGGTTCGAACGCCGTCTGTAGAATCGGGGGCCGAGAAGGAAATGCTTGTGCATTGCGCCGGTGATTCTGGTTCGGCCAACCCGACCGGTCCCGCGTCGTTACCAAAAGTCATCTGCTGATATTCGTCGATGATTTGTCTTGGCGGCCCGTCCGCAACCACCCGGCCATGGTCCAGCAGAAGAGCCCGATCGCAGAGACGATACACGGCAGCGAGATCGTGCGAAATAAAGACGATCGTGCGGCCCGCTCGTCTCAGTTCGGCAATGCGGTCCAGGCATTTCGCCTGAAATGCAGCGTCTCCGACGGCCAGGACTTCGTCGAGTAACAGAATGTCGGGGTCTAGGTGTGCCGCGATGGAAAACCCCAACCGTACATACATCCCTGAGGAGTACCGCTTAACCGGCACATCAATGTACTGGCCGACCCCCGAAAACTCGACAATGCTGTCAAGCTTCCGACGTATTTCCGAGCTCCGCATCCCGAGCATCGCGCCGTGCAAATCGATATTCTCCCGTCCGGTGAGCTCCGGATGAAATCCAGAACCTACTTCAACCAACGCAGCCAATCTTCCTCGAACCGTGATCTCGCCTCTTGTCGGAGTGGTGATGCTTGAGAGAATCCTAAGGATGGTTGTCTTGCCCGCACCGTTGTGTCCCACGATCCCGAGAGCCTCTCCCTGTTCAACCTGAAAACTGATGTCGGTGAGTGCCCACATCGGGGTCGATCGCCTCCTGAAAGGAACCGAATACCAGCGTTTCGGTGAGTCGCCAGACGTTCGCAGTCTGTATTGTTTCGATACTCGATCGAGCCTTATGTCAATCATGAGTTCAGATTATGTCGGCCATAGTGGCTTCGGAACACTTGAAGTATGCGTAGGCGATTGCAAGACAAGCGAACGCGATTGCGGCAGAGAGCGCTAGACTGGTTGCGTCAGGTCTGCCGCCGCGAAGTAATACAGTACGAAAATTCTCAATCAGACCCGCGATGGGATCGAGCAAATACAGTTTGCGAAAGCGCACCGGCACCGACTGAAGCGAATAGACGACGGGAATGGTAAACATCCATACTTGCAGCAAGAGCGGAATGGCGAGCCCGATATCGCGGAAGCGAACGTGTATTGCCGAGAACAACAGGGCAATAGCGGCAGCAAAGCCGGCCAGCACCATCACGATCGGAATCACATACAGCACATTCCAAGTAGGTAAGACCCTGTAATGAGCCATGAACCCAGCCAGGATCACGCAACCGATGAGAAAGTCGGCAAAGCCTGCGGCCAGGTAAGACAGAGGGATGATCTCGCGCGGGAAATACATCTTGGTGAGCAGATTCGGATACAAGACCAATCCGTGCACGGCGTTTAAAATCGAGCTGGAAAAGAATATCCACGGCAGAAGGGCACATAACACGAACAGAGGATACGGAATGCCGCCTGTAGCCACCGTGGTTACGCGGGTAAACACAATGGTGTAGATGGTCATAAGCGCGAGAGGCTGAAGCGCAGCCCAAGTCCAGCCAAGAGCCGATTGCTTATAGCGAACCTTGAGCCGAAACAGGCTCAGTATCCAGAGAAGATCCGAATACCGCGCAAGCGTCTGCAGACCGCTGAAGATCGTGCCAACCGAGAACGCGGGCGGACGAATTACTTTCACGGGGCGCACTTGGCTGCGTGCCGTGGTTGCCGATTGCCGGACCGCCGCCGATGACGCCAGCGTCTCGCCCGGGCGCGCAATAGACGAAGCCGCCGCCTCCGGACGCTCGGTCATCCCTAATTCCCCTTTATTCAATGTGCTTCCAAGGTCCTGGACTCGGATTCCAACGAATAGCTAGTGTGCGGAGACAACACATGTGCTCGCTGTATCTCGACCTCTCTGATTCCCTGCAGCCTGCCTGCGAGGATTTGGCCGACGATCCCGACTTGGGGCTGCCGTAAGAAGTCAACATGCCCGCAATTCAGCTCGCAGATTTCGACTCCACCCCTTGACCGAGCTCCCCAGCCCATTTGACGGTCCCACACATAGTAATAAGGCTGCCGCGCTCTCTTGTACAACAATACGGGAGCTTGAAACCGCGGCGCAAGGAACTTGCCTCCCGGCCAATATGCCCGATCCCAGCCACTGGCAAGACCGTTCCCATGCTTCCGATTCTTATCAGATAAGCGTTTGACAAATCTTTTCGTAGTGGCAAGCTTCTCCTGCCGTGGAAGGCTGCGGAAAATCTGATATCTCTGACGGTAATAGTCGATGGCCCACAGTGCGCGTATCTGAGAGTTCTCCAGCACCCAGGTATCGAATATTACGAACAGGCCCACCTCCTCATGCAGAGACTCGAGTTGGAGCACGATCTCCTGGGCGATAAGAACACCTTCACACATGCCCCCAAGGCAGTAAGGGCCGTGCGGTTGCACCGATCGCACCGCAGCAATGTATTCCCGGGCGAGGGCCCCCAACTCATCTTTCGTAAATGGGCGGCCCTGCACAATTGGCGTGGCTGCCTGCACTTTGTACACTGACTGATTTCTTCCCAAGTGGTGCGCCAGCTGCGCCAGGCCAAAAGTATCCGCTCCCGGCGCAGCAACTGCGAAGAAGGGAATAATTCCGTCCCCGGCTTGCAGTTTCATGAGGACCGGATCAGGTTGAGGGACTAGATCTTCACGCAACAGTGGCGCGAAGGCTTCAATCGTCGGCGCGCGAAAGATCGCCGACACAGGAATCCGCCGGCCTGTGACCTCGTGTATTTGCGCGATCAGGCGGGCAGCGATCAGTGAGTGCCCCCCGATGTCGAAAAAGCTGTCACGAATCCCAACTTCTCGAACGCCCAGAACCTGTTTCCAGATTTCGACCAGCAATTTCTGTTCCTGGTTAATGGGATCGAGTCGGCGTTCAGAAACTCTGCGAGTAGAAGCAAGGGAGAATTCTCTTTTCGTGATTTTGTTACTACTTTGCTTGTCCGCGGAGGACACATTCAATATGTCTGCAGACTCTGGCAGGCTGGGCAGGGGCAATGCGAGGATGCGGCTCTCAGGACCAGATACCACGCCTTCAAGAACCGATGTGTAATCGCTCAGCATACGGCTAATGCGCTCCTGCTTGAACAGGTTTGTGTTGTACTCGATCTGGGCCCACCATTTCTGGTCGATGTCCTCGATCAGAGTAAGGCTGAGGTCGAAGATTGAAGTTTCTGGGCTGACCACATACGGAAACGCCGTCAGGTCACCGAATTGGTGCGAGCGGACGGCGGACTTGAGGGTCGCGAACATGACCTGAAACAGCGGGTTGAAACTGAGATTACGTTCAGGCTGAAGAACCTCGACTATCTTTTCAAAGGGAATGTCCACATTGGAGAATGCACCCATAAGTGTCTCGCGCACCTGAGTTAGCAAGTCCGTGAACTGCGGATTGCCTGACAGGTCATCGCGCAAGACTAGCGTATTGACGAAGAATCCGATCAGCCCCTCAGTTTCCACGTGGTTACGGCCGGCGACCGGAATCCCCACCACCACGTCATCTTGTTTAGCGTAGCGATAAAGCAAGACTTTGAACGCAGCCAACTGCACCATGAAAGGCGTGGCTTGGCAACGAGTTGCTACGTTCTTAATTCCCTCAATGATGTCGCTCGAGATCGGTGCAAACTCAATCGCGCCTTCGAACGTTTGCTCTGGAGGCCGAGGAATATCGGTTGGTAGCTCCAGGAGAGCGGGTGCTCCTTCAAGTTTGTTCTTCCAATAAGCCAGCTGCTGCTGAACCCTATCCGTATGGAACCACTCCAGTTGCCACTCGGCGAAGTCGCCATACCGGATTGGCAGGGACGGCAGGGACGGCGCTTGACCCTGCGAAAAGGCACTATAGAGCCGCGCCAATTCTTTCGCGAAGATCTGCAGTGACCAGGCATCCGTAATAATGTGATGCATCGTACAAAGAAAAACATGATCGAGCGCAGTAGCCCGGAACAGATGCACGCGAAACAACGGCGCCCTGCTCAGGTCGAAGGGCTTCTCAACTTCACGGCCGGCAAGCTGGTAGGCCTCCGCAGTAGGGTCGGCGACACTCGTCAGATCTGTGAGAGGGATCTCCGGACTGTAGTTTTCCGCTACAACCTGCTGCAGGTTCCCTCTCTCAAGCCGGAATGCCGTGCGGAGGCTGTCGTGCCGGTTCACCATCTCCCGGAAGGCGGACTGAAGCGCAGTCAGATTGAGCGAACCTCTCAGCCACAGTCCCAGATGCACGTTGTAAGCGGTGCTTCTCCCTTGTAGCTGGTGCAGAAACCACAGACGCTGCTGCGCCAAGGATGCGGAATAAACAGCCGGACTGGCCTGGAGAAGCAAATCGGCAAGGCGTCCGGTCTGCGCATCGCCGGTCACGATGTTTTGGCTTCCATCCAGCATGCGTGTCAAGTCCTTTGCCGCTCATGGGCCGCCGTGTCGGCAGACACGAGACCGCCTTGAGCAGAGGAGAGAATGCAGAATTTTGACTTGTTGCAATATGTGGCGATTTCGGCATGAAACTTGGGAAGCCTGGGCCGGAGCGAGCAGCCCTCATTTGGAACAAGTGACGATAGCGCCATCTGCAATCCTGACCTATCCCCACATCTCGAGGAAGGAACGACCTGGAAACCACACGCCACGTAACGATAGGGCTAGCGCCCTTGTAGAAACTGTTCAAAATTGAACACTTTTCACCAATTAAAATACGGCTACCTAGGTCTGATTTCGCCAATTATATTGTGGAACTGACCGAGTCCGGCACATATAATCGGCCAGTTCGGCCGCCCTGTTCATTACTCCCTATGCGGTCGAAGATAGGATGCCAAAACCGGCGATAAAGCGGTATACAGCGAAATACGGATAATCTGCTCACGCCTTATGGCGCATAGTACTGACGCTGACCTCTCGCCATTTGGCATGCCAAGTTTAGATCGAGGAACTAACGCGATGACCCAAGCGGCGTTCCCAGCTTCGTTCGCGCAGCAGAGACTGTGGTTCCTCGATCAACTTGAGCCCGGAACTGCCGCCTATAACCTTCCTCGCGCCTTCCGGATCACGGGTCCGCTGAACGTTGACGTCTTGACTGGGGCTTTCCAAATAGTCATACAGCGCCACGCCTCGCTGCGCACTGTCTTTGATTCTGTTGAGGGCGAAGCCCGACAAATCGTGTTGTCCGATCTGGATGTGAATATCCCCGTCGTCGATCTGGCCGCATTCCCAGAAAGTGAGCGCGAGACCGAAGCCCTACGCATTGCGAGTGAGCAGGGGAAGAAACCCTTTGACCTGACCCAAGGGCCATTACTTCGGCCAATCCTAGTCCGCTTGTTGCCGGAAACACATTTCCTCGTCTTGGTGATGCATCACATTGTCACCGATGGGTGGTCTATTGCGCTTCTCTTCCGCGAAGTGACGAAGTGCTACGCGGCCCTCACAAAGAATGAGACACCTGAGCTCCCCGACCTGCCTCTCCAATACACGGAGTACTCGCAGTGGCAACGTGAGTACATGAGCGGCGAGGTGCTCACGCGGGAAATGGAGCACTGGAAAAACACGTTGGCCGGTGCACAAACGTTGCTCGATCTACCAACCGACCATCCGCGTCCCAGCGCACATAGTTGGCACGGCGCCACAGAGGAAATCAGCCTGAATAGCGCCACCCTGACGAAACTGAAGGCACTCGCGCAGGGCGAGAGTTCTACTCTGTTCATGGTTGCCATGGCTGCATTTCAGTGCTTGCTCTGGCGGTACACCAACCAGGAGAGCATTCTGATCGGCACTCCCATCGCGGGGCGTAACGAAGTCGAAATTGAAAACATGATCGGTCTGTTCGTGAATACATTGGTCTTCCGGACTGATTTTTCGACCAACATGAGCTTCCGCGATCTGATTCGGCAGGTCCGATCATTCGCTCTTGAAGCTTACACGCATCAGGATGTTCCCTTTGAGAAGCTCGTCGAGGGGTTGGTCCCACAGCGTTCGTTGGACACGCATCCGCTGTTCCAGGTCATGTTCACCTTCCAGAACATTCCCAAGCAGGTTTTTGAGATTCCAGGACTCAGAATCAAGGAGATGCCCTTCGAAGCCGGGATCGCCAAGTTCGACCTGTCGGTTGAAGTGTGGGAGAACAGCGAGTTCCACTGCCAGTTCGAATACAACACAGATCTGTTTGAGTCGGCGACGATTCGCCGGATGTTGGGACATTTCGAAAACCTGTTGAGCGCTGTGGTAGAGAATCCGGATCTGGATCTGGCTAAAATCGCGATCATGAGCGTCCAAGAGCGCCAGCAGGTGCTGATGGACTGGAATCAGACCGCGACCGACTATTCGAGGGACGTGCCCCTTCACCGAACATTCGAAAGTCAGGTGAATCGCTCTCCTGGAGCGACCGCGTTTCTTTGGGCAGGAAGAAAATGGAGCTATCGGCAGCTCAACGACGAAGCCAACCGACTTGCGGATTTGCTGGTCGAGAAAGGCGTCAGGCCCGGCTCTCTGGTCGGAGTTTTTCTGGAACGTTCAGCGGAAATG
>Ga0116223_10005554_pt1 | contig 10595 bp, 9 predicted proteins | sample Sb_taG_3_FD_90092 | JGI IMG/M metagenome (GOLD analysis project Ga0116223, IMG submission 90092) | Peat soil microbial communities from Weissenstadt, Germany - Sb_50d_a_PC metaG | ecosystem: Environmental > Terrestrial > Soil > Wetlands > Peat | place: Germany: Weissenstadt | collected 2010-09-21 | reverse complement strand
GTTGACTCTAAATGTGCAGTAACCCGCGCCCGCTGATGCGCGCCGTCGCCGAAACGAAGGTGAGTAGCGCTCAAGGCGCGTAGCTGACCCGATAAACCACGCCTGCGCCATCGTCGCTTACCAGCAACGCTCCATCGGGAGCCACGGCCACGCCCACTGGGCGGCCATTCACGTTTCTGCCGCCGGGATCTGGCACCAGCCCCGTTAGAAACGGCACGGGATCGGCCGAAGCCTTTCCGTTCTTGAACGCTACAAAGGCTACCTGATAGCCGGCGCGCGTAGCGCGGTTCCACGAGCCATGCTCCGCCACGAACGCGCCGCCACCGTACGATTCCGGGAACTGCTTGCCGGTATAGAACGCAAACTGCAAGGGCGCCACGTGCGCTCCCAGCAGCACATCCGGGATGATGGCCTTGGCGACGAGGTCGGGCTGCTGCGGCTTCACGCGCGGATCGACGTTGTCTCCAATGTAGCTATAGGGCCAGCCGTAGAAGCCGCCGTCCTTTAGCGAGGTGAAGTAATCCGGCGGCAGATTATCGCCCAGTTCATCCCGTTCGTTCACGCTGACCCAAACCTCGCCGGTTGATGGCTCGACCGCCAGGCCGACCGCATTGCGCAAGCCGCTCGAGAAAATGCGCGCGTTCTTTCCGTCCGGATCGCACACCAGCACCGCGGCACGCCGCTGATCCTTCTCCAAATCAATATTCGACGAGGAACCCACGCTGATGTAGAGCTTCTTGCCGTCCTTGCTAAACGCCAGCGTGCGCGTAAAGTGTCCTCCGCCCGCTGGGAGATCCAAGATGTGTTCGGCTTCGCCTAGCCGCTTGGAAGTCTGCTTGTCGTAACGAAAGCGCACCACTTCGCCGGTGTTGCCGACATAGACGTAGTCCTCGTGAAAGGCAATGCCAAACGGCCGGTTTAAGCCTACGGCGAAATCTTCCCGCCGCTGTGCCACACCCGTGTGCTGCGGGTCGCCGAGAACGACGACCTTTCCCGCACCTGTATCCGCAAGAAAGATATCGCCATCGGGGGCAACCGCGAGGAACCGGGGCACCTTAAAATCCTTGGCAAAAATATTGATGTGGAATCCGGCCGGGACGCTCGGCAGGAACCCCGCCGGCGGCTTGCTTTCGGAGGGACCGTTGCCCGCCGATTCTGTCGTAAAAGGCGCAGGCAATTGCGGCTTCTTTCCGTAGGTCACTTGGGCGCTGGCAGAACTCGCTGCGAGTACGGCGGTGCAGCAAGCCAGGGTGAGAAAGATCGGGGTGCGCATCGTTCCATTCCTCCAGGTCTGCGGTTTCCGGGTGCCAAGTAGGATGCCGCAACGAAGCCTCAGGTTCCACGGAGAGTCCCCGCGGAGACCCAAGTAGGAGCAGATCGTGGGGAAGAAAGTCAGGACTGCGGAGAAGCCTGCGGTTGGAACAAAACCATGCGCATCGAGATCGTTCCAAACTCAATCGCTTCATAAGGATACGTAACACTGTCCTGCTCGTCTGTGCTCCCCAGGCAATACAAAATCGGGGCATAGTGCTCGAGTGTCGGGTGTGCTTCGGCCAGCAATGCGGAGCCCCAGCGGTCCGGCTCTCCCAGCGATTCCAGATCTCTCCTGGTGATCGCTTCTTTCACTTTGCCGTCAAACTCCTGCGCCCAGGGAAACGCAGAGTTTCCCATTTCCCAGTTGATGCGGTGGAGATTGTGGACCAGGTTCCCGCTGCCAAGGATGAGCACGCCGCGTTCGCGCAATTTCTGCAGTTCACGGCCAAGAGCGATGTGTTCGGCAAAGGTGCGCTGGTGATCCAGGCTCAGTTGAAACACCGGCACATCCGCCTTTGGATAAATGTGGCGCAAGACGCTCCAAGCCCCGTGGTCGAGTCCCCATTGGTGGTCGGAGATCAGGTGCTGCTCCAGAGCCAGGCGCTTGGCTTCTTCTGGGGCGCCGGGCGCCGGGTATTGCACTTCGTACAGCGGCTGGGGGAATCCAAAGAAATCGTGAATCGTGCGAGGATGCTCCGCGGTCAGAACCTGGCTGCCGCGAGTGACCCAATGCGCCGAGACCACGCAGACCGCCTTCGGGGCGGGAAGCGTATCACGGAGTTTCACCAGGACTCGCGTGAAGGCGTTGTCCTCAATCGCGTTCATCGGCGACCCATGGCCGATGAACAGGACCGGCATTTTTTGAACGACTGTCATCGCAGGGGCCGTAATCTGTCGTAAACTCGGGCGGGTCTCCTCCCTCCCATGGAATCGGAAGCGGGCACGCCCGTTGCCTGCATGGTAAGGCCAACGCGGAGGTGAATCCCAGGAATGTTTTCCTGCATCCAAGGAATCGCAAGGAGATTGGGACTGACAGAGTGTCCCCGGAGTTAGCCCAGGACTTCTAAACATGAAGAATAGTCATGGATTCCGCATCGCCACTATCGCTGTCGCAGGGGCATTGGCCGTCCTTTTCGGCCCTTCCGCCGCAATCGCAGCGCGCACCAACACGACTTTTCCGATACCCGCGGTGGATGAACCGGTAGCCGCTGCAAGGAGTCAGGAAGTGGCCGTTCTTTCCGGAGGCTGCTTCTGGGGCATGCAGGCGGTCTATCAGCACACCAGGGGAGTCGTCTCGGCTACCTCGGGCTACTCCGGCGGCGAAGCGGAAACGGCGCATTACGAACTGGTGGGGCGCGGCGATACGGGACACGCGGAAAGCGTCAAGGTCGTGTTTGACCCTTCGCTGATCACCTACGGGCAGGTGCTGATGATCTTCTTTTCCGTGGCCCACAATCCCACGGAGCTGGACAAGCAGGGCCCCGATTGGGGGCCGCAGTACCGTTCCGCCGTGTTTTTTTCGAACGAGGAGCAGAAGCGCATTGCCCAAGCGTACGTTGCACAGTTGGATGCCGCGAAGGTCTTCCCACAAAAGATCGTAACGCAAATCTTTCCGTTAAAGGCTTTCTACCCCGCGGAAGGGTATCACCAGGACTACTTGAGGCATCATCTGGACAGCCCCTACATCCAGATCAACGATCTGCCAAAGATTGCCGAACTGAAGAAGCAGTTTCCGCGACTCTACCGCGAATACTGAATCTTTCCGCCAAGCGCGCCTCACCGTTCCCCCAGGCGTTTGCGGCGTCTTCTCTCCATTGAAGTTCCCCCTTGACTTGCTCGCCGAAGGAGCGTATTCAAGATGTCCGCGCGCAGCGCTCTCTGCCGTTTAAAGACCCGTTGCTTTTGCCTACTGCGCGTCCATCTCACATTTCTCAAGGAGGATCTATGTGCGCAGTCAAGGCAATCCCAGACGGGTACCATTCCATCACGCCATCCATTGTGTGCAAGGATGCGGCTCGCGCGATTGACTTCTACAAGGAGGTCTTTGAAGCCAAGGAACTCGGCCGCATGTCGGACCCGGGCGGCGGCATCGGGCACGCCGAGTTGCAGATCGGCGATTCGCGGCTGATGCTGAGTGACGAATTCCCGGGCATGGCTAATGCCCCGGACCCTAATGGCCCTCAGTCGGCTTACCTAGTCATCTACAGCGAGAACGTGGATGCGCTGTACGACCGCGCGGTGAAGGCCGGGTGCAAAGTCGAAATGCCGCTCCAAAACCAGTTTTGGGGTGATCGCTATGCCAAAGTCCGCGACCCGTTTGGCCACCAATGGGGATTCAGCCAACATGTGGAAGACGTCACGCCCGAAGAGATGCAGCGGCGCGCCGATGCCTGGATGGCCCAGATGAGCAAGGCGGCGAGTGGCGATTGATCCGCAAACTCTGCGCATTGCTACATCTTGTCGCGGAGCGAATTCCAGGAGCGGCAGACGCACACCCAATCCTCGGCGCCTTCTCGTTGCAAACACGCAGGGCGCGCTGAGGCGGGCTCTAGCAATGCTTATCGAGATTCGAGCGGCCAGAGCCACGCGGCACCGCGAACGCCGCTGGCATCGCCGTGTTTGGCCACCAGCACCGGTGTATCGGCTTCTCTCCCGAACACGTAATTCTTCAATCGTTGCGGCACATTCCGGTACAGCCGCGGCACCTGCGATACGCCCCCGCCCAGGACAATCACGTCCGGGTCGAGGATATTCACGATTTGCGAGAGGCTGCGGGTCAGGCGATCCTCGTAGCGCTCCAAACTGGCTTCCGCCGCCGCTTCGCCGGCTTCGCAACGTGCCATGATCTCTTTGCCCGTCAAGCGGGTTTTGGTGGCGCGCTCGTAATCGGCTTCCAGGCCGGTGCCGGAAATAAACGTCTCGATGCAGCCATAAAGACCGCAGAAACAGGCGGGTCCGGGGAATTCGTCGGGGTGCATCCAGGGCAGGACGGTATGACCCCATTCCCCGGCCACGCCGTTGCGTCCATTCAGCACGCGGCCATCGACGGCAATGCCGCCGCCGCAACCTGTCCCCAAAATGACCGCAAAGACAACGTGCTGGCCCGCTCCTGCGCCGTCCGTGGCTTCCGAAACCGCCAGGCAATTGGCGTCATTCGCGCAGCGCACCTCGCGATGCAGCGCGTCGCCCAGGTCGCGGTCGAACGGTTTGCCGATCATCCATACGGAGTTGGCGTTCTTCACCGCGTGGGTGATACGGGAAATCGAGCCGGGAATGCCCACGCCGACCGTGGCGCTGCGATGCAGTTCGCGCTCGATGAGTTCGACGCCTTCCTTGATCGCGCGCACCGTGCCGTCGTAATCATGCCGTGGCGTTGGAACGCGGTGGCGGTGAAGTTCGCGGCCATCGGACTCAAGGGCGATGAATTCGATTTTCGTGCCGCCGAGATCGATGCCGATGCGAAGTTTGGGAGTGGACTGAGACTTTGAAGTGGCGCTCATAGCTCCCTTGATTCTATCCGCAAAGCGCGTAAATTCCATCCCCCTCGAATGACAGGCCGCTGCCGAATTGGTTTCTCGACATGTTGACACCCGTCCTGCAACACGTGCCGTCGCTTATCTGAAATTGTGCTGACGAAAAGCCCCAGGAACACCAGTTCTCTTCCTGGGGAATCGTGTATGGACGGCGGATCTGCTAAAAGTGGAAGCCCAATTCCAGCGTTTCAGTTCTCGGCGTCACATAGTGTGTGCCGCTGAACGTGGAAAGGAAATTGTAGAGCGCATAGTTATTGGCCAGGTTGATCACGGTGAAGCGCAGACTCCACTTGCGGCGGTCGCCGTTGAACAAATTGTCTTCGCCCACGGCAATGTCGAACAGGTTACGCGGAGCGACGCGCGGCGGATTCTTGTCGTCGTTTTCGGTGCCTGGCTTCGGTATCTGAAGAAGCGTTGATCCATACTGGGATGCGGAGCACAAACCGTTCGCGCTGATGGGAACTCCCAGCGGATTGTTCGCGCTTGGCGGGGCTGCCTTCACGCTGCCGCAGAACAAACCCGCCTGGAATTGCTGATCGGGCGTAAGTCCCGAAACGTTTACATAACCCGGATCGCTTTGGTCACCCGCGCAACTCCCGCCAAAGCAGGGAACCGGGCCCGCCACAAGTCCGCTGTCATACCTCCAATTGACGCCCACCCACGGCCCGCGCTTCCACGGCTGGTATTGCACATGGGTGGTTTGGTTGAAAAGTTCGTCGTGGTCGATGCGGAAGACTCCCGTTCCGCCTACTCCCGCGGGCGTTGCGCCTAGGCCCGTGACTTGCGGCTCGAAGAACCGCGCTGCCACGCTGGAGGCCACAAAATATGCGGATAATCCGTGCAAATTCGGCACGCTTGCCCGGAGCATGTACCCGGGAACTTTCGAGTTGTGCCATTCAATCGGAAACGTGATCGGCGTGTTGCCCAAAATGCTGAAGTCATACGCATTGTGCGTGTACTTCCACATGTACTCCCCGTCGAAGACCAGATATTTGCCGAAGGCTTGCTGGAATCCTGCATGGAAGTCATTCCGAAAACCCGGAGTCAAGGGAGCCGTGATGCAAGGATAGCCTTGCAGCGACGACATGAGGGCATTGACCACGGGGTCGTTGCAACCTTCGCTGGCCAGAACCAGGTTTTCGTTGAAGGGAGTCTCGAGGGTCCGCGCATAGGAGAGTCGCAGCACCGTATTTGTCCGCTTGATGTTGTACGCGACGCCCACGCGGGGCTCCGCCTGCTTCGTGACCGACAAGCCGTTGTACAAATCGCCGCGAATCCCGAGGTTGAACGACCAGTTGTTCTTTGTGATGGTGTCCTGCAAATACAACGCAAGTTGCTTGACGTCGGTGTGCCCGCGGAAGAGGTAATAGTTGCCTCCGGCTGTCAAGTCGTAAGGAGCCAGGGTGGAGCACGGCGCGGCGAGATTCACGCCGCTCACCTGGCACGGGTTGCCATTGGCATCAACCAAGGACGGCAGGAGGGTGGGGTCCACAATTCCCAGCGAATCGTTTTCGGTGAGAAAGGTGTGTTCGTAGGTGATGCCCGCTTTGATGTTGTTCATGCCCTTCACGTAAGAAACATCGGATCGCAGGCCGGCGTTGGTCAGCCGGCGAGTCTGGCCGATGCTCTCGGCTTGCAGATCGGGAGTGAAATCCGCAAAGGGATCCGCACTTGGGTAGTAATGGTATTGGTCCTGGCGCACGAAGGCGCCGATGGTAAACACAGCCTCCGTGCCGATCAGGTGAACGAAGGTCGGAGCCACGTTGAAGGTCCCGATCCTGGAATGTTGATCCGCGGGGCCGACCAACTCGCCGTTAGGCCCCAACCCTCCGTTGTCCACGACCAGGCCGTTCCATGCGGTGGCATACTGCGCGTCGAAGGAATTCGGGGTTTGAAACCACGAACGTGTGTAACCCAGGTTCAACTGGAGCGTGTTCGCGTCGGAGAATTTATAATCCACGCGGTCGAAAAAGTTCTCTTCGTTCCCTTTATCGTGCATGACGGTGTGTTCCGGGGGATCGAGGAAGCGGCCGGATTGCAGTCCGCTGAGCGCGATAAAATTGCCCCAGCTTTTGCCCCCATACGCCAGGTCAGCCGAAATACTCGGCGTGCCGAAGCTACCGTACGATGTGCTTACGCTGCCGTGCGGCTGGTCGACCCCCAACCCGGAGCGCGTCGTCACCTTAATGACCAGACTCGTCTTGTCTCCAAATTCCGCTGGCGGCGCGCCGGAGATCACTTCCAGCGATTGAATCGACTCCGATGGAATCTGATTCGAGAAGACCTTGCTCTGCTGATCCGTAATCTGCTGCCCGTCCACCGAGAACGAGTTCGACGCGTGGTCGCCCAGACCGTGGAACAATCCATTCGAGTCGGCTGCAACCCCTGGGGTCGTCAGCGTTACTAGCGAACTGACCGAAGAGGTCGAACTCTCCAGCGGCACATTCTGGAACAGTAAGCGGTCCACATCGGTGTGAAACGTCGAATCGGTTTCCACTAGGTCCGCGCCGCTCGATTCCACGATAACCGTGGTGCTGGAGCTCCCCATGGTCAGGGAGATGTCCACCTTGGTGGCCACGGCGGAGCGCACCTCAACGTCCTGCGAAGCTGGCGCAAATCCACTGGCGCTCACGCTCAGGTGGTACGGATTAAACGGCACATTGGTGAAACGGAATGAGCCGTCTTTAGCCGTGTTCGTAGTACGTGCAAGGCCGCTGACCACGTTGGTGATTTCCACCGTGGCGTTGGCCACAGTTTTCCCCGAAGGATCCAGAACTGTCCCTTCTATGGATCCGGAGTTACCCGTCTGCGCCCATACCGCCGAGGCAACAAAAATCGCTTGGACTGCAAAAAGAACAGCTGCTCGAAAAGCGTATCGCATACTTCCTCCGGTTCCTCATGGAAACGTCCGCGTGACGTGTTTGTGTTGATAGAAACCGCTGCCAATACAGCGGGCACGCGGCTAAATGGAGCCGCGCGACGAGGTACTACCCTGGGTGGGATTTACGACGCGAAGGAAAGAGGCGGGGCGCGGGAAGAGGAATGCCCGGAAGGCGGCTCCGCGGAGCTGACCACCGAGTGAATTACAACTGCACTGAAAGAAACGATTGGGATGCTGAATGAAACAACCGCCACTGCCGGCGTGACGCCCAGATGGGCAACCTGGCAGAGCCCGCAGGCGGCTTCGTCCTGGCCATTGGCATGGGCGTGCGGCGTTACCTGCAGGAGGAACGCGAGCGAGAGCAGCGCCAGTGTGAGTGCTGCTGGCCGGGCTAGTCGGCGGAAGATGGCATGTACGTCAAACAACATTTCCGTGCCTCCCGCGAATGAGCGTTTTCGGGGCGGCCCCTCGCCACCATGCGAAAAGAGGACCGCACTTAATTTTCAAGCATGCTGCAGTGATTTGCAAGCTAGCTTCCCAAGTAGATGTGGCCAGGAAGGAACCGGTTGTATCCGCTTTCCCGGCTAGTGCCGTTCCAACTATTTGGGCCAAATGAACGTCCAAGCATCTGAGGCGAACACGGGGAGTATTCTCAAAGGGATTTGCTGGAGGAAGTTGGATCGGCGATAGTCGGAGAAGGCCGCCGAATTAACGCTGAGGAGAGCTTTCAGGTTCGCCACGACATGCGTGCAGATCTTGCGCACCTCATCCTCCGTGGGGCTTTTGCTGACTTCGTATTTATCCATAGGGATATAGTTGTTCAGATTGATAACCGGCCCGTACGGAGCATCGCAATTCTCCATGGTCATGACCCGGTACAGCGGCTGATCGGGGCGCGCCAGATTGTAGACCCCAACATATAGGACGAATTTGGGCGCGGGGGCCGTGCCTCCTAGAATCGCCAGGCAGTTGTGACTTTGCGAATCCACCTCCGCGAATACCCCTTTCAGCAGCACGCCCTTTTCCGGGCGGGAACTCTCCTGAGGTGCCGCGTTGAATCCACTCTTCCGGAGCGCTTGAACAAGTGCCTCGCCGAAAAAGGCTTTGAGCCGTTCTGCTTGTTTGGAACTGGGCGCTGCATCCTGAAGAACGTGCGGTGATTCGCCGGTGGCTCGCGCGCCGGGTTGCGACTTCTGAGGGACAGGTGCCTGTGAAACAGCGGCCGGCTCTTTGTCCGGTGCGGCGTTTATGTCGAACGGTGCCACATAGACGCGCACTGACTTCGGATTGAAGTCGGAGCTTCGAGCGCCGCTCGCCAAGGAAGACACAGGCCCCGCGCCGCTTGGCAGCAAGAATGGCGCGAGGCCAGCCAGCAGAACCACAACTGAAAACGGGCAAGAACGCGCCGCGGCCATCAGCACCTCCGGTCTGCAGTGGGGCGGAAAGCAAAAGGTTACTCCAATTAGATGTGCCTGCACGCAAAAAGATGGGCGATGCAGGAATAATGGTGAAACGAGACTCCTCTGAGGTCAGGGGTAAGTAATTTGCACCGTAGCGATTGGAATCTTCGTGCAAATCAAGCGCCAAACACTTCCTTTTGGCACACATCTATGGCACACTCATAATGCATCCATGAGGACCAAGCGAACAAAGCGGACGCATATACTTCTTCCCGAAGACCTTGCGAGGGAAATTGATGCACTTGCAGGACGTCGTGGGCGCAGCGCTTTCCTCGTGGAGACGGCCCGCGAAGCAGTCCGGCGCCGAAAATTGCTTCGCTTCCTGGAAGGCAAATCAGCCTCCTGGAAGGAACACGATCATCCGGAACTCGCCAGGGGCGCTGCTTCCTGGGTGCGCAAACTGCGGCGGCAGGGAGAATCGCGCAAACTCAAGCGCACCTGATTATCAACCGCATGAAAATTCTCCTCGATACCTCAGTTTTGATTGATGTTTTGCGTGCCCGAAACAACCGCCGCAGCCTGTTGGCAAACCTGCTGCGCGACGGGCATTCCCTGGCCACTTCGGTGCTTAATGTGGCTGAAGTCTACACAGGCATGCGTCCCGGCGAGGAAGCGCAAACTGCTGAATTCTTAGGCGGACTTGAGTGTTTCGAGTTGCATGAAAGCGCCGCGCGCATAGCTGGTCAGTTGAAGAATTCCTGGGCAAAAAAGGGGCGCACGCTAACCCTGGCCGATACCATTGTCGCGGCCATCGCCATCGAAAACCATTGCACTCTCTTTACCGATAACCGCAAGGATTTCCCCATGCCGGAGATCCAACTCCACCAGGCGTAACGCGCCCTTCCCTCCTGGCGCTGTCAGACGGATACAGTGAGCGCGCCGCTGGTTGAACACAGCCTGACCCCTGCGCCAAATCTGTCCATCGGTACAGTTCTGCGCCGCTCCGCGTACCGTTAGCCTGTTCTGGGGAGTTCACACCATGCCGCGTCGCGACTCTGTCTTATCGACTGCCTCAGTGCGGCTGCCGAACACTGACGCCAGCATTCTTTCACTGCAGGTTATGGGATACGTTACCCTGCTCTTCTTGCTTTTGGTCCTCTCTGGATGCGGGGGTTCGACCAACAGTGCTGCCGGGCCACCCTCGCAAAACCCTCCACCTTCTTCTGTTATCGTGGCCATTAGCCCAAAGTCCGCTCCGCTTGCTGAAGGGGCGTCGCAACAGTTCTCCGCGACAGTCACCGGCTCTTCCAACACGTCTGTAACCTGGAGCGCCACGGGCGGCACGGTTTCTTCAACGGGGTTATATGTGGCGGGAAGTACGGCGGGAAACTACACCGTTACAGCCACCAGCGCCGCTGACACCACCAAGTTCGCGCAGGCATCGGTCGCGATCACGGCACCCGCTCC
>Ga0116223_10005553_pt1 | contig 10602 bp, 9 predicted proteins | sample Sb_taG_3_FD_90092 | JGI IMG/M metagenome (GOLD analysis project Ga0116223, IMG submission 90092) | Peat soil microbial communities from Weissenstadt, Germany - Sb_50d_a_PC metaG | ecosystem: Environmental > Terrestrial > Soil > Wetlands > Peat | place: Germany: Weissenstadt | collected 2010-09-21 | reverse complement strand
CGTTTTTGATTTATATCATTTCGCGCGCGGTCGCGTTCTTGAGAATGCTACCTTCATTATTGCCGTCTATTCAGCTCGGAACGTCGATCACATGTCCTCCAACGCCGATCTGCCGCAGGCGCCAAAACGCTGTCCTGTATGCGGAACATCAATGCTCGGCAGCAGATCGTGCCCCGAGCGTAAACAGTTCGATGTTTTTCATTGCCTGAGTTGCTACAGCGTAATGGATTACTCCGGCTCAACTGTGAGAGGCAGCTCAACGGCGAAAGATGGGGACGCGACTCAGTAGATTGAAAGATTATTGCATGGGCGCGGCGCTCAATCTTGATCGGGCAGCTTTTTTATTTCCGGCGCGCGCGGACCGCCGAGCTGATCGAATTGCAATTCGAACAAAATATCGCCGTTTGGGCAGAATTCAGGGGCGAAAATCAGCGTCTGCGGCGCGGTCTTGAGCCATTCGCGACAGGCATCGGGGGTCTGGCATTGTTCGCAGCGGTGATGCGCGGTGGCATAAGTGAGGCTGTGACGCGGCAATATTCCGCCGCTCACCTCAATGCCGAGGCGCTTCATCATGTCGTAAATGCACGCTGGTTTATGGTCACACTTATCCGCCGAGGCCATGGAACCCTCTCATCCTTGCCCGGCAGCAAGCTACTTCGGAATATACTCAAATTTTGAGCTCTCGGTCCATGGAAAGAATTCGAGGTGCGAGTGCTGCCAAAGTCGAACCTGTCACTCGATCATCTTGCTATGAGCGGATAGGATTTCGAAAGGAGTGAGCATAGATTTAGTCTGGTTCCGCCCGGGCAACCCGGCAAAGCAGCGCCCGCAGTTGATAGGTTCCCATGGCCGGATCATAGGGCGGCTGATTGTCGGTGAGGAGGTTCACATTCGACCGCCACACGCCGTATTCCGGCGCGGGCTCCTCGGGAAACCACCAGCCGTGCTCGGCAGCGATCACCCGCGGATCGATCCCAGTAGTCAGGCGCGCGCGCTGCCGGATACGGCCGCGCTTCGTCTCGATCCACATCCAGTCGCCCTTGCCGATGCCGTAGCGTGCCGCCGTCTCTGGATGGATTTCGGCTACCGGATGGCGATGGGCCTTGCGCAGATTCTCGATCTGCCGATGCTCCGAGTTAAAGAAGTACGAAATGCGAGCACCAGTCGTGAGCACTAGCGGATAATCTTCGGCAACTTCCGGGCGACTGATCGGGCTTTCCGGCGGTTCTTCGTAGCAAGGCAGCGGTGCGTAGCCCATCTCCTCCAGACGCGTCGAATAGAGCTCGATCTTGCCGGTCGGCGTCTTGAACCCACCGTCCTCATATTTGCGATATTTGAAGGGAACCGTGACCGAGCCCTTCTCCTTCAGCTCCGCAAAGGTCATGTTGAGGCCACCCCGAGCGAGCTGCGAATTCAGCACCTCTTCGACGGACTCGGTGCCGACCGGAAGCTTCATCCGCCGCGCCAGCTCGACGAAGATCTCTTCATCCGACATGCACTCGCCGATGCGCACCGCCCGCTGATTTGCCAGCACAACGTTGGCCGCGACGGTTGGCAGCCCGGCGATTTGGTCGATCTCGGGCCACGACGCCGCCGGCAGGACGATGTCGGCGAGCTCCGCCGTCGGCGTCATGAAAAGGTCGGCGCAGACCATGAAGTCGAGCTTCATCAGCGACTCGTAGACCAGCGCGGAATTGGCGTAGGTTGTCAACGTGTTGTTGCCGAAGACAAGAAACGCCTTCACCGGATAGGGCGTGCCTTCGCGCATCGCCTGCAGCAGGGTTGGAATGTGGGCCGAGGGCAGATCGGCGCCTTCGCCGCCGAGCAGCTTGAAACGATCCGCGCCGAGCCGTTTGGCGTTCGCCTCCGGCGTGAGATTTTCGATCAGGCTTGGGAATCGGCCGATGCCGTGCATGCCGAACACCCAGCCGCCGGGTACGTCGACGTTGCCGGTCAGCGCCGGCAGCATGGAGATTGCGCGAATGGTCTGGATGCATTTAGGCGTGTGCTCGATCGCACAGCCCCAATCCAACATGGCTGGCTTGGTGCGCGCGAACAGGCGTGCCGCCGCCCGAATCTTCTCTGCTGCGACCCAGGTGATCGGCGCCGCCCATTCCGGCGTGAAATTGCGCACGTGTTCGCGCAGCACATCGAAGCCGTGGGTCCATCGCTCGACGAACGGCGCATCGTAGAGTTGCTCGCCAATGATGACATTGAGAAACGCGAGCGCCAGCGCGTCGTCAGTTCCTGGACGCAGCTGCAGCCACACCTCGGCGCGGCGTGCGAGTTCGGTCTCGCGCGGATCGACGACGATGATTTTAGGGTTCGTATCGAGCGCCTCACGCACGTTGAAGCGGGTCTCGCCGTCGGGGCCGGAATTCAGCGGATTGTGGCCCCAGAACAGCATACAGGCGGGCGGCGTTCCACCGGTGAAATCGGAGACGGGAAAATCGCCAAAGGTGAGAATGCAGGTGTTGACTCGTGGATGAAAGCATTGAGCAAAGCCCGGCTCGCACCAGTTCGGCGTGCCGAGCGCATGACCAAACCGCGATACCCAACGGATGTGATGGCGGCCGGTGCCGGTGCCGAGCGCGATGGCTTCGGGTCCAAATTCCTTGCGAATCGCGAGTAAGCGTTCGGCAATCTCGTCGAGCGCTTCGTCCCAGGAGATACGCGTCCATTGGCCCGAAGCGCGCGGACCGACGCGGCGCCGTGGATAGCGCAGGCGGTCCGGATGATTGACGAGGTCGACGGTGACCGTTCCGATCGGACACAACCGACCATGGTTGAGCGGAGATTGACGATCGCCCTCGACTTTAACGAGGACGCCGTCGCGCACATGCAGCAGCGTACCGCAACCGCCGTGACAAGAGCGGCAAACGCTCTTAAGGACGACCGTAGACTGTCCGGCGCGGGCGTCGTTCGCTGGATTTTGCCGGAGCGTCATGGATCGCGCCTCGCCGCCCGGCGCCGAAGTGGCGTCGCGCTTGTTAAGTATATCCGCTTTGCGATCCCCCGGTTATGCGAAATCGGCATTCCATGATAGTTTTTTCCCATTGCCCATCGGCATGGCGGTGGGATGAAGCTCGGTCAGCTTCGCAATCTTTTCGCGGCGATCGAGGCTGCCATGAGGGGCCGCGCACCGGCTACAACAGGAGGAGAATGTTCAATGGCTTATGTATTCAAGGAGGGCGAACTGCCTTCGCTGATCGACGCCAAAGCGGCGCGCGAGCGCATTTTCTTCGTCAATCAGGAGCTCGCCAATATCGACGACATGCTGGCCGGTGTCATGCACTACAAAAAGGACGCGGCGTCGCCTCTGCATCTGCACAAGAACTGCGAGCACTTCTATTTCATCATCAACGGCAAGGCGACGGTGGAATCGGAAGAGGGCATACGCCCGGTAGGCCCCGGTGACATGATCTTCATCCCGGCCGAAGAGAAGCACCGCCTGCGCGCCACGGAACCGCTGTTTTATTTCGAGTTCCAGGCACCCAATCGCTTCAAGACCACGATCCTCGAAGGCACCGACGACGACCTGCGCTGGGAGCGCAAGGACGGCCGCGTCTGGGTGCAGACCTGACATTTTTCCTACGCAGAGGAGAGAGATTATGCCGCTCACATTCATCGATACGAATAAGCTTCCCAAAAAGGCATCGACGGGCCACGGAGAGGTCACCGAGGTGCTGAATAAAGCCCTGTGCGGGGCGCGCAACGTGCACGGTTCATTGCGCTGGCTGAAATCGGCTGAGACGTTCAAGCCGGATCTGGCCGACAAGCACCAGCTCATCTATCTCATGGAAGGTAAAGGCCGCATCCGGCTTGACAACCGGGATTACGATGTCGAAAAGGGCGCGGGCATCTATCTCGGCCCGTCCGAGACCGCGACGGTCCAGGCGGCGAGCGGCACTGCGCTGCAGCTTTTTCATCTCGTCGTACCGCGGATACCGAACTGAAGATTGGTCCGCGCTAGACGTGGTGCGCAGCCGGTTGTTGTAGTTGAGCTTCAGCCGTTTGAGAGATGCAGGCGGCCCTGCGCGCTGCAACGCGTTCCGACCTGGGCGTTTCGGCCTGGGAAATGACGTTGCTGGCTCGTGTAATAGACCGTGAGGATCGTCGAACGGATGGCGAACGTCGGGTCAAATGGGGCCGCATCTTGTGTTGCTGGCCTCGGCTTGCATTACCGGGACGGCAGAATAATTGATTTCGATCAAGGCAGGAAAAGGACTTTCAGTTTCAATGATATTCGATCTGTCGGGGCCACAGTGCCAAGCAGCAGGCTGTCGAGAGAGTGATCCCGACCCCTGAGGTTCGTGACAGAGCTGAGGCCATTGCGCCAGATAAACAGGTAGGCCTGATGAACAAGATCCAACGAATATCGTCTGCCGACTCAAAGCAAGAATCGGGACCATCGGCTAAACCACGAAACAAACCTATCCAGGACCTACGCCAGTGGCTGTCGCACGTCGATCGGATCGGCGAGCTTGTGCGCATCTCCCAAGCCGTCGACCGCGACGAGGAGATGAGCGCGATCTCCTATCTCGTGGCCAAGCAGAACCCCTCCCCTGCGGTCCTGTTCGAATATGCGAAGGGTTTCGAGAAAAGTCCGATTGGCGCCCGGCATCTGTGGAATATCCTAGGCCCGAGCGTAAAGCGTATTGCGCTCACGCTCGAGGAGCCAGCGGATACGCCGACGGTCGAGTTGATCAGGAGGACCAAGGACAAGCTGAAGCGGCGTATTCCGCCACGCGAAGTGACGCGGAGCGATGCCCCTGTCTATGAGAATTCCATCGTCGGAAAAAAGATCGATCTCAATCAGCTTCCGATCCCGCGGCACTGGCCCTTGGACGGAGGCCGTTACGCGGGGACCGGCGACGCGGTCATTACGCGCGATCCCGATACCGGGTACCTCAATATCGGCACCTACCGGATGATGCAGCAGGGCAAGGCGGAGGTCGGTCTCTATCTCTCCCCCGGCAAGGATGCGCGCCTTCACATCACGCGCGCCTGGCAGCACGGCGAACCGATCGAGGTCGCCGCCGCGTGGGGTATTGATCCGTTGTTCATGCTGGTCGGGTCGCAGACCTTTCCCAAGAACGTGTCCGAATACGAGTTCGCCGGCGGCATCAAAGGACAGCCGATACCGGTAGTCCGCGGGACGACCACAAACTTGCTGCTCCCGGCCAATGCTGAGCTAGTGATCGAGGGAATCATTCGTCCGAATTCAGTAAAAGCGGAGGGTCCCTTCGGCGAATTCCCCGGTTACTACGGCAGGCCCGAAGCGGGCTGTCCACTGGTGGAAGTCACCGCAATGCACTACCGCACCAGGCCGATACTTACCAATGCCCTGATGGCGGATTATCCCTCGTGTGAGCAGAGCGGATTCTTCTCGGTGATCCGCTCCGCCAAGATTTGGGACGATCTCGACAAGCTGGGCATTCCCGGAATCCAGGGCGTCTATTCTCACCCCGCCGCCGCAGGCGGTTTTGGCATGACTGTGATCAGCATCGAGCAGCGCCACGCCGGTCATGCCGCACAGGTCCTGGCGCTCGCGGCCCAGGTTCCAGGCGGCGCCTACTACACCAAGTGGATCATCGCCGTCGATGAAGACATCGATCCCACAGATATAAACCAGGTCATCTGGGCGATGGCGAGCCGGTGCAATCCGATTGAGGACATCGACGTACTGCGCAATACGTGGAGTACCTGGCTCGACCCGACGCAGAACCCGCCGGAAAAGCGCCCCTACGGTTCAAAAGCCCTGATCAATGCCTGCAAGGAACATCGCCATCTGCCGGTGTTCTCCAAGCGAACGGCGCTGCGCAAGGAGGTCTACCAAGGCATTGCCGCGCGCTGGAAGCCGCTCGGGCTGCCGGGCAGTATACCAGCGGTCAGAGCGTTCGAAACCGACACCAAGGTCGCCTATCACGAGATCGGAAGCTTCGAGCCCGGTCATCAGACAGGCGAACGGAAAACGGCTGACAAGAAACCAAAACGGAACCGGTAAATTTGATGGCGATCAATCGGCCGAATCTGCAATCGCTTCAACGCCACACATTTATTGCTTATGCGCCACGCTGGTCGGGATGTGATTGAGTTCTTCGCACCCGGTTGCGGTGACAACGACTGTCCCGCCAATGTTGACCCGATGGCGATCGATGCAAGCATTGGGCTCGAATGCCAGCACCATGCCAGCTTGCAATACGGCGTTGCGCTGACGCACGGCATTCGCGCCGACAAATCGGACGTCGAGCTTGGCCTGGTCCTGATTGACCAGCGTACGGCCCGCCAGGAAATGCGGGCCCACCGAGTGCACGAGCGGCGTATAGCCCCAGCATCCCGATGACTTATGCGGCTCCTCCATGACCGCCAACAGATCAGAGAATGTCATACCCGGCTTCAGCGCCTTGATGCCGGCATTGTAGGACGCGCGCGCAACGCGCTCGCATTTCTGACTCGTAGTATCGAGCGGATCGAGAGCGACAGTCATCTGCACTTGGACTTCCTGGTTGCCGCAAAGCGGCATCAATTCGGCCTGCATCAGATCGCCGCGCGCGAGGATGCGGGGCGCTTCGCCGGTCGTCGTCCAACGCGGCGGGCCCCAGGATAAGGTGTGAGGGCCCGAATTCATAACGATCATCGGATAGCGGAGACCGATGCCGTGGCGCAGCATCTCCCGGGTCGCCTCGGCGAATATTACCTCCTCGCCGATACCCGGCGCGGTGACTTCGACGATCACCCGGCAAGCGGCCTCGGCGGCGCGCGCGGCGTAACGAACCTGCGCCAATTCCTCGTCGCTCTTGACCAGCATCAGATGGCTGAATTCTTCGGAGATATCGTGCCAACGCGCCTTCGGCAGTGCCGCTGTCAGTTCCACCCAGAAATTCGCGGGAATGGCCCCGTAGATTTCGGTGGGCGCCTGAGAGCTCAAGCCGACAACGCCGAGGCTGCTTTCGGCGAGATGCTTCTCGCTCAGCACTTCCGCAACTCCGCTGCCGCTGGTCGCCACGCGATAGTCGTCAACCCAAAGCGTATTGCCGCGCTCCTGTGACCAGCGCGCACGCATCACGCGCAGATACGCCCAGGTGAGGACGACGGGATCGCCTTCGAGCGGGAAGATGACGCAACCTTCGTTGTAATCGTCGCTGATGTAGGTCTCGTACATCTCCCGCGCGCGGAAGCCGGCGATCAGAAGCCCGTCGAATCCGCGCTCACGCATCAGCTTTCGGACCAGCGTCCAGCGCCGATTGCGCTCGGCAAGCGAAAGAATGGGCGGCTGCATTTCTCGATCCGTCATACCTTCTCCTTATCGTGTTACAGCAATGCCGCCGCTTCCGGCGCGGCATTTGCAATCGGAAGTCTCCACAAACTGCGTTTCGTACGCAGAAAAATCGGACACTCCAACCGCATTACCCCGGCTCCGATCCGGGCGCGGCGGTGAGCTTGTGCGCCGGGTAGGTATATTCCCCGAGACTGACCAACAGGACACACGTTACCGCCAGCGCCACCTCGTATAAGATGAAGATCTGCGAATAGGAATGGAACATGTCGTACGCTCTTCCGCTCAATGCTGGACCGCCACCGGTGCCGAAATTGAACAGAATGAACATCAGCCCATAAATCTTGCCGTAGGACTTCAGCCCGAAGTAGCGGCTGATAAAGAACGCCATGAGATCGATTTCGGCGCCGATACCGGCGCCGCAAAATGCGGCGCCAATCAGCGGGACTGGATATGCCCAACCGCTGCCAAGGAGTGCGATCCCGAGCATCGGCAGAATGAAAAAACAAACCGCGACATACGGCCCCCAGTAACGATCGAGGCACCACCCGCAGATAATCCGGCCGAGGATGATGGCAATTCCTGCCGCCGAGAGCGCACCGGTCGCAAGTTGCAAGGGAATGCCGCGATCGGTAAGCAGCGCGACGATGTGAACGATCGTGCCGTTGATCGCCATCACGCCGAGAAAGAACGCCACCGACAGCGCCCAAAAATTCCAGGTTTTAAGCGCGGCCCACGCGTCAATCCCCGGCACATCAGTGGCGTGGCCGGCGCTGCTGCCGGTGGCGCCAGCCTGCCCCGGCTCACGCACAAAAATGGCAACAGGCAGCCACGCCAGGACCACGATTGCTACGGCCAGACCGAAATAGGCTTCGCGCCAGCCGAACCGAGTTATCAGAAATGCAGCAAGCTGCGGAATTAACACGACCCCAAGGCCGACACCGGCCGTCGTCAACCCGAGCGCCAAACCGCGCTGCCGGTCGAACCATCGCGATATGACGGCGGCATACGGGATCGGAGTTTGCACGCCACCAATGAAGCCGGCGACGCAAAAGATCAGAAATATCAGGTACAAAGGTTGCGCTTGCATGAGACCGAAGCCGGCAACCGACAGCGCGAACAACAATATTCCGGGGAGCATGGTCCACCGCGCGTCCCAACGGTCGATAAGCCAGCCAACGATCAGACCCGCCAAGGCGGTGAGCCACGTGCTGACGCCCAAGGCGGCCGACAGATCGCCGCGGCTGATTCCGAGATCCTCGGTCACCGGCTTAAGAAAAACACCGAATGAAAAAATCACGATCGAACCGGTGCCAACCAAGAGACCGCACGCAGACGCGAATACGATCCACCAACGGCTCGCCAAGACCCCCCCCATGATGCTCTCCAATCTATTTCTATTTTTACTTTGTCGAATGCAGACGGACCTGACCTTCATCAAGCAGACCGGCGGACACAATCAACGTTGCTGCTCGGGCGGCCGTCATGTCAAGATGCTTCGACTCGTTCTATCGCTTCGCGACATAGCAGCGCTGAGAATTTATTGCACGGCATGCCGAGATAGGTCTCCATCATAGAATCAATCGCGACGAGCCCGGCAGGTGTCACCGAGCCGACGATCCAGCCTTTAGCTATGACATAGACGAAGTCGGCCACGTCAACCGCCAACTCCCAGAACGTCATGTCAGCGCACCGCTGCCGTTTTTCTCCGCTCGTCGATGCCTTCGCTCGCACCGGGACACCGACGCTCACCGGCTGCGATAGCCCAGCGACTGCGACAGGCGATCGCAGCTCTGCAACAGTTTGGCGGCGATCTCTCCATCCGCGTGATGCGCGAAGGAGGCTTCGGAACCGATCACGGTCAAGGCGAGCGCCGCACGGCCGTTCGCATCGAAAACCGGCGCGGCGTACGCGAAGATCCCCGGCATATAGTTGCCTAGCGCTTTGGCCAGCCCGGCGCGATGTACCTCGCTGAGCAGCTTGTTGGTCTTCTTCCGTTCGGCAGCGATCGAGCGCTTACTAGCGCGGGCAAGCTGTTCGATCTCTTTGTCGAGCAGTTCCTGCGTTGCCTCCTCTGGCAGATAGGCGGCAAATATCTGGCCGGTTGCGGAAGTAACGAGTGGGGCCACCCAACCGATTCGGACGTTTACGCGCACCAGGCTCGGGCTGTCGTGCTGCGCGATCATGCTCGCACCGGACGGACCCCAGATCGAAACACAAACGGTCTCGCCGGTGTCGTCCCGCAACGCCACGGCGGCTTGGTCGGCAAGCTGCACCACGTTTAGGCGAGCGAGATAGGCAAGGCCGAGCTGCAAGGCGAGTGGACCGAGGCCATAGCGCAACGTCTCGGTATTTTGTTCGACGAGGCCGATGCGGGTCAGGCTCAACAAGTACCGCCGCGCCTTGCTGGTCGGCATTCCGGCATTACGCGAAATCTCGGTCAGCGAGCCCTCGCCCGCGGACATTGCGAGCGCTTTCAATAGCCCGCCGGCGATCTCGACGGACTGAATGCCCTGCGCCGCCCTGCCCTTTCTCGCGGCCTGCACAACTTTGATGGGTCCTGGCGTATCCACTTGACTGCCCTCCGACAGCTGCTACGCTTGGTGTCGCCTGTTGCATATTATGCAATAAATCGCGCCGGTGGCGAGAAAATTCTCGCGGATCGAATGTCGCTGCACCAAAGCAGCCGCAGTGCGGAGCGTGCCTGGGAGTGGCGTACAATGATCGAACAAAAAGACGTCAAAGTCAGAATGCGTGACGGGGTCGAAATCGGCCTGCGCATCTATCGTCCCGATGGAAGCGGCAGTCATCCAGCACTTTTTGCCGCCTCGCCGTACCGCTACGACAATAACGTACTGCCCTGCTCCCCGCTGTTCCTCTGGCGCGAAACCGGGCCGATCGAGTGGTACGTCGAGGAGCAAGGTTATGCCTATGTGCATGCGGACGTACGCGGCTCGGGCATTTCCGGCGGCGAATACGGGCTGTGGGGCGCGGAGGAACAGCGCGACCTCTACGAGCTCGTCGAATGGATCGCGTCGCAGAGCTGGTCGAACGGAAAAGTCGGCGGCATCGGCCAGTCGTATTTCTGCATCTCGCAGTGGCACATGGCGGTGCAGAATCCACCTCACCTCGCCTGCATCGCACCCTACGATGGCTTGAACGATCCTTACCGCTTTGTCGGCTATCCCGGCGGCATTGAAAGCAACTTCGCGCTGTACTGGTTCAATTCCAGCGTCCGCGTTCCGAATATGTATCCCGCCAACGGCCACAATCCACGGATGTTGCCGACCGACATGTATTACATGATGGCAGAGCACCCGTTG
>Ga0116223_10005550_pt1 | contig 10605 bp, 7 predicted proteins | sample Sb_taG_3_FD_90092 | JGI IMG/M metagenome (GOLD analysis project Ga0116223, IMG submission 90092) | Peat soil microbial communities from Weissenstadt, Germany - Sb_50d_a_PC metaG | ecosystem: Environmental > Terrestrial > Soil > Wetlands > Peat | place: Germany: Weissenstadt | collected 2010-09-21 | reverse complement strand
TCACGCCTTGGGGAACGGGACAGCCACGTAGCGGTCGCCGTCAGCGGTCTGGATCCGCATCAGCACCGCTTTCTTGCCTTGGCTCTTGGCATTCGTGATCTGAGACTTCACGTCCTGCGGCGTCGACACCGGCTTGCCTGCGACATCAAGGATGACGTCGCCCGCAGTCAGACCTTCGGCCGCCGCCGCGCCGTTCGGATCAACGCCGACGATGGCGACGCCCTTGTCTCCCGCGCCGGCGACCTCCTTTGCCGGAGCGATCTGGATGCCGAGCGCCGCGCCGTGATCCTTCTGCGATTGCGCGCCGTCAGCCTTGGCCACGGTCTCGTTCTTCTGCTCGGCCAGTGTGACCTGAGCCGTCTTCTCGGCGCCGTCGCGCATATAGGTGAGATCGACCTTGTCGCCGGGCTTGAACGACCCGGTGCGCAGTGTGAGGTCGGCCGCGTCCTCGACCGCCTTGCCGTTGAGCGCGGTGATCACGTCGCCGGACTTGAGGCCGGCCTCGACCGCCGGCGTTCCCGGCATCGCCTCGACGACAATTGCGCCCTTGGCCGACCTCAACCCCATGCTCTCGGCGATCTCCGAGGTCACCGGCTGGATGTTGACGCCGAGATAGCCGCGCGGGACCGCTCCGCCATGCTCGAGCGCCGAGACGACGCCGTCGGCGGTGCTGGAGGGAATGGCGAAGCCGATGCCGACGCTGCCGCCTGACGGCGAGAAGATCGCGGTGTTCACGCCGACGACCTCGCCCTGCGTGTTGAAGGTTGGGCCGCCCGAGTTGCCTCGGTTGATCGGCGCATCGACCTGCAGGAAGCGGTCGTAGGGGCCGTCACCAATGTCGCGACCCTCGGCCGAGATGATGCCGGCGGTCACTGTCCCGCCGAGGCCGTAAGGATTGCCGATCGCTACCACCCAGTCGCCGATCCGCGGCTGCGCCTTGGCGAAGGTCACAAAAGGATAATCGCCCGGTTGGGTTGCCTTGAGCAGCGCGAGATCAGTCTTCGGGTCGGTGCCGACCACCTTGGCGTCCAAGGTCTTGCCGTCGTCCATGGTGACAGTGACGGATTTCGCGTGGTCGACTACGTGATTGTTGGTGACGATAAAGCCGTCGGAAGAAATGAAGAAGCCGGAGCCTTCACCCATGACGACGGACTGCGGGTTCTGGGTCGCCCCATTGGGGACGCCGAACCGCTTGAGGAACTGCTGGATTTCCGGCGGCAGATTGTCCATTTGGATCGAAGAGCCGCTCGCGGCTCCGTCGCTGACGATCTTGACCTTGACCGACACCACGGCCGCTTTGACGCGGTCGATCAGCGGCGCGAACGACGGCATGGGCTGGCCCTGCAGATCGACCGTCGTGACGGCCGCGGCATGGGCGACGTGGGACGTCAGGGCGCCTTCGCCGAATGCGCCCGCGACGAACAGAGAAGCGACCGCGACCGAGGCGAGGATCGTCTGGCGGTGCAAACGGGAGTTTGCGAACCGGGGGTAAAACATGGAGGCCTCCAAATAGCTGAGTGACCGCATTTCAGCGATCGGTTGGCCGAACCATGCGCCTTTGCGCCTATCCAGAATTTGACCGGCGCATTAAGCTTTCTCAAGGAAGGGCAGGACTGACGGCTTCCGCCGAAGGCCTTCCGGCGCGGAAAGAACTGTATTACCCTGGCCTTACGATCCGGTTTGCTTGAGCCGCGGGGGCTGAATGCGCCGAGCGTATCACCTGATGACAAGCGGGGCGGCGGCGGCGTTGTGGCCGCTCGCAGTCCCGGGCATGGATCCGCAAATAGCCCACGACGCAGCCGTTTGCGCGAGCGCGGCAGGGGCGGTTGCGGCGGACGATCGGATCGCCGCCTGCACCCGCGCGATCAATTGGGGCGAATGGCGCGGCAAGGACGTGGAGTGGGCCTACGTCGACCGATGCGGCGCCGAGGGCGACAAAGCCGCTGATGATAACGCCGTCTCGGATTGCACGGAAGCGATCCGGCTCAATCCGAAGGACGCCGTAGCGTTCAACAATCGGGGGAAAGCTTGGCACGCCAAGGGCGACAACGACCGCGCGATCGCCGACTATGACGAGGCGATAAGGCTCAATCCGAAGGACGCGGTCGCATTCAACAATCGGGGAAAAGCGTGGTTCGACAAGGGCGAGAGCGACCGCGCCATCGCCGACTATGACGAAGCGATTAGGCTCAATCCGAATTACGGAGTCGCCCTCGTCAATCGAGGGAGGGCTTGGCAGGCCAAGGGCGACATCGACCGCGCCATCGCCGACTATGACGAAGCGATCGGGCTCAATCCGAAGAACGCGGTGGCGTTCAACAATCGGGGAAGGGCTTGGGAGGCCAAGGGCGACAACGACCGCGCCATTGCCGATTATGACGAGGCGATCGGGCTCAATCCGAAGGACGCGGTCGCATTCAACAATCGGGGAAAAGCGTGGTTCGACAAGGGCGAGAGCGACCGCGCGATCGCCAATTATGACGAGGCGATTAGACTCGATCCGAAGCTCGCCGTCGCCTTCACCAATCGGGGGAACGCCTGGGTCGCGAAAGGCGATAGGGAGCGAGCGATTGCCGATTATGGCGAGGCGATACGGCTCACTCCGACAGCCGTCGCATTTATCAATCGCGGGAACGCATGGTTGGAGATTGGCGACAACGACCGGGCGATCGCTGACTACGACGAGGCGATCCGGCTCGATTCGAAGCTCGCCGTTGCATTCTACGACCGGGGAAGGGCTTGGCGCGCCAAGGGCGACAACGACCGCGCGATCGCCGACTATGACGAGGCGATCCGGCTCGATTCGAAGGACGCGGTCGCATTCAACGATCGGGGGAACGCTTGGCTCGACATAGGCGATAAGGACCAGGCGCTCGCTGACTACGACGAGGCGATACGGCTCAATCCGAAGTACGTAGTCGCCCTCATCGATCGGGGGATAGCTTGGCGCGCCAAGGGCGACAACGACCGCGCGATCGCGGACTATGACGAGGCGATACGGCTCAATCCGAAGTACGTAGTCGCCCTCATCGATCGGGGGATAGCTTGGCGCGCCAAGGGCGACAACGACCGTGCCATCGCCGACTACGACGAGGCGATCCGGCTCGATCCGAAACACGCTCCCGCCTTCGTCAACCGAAGCATCGCCTGGTTGGGCAAGGGCGACAGCGATCGCGCGATCGCAGACTCCGAGGAGGCCATGAGACTTGATCCGAGAGACGCTCGCGCCTTAGCGACTCGTGGAAACGCCTTGAACGCCAAGGGAGACAGTGATGGCGCGATCGCCGACTATGACGAGGCGATCCGGCTCAATTCGAAAGACGCTCACGCCTATCTTGGCCGCGGCGTTGTTTTTATCGCCAAGGGCTCTCTCGCCGCCGCGCAGGCCGACTTCGCCCAGGCGAACGCGCTCGATCCTAAATACGCTTACGCAGCCCTCTGGCTCGACGTCGCCGAGCGTCGCAACGGTCTGCCAAGTCGGCTCCCGGAACTCAGGGCGAAGCTCGATATGGCGGTCTGGCCGGCCCCCATTGTCCGCCATCTCATGGGCGAGATCGATCTTGCGGCACTCCTCGCCGCCGCAGGTGACCCTGATCCTGGCAAGGCGCGGGGCCAGCTCTGCGAAGCGCGTTTCTTTGCCGGGGAGCTGGCCCTGCTGAATGGCGGCAAAGACGACGCGGAAGGCCTTTTTCGACTCGCTGCGAGCGAATGCCCAAACAACTTCTTGCAATGGTCCGCGGCGACCGCCGAACTCCGGGCGCTTGGCGCCAGCGCCGTGAACCAAGCGAGTTTTGCTAGCGGCTACCTCCGAAACTCCGGCTTGACCGCGGAGTAAAGCGCCGTGAACCTGTCACGCTGTTTCGCAAACATCGTCGCGAGCCTCGGGTCGGGTTCGGTGACATCGGCGATCTCGGGCGGCTGGCACACGGCTTCGGGCGGTTCTCCGGTCGCCGCCATCCGCGCAAGGCGCGCGGCGCCGTAAGCGGGGCCAGTTTCGCCGCCGCGCATGCGCACGACGGTAAAGCCGGTCGCGGCGGCGATCATGCGGGTCCATAACAGGCTCCTCGCGCCGCCGCCGATGAGGCCGACGCGCTCGATCGTCGCGCCCGCGGCGGCGAGGCAATCGCGGGCCTCGGCAAGCGTCAGCGCGACGCCTTCCATCACGGCGCGCGCCACATCGGCGCGCGTCGTCGTCTCGCTCATGCCGAACAGCACGCCGCGCGCATAAGGATCGTCGAGCGGCGTGCGCTCGCCGGAAAGATAGGGCAGGAAGAGAAGCTCGCCAGGCCCGCGATAGTCTGCGGCCGCCTCGCGGTCGAGCGCGTCCGGCGACGCGCCGACAAGGCGTCCGGCGAAGGCGAGCGCGCCGGCGCCGTTCAGCATGGCCGCCATCGCGTACCAGCGATTCGGCAGCGCGTGGGCGAAACTGTGCACGAGCCTCTCCGGCGCGCTGATATAGCGGTCGGTCGCGACAATGAGCTGCGTCGCGGTGCCAAGCGAAATGAACGCTTCGCCCGGCCCGATCGCGCCCAAGCCCACTGCGCCAACGGCTGCGTCGCCGCCGCCTGCCGCCAGGAGGACGCCGCGCGGCAGGCCGAGTTCGCCGGCGGCCTCAGGCCGCATCCGGCCGGCCGGCGCCGAGCCCTCGATGAGCCGCGGCGCCCAGGCGGGATCGGCCTCGCATGCGGCGAACGCCGCTGGCGACCATGTCCGCGCCGCCTCGTCGAAGAGCCACGTGCCGGCTGCATCGCTCATGTCGGAGCCCCGTTCGCCGCACAGCGCAAGGCGCAGATAGTCTTTCGGCGACAGGATTGAGGCGATGAGGCGGCGATGGTCCGGCTCATGCCGGGCGATCCATTTGAGCTTCGGCCCAGTGAAACCGGGCATCGGCTTCACGCCGACGACTGGGGGGAGATCGGGATAGTCGCGGGCCAGCTCCTCGGCCTCACGATAGGCGCGTCCGTCGTTGTGCAGGATCGCCGGGCGGATCGGCTTGTCCCAACGGTCGATAAGGACCGCGCCGTGCATCTGGCCGGAAAAGCCGATCGCCTTTAGCGCGCCAAGCGCCTTGCCAGCCGAATTCCTGATGTCGGCGACCGCCCCGGCCATCGCAGCCAGCCAGTCGTCAGCATTCTGCTCCGACCAGCCAGCGTGCGGGCGGTTGGGCGAATAGACGCGCGCCGCGCTTCCGACCAGTTCGCCGCGCTCGTCCGTCAGGAGCGCTTTAAGCCCGGAGGTTCCACAGTCGAGCCCGAGATACATGGCCACGAACTGTGCGCCGCGTTCCGCGCTTTCTCAAGCGCGGGCTTCACTGCCCGGTCTCGCGAACGACGATGGGCAAAGCGATCAGACGGAATTTATACCCATGCCGCCGGTGTCAATGCCATGCTTCGCGACAGGAGAATGAAGGCGTGGGCGCCCGCCGACCCTCCGCGGGATCGGGATCGTCCTCATCCAATTCGGCGCCGCGTTCCAGAATGTACCTGAGGCCGGAGAGGATTGGCTGGTCGGCGCCGCGCGTCGCTTCGTCGACCCCCTCCCAATCGCGGTCGCCCGCATGGCGGGAAAAACGGCGAACGAGCCATGCGGCGAATACGCCGCTCGTTACGTTCCGCTTCGCTGCGTCGCGCGAAACGCGGCGCGCGAAGTTGCCGCCGATGGAAGCAACCGCCGCGCGTGCGACGTGAGGATTGGAGCAGGTCAAGACGATCTCGCGCACGATCATAGGCAGCCTCCTTCCGCCGGCGAGCACTTGAGAACGGGGTATGACGATAAAATTTGTTCTCAACGTGTCATCGCTCAAAAATATTCTCTTCCTTAGATGTTGAGAAGATGCACGTCAAGCAATTCTCACGTTGCCATATGTGCGACGCAACATCAAATTGTACTTCTGTTCTGGCGAGACTACAATCGTTCGTGGCCAAAGCTTGGCACAACCGTGGTTGCACAATGCATGGCTAAGTTAATCTACGTAGATTGCCGGATCGAGTCCGATGTTTTGGGGCGCGGCGGCGGCGCCGCCGCAGCGTCGCGCCAGGAAGCCCCGCGATGACCGCGGCGGCGAGCCTCGCGGCAAGCGTCACGCGGGCGAACGCGACGAGGGCCGCCCACGAATCGTTGTTTTGGCCGACGCGGGGCGCCATGATCGCCAGAGGTCAGGGCCGGACGAGCGACCGGCGCCCGCAAAACGGGGAGGGATCATGAAGCGCCTCATCCTGCTCGCATTCGCCGCGAGCGTTCTCACCCGACCCGCGACGGCGAAGGACACGCGCTTCTGGAACCTGACCTCCTCGACCGTCAAATCGCTTGAACTCGCGCCCGCCGGCGCCTCCGCCTTCGGCCCCAACCAATGCGCAAACGATCCCGACGGCGCTGTCGACCACGACGAGCGTGTGCGCGTGACCGGCGTCACGACGGGCGCATACGATGCGCGGGTGACCCTGGCCGATGGGCGCGTATGCATGGCGAAAGGCATCCGCATCGAGAGTGGCCAGCCGTTCGCCATCGAGGACAGGGATCTCGTCGGCTGCGAGCGTTGACCTCATCTTTAAGGCCGGGGGCCGGAGGCGCGGCTGCGCCGTGAAAACGCCCGCGCGAACTTGTAAGGGATCGCTTGAGCATCGGCCGCATGTCGGTCGAGCAACAAAGTTTCGCCTCCGCCGCGAAATTGTTCTCGCAATCGCGAGCGGAAGCGGGCAATCGTCGCCCGCGAAAACCACCCAAAGGCGCGTTCGGTGCGATTTTCCTTTGCCAATGTGGCGTTGCAGGCCTTTGCGCACAATTCTGGCTGGCCGGAGCAGTGGCGCAATCCTGAGCCGAAGGCGGCGTACGAGGCGATCATCGTCGGGGCGGGCGGGCACGGGCTCGCGACTGCCTATTACCTCGCCAAAGAGCACGGCCTCGCCAAAGTCGCCGTCTTGGAGAAAGGCTGGCTTGGCGGCGGCAACACCGGGCGCAACACCACGATCATCCGTTCCAATTACCTGTGGCAGGAATCGGCTGCGCTCTACGAACATGCGCTGAAGCTTTGGGAGGGCTTGTCCCAGGAGCTCAACTACAACGTCATGTATTCGCCGCGCGGGGTCATGATGCTCGCGCACAATACCCATGACGTTCAGGTCGGCAAGCGCCACGTTCACGCCAATCGCCTGGCCGGCGTCGACAACGAATGGCTGACCCCGGATGAGGCGAAGGCCTTCTGCCCGCTTCTGAACATCGCGCGCGACATTCGCTATCCGGTCGTCGGGGCCGCGCTGCAGCGGCGCGGCGGCACGGCGCGGCACGACGCCGTCGCCTGGGGCTATGCGCGCGCCGCTTCGGCCCGCGGCGTCGACATCATTCAGAATTGCGAGGCGACGGCGATCCGCCGCGACGCCTCCGGCGCGGTTTCCGGCGTCGAGACGACGCGTGGGCCGATCGCGACAAAGAGGATCGGCGTCGTCGCCGCCGGGCATACTTCGGTGGTGATGGCGATGGCGGGCGTCCGAATGCCCGTTGAAAGCTATCCCTTGCAGGCGCTGGTGTCCGAGCCGGTCAAGCCGATGATGCCCTGCGTCGTCATGTCGAACACGATCCATGCCTACATGTCGCAGTCGGACAAGGGCGAACTCGTCATCGGCGCCGGCACGGACGCCTATATATCCTATTCGCAGACCGGCGGGCTGCACATCGCCAATCACACGCTGGAGGCGATCTGCGAGCTCTTTCCGACGGTGCGCCGCATGCGCATGCTGCGCAACTGGGGCGGCGTCGTCGACGTGACGCCCGACCGCTCGCCGATCATCGGCAGGACCCCGGTTCCGGGCCTCTTCGTCAATTGCGGCTGGGGCACCGGCGGCTTCAAGGCGACACCGGGCTCGGGCCACGTGTTCGCGCATTGGATCGCGCGCGGCGAGCCGCATCCGCTTGCGGCGCCCTTTACGCTCGACCGCTTCCGTTCCGGCCGGCTCATCGACGAAGCCGCCGCTGCGGCGGTCGCGCACTGAGCGCCGCACCATGCTCCTAATCCCCTGTCCCTATTGCGGCATGGAGCGGCCGGAAATCGAATTCCGCTATGGGGGCGAAGCGCATATCGCGCGGCCCGCCGATCCGAACGCGCTCTCCGACGACGAATGGGCGAACTTCCTCTACTTCCGCTCGAATCCGAAGGGCGTGCTCGCCGAGCGATGGCGTCACACGTTCGGCTGCGGGCGCTTCTTCAATTGTCTGCGCGACACGGCGAGCGACAAGATCCTCGCGGTTTACAAGGCGGGCGAAGCGCGGCCGGACGGCGCCGCCGAACGAGCTGGCCCGAGCGCATGAGCCAGCCCTTTCGCGTCGCGGGCCTCGGCCTGATCGACCGCTCGCGCCCTCTCTCGTTCACCTTCGACGGCGTCGCCTACCAGGGCTACGCAGGCGACACGCTCGCTTCTGCGCTCATCGCCAACGGCGTCCATCTGGTCGGGCGCTCGTACAAATATCATCGGCCGCGAGGAATCGTCGGCGCCGGCGCGGAGGAGCCCAACGCGCTGGTCGGCGTCTCGCGCGGACCGGGCCGATTTACGCCCAATCTGCGCGCGACGCAGATCGAGCTTCATGAGGGCCTTGCGGCTTTGAGCCAGAACCGCTGGCCGTCGCTCAAATTCGACGTCGGCGCGGTCAGCGACGTCCTCTCGCCGTTGTTCGGCGCCGGCTTCTACTACAAGATGTTCATGGGCCCGAACGTCTTCGGCAAGAACTGGGCGTGGACGCATGTCTATGAGCCCATGATCCGCCGCGCCGCGGGCTTAGGCGCCGCGCCGCGCGAGCCCGATCCCGACCGCTATCAGCGCACTTTCGATCATTGCGACGTGCTGATCGTCGGCGCCGGCCCCGCGGGGCTTGCGGCGGCGCTGGCCGCGAGCGCGAGCGGCGCGTGGGTCGTCCTCTGCGACGAAAACCCGACGGCGGGCGGCTCACTCCTCGCCGAGACGCGCGCGGAAATCGGGGGCAGGAGCGCGCGAGATTGGCTTCATGACGCTCTCGCTGCGTTGCTCGCCGCGCCCAACGTGCGCGTAATGACGCGAACGCAAGCGTTCGGCTATTACGCGCAGAATTTCGTCGCCCTCAACCAGCGCGTCGCGGAAGGAGACCTCATCGCCGATAACGATTGCCCGCGCGAGCGGCTCTGGCAAATGCGCGCGCGCGAGGTCGTGCTGGCGGCCGGCGCCATCGAGCGTCCCCTGGTCTTCCCGAATAACGACCGGCCGGGCGTGATGCTCGCGGACGCCGCGCGGCGCTATTGCTGCCAATATGGCGTCAAGGTCGGCGAACGCGCCGTCGTCGCTGCCTCGCACGACAGCGCCTATCGCGCCGCGCTCGATCTCAAAAGCGCCGGCGTCAGCGTCGAGCTGATCGCCGATCTGCGCGGCGAGGCGGCGGGGCCTCTGCCGGAGGCGGCGCGCGCGGCCGGCATCGAGGTTGCGGCCGGGGCCGAGATCCTCAGGGTCGACGGGCGTCTCCGGGTCACGGCCGTTTGCCTAAATCTCCCCGCCGGAATGCGAACGGTCGCCTGCGATGCGCTCATGATGTCGGGCGGCTGGACGCCTTCGGTGCATCTCTTCTCGCAATCGCGCGGCAAGCTCGTCTTCGATGAGGCGCTGCAAGTCTTCAAGCCGGGCGCGTCCGCGCAGCGAGAGCGGTCGGCCGGGGCCTGCAACGCGGCCTTCGATCTTAAGGGCGCGCTCGCGGAAGGCGACGCGGCGGGGCGCGCGGCGGCGGCCGCGGCCGGCTTCGCTGCGCGCGAGGCGCGCGACTACGCCGTCGCTGAAGCTCCTCTGGCGTCGGGCGGCGCGCTTGGCGCGGCGCGCCATGTGCGCGCCAATCGTCGCGCCAAGGCGTTCGTCGATTTCCAGAACGACGTGTGCGCCACGGACTTGGACCTCGCAGTCCAGGAGGGCATGCGCTCGATCGAGCACATCAAGCGCTACACCACCACCGGCATGGCGACCGACCAGGGCAAGCTCGCCAACATGAACGCGCTCACGATCGGAGCCTCCGCGCTGGCGAAGCCCATTCCCGAAGTGGGCCTCACGACCTTCCGCCCGCCCTATACGCCGGTGACGTTCGGCGTCTTCGCGGGATCCGCGCGCGGCGACTTGTTCGATCCCATCCGCCGCACGTCCATTCACGACTGGGCGGCGGAAAACGGCGCCGCGTTCGAGGACGTGGGGCTTTGGAAGCGCGCCTGGTATTTCCCGCGAGCCGGCGAATCCATGCATCAGGCGGTCGCGCGCGAGTGCCGCACGACCCGCGGAAGCGTCGGCCTTTTCGACGCCTCCACGCTCGGCAAGATCGAAGTCGTCGGCCCCGACGCGGCGGCGTTCCTCGAGCGCATGTATGCGAACGCGCTTCTCAAACTCGAGGTCGGGCGCTGCCGCTACGGGCTCATGTTGAGCGAGGCCGGGTTTCTCATGGACGACGGGGTGATCGCTCGCCTCGCGCCCGGTCGCTTCCATGTGACGACGACGACCGGAGGCGCGCCGCGCGTGCTTGCCCACATGGAGGACTATCTCCAGACTGAGTTCGCCGATCTCAGGGTCTGGCTGGCCTCGACGACCGAGCAATGGGCGACGATCGCCGTGCAGG
>Ga0116223_10005546_pt1 | contig 10609 bp, 8 predicted proteins | sample Sb_taG_3_FD_90092 | JGI IMG/M metagenome (GOLD analysis project Ga0116223, IMG submission 90092) | Peat soil microbial communities from Weissenstadt, Germany - Sb_50d_a_PC metaG | ecosystem: Environmental > Terrestrial > Soil > Wetlands > Peat | place: Germany: Weissenstadt | collected 2010-09-21 | reverse complement strand
GTGCGCAGCACCGCCTCGACATAGCTCAACACGTCGCGCTTTTGCAGGAACGGCTTGATGGTCTTGGCGAGATAGGGCGTGCGGCCCAGCCCGCCGCCGACCATGACCTCGAAGCCAAGCTCTCCGTCGCCATTGCGAAAAAGCCGCAGCGCCAGATCGTGAATGCGCAAAGCGGCGCGATCGTGCGCGGACGCGCCGACGGCGATCTTGAACTTGCGCGGCATGAACGAGAACTCGGGATGCAGCGTCACATGCTGGCGGATCACCTCGGCCCAGATGCGCGGATCCTCGATCTCGTCGGGCGCGACGCCGGCCCATTGGTCGGTGGTGATGTTGCGGACGACATTTCCGCTTGTTTGCATGCCGTGCATGCCGACGCTGGCGAGATCGGCCATGGCGTCCGGCAGCTCGGCAAGCTTGATCCAGTGAAACTGGATATTCTGCCGCGTGGTGAAATGGCCGTAGCCGCGATCGTATTTGCGCGCGACATGCGCCAGCATCCGCAGCTGCTCCGCCGACAGCGTGCCGTAGGGAATAGCGATGCGCAGCATGTAGGCATGAAGCTGGAGATAGACGCCATTCATCAGCCGCAGCGGCTTGAACTCTTCCTCGGTGAGCTCGCCCGACAAGCGGCGCGCGACCTGATCGCGGAATTCCGCGACGCGTTCCGCGACCAGCGTGCGGTCGAATGCATCATAGACGTACATGCGGGCCCGGCTTTGTTTGACTTCAGCAGCCCAGCGGCATCGGCAGTTCGATGGTGGGCCCGCCGAGCCGGATGAGTTCGCGCAGATTGCCCGGGCGCACGTGACCGCCGGGCGAAAGCTTGACCGGCGCGACATAGGGCCCGACCGCGCGCAGGTCGTCGGCGACCGCCTCGGACATCAGCGCTTGCGCGCCGGCGGTACTGGTGGCGATGGCGGCGCCATCGAGATGGGTGGTCCAGCCGCCGTCGGCGCGCCGGAAAACTACGCGGCCGTCGCCGACGCGATTAGCGGTCACCACCACCGGGCCGGTGACTTTTTTTTTGTTCGAGGGGAGAGGTCATCGTAGCCTCGCAGTGCAAGCTGGCATTTTTGGCGGCCGGAAACAGGCGCACGCCGTGTCCTGGCTATAAAGAATTATCTTCTATATATAGGCTGATTGAAGCCTGTAAATAGTAGAATATTCTACCAAACCGCCGATGCGCGTTAGCACAGGCGTATGAAAAGTGCCGGATTGCAAGAACGTCTTATGCGCCGGGGAGCTGGTTTCAGCTCAACCGGCGGGCTCGAAGGCGAAGCTAGCGCCTTTGCGGACGACGTGGCCGAAGCCCGGCGCATTGACGTGAGCGCCGGCGATGGCGAGCCGTTCGCTCACCGCCATGTCGAGGATGCGCTTGCGCGATTTGATCGCCTGATCCTTGTCGAGATCGTAGGCCAGCGCCGTGTCGGGATGCGAAATCTGGATCGCGGAGAGGTGCACCACGTCGCCGAGCGCCATGAAGCCGCCGCCGCCCGGCGCCGCGAGCAGCCAGCAAGTGTGTCCCGGCGTATGGCCGGGCGCCACCACCGGCGCAAAACCCAAATACTCCTCGCCGCCGCGCACCCGCCGGATGCGATCGAGATAGGGCTTCAAATTGATCTTGGTGCGCGCGCGATTGCCCTTGACCTTGTCGGAATCGTTGGCGCCGTCGGCAGCCATCCAGAAACTCGCCTCGGTCTCCTGCACGACGATCTCGGCATTTGGGTAATGCGGCATGCCGGCGTCGTCGACCAGGCCGTTGGCGTGATCGGGGTGCAGATGCGTCATCACGATATGCGTCACCGCCTCCGGATCGACGCCGGCCGCGCGCAGATTGCCGGGCAGCCTGCCGAGCGTCGGCTGCATCGTGTTGCCGGCGCCGGCGTCAATCATGATGATATTTCCGTCGCGGCGGATGAGAAAGTTGTTCACCGGGATGTAGAGCGACCCGTTGTCGGTGCCGCCGACCAAATGCTCGGCCTGCGCCCGCTCCATGCCGATGACGAGGTCGAGCGATGTTTTCAGGATGCCATCGCTCACGCCCTGCACTTCGACGCCGCCTACCCGCATGCTCGGCAGAGCCATGTCAAAACCCCGGTTCCGATCGACGATCGTCGCGCCCGCAAAATCTTGCCTGGGCCTGGAATGTTGTCAACAATGCCGACGAATCGTGCGCAGCGCGAGGGCAAATGAGCGACGGGCGCGAACTATCCGGCGCGGCGGCGAATGCGACCGCGCCCGCGGGCAACGCCGCGGAAGTTTTCACCGCCTTCCTGCGGCTTGGGCTGACGAGCTTCGGCGGCCCGATCGCGCATCTCGGCTACTTCCATGACGATATCGTCGTGCGCCGCAAATGGCTCGACGAAAAAACCTATGTCGATCTGGTGGCGCTCAGCCAATTTCTGCCCGGCCCGGCCTCGAGCAAAGTGGGCATCGCCATCGGCCTGTCGCGCGCCGGCTATCTCGGCGCGCTCGCGGCCTGGGCCGCTTTCACGCTGCCGTCGGCCATTGCGCTGGTGCTATTCGGCTACGGCGTCAGCTCGCTCGGCGACGCGCTCGGCAGCGGCTGGCTGCACGGCCTGAAGGTCGCCGCCGTCGCGGTCGTCGCCAACGCGGTGCTGACCATGATGCGCACGCTCGCGCCGGATCGCGAGCGCGCGAGCCTTGCGGTCGCCGCCGCCGTCCTGGTGACGGCACTGCCGACATCGTTCGGCCAGGTCGGCGCCATTGTGCTCGGCGCGATCGTCGGCCTTGCGCTGTTTCGCGACGCGCCGGCGGACGATCATCCAGATCTGCCGCACCCGGTCAGTCGTACTGTCGCGATCGGGGCCCTTGTCGTGTTCTTCGCAATCCTGATTGGGTTGCCGCTTGTTGGCGCGGCGATGCCGAGCCATTCGCTGCAATTGTTCGACGCATTCTATCGCGCCGGCTCGCTCGTCTTCGGCGGCGGCCATGTCGTGCTGCCGTTGCTGCAAGCCGCCGTGGTGCCGCCGGGCTGGGTGTCAAACGATGCGTTCCTCGCCGGCTATGGCGCCGCGCAAGCGGTGCCCGGACCCTTGTTCACGTTTTCCGCTTATCTCGGCACAGTGATGGGCCCGCCGCCCAATGGCTGGACGGGAGCGATCCTGTGCCTCGTCGCTATGTTCCTGCCCTCCTTCTTTCTGGTGATTGGCCCGATGCCGTTCTGGGACGCCCTCCGGCGGAAATCCCGGGCGCAAGCCGCGCTGCGCGGCGTCAATGCAGCCGTCGTGGGCTTACTCCTCGCGGCACTTTATCGACCGGTGTGGACATCCGGCATCACCAATGCCGGAGATTTCGCGCTCGGCGTCCTGGCCTTTCTGCTGCTGTTCATGTGGAAGACGCCGCCGTGGCTGGTCGTCGTCTTTTGCTCGCTCGGCGGCGCGGTGATCGCGTTCGTGCCGTTCGGGCGGTAAGGAGCTACGCACGCACGGACGGATATCCCGTCGCCGCCGCGGCAACCTGGGCGGCATCCTCGGGCGCGGCATGCCCGCGCCAAACCACGTGCAGATCGGGACGCAGCAGGATCAGATCGTAGCCGTAGACATCGCGCGCGACCGCATCCGGCACGTCGAGTACCGTCACCGTCGCGCCGCGCGCACGGATAGCGTGTTGGAGACCGCTTGCGTCGGCTTTGGTGCCGCCGAGCCTGAGGATCGTGTAGCCGTCGGCAATGCGGTCCTGCATCGGCGTGCCGTCGTCGAGCCAGACATGCGGCAGCCGCGCGCCGGGCCAGGTGGTCGGCTCGTAGTCGCGGAACAGATGCTCGGGCCCGCCCGGAACGTTGCAGATGATCGGTGAATCGACATAGCGGTAGCCAAGCTCGGCGCCGATCATCTCGTTGCTCTTGCGCTGTTCGACATCGGCGACGGCGCTGAGATTTTGCCGCGCTGCGGCGCCGGCCGGCGTGTTATCGCAAAGCTCCGGCCGCCACATGCCGCGCCATTTGCGCCGGCCGATGGTCGCATAGCGCGACGCGCCGACATTGCGTTCGCCGACCTGGCGACGTTCGATGTCGTAGGATTTAAGCAGATTGGGCCCGCCCCAGCCGGCCAGCGTCGCCGCGAGCTTCCACGACAGATCAATCGCATCGCCGGCGCCGGAATTCATGCCGAGCCCGCCCGTCGGGATGACCAGATGCACCGCATCCCCGGCGAGGAAGACGCGGCCCGCACCATAACGATCGGCGAGCAGAAGATTCTGCCGCCACGGCGCGCAGGACAGCATTTCGTATTTGACCGGAACGCCAACGACCCTTTCGAAAGCCCGATCCATCTCTTCGTCGGTCTCGACGGTGGAATGCAAGGTCCAGTGCTTGGTGGAATCCTGCATGATCAAGAATGTCGCCTTGTCATCGGCGACATGATAGTGCCGGCCGTGACCGGGGCCCAAGCGGGAATCATTTGCGATGGGCAGTCGGTCGAACAATTCATCGCAGCGATAGAGCGCCTGCCGCAAAGCGAGCAGATTGCCTTCGCCGGAAAGCGCAATGCCGAGCTCCCTGCGCACCGGGCTGCCGCCGCCGTCGCAGCCGACGAGATAGGCGCAACGCATCTCCTCAATGCCTGCGGACGTGCGCACGCGCGCGGTGACGCCGTTGTCGTCCTGCCGCAGCGACAGAAATTCGCAACCGAACCGCACTGCGACCGTCGGAAGCGTTTCGGCGACGGATTTCAGCAGCGGTTCGAGCGTGTATTGCGAAATAAGCTGGTAGGGCTCGAGCGGCAGCGTACCGTCATTGGTGGCGCGCGTCTGCGCCTGCGCCTGCGCCACCGAGGGATAGGGCAGGTGGAGGAGCGGCGGCTCGTTGAGGGCGAGAATGATATAGACGTCCATGGGACAATCCGGACGCAAGCCGGCGGCGCGGATTTTCTGCGCGAGCCCCATGCGCCGGTAGATTTCCATAGTGCGCGCATTGACGCGCTCCATCTTCGGCAGAAACGCGGGGCGCTCCTTCTGCTCGATCAGCGTGCATCGCACGCCGCGCATGCCGAGATCGATGGCGAGCGTCAGGCCGGTCGGCCCGGCGCCCACGATCAGAACGTTGCTGTCCATTGCATTTCATCCGTGAAAGATGCCGACTCTGTTACGCTCAGGCGCGGCGTCCTCAAGTTCCTTGAACGGCTGATATTGCGCATCGCCGCATTGTTCCGGCGTGGCATCGATAAATTGCGTAATGGCGCCGGCAAGATAAATCGCGACTTTATTCTTGCGCTGGCCACGGCCGGCGAGCTGGATGCACACGACGTAGTGTGGGTTATCTCCCACCTGCTTGAGCACCGGCTGGGCGATGAGCGCGCCGCGGAAGTCGTTGGGGTCCTGCAATACCGTGGAAAGGAAAACTGAGATCTGGGTGCGGTAATTCGCCGGGAATACGTTGGGATCGACATTCGAAGTGGCGTCTTGCTTCTTCGGTCCGCCAAAGCCGTTGCAGCCGGCAATGGTCATTGCCGACACAAGCACTGCCAATCCCGCGCGAATTTTTATACCGGCCGGGCGCACTTGAACCGTTCCATCCTCCATTTCGCTCAGGCAGAGATTATAGCAAAGGGCGCGGTGCCAATCATCCGCAGATCGGCGCAGGCCCGGCCGGGCGCCCGGCGCGCCATCATTCCTCCGGCACCGGACCGCACCAGCCGGGCAGGTAATCGGCGTCCATGCTCTTGGCCAATTGCAGCGCCTTGTCGACGGCGCGATCGAAGTCGCGATCGACGAGCTTGCGCTTCATGCGCCGGCGGAGAAAATCGGCCCATAGAAATTCGCTGAACGGCGTCGTGTCCTTGCCAAAACCGCCGGCGCGACGCAATTCGCCGGCGAGCGAGCGGAACGGATCGTCAACGAGATCGGTCACCGATTTCGGAATGTCCTTGTAGTGCCGCCGCTCACCCTTGGCATCGAACGGGTGCATCCAGGAGCGATTGTCCATGACCGTCCAAAACGCGTCGGCTTCGAGCTTGCTCAGATTGGCGATGACGGTCACGGCGACGTCTTTCTGCCCTTCGTCATGGAGCGCACGCGCGAGGTGATGATGGTCGATGACATAGTTGCGCTGTTTCGGGCCGAGGATCACCGGAATCATGTGCTGGCCGAGGAATTTTTCGCCTTTCTTCTTGCCGGTCTCGCGCCAGCGTTTGCGCTTGGCCAAGACCTCGCGCATGCCGACGGTGATCTGTGTCGGGCGAAGATCGGCAATGGCGACGGTACTCAGAATGGGCTCGCGAACCATGTTGGGCTCCTTAAACAAATGTCCCGATCCGCCAATACCGGCACAACCGGCGAACGAAAAGCAAGCCACCCGGCGCCGTCCGGCGCCGGGCGGCTGGTTCGCTGCGGATAGTGTGCCGGCCGTTCAGTGGGCGAGCGGATCGGGCCGCACCTGGATGTGGACCGCCATCGGCGTTGAGCCCTTGCCGCCTTCCTTGAGCCAGGGCGTGCGGTCGCCTTCCGACGACCACAGACCCCTGCCCTTCCAGCCGGCGTTCGGATCGTCGATGCGTGCATCGAGACCCTTGGCGTAGTAGCCGATCGGGTACGGGATACGCAGCGTCACCATCTTGCCGTCGACAAGAGCGGCAAAACCGTCGTTGAGGTTCGCCGTCGAAATCGGCACGTCATTGCCGAGCCCGACCGCGTTGTGCTGGTCGACCCACGAATAGTAGCTCGCCTCTGCGCTGTTATCGCCGATGCCCTGGAAGCCGGGCCCCGGATATTTGTAGAACGTCCAGCCTTCGGGGCAATGATCGCCGGTCGCGGCCGGGCCGCTCAGCGGAGCCTTGCACTTGCTGCGATCGAAGCTGCCAAGATTGCCGCTCGCAAGCGACACCCAGACCACGCCCTTGGAGTCGATATCGCCGCCGCGCGGGCCGAAGCCCGGCATCGGGATGTAATACACTTCGGAAAGCTTGGTCTTCGGATCGAACCGGATCACGCCGCTTCTGCCGGCAAAAACGTTCCATGTATACCAGATCGAGCCGTCGACCGGATTCGGCATCACCGCATAACTGCCCGAACCGGCGACGCGCATGTCTTTATTGGGATCCGGCGGCTGGCCCGGCTCGGTATAGTCATCGAGCTTGCCGTTGCCGTTGGTGTCGAGCACATACGGCGCCCAGCCTTGCGCCTTTTCCGCATCGCCGGTTTGATCGAACACTTTGGTGTCGAACCAACCGGCCACCGGACCGCCGCCGCTCGTCCACAAAGTATTATCGTTGTCGAAGCCGAATTGCAGATGATGAGTGCCGAAGCAGGTATCGATGAAGGTGAACTTCATCGTCTTCGGATCGAGCATTGCCAATTGGCGTTCGTTGCTGTCGAGCGGGAACGCCTTGGCATATTCGTTGTCCGAGCCTTTCCTGCAGAACGCCGGCGTGCCGGGGGCGTGATTGGTCCCCGTCATCCAGAGCCGGCCCTGGCCGTCGAACATCGAGTTGTGATTGTTGAACTTGGTATCCCAGACCTGCTCCATGCCCCAATAGGCCGAAGCCGCCATCGGTTTCTGGATTGCCGCATGTCCGGGCCCGAGCGCCTCGGGCACGTCCGCGCCCTCGGGCGGCGTGACATAGGTGACCTTCGCCGACTTCGGATCGAGCACCGGCAAATGATCGGTCGCGTATTCGGGCGAGCCGTAAAGCAGACCATAGCCGTTCACTGTGGGACTGCGCTTGTCGGACGAAATCAGGTCGTGCAGATATTGTTTCTCGTTGCCCCAATCCCAGGTTGTCACGACGAGATTGCGTTCGATGCCTTGCGGCCGCGGCGGCTTGGCGAAAGGCAACTCGCCCGCCGCAATGCGATCGGTCCAGTCGCCGAGATATTTCAGCGGCACGCTGCCGAAATCGCCCGCGATCGGATTGACCATCAGCGGCGCCGCTTGCCCCGACTGGATGCGCCGCGCCCAGGCTTCTGCGCTGCTCTTGAACTGGCCGAGCCCCGCCGGAATGGTCCGCGTCGCGAGCTGGCCCAGCTGATGACAGCCGACGCAGGCTTTGTTCTTGAGCGTGGTCAGCCACTGCACCTGGGTGACCTTCTCCGGAATGTCGCTTTTGCCCCCGAACTGATCCTTGTCCGGAATCTTCAGCATCGAATACCAATAGATCGCCGGATAATATTGCGCCGCGGCGGCGCCGTTCGGCGCCGGAACGGCCTTGAGGTTGAGATGCTTGCCGGGTACGGCTTCGACCTTCGGCGAGTCGACGAGGCCGTAGCCGCGGACCCAGACTTGATATTTCGCTTTCGGCAGATCGGGCACGACGTATCTGCCCTGGTCGTCGGTCACGACCATTTTGGCGTAACGGGTGGGAAGGTCGCGCGTCTCCGCGATCACCCACACGCCGGCTTCCGGACCATGAGGGCCGCTGACCACGCCGCCGATGTCGTCATTGTCGATGGCAATGCCGGATTGAGCATTGAGCCGCAACGGTGTTGCAACCAAGAACGCCACGGCGATCGCCGCGACGCTCGCATATAAACTGCGCGTCATACCAACCTCCCCGTTATTACGCCGCGCCGCCGTTTTGCCCGGCCGGTCGCAAATTATGATTGCGTGGGAATCTGCCCCACCCCTTGGCCACTCGCAAGCGGAAACCGGCGCGCGGAACCCGTCATGCGGCGAGGTTGTGCGGCACGCTGCGGCAGAGCAAGGATGAAGATTAGTTCGACGCGGCGTCCGCGGCGCTCGACAATTTATTGAACAGGCCGGCAATGTCGTTGCGGATCGTCGCCAGCTTCGAGAAATGCTCGTTCACGGTCGCGACGCGTTTCTCGAGTTCCTGCTTGGCTTCGGTGAAAGTCTTCACGCGCTCGCCGAGGTTGCCGCCTTCGTCTTCCTCGAGATACTTGACCTGCGCGATCAACCGGTCGCGGATGTCGCCAACCTGGGCGATGAGATCGGCGACGCCGCCGTTCTTGGATTCGAGCGGAACGAGCCGCGTTTGCAGCTCGCCGAGCTTCGCTTTCAACTGACCGAAGACGAGCGTCTGGCGTTCGATAACATCGAGCTGCACCTGCGTCGCCTTGATGAATTCAGCAACCTCTTCGACGCGGGTATCGGTATCGCCCGCGTTATCGTCCGAGATCGAGAGCGTTTCGAGCGCGCGGTCGAAATTATCAAACAGCCCGTCGACGTCCTTGCGCAGCGTCGCCAGCTTGGAAAATTGCGCGTCAAGGTTCGCCAGGCCGTCGTCGAGCTTCCTCTTGTCGTCGGCGAATCCCTGCACGCGCGCGGCGAGGCTGCCCTGCGGCGTCTGCTGCAAAGACTCGATGTCGGCGGCGAGCCGCTCGCGCGCTTCGTTCAGCTCCTTGACGCGGCGCGTGATGCCGTCTTCCGCCGCGGAGTAGGGCGCGAACCGCGTGCGCAGCGCAATATAGTCTTCCTTCAAGCCGGCGATTGTCTTCGAGGCATGCTCGATCTCATCGCAGCGCTCATGGCCGTGCCTGACGAAATCCGTCAGATTCTTCAGGCGGAGGTCGAGCGCCAGCGCATCGTCGCCGCTCGCGATCTCGGCCAGCGCGCGCTCGATGTCGTTTTGGCGGCTATCGAGATCCGTGAAAAGCTGCTCGATCGACCGCCGCGCCTCGAGTACGGGAACGAGGCGCTCTCGCAGCGTCTGCTGCTGGGCGCGCACTTCATCGACGCGCGCCTGCAAATCGCCGACCTCGTTGCGGCTTTTCTGGACCTGCGCCAGGCGCTCCGCCTCGGTGAGGCGCTGCTGCATCGCACCGATGGCATCTTCCGGATCGGTGCGGGCGAGATGATGCACGGCTGCCTCGGCATCGACCTGCGACCCGGCGAGTTCCTTCACGCCCTGCCGCACGCCGCCAAGCCGCACTTCGAGCGCGCTGGCGGCTTTACGTTGCCGGATCAGCGAGTCGCACAGCCAGAGGGCGGAGGGTATCAGCGCGAGCGGGATGAGGACGATCACGAACCAGGCGAGCTTGTGGGTCAGCGGCTCGGCGCGGAAAGCCTCGAATAAAGCGGCAATATCCTGCGCTTCGGTCGCCACGACGAACCCGAGCGCCAGCACAAACAGCACTACGCAACCACCGACGAATTTAGCCATAAAATGCGTGACCCACCCTGCAAACGCCCTCGCATTTTGGTACGACAGGAGCGTGTCGCGCACAAGGGCGAGAAGGCGCGCGAGGCTAAGTTTCATGCTAGGAATGTACCCGACATGATCGCTCCGCGGCACGCCGGAATTACACTTGCCATCCTCGCGATGCTCCTGCTCGCGGCCGGACCGCCGCCGGCACGGGGGGAGGAGCCCGCTGCCGCCGCGGCCAGGCCGGATAGCTGCCAGCGCGCGAGGTTTCGCGTTGTCGTCGACGTCGGCCACACCCTCGCGGTGCCGGGCGCGATGAGTGCGCGCGGCATTCCCGAATACGCCTTCAACCTTCAGCTTTCCCAGGATATCAAGCAGGCGCTACTCGACGCCGGCTTTGTCCAAGCCGACCTGCTCATCACCACCACGGCTCCCTGGCGGGGCCTGTTCGAACGGGCGGCCTACGCAAACAACATCCACGCCGATCTTTTCATCGCCATCCACCATGACTCGGTGCCGGACAAACTGATCCAGACGTGGGAATACGC
>Ga0116223_10005539_pt1 | contig 10616 bp, 7 predicted proteins | sample Sb_taG_3_FD_90092 | JGI IMG/M metagenome (GOLD analysis project Ga0116223, IMG submission 90092) | Peat soil microbial communities from Weissenstadt, Germany - Sb_50d_a_PC metaG | ecosystem: Environmental > Terrestrial > Soil > Wetlands > Peat | place: Germany: Weissenstadt | collected 2010-09-21 | reverse complement strand
GGCGGCTGAGCCGGTGCCCGCCGTCCGGCTCGGCCGGGTGCACTTCACCGGCATCGGCGGGGCGGGCATGTCCGGCATCGCGCGGATCATGCTGGCCCGGGGCATCCCGGTCTCCGGCAGTGACGCCAGGGGATCGGCGCTGCTGGACGAACTGCGGGCGCTAGGCGCCAGCGTGTCCATCGGGCACGCGTCAGGCAACCTCGATAGCCTCGGCCCCGGTGACACGCTGGTGGTGTCGAGTGCCATCCGCGCTGACAACCCGGAACTGACCGAGGCGACCCGGCGCGGGATGCGGGTACTGCACCGGGCGGCGGCGCTGGCCTCGGTCATGGCCGGGCGGCGGGTGATCGCGGTCGCGGGGACGCACGGCAAGACCACCACCACCTCCATGCTCACCACGGTGCTCCGTGAGTGCGGCGCCGCTCCGGGGTACGTCATCGGCGGCATCCTCACCGAGACCGGGCTCGGCGCGGAGGACGGAGCCGGCCTGGACTTCGTCGCCGAGGCGGACGAGAGCGACGGGTCGTTCCTGCTGCTGTCGCCCGACGTCGCGATCATCACCAACGTCGAGGCCGACCACCTGGACAACTACGCGAGCCTGGCGGACATCCAGGCGGCGTTCACCACATTCGGCCAGCGTGTCACCGGCATGGTGCTGACCTGCGCGGACGACCCAGGCGCGGAGGCCGTCGCGGCGCGCCTGGATCCCGCGCGCGTCCGCCGGTACGGCGAGTCACCGCACGCCGACTACCGGCTCGTCGACGTCGCGTCCCGCGGGATGGCGATCAGCTTCACGGTGGCGGCTGACCATGGTCCGTTCGGCGAAATCTTCGCCCAGATGACGGTGGACGTGCCGGGTCATCACAACGCGCTGAACGCCACCGCCGCCTTCGCCGCCGCCGTCGAGCTCGGCTTCGCGCCGCCCCGGGTGGCGGCGGCCATCGCGGGCTACCAGGGCGCGCGGCGCCGGATGGAGCTCAAGGGGGAGGCCCGCGGGGTGCGGGTGCTCGACAGCTACGCGCACCACCCGACCGAACTCGCCGCCGACCTGCGGGCGGCCAGGGACATCGCGGGCGGCGCCGGCCGGGGCCGGGTCATCGCGATCTTCCAGCCGCATTTGTTCAGCCGGACGAGGATCTTCGCGGCCGAGTTCGGCACCGCGCTCGGGCTGGCCGACGAGGCCATCGTGCTCGACGTGTACGCCGCCAGGGAGGACCCGGAACCCGGCGTCACCGGCCAGATCATCGTGGACGCCGTCCCCGGCGGCCACGCCCGGTTCGTGCCCGACCCGGCCCAGGTCGCCGCGGTGATCGACGCGATCGCCGAGCCGGGCGACCTGGTGCTGACCATGGGGGCCGGGGATATCACCGCGCTCGGGCCGCAGCTGGTCGAGACCCTCCGGGGGCCGCGGGAGTGACCGGCCCCAGCGGCATCATCCGGGACGGCGCAGGCGCGCGAACCTCCCATCATGAAGCCGCTGGTGACAGCCTGATTTCTGGTGTTAACGCGGGACCTGGCCGCCGCGTGTGGCGCGCTACCTTCCTCGCCCTCGCGGCGGCGGGCGTCGTCGGGGCCGCGGTCTGGGTCCTGTTCGGCTCGCGGCTGCTGGTGGTCCGTTCGGTCATCGTCACCGGGATCCACCTGGTGCCGAGATCCGAGGTCCTCGCGGTGGCCGGCGTCGAGCCCGGCACGCCGTTGATCCGCGTGAACACCGCCGAGGTCGCCGCGCGGATCGACACCATCAGGCAGGTGCGCAGCGCGCTAGTCAGCAGGTCCTGGCCGGACCGTGTGGTCATCGTGGTGCGCGAGCGGACGGCGGCGCTGGCCCTGACGGCGCCGGGTGGAGGGTACGACCTGGTGGACGCAGACGGCGTGGTCGTGCAGTGGGCCGCCAGCCGTCCCGCGGACCTGCCGCTCTATCCGGCCGCGGCCCCCGTCAGCTCGCTGCGCGGCGATCCGGATCTGGCCGCGACCGCGGCCGTCCTCGGTGAACTGCCGCCCTGGCTGCGGCGTTCGGTGGCCTCGGTCACCGCGCCCGACCCGGATCAGGTGACGTTGCGTCTGGCCGGCGGGATTACGGTGCTCTGGGGCGGCACCGACCGGGCCGGGGCCAAGGCAACCGAGCTCACCGTTCTCATGCGAGCTCACATGCATTATTACGATGTGAGCGCCCAGGGATCTGTGCTGACCAAGTGATGGGCTCCGATGCCCTGGACCCGCCGATCCGCGACACGCTGACCGGTTCTCGCGTGGTTAGTTGACCCAGGTGCCGTCCGACCCTACTGTCCGTATCAATCGTGCGGACGGTAAAAACTCTAAATCTTAACCTGAAGGTGAAACCTGATGGTGACGGAACAGGCCCTGGCGGTGAATTCCGCGTCACCGAAACACGGCGGAGGTTTCCCGAGCCCAGGGCCATGATCGGCGGGAAATTACTCCCGCCGGGATGGCAGCCAGTGAAATGGCAGAGTAAACGAGCGGAAAGGTACCCTCCTCGTGGCAGCACCGCAGAACTATCTGGCGGTTATCAAGGTCGTCGGAATCGGCGGTGGCGGCGTCAACGCCGTCAATCGCATGATCGAAGAGGGGCTCAGGGGCGTCGAGTTCATCGCTATTAATACTGACGCGCAGGCGCTGCTCATGAGCGACGCCGACGTCAAGCTCGACGTCGGCCGCGAGCTCACCAGGGGACTGGGCGCCGGCGCCAATCCCGATGTCGGCAACAAGGCCGCCGAAGATCACCGCGAGGAGATCGAGGAGGTGCTCAAGGGCGCCGACATGGTCTTCGTCACGGCCGGCGAGGGCGGCGGCACCGGCACCGGCGGCGCGCCGGTGGTCGCGAACGTGGCGCGGTCGCTCGGCGCGCTCACCATCGGCGTGGTGACCAGGCCGTTCGGCTTCGAGGGCAAGCGCCGGGTGGTGCAGGCCGAGGTCGGCATCGAGAAGCTGCGCAGCGAGGTCGACACGCTGATCGTCATCCCCAACGACCGGCTGCTGTCCATCTCGGACCGGCACGTGAGCGTCCTGGACGCGTTCAAGGCCGCGGACCAGGTGCTGCTCTCCGGTGTGCAGGGGATCACCGACCTGATCACCACGCCGGGACTGATCAACCTGGACTTCGCCGATGTGAAGTCGGTCATGTCCGGGGCCGGCTCGGCGCTGATGGGCACCGGCTCCTCGCGCGGCGACGACCGCGCGGTCGCGGCGGCCGAGATGGCCATCTCGAGCCCGCTCCTCGAGGCGAGCATCGACGGCGCGCACGGCGTGCTCCTGTCTATCCAGGGCGGTTCGGACCTCGGCTTGTTCGAGATCAACGAGGCCGCTCAGCTGGTCTCCAACTCGGCGGCCGTCGACGCGAACATCATCTTCGGCGCGGTCATCGACGACGCCCTCGGCGACGAGGTCCGGGTGACGGTCATCGCGGCCGGCCTGGACGAGAACCGGAACGGACGGGGTGCCGGCAGCGCGGGCGCCGCCGATTCCGGCGGTTCCTCCTTCAGCAGCAACGGCTCGAGCGGCGCGGCGTTCGGCGCGCCTGCGTCGGGCACCAGCGCGGGCAGTTTCACCCGCACCGACCCGAAGACCGACCCTGCCTCGGCTCCGGAGTCCGCACCCCGTCCCGGGCCTGCCGCCCCGGAACCGGGCTGGGCCGAGGCTGGCCAGGCCGGCCGCGACGGGTTCAGCGTCGGCCAGGCCACGGCCGCCTACAGCCACAACGGAGCCTCCCCGGCCGCCGCGCCCGACACCGGGCTCGCGTCGGTCTCCGGGGCCGCCCCAGGCTCTATTCTCTCCGCGCCAGTCCCGGACGACGGGCTCGCGACGCCAGCCGACCTTCCCGCCGAGGCCAGCCACGCCGGATCGCCCGCCCCAGCGCCCGCGCCTGCCTCCGCCCCGGCCGCGGTCAGTGCGGCGGCCCACGAGATGCCCAGGCACGAACCGGGCCGGCCGGAGCGGGTCGCCATGGCCCAGGACGCCGCTGACTCCTCTTCCTACCGCCCGGCCCACGCCGAGGCGGCGAAGACCTTCGACGTCGCCACCACGCGCCGCCGCCCCGTCGTCTTCGAAGAAGACGACGACCTGGATGTTCCTGACTTCCTCAAGTGACCGACCCTGGCCGGCGGGAAGAACTCGCCCTGCGGCTGGCCGAAGTCCGGTGCCGCATGGCTAAGGCCTGCGAGGCGGCCGGGAGGGACGTCAGCGAGCTGACGCTGATCGCGGTGACCAAGACCAGGCCCGCGTCCGACGTGCGGCTGTTGAGCGAGCTCGGCATAGCCGACGTGGGGGAGAACCGCGACGCCGAGGCCGCGCCGAAGGCCGCCCAATGCGCCGACCTGGCCTCAAAAGGCCTCACCTGGCATTTCATCGGGCAACTGCAGACGAACAAATGCGCCAGCGTGGTGCGCTACGCCAGCGTCGTGCACTCGGTAGACCGGCTGCGGCTGATCCGCGCGCTGGGGCGGGCCGCACGGGGAGCCGGACGGGTGATCGAGTGCCTGGTGGAGGTCAGCCTGGACGGCGATCCGGCCCGCGGCGGGGCGGTGCCCGACCAGGTTCCGGCCCTGGCCGAGGCGCTGGCCGCCGAGGAGGGGCTGACCCTCGGCGGCGTGATGGCCATCGCCCCGCTCACCATGGAGCCCGCCGACGCGTTCGCGCGGCTGCTCGTCAGCGCGGCGGCCGTGCGCGCGGTCAGGCCGGCCGCCACGGTGATCTCGGCCGGCATGAGCGGCGATCTCGAGGCCGCCGTCGAAGCCGGCGCGACACACCTGCGAATCGGTACGGCGTTGCTCGGCGATCGCGGGCCCCGCGTCAGGTAATGTCCCACGCGTGAGGCCGGAACGGCTGGCGGAAACGGGTACAGGCTGGGAGGACTGAAGGATGGCCAGTGCCATGCGGAAAATGGCGGTCTACCTCGGCCTCGTGGAGGACGACCACCGTTACCAGGACAAGTACGACTCCTACGGTGAGTACGAGGACTACGACGACCAGGCGGACCCGGCTGAGCCGGCTGAGGAGGCCGACCCGCGCGGGGTGAAGCGGGACGCAGAGGTGGCTGGTGGCTATGTCGGCTACCAGGCCGCCGACTGGCGCACCGAGCACGTATCCCAGACGACCGATCTCGCACGTATTACGACACTGCATCCTCGCACTTACAATGAAGCGCGTACTATTGGGGAACACTTCCGCGAAGGCACTCCGGTGATCATGAACCTGACCGAGATGGTCGACAGCGACGCAAAACGTCTCGTCGACTTCGCGGCGGGCCTGATCTTCGGCCTACGCGGGAGCATTGAACGTGTGACGAACAAGGTCTTCCTGCTGTCCCCTGCGAACGTCGAGGTGACTGCGGAGGACAAGGCTCGCATAGCAGAGCGCGGCTTCTTCAACCAGAGCTAGCCAGCAAGCAGTGGTGACGTGACGCTGATCAGTAACCAGGCCGGGACAGCCGGCACCAAGGGCAGGGTGGATTTGTGCAGTACCTGAGGGAAGTCCTCACTTATGTGCTGACGATCTACCTTGTGGTCCTGATCGGCAGGATGATCTTCAGCTGGGTACAGGTTTTCGCCCGCGACTGGCGTCCGTCAGGCATACTGTTGGTGATCGCCGAGGGTATCTTCACGGTTACAGATCCGCCCCTGAAATTCCTGCGCCGCTTCATCCCGACCCTCCGGCTCGGCATGGTGGCCATGGACCTCAGCTTCATGGTTCTGTTCATCGTGATTCTGATCCTGCTTGAAGTGGTCGTGCCGCGCCTTTGATTCCGGTACCGTCGTGTGGAACACGGTCCAAGTGCGCCGAGGAGACGAGATGCCGCTGACGCCCGCGGATGTGCGGAACAAGCAGTTCAGTACGACCAGGCTCAGGCCCGGCTACGACGAGGAAGAGGTTGACGCCTTCCTTGACGAGGTCGAGGCCGAGCTCGACCGGCTGATCCAGGAGAACGAAGAGCTCCGGGCCAAGCTGGCGGAAGTCCTGCGCGGTGGTAAGTCAGCGGTACCCGCGTTGAGTTCTCCGCTGTCGGACCCGAAGCCGGACATGATGGCGCCCGAGCGCATGGAGCCGGAGCGCAGGCAGCCTGAGCCGGTCATGATGGGCGGGATGCCGCACATCGAGGACAACATGGACACGGCCGCGCGCGTGCTCTCGCTCGCGCAGCAGACGGCCGATCAGGCCATCGCCGACGCCCGCCGGGAGGCCGACGAGACCCTGGGCCGCGCCCGCCGCGAGGCGGACGAGGTGCTCACCAAGGCCAGGCGCCAGGCGGAGCAGATCACCGGCGACGCGCGGGCCCGGGCGGAAAGCCTGGAGCGCGACGCGCAGGAGCGGCACCGTCAGGCCATGGGTTCGCTGGTCCAGACCCGCGAAGAGCTCGAGCGCAGGGTCGACGACCTGCGCGCGTTCGAGCGCGAGTACCGCAGCAGGCTGAAGGCCTACCTGGAAGGCCAGCTGCGGGACCTGGAGGCAGGTGTCGCCGACAGCGGAACCTTCCCCACCATGGGGTCCGGGACGCAACCGTCGATGCCGCCCGCGCTCGCGCCGAGCGGCGCACGTAGCGGCGGTCCCGGCACGGGTCAGTACGGCGTCCCCGAGGTTGTGCAGCACTCCGGTGGCTTCCGCACGAGTGACGGAGCGCCCTCGCGCGAGCGCCGGTAGGCCGTAAGGAACCTGAGCGGGGACCGCTGGGAGAACGCATGTGATTCGCTTCAGTGCGTTTCTCGTTGTCGTCGCGGTCGGACTGCTAGTCGCCGGTGTGGTCACGAGCAAGCTGTTGCTCGTCTACATCGCGATTGGCGTGAGTGGCGTGGCCCTGCTGGCGCTGGGCGTAGGTGCCGCCGTCAACTGGCGTGAGCTAACCGGCAAACCCAAGACGGCTGCGGCTGAGACCAGCGCGCAGGGGCCCGCCCCGCAGGCAGAGGTGCCCGCCCCGGCTCCGCAGGCTCCAGCCCCGCAGGTCGTCCCCTCCCTGGCGGCCTCGCAGCCGAAGCCTGCCGCTACGGTGGCCGCCGGGGCAGCTCCCGCCGGGTCCGGCTGGTCCGCCACCGCTCCGTCCGGTCCCTCCCGGGCCGGTTACCTGCCCACCGAGCAGCCGCTAAGAGCCCAGCCCCCTTGGGCCACCCCGTCCCCGTTCCAGCCCGCTGCTGCCCAGCCAGCCTCAGCTCAGCCTGCTGCGGCGCAGGCCCCAGCCGCAGCCTGGGGGAGCGGTACTGCCTCACCGGGCTCACCGGGCTCACCGGGCGGTTTGCCCGAGTCCCGCCTAGCCACCCAGCCGCCCGGCTCGCGTCCTGCCGATGCCCAGCGTTTCCCGGCCGCGTTCACGCGGCCCCAGGCACCCGCACCTCCCGCGCCTCCCCAGCCCGCCGAACCCCCGCTGGCCGCGGAGCGCAAGCAGCCGCCACCCACCCCGCCGTCCGCCGCCGAAGAGCCGTCCGCCGCCGAAAACCAGCCGTCGGAGAAGGATCAGCCACCCGCCAAGGGCCAGGACGCCGCGGACCAGCCGTCCTCTCAGGACCAGCCGCCCGCTAATCGCCAGGACGCCGCCGAACCCGCTGGCGCTGCCTCCGCCGTCGCAGAAGCCCCGGAGAGCCCGCAGGCCAGCCAGCCCGAGCCAGCCGGCCAGCCCGAGCCAGCCGGCCAGCCCGAGCCAGCCAGCCAGCCCGAGCCAGCCAGCCAGCCCGAGCCAGCCAGCCAGGCCGAACAGCCTGACCAGGCCAAGCCCGCCGCCGAGCCCGAGCCCGAGCCCGTCGGCCCCGACCCCAACCTAGAAGTCACCGTGGTCCCCGGTGTCCCCAGGTATCACAACGCCTCGTGCATCCTCATCCGCTTCATGGGCGAGAACGACTTGGAGAAGATGACCCTCGGTGCCGCCCGGGAAGCCGGCTGCACCCCTTGCCGCGCCTGTCTCCCGGACCAGCCGGATAAGGCTCCCGAGTAACCGTGCCCCTAGGCGCGCCTGAGCCAGAACCGCAGGCCGAGCTCAGGCTCCGCGTGCTCCGGCGCGTCACCGGTCGCCACGTCAGGCCCATACTCGGCGGCCAGCACCTCGCCGGCGATCAGCGGAGCGTGCTCGGTCAGCGCCGCCGCCAGGTCCTCCTCGCTCGCCGACCAGCGCAGCGCGATCCGGTCGGTGACATCGAGGCCGTCGGCCTTCCTGGCCTCCTGGACGAGCCTGATGACCTCGCGCGCGAGCCCTTCGCGCCGCAGTTCCGGGGTGACGGTGGTGTCGATCGCCACGGTTTCGCCCGCGTCGGTGGCCACCGTCCAGCCCGCCCGCGGCGTCTGGGTCACGATCACGTCGTCCGCGCCGACCGGCACGGCCTCCTGGGAAAGTCCACCGACCGTCACCGGTACCGTGCCGCCCGCTAGCACTGTGGTGGCGATGTCCGCGGCCGGGACGGCGGCGATGGCGGCGGCCACCGCGGGCGTCCCGGCCCCGAACCGTCGGCCGAGGGTGCGGAAGTTCGGCTTGACCGCGTAGTCGACAAGCTCCCCGGCCTCGAGCCCCAATTCGGAGAGCTCGGAAACGTTCAGCTCCGCGGCGACCAGCGACCGCAGTTCGGCCGGCAGGTGATCGAAGCCGGCCGCTCCGATCAGCGCCCGGCGCAGCGGCTGCCTAGTGCGGACCGAAGCTCCCGACCGCGCCGACCGCCCCAGCTCGACCAGTCGCCTGGCCAGTGCCATCTGCGCGGAAAGCTCTGCGTCGATCAGCGAGAGATCGGCCGCGGGCCACGACGCCAGGTGCACGGACTCCGGCGCCCCGGCGGGCCGCAGGACGCCCCAGAGGTAGTCCGTCACGAACGGCACGAAGGGCGCCATCAGCAGGGTCAGCGTGGTCACGCACTCCTGCAGCGTGGCGAAGGCCGAAGCGCCCGCCGCAGCGCCAGGCCCGTCCCAGAACCGCCGCCGCGACCGGCGCACATACCAGTTGGACAGGTCATCGATGAGTGCCGCGAGCCGCCGGCCGGCGGCCGCCGTGTCAAAGGCCTCGAGCGACGCCGTGACATCCCGGACCACCGCGTGCAACTCGCTGAGCACCCACCGGTCGATCAGCGGCCGGTCCGCGACGGGCGGCGCGGAGGCGAGGTCCGCGGCCGTCCAGCCGCCCGCGTTCGCGTACAAGACCAGGAACGACGCCGTGTTCCAGTAGGTGAGCAGGACCTTCCTGACGATCTCGGCGAGCACGTCGTGTCCCACCCGCCGCGCGCCCCACGGCGAGCCGGAGGCCGCGAAGAACCAGCGCAGCGCGTCGGCGCCGTGCGCGTCCATCAGCGGCAGCGGCTCGAGCACATTGCCCAGGTGCTTGCTCATCTTGCGGCCGGTCTCGTCCACGAGCAGGCCCACGCACACGACGTTCTCGTACGCCGAACGGCCGAACACCATCGTCCCCACGGCCATCAGCGAGTAGAACCAGCCCCGGGTCTGGTCCAGCGCCTCGCAGATGAACTGCGCCGGATACGACGCCCGGAACTCCTCCGCGTTGCGCAGCGGCGCGCCGTGCTGCGCGAACGGCATCGCGCCCGAGTCGTACCAGACGTCGATCACCTCGGGTACCCGCTGTGCCAGGGCCCCGCACTGCGGGCAGTCGAATGTGATCCCGTCCACGAACGGCCGGTGCGGGTCGAGCCCGGTCAGGTCCCGCCCGGCCAGCTCGGACAGTTCGGCCAGCGAGCCGACGCAGGTCAGATGGGACTCCGAGCATACCCACAGCGGCAGCGGCGTGCCCCAGTACCTGGTCCGGGATAGCGCCCAGTCCACGTTTTTCCGCAGCCACTCACCGTAGCGGCCGTGCTTGACCGTCGCCGGGTACCAGCTCGTCCGCTCGTTCTCGGCCAGCAGCTTGTCCTTGATCGCGGTGGTCCTGATGAACCACGAGGGCACCGCGTAGTAGAGCAGCAAGGTGCCGCACCGCCAGCAGTGCGGGTAGCTATGCACGTGCCGCTCGGACCGGAACAGCAGGCCGCGGTCGCGGAGATCGCCGATCAGCCGCGGGTCGGCGTCCTTGAAGAACATCCCGCCGACCAGCGGCACGTCGTCCTCGAAGTGCCCGTCGGGCCGGATCGGGTTGACCACGGGCAGGCCGTACGCCCGCGACGCCTCCATGTCGTCGGCGCCGAACGCCGGCGCCAGGTGGACGAGCCCGGTGCCATCCTCCGTAGTCACGAATGACCCTGGAACCACGATATGAGCGTCAGGGATTTTGATGATGCCGAACGGAGGCAGGTAACTCGCCCCGACCAATGCTTGCCCGCGGAACCGGGCGGCGACATGCCAGCCATCGCCGAGCACCCGGGCGAACAGGTCGCCGGCGACCACCACCCGGTCGCCATCGGTGGACCGGCGCGCCACCACGTAGGTGGCGTCCGGGTGCACCGCCACCGCCGTGTTGGAGACCAGCGTCCACGGCGTGGTCGTCCAGACGAGCAGGTCGGCGCCCTCAAGTTCGCGCGGCGTGCCCTCGGGCAGCGTGCGCAGCCGGAACCTGACCGTGACGGCCGGGTCGGATACGGTCTGGTAGACACCCGGCTGGCCCATCTCGTGGTCGGACAGCGGGGTGCCGCAGCGCGGGCAGTACGGGCTGATCCGGTGGTCGCGGACCAGCAGCCCGCGGGCGTAGATGTTCT
>Ga0116223_10005535_pt1 | contig 10619 bp, 7 predicted proteins | sample Sb_taG_3_FD_90092 | JGI IMG/M metagenome (GOLD analysis project Ga0116223, IMG submission 90092) | Peat soil microbial communities from Weissenstadt, Germany - Sb_50d_a_PC metaG | ecosystem: Environmental > Terrestrial > Soil > Wetlands > Peat | place: Germany: Weissenstadt | collected 2010-09-21 | reverse complement strand
TGGCGTCGCGCATTTTCAGGCCGATCCAATCGTCGCCCTTATACGTATCGCCGGAGCGCACGGCGACGATGCGCGGGACATTGAGGCCCGAGCCGTCATCGAGCCTGCGGGAATCGCCGCCGGTCGCTGACGCAAGCGGTGCCAGCACATCCGGCGTCGAGGTCACTTCGGCAAATTCGCGCGGATTGGCGGGGCCGATATTGATGAGCGCATTGAGCTTGCCGTCGGTCGCCCGCCACAATCCCAGCTCGTTCGCGGCGACGCGCGATTCCCATACGCCCGGCTCGGTCGGCTCGAGCTTGAGCGCGCGCGCGGCGCCCGACGGCGAGGTCGGCGTTACATCGGAGACTTCGTCCGCCATGGTCTGCCGCCGCACCACGAGATCGTGGCCGATTACGGTGAGGCGCAGCGCCTCCTCCTCGAGATCCGGCTCCTTCATCAGCCAGTGCGAGAGCCGGCGCAGCAGATCGAGATGCGGTCCCCCTCCTTCGAAGCCGCGCGCCCACAGCCAGATGTGATCGGAGAGCAGCAAGGCGACGCGGCCCTCGCCTTCGCGCGACAGCACGAGCAGCGGCTTTTGATCGGGTCCCTGCATCACCGTCGTGCCGGTGGCGTTCCTGGTATCGACAACGCGAAACCATTCGCTCCACTTCGGCGGATCGCTGTCGGAACCCTCGAGGCCGCGCGTCACCGGATGGCGTTCGCCAAGCTCGGTCAGGCTCGGCCGGAACGCTTGCTCGGTGACGTTGCCGCTCGGCTCGGCCGGCAGAATGGCGTCGAGCGGCGTCCGCCAGATGCTGGTCGGGCTTGCATAGTCAGGGCCGGCGGCGACCAGCACCGCGCCCCCATCATGCACATAACGCGTGATGTTGTCGAAATAGATGATCGGCAGCACGCCTTGGCGCGCGTAACGGTCGAAGATGATGAGCTGGAACTCCCCGATCTTTTGCTGGAACAGCTCGCGCGTCGGGAACGCGATCAGCGACAATTCGTTGATCGGCGTGCCGTCCTGCTTTTCCGGCGGCCGCAAAATGGTGAAATGGACGAGATCGACGGAGGCGTCCGATTTGAGCAGATTGCGCCAGGTGCGTTCGCCGGCATGAGGCTCGCCGGAAACCAGCAGCACGCGCAGCTTGTCGCGCACGCCGTCGATCGTGACCACGGCGCGATTGTTGACCTGCGTGAGTTCGCCGGGAAGCGGCGCGGCCTCGATCTCCACGATGTTGGGCCCGCCGTGTGGGATCTGGATGTCGACATCTTGCGGCGCACCGACCGGGACAGTCCGCGTCTCCACAACATCGCCATCGCGGCGCACCGTCACTTCGGCGGTCTTCGCGTCCGCGCCCTGATCCTCGACGCGATAGGTGACGGTCTGCGGCTGGCCGACAATGCCGAAGCGCGGCGCGGCGATCAGTGCAACGCGGCGATCGCGCTCGTCCTTGTTTCCGGTGATGAGCGCGTGTAGGGGGGCGGCAAAGCCGAGCGCGCCTGCGTCCGTGGGCACGTCATGAACGCGGCCGTCCGTGATCATGACGACGCCGGCAACGCGATCGGACGGCACGTCGGCGAGCGTCGAGCCGAGCGCGGTGAACAACCGCGTGCCGTCGGTCTCGCCGTCCGACTGCCCGGCCTCCACCACACGCACTTCAAGGCCGGGAATACGGCTCAACCGCTCGACCACAGCGGCGCGCGCGGCTTCGGTCTGCCGCATGCGGTCGCCGAAATTCTGGCTGGGACTCTTGTCCACCACGACGACCGCGACAGAGCTCAACGGCTCGCGGTCCTCACGTGTGAGCGACGGATTGGCGAGCGCGAGGACGACGAGGACCAACGCCAGCATCCGCATCGCGGCGCCTCGGCTGCGCGAAACGAAGAGCATCAGCGCAAGAATGCACGCCACGGCGATCGCCACCCACAGGATCTGGATGCTGATGAGAGGAGCGAACGCAACACCGAGATTCAAGGTTCTCTCCTATTGCCCCAGCCGTTCCAGCAGCGCCGGCACGTGGACCTGATCCGCCTTGTAGTTGCCGGTAAGCGTGTACATCACGATGTTGACGCCGGCGCGGAATGCGAGCTCGCGCTGCCGTGGCTCGCCTTCGACCATCGGCAGCATCGGCTGGCCGTCGGACCGCGTCGCCCATGCGCCGGCAAGATCGTTTGAAGTGATGATGATCGAAGATACGCCATCGCCTCCGCGCGCCGGCCGGCCCGACAGGTCTTCGTCCGGATTTGCCGGCAATGCCTCGACCCAAAGCTGGCCAGTGTTGAAGCGGCCGGGGAACTCGCGCAACAGGTAGAACGTCTTGGTCAAAACGTGATCGCGCGGCACCGGCTCAAGCTCCGGGATATCGAGCGAGGACAAAATTTTGCGCAGCTCGAGCATTCCCGGACTGCGGGTTTCGCCGCCGGGGCCGGGCGGCGCCACGACGGCGTCACGGGTGTCGAACAAAACAGTGCCGCCGTCCTTCATATACGTGTCGATGCGTTTGAGCGCCGCGTCGGAAGGCCGGGCCGCGCCGGACACGATCGGCCAGTAGATCAGCGGATAGAACGCCAACTCGTCATGCGCGATATCGAGCCCGATCGGATCCCCTGGCTCGAGCGCGGTACGCTGCGCAAGGAAGAGGGTGAGGCCGGCTAGTCCTGCCTTGCTGATCGCGTCGACGTCGAAATTTCCCGTCACCACATAGGCGAGCTTGGTTTCAAGCGCCGACTGCGGCACGTCCGGGTTCGGCCTGCCCTGGGCCTGCGCATGCACCAAGCTGAACGCGAGCGCGGCGAGAATGACTACGGCAGCGGTCGCGGCGCGCGAGAAGCGCGGGATGAGTCGTTGCATGCCGCCGCCGAGGAATAAAACGATCAAGCTATCGAGCAGCAGCAAGGCGAGCGCGGCGAGCATGATTGGTCCGCGCAAATCCTGCGGCTCGCTGATGCGATAGACTTCATGGCTCGCACCGGTCAGCGGAGAAAAATCGAGCGGCGCCATTCGATCGGTGGCCGCGAGCGTATTGACCGCAAGGACACTTTCGGGCGGGCCGTAAAAGCCCGGCGGATGGTCGGCGGCGGCGCTGCCTGCAAAGTCCGTCGGCAGCGGCCGCGCCGTCGGCGGCGGCGCGATGAAGCTGCCGAAGCCATCCAGCACGCGGCTCGGCGGCACGACCTCGTGCGCATTCTTCGGCTTCGCTTTGCCGGCATCGGCGACGTTCGTCGTACCGGCAAGCGCGACGATACGCTTGAGCATTTCGACAAACGCACCCGACAGCGGCAGATCCGACCACCGCGTGTCGCCGGTGACGTGAAACAGCACGATCAAGCCCTTGCCGCGGCGGGCGGCGGTGACGAGCGGCGTGCCGTCGGCAAGTGTCGCCCAAGTATTGTCGCTGAGCGCCGCGTCGGGTTCGGCCAGCACCTGCCGGGTGACGGTCACGTCATTCGGCACCGGCATGCCATTGAACGGGCTCTCGCGCGAGAATGCGGCGAGCGGTTGCGGCTTGTCCCAGCTGAGTGTGCCGCCGAGGATGCGTCCGCCGCGCCGCAGCTTTACGGGCACGAGATCGTCCTCGGAGGCGGCAAGCCGCGGCCCGGCGAAACGCACCAGCACACCGCCATCCTCGATCCATTTGGCAAGCCTGTCATGGGCGTCCCCCGCGACGTTTCCGACGTCGGCCAGGATCAGCATCGGCAGATTCTGATCGAGAAAATGCGTGACGGCGTCCGCCGGCGATTCGCCCTGCGTCAGGCGCACGTCGGCAAAGGGACCGAGCGCGCGTTCGATGTAATAGCTTGACGAGAGGAGCGGTTGCGAGACGTCGGCGCTGGCGCCGGAAACGATGCCGACGGTGCGCCGCCGCCAGCGCTTGTCGAGGAGCTGCACGGCGCCGGCAGAGCGCTCGCCGGAAATCTCGATGCGCGCTATATCGTTGCGGATCTCGACCGGCAGATCGAAACGCGCTTCGGTCTCGCGATCGCCGGACTTGAACGTGAACGGCGCCTCGCCGAGCGGCAGACCCTTGAGATCGAGCGCCCGCACCATGCCGGCCTCCTCTGCGCCAGTGGTGACGCGCAACGCCTTAACGCTCAGCGCGCCGGCTGCGTTGTCGGCCGCCGTAAGCGCCCGGGCGCCTTGAATGCCGCCGACAACGACCGTGATCGGATGCCGGCCGATCGCCGCCGCGAGCTGGTTCATGAATTCGGCGCCGTGGCCGAGATCGACGCCATCCGAGAGCCACACCAGTTCAACATCATGGGTGTCGGCCAGGAACCGCGAGAACGATGACAGCGCTTCGCCGCGATCGACCGTATGCGGCACGGGCTTCAACTGCTGTAGGCGAACCCGAGCCGAACCTGCGGGCTCCAATGAAATGTCGTGTGTCCCTTCCGAGAGCGGGATTACTGCCACGGCGCGGCGATCGTCTTCCGCCCGCACGATGATATCGTCGGCGGTGCGCACTCGCGCATCCCACGTGGCGGCGGCGGTCCAGTCGTCGTCGATCAGGATCGCGACCGGCGCGCCTGTTCTCGTCGTCGCCAGCGGCGGATGCCACAGCGGGCCGGCAGCGGCGATGATGATCAGCGCGGCGAGTGCGAGCCGCATCAGCGTCAGCCACCACGGCGTGCGGGCAGGCGTTTCTTCCTTGGGCGCGATCTCGAGCAGAAACCGGGTCGGTGGGAACTCGATGCGGCGCGGGCGGGGCGGGATCAAGCGCAGCAGCCACCACAGCACCGGCAGCGTCAATAGCCCGATGAGGACGAGCGGTTCGGCAAAGCCGAGCGGTAGACCGCCGATCATGCCGGCATCCTCGGCCCGGCCGATGCATGCATGCGGGAGGCGCTATCCGCGTTGCCGGCGCCGATGCGGGCATGCAAGCCGAGAAGCAGGTCCGTGGCCGGTCGGTCGGTGCGGTGGATCGTGAAGCTCCAGCCGAGGCGGTCGGTTTCGCTGCGGATTTCGGTGCGGTGACGCGCAACACGCGCGGCATAATCTGCGCGCCAGGCTTCGGCCCGGCCGGCGGTGATGCGGCCGCCGCACTCAGGATCGACGAATTCGATGCGCCCCCAATATGGGAAAGTTTCCTCGGCGGGATCGACGATCTGGACTACGTGACCATGCGCGCCGCTGGCGGATAGTTGCGTGATGGTACGGCGAACTTCGCCGATCTCGCTCCAAAGGTCGGAGAGCAGCACGATCTCGGCGAGCGGGGAGGGCGCAAAATTCGGCGGCAGGCTGGCCCGTTCATGGCGATCGTGCACGATCGCCTGCGCGATCTGATCGATGACGTTGCGGCTGCCAGTCGGACGGGTGAGGCCGGGGATGCCGACGCGCTCGCCGCCTTCCACCAGAATCTCGGCGAGCGCCAAGGTCACGACCAGCGTGCGGTAGAGTTTTGTGTCGCGCACGAGCGGGGAGGCGAAATGCATGGACGGCGAGCGGTCGGGCCAGATCCATACCGTGTGCGCGGCTTCCCATTCCTGTTCGCGCACATAAAGATGATCGTCGCGCGCCGAGCGCCGCCAATCGACGCGGGATGCCGGCTCGCCGGAGACGAAGCGCCGGTATTGCCAAAAATTCTCTCCGGATCCGGCGCGGCGGCGGCCGTGCAGGCCATGGATGACGGTTGCCGCTACGCGGCGCGCTTCGAGGATCAAGCGCGGCATTGCGGCGGCAAGCGTGCGGCCTTCGCCGACCGCACGGCCAACCGCCGGACCATCATGGTATGTGCGCTGATGCGCGCCCTTGGGCTCGGCCGCCATCCGGCTACCCGATCCGAGCCTTCAAGCGGCCAATAACGGCTTCGATGCTCTCACCCTCGGCGCGAGCAGTGAAGGTGAGCGCCATGCGGTGCTTGAGCACCGGCTCGGCGAGATCGATAACGTCGTCGATTGAGGGCGCGAGGCGGCCGTCGAGAAGCGCGCGGGCGCGCACCGCGAGCATGAGCGCCTGGCTTGCGCGCGGGCTCGGACCCCAGGCGATCAATTTGGCCGCTTCGCCGCCTTCCGGTCCCGGCCGTGCCGAGCGCACCAAAGCAAGGATTGCCGCGACGACGGACTCGCCGACCGGCAAACGCCGCACCAGCCGCTGCGCCGCCAGCAAATCGTCCGCGGTCATCGCCGGCTTCGGCCGCGTTTCCTCGGCGCCGGTCGTCTCGAAAAGTATTCTTCGCTCGGCGTCGCGGTCGGGATAGCCGACGTCGATTTCCATCAGAAAGCGATCGAGCTGCGCCTCGGGCAGCGGATAGGTACCTTCCTGCTCCAACGGGTTCTGCGTTGCGAGCACGTGGAACGGCTTGGGCAAGTCGTGCCGCGTGCCGGCGACCGTGACGTGCTGTTCCTGCATCGCTTGCAGCAGCGCCGATTGCGTGCGCGGACTGGCGCGATTGATCTCGTCGGCCATTAACAGCTGGGCGAAGACCGGGCCGGAGATGAAACGGAAACTGCGCTTGCCGGTGGCGCTTTCCTCCAACACTTCGGTGCCGAGGATATCGGACGGCATCAGATCAGGCGTGAACTGGACACGCCGTGCGTCGAGCCCGAGCACGGTGCCCATGGTATCGACCAGCTTGGTCTTGGCGAGGCCCGGAACGCCGAGAAGCAGTGCATGGCCGCCGGACAGAATGGTGACAAGGGCCTGCGCGACGACCTTGTCCTGGCCGAATATGACGGTGCCGATCGCGGCCTTGGCCGCGCGCACATGAGCTGCGGTCGATTCGGCCGCCCGAACGATCATGTCCTCGAGCTTTTCGAGCCCTTCTCCGCCAGCAGCGGGCATGGCTAACTCCTTGTTCTGATCTCGCATTCTTGTATCGGCGTGGATTCGCGCCATATGCACGAATCAGCAGCAGTCAAGATTGCACGGCGATTAGGCACATAACATGCAATATACGCGCCAGCGGTGCGGTTCCGATCTAGCGCCAATCCTTCATCCACAGGGTACACAACTTGGGTTTGGGGCTGCTCGGATGCAGATTGGCGCTCGTTAGCCCGCGAATGTGTCTGCCCCCCGATTTATGTCCGGGCTCAGGTTCAAGGCAAACCATGGCAAAGGAAGGGCAATCGGGCCTTGAGGCGATCACAGGCGCGCTAAGTCGCGCTCCGAAAGGCACGCCGCCGGCGGAGCTTTGGGATCCGCCCTTTTGCGGGGATCTCGATATGCGCATCGCCGCGGACGGTACGTGGTTCTACCTCAAGACCCCGATCGGCCGTTCGGCGCTGGTCAAGCTGTTCGCCTCGGTACTGAGGCGCGAGGGCGAGAAATACTTTCTGGTTACGCCGGTCGAGAAGTGCGGCATCAGCGTAGACGATGTGCCGTTCCTCGCCGTCGAGCTCAATGTCGAGGAGAACTCCGCCGGTCGCGTGCTTAACTTCCGCACGAATGTCGACGATTGGGTCGCATGCGGGCCGCAGCACAAGCTGCGCTTCGAGCCTGAAGCCGGTACCGGCGGACTGAAACCTTATCTTCACATCCGCCGCGATTTATGGGCGAGAGTGACGCGCGCGCTGTTCTTCGAACTTGTCGAGCTTGGCGAGGAGCGCGCAGTCGACGGCGTTGCGATGTTCGGCGTTGCCTCCATGGGCGTATTCTTTCCGATGGCGCCGGCCAAGCAAGTGAGGGATTTTGCGTGAACGATCATGGTGCACCAGTGCAGCGTGTGGCGTCGGCAGACTTCTTTGACCGTGCGCGCGCGAACCTCACGCTTCAGGTGCCGCGGGCGCTGACCGATCCGCTGGCTGAGGGCGCGCGCGGCGATCTCGATCTCAATCCGGAGACGTGGGTGCGCGCCGGCGTGCAGGCCACCAAACCTGCCGCGGTGCTCGTTCCGATCATCGATCGCGACGAGCCGACGGTGTTGCTGACGCTGCGCACGGCGGAACTCGCAAGTCATGCCGGGCAGGTGGCGTTTCCGGGCGGCAAGATCGATCCCGCCGATGCAAGTCCGGTCGCCGCGGCACTTCGCGAAGCGAAAGAGGAGATCGGTCTCCCCCCTGCCGTCATCGAGCCGATCGGTTATCTCGATCTTTATCTCACCTTTTCCGGCTTCCGCATCTTGCCGACGGTCGCACGCGTCAAGCCGGATTTCGCGCTCGCCCTCAATCCGCGCGAGGTTACCGAGACGTTCGAGGTGCCGCTCGCGTTCCTGATGACGTCGGGCAATCACCAGCGCAAAACGCGCGACTGGAATGGAATCCAGCGCGAATACTACGCGATGGCGTTCGAGAATCGCTACATTTGGGGAATCACCGCGGGCATCTTGCGAAACCTCTACGAGCGGGTCTTTGTCGAATGATCAGGCCATTCTTCACCGAGATCGGGCTGTTCCTTACCCCGTTCGTGATCTATGCCGCGTTCCTGGTGCTGACACGCGCCGGCATTTGGCAGCCATCGGCGTGGACGATGCGGCGGCTCGCCGTACTGGTCATCGCGTCCTTGGTGTTGATGCTCGGCAGCTTCTTGCTGTTGGCGCAGTTTTCGGGCGCGCCGCCCGGTTCGACCTATGTGCCGGCGCATGTCGAGGGCGGCAAGTTCGTGCCGGGAGCGACGCGGTGACGGGAAATCCGCATCTCGGCGCTACGGCCTGGCTCAAACAGGGCGAGCTTGCGCGCCTGCTTGCGCTGCTTGACCGCGGCGGCGAAGAAGCGCGCGTGGTCGGCGGTGCGGTGCGCAATGCGCTGTTGCGGTTGCCGGTTGCCGAGATCGACGTGGCGACGACGGCGGTGCCGGAAGAAGTCGTGCGCCGGGTCGAGGCGGCGGGTTGCAAGGCGGTTCCGACCGGGATCGAGCACGGCACCATCACCGCGGTGATCGACGGCAAACCGTTTGAAGTCACCACGCTGCGCCGCGACGTCGAAACGTTCGGACGCAAGGCCAAGGTCGCGTTCGGGCGCGACTGGAAAGCGGACGCTGAGCGGCGCGATTTCACCATCAATGCGCTTTCGGCGTCAGCGGGTGGCGAGGTTTACGACTATGTCGGCGGCTTTGCGGACATTGCGGCGCGCCGCGTACGCTTCATCGGCGACGCCCGCCAGCGCATCGACGAGGACTATTTGCGCATCCTGCGCTTTTTCCGCTTTCACGCCTGGTATGGCGACGGCGCTCTCGACCCCGCCGGACTGCATGCCTGCATCGCCGCGCGCGGCGGACTGGAAACGCTTTCGCGCGAGCGGGTGCGGATGGAGTTGCTGAAGCTCATGCTCGCGCCGCACGCGGCGCCGACGCTCGCAGTCATGGCGGAAACGGGCCTGCTCGGCACGGTGCTCGGCGGCGTGCCCTTGCTTGCGAGTTTTGAAAATGTGGTGAAAGCCGAAGCGGCGACCGGCGCCGAACCCGATGCGGTGCGGCGGCTCGGTGCGCTCGGCGTTGCGGTGACTGAGGATGCGGAACGGCTTGCGCAGCGGCTTCGGCTTTCCAATGCCGAGGTCGAACGGTTGATCGCGCTCGACTGCTGGTGGCGCGTATCGCCGGCGGCCGGCGACCAGGCCGCGCATGCGCTGCTTTATCACCTGGGAGCGCAATCGTTCGCCGACCATGTGCTGCTCGCCTGGTCGCGCTCCACTGCGGGCGCCGGAGATGGCGCCTGGCGCAAACTTGCCAACCTGCCGCGGCGCTGGACCGCGCCGGTTTTTCCGTTGAAAGCGGCGGACTTCACCCGCCGCGGTATCGCCGCAGGGCCGGCTCTCGGCGCCGCGATGCGGACGGCCGAAGCGGCTTGGATCGCGGCGGATTTTCCGTCCGAGCGCGCCGCAGTCGACTCGATTGCGGATCGCGCGGCGCGCGAAGCTGCTGCGTCCGGGTAGAAATTTGCGGTTCGGATCAGGACACCCGTTCGCGCAGCGAACGAAGCCGCTTGCGGCTGCCCGCGGCAAGCTCGTGCACGCGCGGCCGAACCAGCGCCATCATCCGGCGCGGCTGCATTCGTTCCACTTGCATCTCGTTGCCGCGCCAGATGAAGTCATTGCCGCGCAAGGCGCTGACAAACAGCACCGGCAAAAGCAGGTCGCGCGCCAGACCATAGAGCGGAGAAAGTGCGGAGACGTGCCAGCCGGCGGCTGCGGCGAGAACCATTTCGCCGCCGTACCATAGCGCAGCGAACGCCGTCGTGCTGAGCGCCACCGGCAGGCCGTATGCGCTTGCCAGGAACGCAACGCCGATCATCGGCGGCACGCCGCCGGAGAGTATTTCCGGCAGGAAATAGATGAAAAAGCTGGCCCGACGCAGCCGCGCCCAGCGCAATTGGCGGTTCCACACCTCGGCTGCGCTGCGGCGGCCCAGCGGTTGCGCCAGCGGCTGATCGACGAGCCGCACCTTGAGGCCGGCGCCGCGCACGATCTTGGTTGCGGCCGCATCCTCGGCGACTTCCCTGGCGAGCGCCGCGATACCGCCGGCGCGTTCAAGGTCGGCGCGCCGCCACAGCATGGTTTTGCCCTGTGCAAATCCGCGGCCGAAGCTGTCGACGAGATATTGCCAGCGCGCCTGATAGGTGTTGAGGAACGCGCATTCGAGCTCGGCCCAGATTCCATGCGGGCGGCAGCCGATCGGCGGCGAGGCGACAAGGCCGGTATCCGCGCGCCAGCTTGCGAACAGCCTTTGGATGTAATCGCGCGGCATCAGCACATTGCTATCG
>Ga0116223_10005533_pt1 | contig 10623 bp, 11 predicted proteins | sample Sb_taG_3_FD_90092 | JGI IMG/M metagenome (GOLD analysis project Ga0116223, IMG submission 90092) | Peat soil microbial communities from Weissenstadt, Germany - Sb_50d_a_PC metaG | ecosystem: Environmental > Terrestrial > Soil > Wetlands > Peat | place: Germany: Weissenstadt | collected 2010-09-21 | reverse complement strand
TGCGATAGCCGGGCGTATCGATGTTGGCCATGTTGTTCACGATCAACTGGTGGCGCTGTGATGAGAGGTCCAGGTAGCGCTCGAGGAGTTGAAAGGTTGTCATCTGGTCCATGGGTTATGCGTACCTCCGTGGGGGCAGACCGTACTCCCGAATTTTGTTGCGTATGGTGCGAACGCTGATGCCGAGCAACTCCGCGGCGCGTGTGCGATTACCCCGGGTGGCCTGGAGCGTGGTCTCGAGCAGGCGCTTCTCCACGTCGCGCATGGCGATGCCCGGCCGCAGGAAAACGTCGTGCACCGGTCCGCTCGTGGGCGTGGTCAGGAATCCCGGTTCCAAATACTCGGGACCAATCACGCCGCCGTTGCCGAGCGCCAGCACCCGCCGCATGAAATTGCTCAACTCACGCACGTTGCCCGGCCATGGGTGCCTCTCCAGGCCGGCGATGAACTCGGGCTCGAAGCCCGGCTTGGGCTGTCCCGCCGCGGCGGCGTATTTCGCCGCAAAATGGTCCGCCAGGTGGGAAATGTCCTCCAGGCGCTCCCGCAGCGGCGGGACTGATATGGGGATGACGTTGAGCCGATAATAGAGATCGGCGCGGAAGGCGCCTTCCTCGACCATGCGGAACAGGGAAGCGTTGGTGGTGGCGATCACACGGACGTTGACGCGCACGGTGCGGGTGTCGCCCAAACGTTCGAATTCACGCTCCTGCAGCACCCGCAGCAGCTTGGGCTGAAGCGCCAGCGGCATTTCGCCGACCTCGTCCAGCAGCAGGGTTCCGCCTTCGGCGACTTCGAACTTCCCCGGCTTGGCCGCCGTCGCCCCGGTGAAGGCGCCTTTCACGTGGCCAAAGAGCTCGCTTTCCAGCAGGTGCTCGGGCAACGCGGCGCAGTTCACCGCCACGAAGGGCCGGCCGCGGCGGTTGCTGACGCCATGAATGAAGCGCGCCACCAGTTCTTTGCCGGTGCCGCTCTCGGCTTCGATCAGGACATCGGCGTCGGTGCGCGCCGCCTGCCGCGCGCGCTCCAGCGTCTCCCGCAAAACGGAAGAAGCGCCGATGATTTCGACGTTCTCCGCATCCTCCGCGGTGGACGCCTGCTGCGCGCGCTGCATCACCCGGCTCACCGAGCTCTGCAGTTGGTCGAAGGAAATAGGTTTGGTCAGGTAGTCACAGGCGCCGCTGTGCATGGCCTGCACCGCTTCCGGCACGCTGCCGAACGCGGTCAGGATGATGACGGCGGTTTCCGGCGCGGAGGTGCGGACGCTGCGCATTACCTGCAAGCCGTCGCCATCGGGCATTCGCACATCGGTGACCACCAGCGGGAAGCGCTGTTGCGCGAACTTGCGAATGGCTTCGGATGCGCCGGCGGCCGTCTCTACCATCCACCCCTCGCGCTGAAAATTAGCCTGCAGCGCCATGCGCATTCCCGCCTCGTCATCTACGACCAATACCGATTTGGAGCAGAGCGGTGTCATGCGATCGGCAACTCCATGGTGAAGGTCGTGCCCTGGCCCGCCTGGCTGCGCACGGAGAGCACGCCGCCGTGCTGCTGGATGATCTTGCGGCAGATGGTCAGCCCGAGTCCTGGGCTTTGCCGCGTGGTGAAGCCCGGTTCAAAGATGCGGGAAAGATTCTCCGCTTTAATCCCGCGTCCGGTGTCGGACACTTCGACGACCGCGAACTGCCCCGCCGTCCGTCGTTCGCGCCGAGCGCTCATGCGGAATTCTCCGCCCGCTTGGGTGTGCTGGAAGGCGTTGATGGCGAGATTGAAGACCACCTGCTGCAGCTCGCTGCTGCTGCCGGCGATCTCGGTTTCGCCGAGGCTCTCTTCCAGCGAGATCTTTACGCCCGCCTTCTCGCCCAGCGGCCGCACGAAATCCACGGCATCCCGCAGCACCGGCGCCAGTTGCATCCGCACCAGCACGGGCGCTCCCAGGGTGTGGAAGCGCATCACGTTGTTGACGGTCGCTGACAAGCTGCGTATGCCAGCTTGCAGTTCCTTCACCCAGCCGGTGGCATCGGGGCTCAGTTGGGCGCAGCCGGCCAGCAGTTCCGCCACCAGTTCCATCGTGCCCAGGGGATTGCGGATCTCATGCGCCAGCACCGCGGACATCTCGGCCAGAGCGATCAGCCGGCGCGCCGATTCACGCTGTTTGTGCAGGTTGCTGGCTTCCATCCGCAGTTGCTGGTAGGAGCGTTCCAGGCTCTCCGCCGCCGTGGTGAAGATGGCGAAGGCATCGGCCAGTTTGGGATCGGCGTTGCGATTGATTTCCGACGAAGCATCCATTGGAACGGGATGAGAACTAGGCAACATCTGCCTATCAACAATGCAAGGGGGAGGCCAAAGCTGGATATTTTGGGGTGATACGTTGACCCGAGGTAACGTGCCCTCGTCAGAGAACGATGTGCTCCGGCCGGATGGTGTTTCCGCTGCCCGCCAGAATGGTGGCACGCTCGATGACGTTGCGCAACTCGCGAACGTTGCCCGGCCAGGAGTGCTGCAGCAGCAGGGACTCAGCCTCCGGGGTCAGCGTCATCGGCTGCGGGCAGAACTTCGCCAGGAAGGTCTGCGCCAGCTCGGGGAGGTCGCTTATCTTGTTGCGCAGTGGGGGCATCTCGATGGGAAAGACCGCGAGCCGGTAGAAGAGGTCGTCGCGAAAACCGCGCTCCTGCACCACCTTGCGCAGATTGGCGTTGGTGGCGGCGATCACGCGCACGTCGACGGAAAAGGTGTCGGTGGTTCCCAGCCGCTGCAGTTCCCCGTGTTCGAGGAAGCGCAGCAACTTGGACTGCAGTCCCAGCGGCATGTCGCCGATCTCGTCCAGAAACAGGGTTCCGCCCTGCGCGGCGTGGATGCGGCCGATGCGGGATTGCACCGCTCCGGTGAAGGCGCCCTTGACGTAACCGAACAGTTCCGCCTCCAGCAGCGCCTCGGGGATGGCGGCGCAATTGATCACCACGAACGGCTTGAAGCGCCGCGGGCTGAGCTGATGAAGCGCCCTGGCGACCAGGTCCTTGCCGGTGCCGCTCTCACCGGTGATGAGCACCGTGGTGTCGCGCTGGGAAACCAGGCGAGCCATGGAGCACACCCGCTGCATCGGCTCCGACGTCCCTACCAAGCCGGGCAGGTACAGCGCCGGCGCGGACTCCGCGCTTTCCTCGCGGGTTTCCGGAGTGGCGCGCGGCGGCGGCAGAGGGCTCCGGTTCATGTGCCGCAGGAGTTCGAACGAGATCGATTGCGGCGAGGGCGTTCCGATGATCGGTTGGCCGGTGTGCGGGTGGATGGGAACGATCTCCACCTGGGGATACTCCGCCTGCAACAGTTCCTTGAATTCGTCCACCCGCAGGTCCGGCAGGGCGGCATCCAGCAAGATCAGAGAGACGTCGCCGTTTTCCACCTTCTCCAGGGCTTCGGCGCCGCTGGTGGCCTGCGACACCAGCCAGCGTCCGGACTGCAGCCGTGCGGCCACGTCATAGCGCAACTCGCGGTTCGGGCTTACGACCACCAGGCCCACTGCATCCAACGGGGGTCTCATAGTGGGTGAGTTCAATTGTCAGCCAGAACGTATCCGATGTTGCGGACGGTGCGGATCAGTTTGGGAGCGAAGTTCTGGTCGACTTTGTCGCGGACGTACTTGACGTAAACATCCACCAGGTTGGTCCTGGGGTCGTAGGCCGCCTTCCACACATTCTCCATGATCATCGCCCGCGTAACCGGACGGCGCGCATTCAGCATCAGGTACTCCAGGACGGCGAACTCCTTGGCAGTGAGATCAATCCTCTGCCCGGTGCGCTCCACCCGCATCTCCTCGTGGTTCAGCACCAGGTCCCCGACCCGCAGCACGCCGCCCGCCGGGCCGGTATTGCGGCGCAGCAAGGCCCGCACCCGCGCGGAGAACTCGACGAAGGAGAAAGGCTTGGTGAGGCAATCGTCCGCCCCGGTGTCCAGGGCCTGGATGCGGTCCTCAAGTGTGGCGCGGCCGGTGAGCACCAGGATGGGAAGCCGGGGCTTGGCCGGGCGCAACTGCTTCAGCACCGACATGCCGTCCAGATGAGGCAGGTTCAGGTCCAGCGTCAGCAGGTCGCACGGCATGCCTGCGAGCACGCGAAGGACACTCTCGCCGTCGTGGACCACGTCCACCGCGTACCGCTGTCGCTCGAGACCTTTTCTCAAGAACTGAGCTAAAGCAACGTCATCCTCTGCAACCAGGATCTGCACCGGGCATTTGGCATCGTGGGATGATTTCTCTTCGGAAACTTCCGACATTCGTATTCCTCGAGGGTAGTGGCGATGACTCGATCGGTATTAAAGTTTGCCCGGGGGAGGGCCGATGATTTTGAGTACGTGTTTGCGTCATAAAGGCAGCCGGTACCCGTGGGCGATCACGCACCAGCCGGGACCAACACCTGGCATGCACCTCAATCTCCAGCCGACAGGGTGAGATATCCATTAAGCTAAGTCGCTTGTGAAACGGCGCTTACGGCGTTCTGGGTGAGCCCAGGCGCGGGCTGCAGAAACCAAAACGGGAGGTTTCCCCCGGATTGGGAACTTCAAGGCGGGAAATTCTTGTGGTCTCTCGTCCGAACCGTGGCCACACGAGCGGTTCGGTTGTCGTGTTAGCCGTGTATCTCGAGACGCAGCACGATCGGGTTACCTTGGAAGAGTAGTGCTACTTCCAGGCGGTCGTTGTCGGCCAGGGAGTGCAAGCAGTAGTCCTGCCCGGTGATGACGGTGGGCACGGAGAGCATGCACTGTTCGCGCAGGCCCTCGACTCTGGCCTTGAAGTTGCCCGCGACCATGTTGCAGATCTCCCCCAGAGCGTCTAATTGCTGCTCGATGCACTCCGTGCTCTGCACCGGTTCTCCCAGCATCTTGGAAGCGATGCCGGCCGCGGAAGACGTGGTGCAGCGGATGCTCAGTACGCCGCACAGCGCACCCGCCAGGCCCACCATGGCGGTGGTGTCAGTCGCGCCGGGGGCGGCGGCGGTATCCTCTTGCAGCGAGACGGGTTCCCCTACCATCATCTCGAACACTTCCGCGGCCGCCTCGTAGAGGGCACGGCGCCACTCTTCGTTGCGTTGTTCGTACCCGTTGCCTGGCACAGTGGTTGTCACGTCGGGATTCATTTAGTCAGCTCGCAGAAGCGGAACCACGTGCTGCCTCACCTGGTCCGGTGTGAAGGGTTTGCGGATATAGCCCTTGGCTCCCAAGGTCAGGGCCTGTGTGACCTGCGCTTCACCGCCTTCGGTGGTGATCATGACGATGGGAACCCCCTTGGCGTTAGCAGACGCCTGCAGGTTCGTCACGAACTCGAGCCCATCCATCACCGGCATGTTGATGTCGCTCAGGATGAGATCGACCGGGTTGTTGCCGATGACCGCCAGGCCTTCGGCGCCGTTGGATGCCTCAAAGACGGCGCTCAATGTGATGCCCGCCTGGCGCAGACAGCGTTCGACGATCTTCCTCATCACCGATGAGTCGTCAACAATCAGAGCACGAATATTCGCCATGACTATCCTCACAGTGCGGCGTGCGGCTCGCACCGCTGTTTCCTGCTCCCCCTGAATGCTCGGCAGCGCAGAGAGCAGGTACGCTGCCGCAGCTTTCTTATCGGCCCTGGCCGCGAGCGGCATTAGTTTCCATAACACCGCGGTAACCCGGGCGGGCTCCAGGGCCACTAGGGCAACGATCCGGCCAGCGAGTCCGCGGCCGCTAGCGGATGGGGCTCGAGAGTATCGGTGATCCGGACCCCGTAACAGCCGTCAACGCTCACAATCTCGCCCCGCGCGATCACCCGTTCGCCGACCACAACCTCCACCGGTTCCGCCAGCGATTCATCCAGTTCGACGACCGAGCCAGCGGTGAGATCCGCTATCTCTTTGAGCGGCAGCGAGCAGTGACCGAACCGAAGAGTGATCAGAACCTCCACCCCAGCCAGCACACTCAGGTCGGGGGTGCTGTCCTGGGACGGCAAGTCGGGCGCAGCTCGCGGCGGCTCGGGCGCGTCCGGCGCCGGAGCTGCCGGCGCGCTGTCCGCGGCAGCGAGCGAGTTCGTGAGCTCGGGGCTCAAGAGTAACTCGAAAACCAGGGGTGATGGCCTCGAGTCCGAGGTCACCAGGAAGCTGATGTGCTGGCACGGTTCCGCGACCGAGACGGCCTTGTCGAGCTGGATCCACACCTGGTCGAAACTGGCTTCGAGAGCCGTGGTGGCGAGCGCGAACACCTGCCGCAGCAACTCCTCGACCGCTTCGCGCTGCTCCTCGCCGAATTCCGCGGACTCCTGCGGCGGCTCTCCCACGAAGGCGCGCGCGATCATGGCTGCATCTGCCTGGGCCAGCAGCAACCCGGCATTTCCGGAGATCGTGCCCGTGACCAGCAACCCGATGAACGCGGAAGTTTCCGCCGCCAGCGCGGCGGCTTCTTCCGTCCCGACTTGCACCTTCCAATCGGGGCTGAGCGCTTGCGCGAGCACATCCTGCAAGGCATTACGCGCCGCCTCGATGAAGGCGCCGCGCGAAGTGCCGGAGACGGGGGCCGCCGTACTCAGCGTTCCACCTCAGGTTTCTGCTGCAAGGATTGCCCGATTCGCGCCGCCCGTTTCTGTCCGCAACGCACTGGGTAAGCCTCGAACATCTCCCGGCCCGCCAGCAGCAATGCTCCCGGAGTGTTCAGCGGCAGCCGCAAGTTGAAGATCTCCCCGGGGGCCAGCTCCAGCAACCGGACCAGGTTCGTCTTGATCCTGGGGATTCCCATTTCCGCCTGGAACTCGCAATCCATGACTCCCTCGCGCAGGCGCTGCCCGGAGGCGGGAGGCTTCTCGGTGTAGGAGAGATCCTTCGACAACTTGCGGAACAGCGCGCTCGCGGCGGCGGCGGGAAAGATAACGTTGAGCATTCCTTGCGCGTCGTTCATCTTCATCTCGAAACTGATGGCCAAAACCTTCTCGAAGTTGGGCAAAAGGCGTTGCATCTGCGCCGGCTCCTGGCGGGTTTCCAGCTCCATCTGCACGCCCAGCATCTGCCAGACACCCTCCAGCCCGCGGCAGATAATGGTGGCCACCTCCTGCATCAGGTCTTCCTCGATCTGGGTAACCTCGCGGGTGAACAGCTCGCATTTTCCGTTGCCCCCGAGCAGCACATCGATCAGCGGAAAAACGAAGGAATTATCGATCTGCATGGCCGCCCGGGCGTGAAGCTGCCGCAGACGAAAGGAGATCATGTAGGTGACTTCCGGGGTGCGCACCAGGAAGTCTTTGTAGGTCAGTTGTTCCACCGAAACCAGCAGGGTTTGGATGGCCACGGGAAGATAAAATCCCAGCGCTTCGGAGAGGCTGCGGGCAAAGCCCTCGAACATCCCGCTGACGGCCTGCACCAGTTCCCGCGATAATTGTCCCGCTTGGCGGAAGTCGCACGACTGTACGGATATCTCTTCCTTGGGCCCGCTGGAGGTCTGCCCGCGCGCCGCCTGCACGATGGCATCAATTTCTTCCTGGTTCAGGACTCGTTGCATAGAAGCATGCTGTCGGGCCGCAGACAGCCGGAACCGGAATCTGCAACTTCGCTTCCATTGCCGCCGACGGGGGTCTCCATCGCGGCCTGCCTGCGGCTCGCCGATTCAGAGAGTTGCGCACGCTCCGTTGTGCGGCGAAGGGCGGCCGCCACGCCAGCCTTGCGGTTCTTAAGCAATCATTAGAGAAGCCCCCGGAGTGGCCGGCGAGGCGCTCAACTCCTGCTCCGGAGAACTAACTGCCGACTAATGTCATGGGAAACTAAAGTTATCGGTGCGAGTGGCCGATGGGTAAGGCGGAGCCGCGCATCTGTCCGGGGAAGATCGATGTCTGACTTTTCGATATCACGCCTGGGACCCATCACCAAGTCTGGAGATGGATCCGTCCAGCCATCGCAGCGGGAGGCCGGGAGACAGCGGCGCCAGCGTCCGTATCCCGATGAGCTCGAGCAGTCTGACGACGGCGAGACCAGCGAAGAAGAGAAGCATGACCTGGACCGGCTGGCCTGAGCTTCTGCCGCAACATTTTCTCAGACAAAAATTAAGGAGCAGTGAACCGCGGGCGATAGGTCCCGGGTCACCGCTCCCTGTGACAAGCAAGCCTATGCTGGTACCTTTTCCTCCGCTCCCGTGGCAGTGGCTTGGTTCACTTCCGCCGCCAGAGCCGCCATCGCTTTGGCTTCGGCGATGGTCCGTTTGGCCACCGGTTTCAGCCATAGCAACGCCATGAAGGCCGCGATGATGTCGCAGGCGACCATGACGTAGAAAACCGGCACCCACGAACCCGTCTTCAGCATGACGTAGGCAGCGACCGGAGCGGAAAAGATCGCCGCCGTGCCTTTGGCGGTGTAGACGATGCCGTAGTTGGTGGTCGCCCACCTGCGGCCGAACAGGTCCGCCGTGATCGACGGAAAGAGCGAGAAGATCTCGCCCCAGGCGAAGAACACGAGACTGGACAGCAGCACAAACATCACCGGCCGATGGATGGTCTGCAGCCACCCCCAGATGGCGATGCCTTCGATCAGGAAAGCGCTGAACATGGCGTTTTCCCGGCCGATATGGTCGGAGATCCAGCCCCACAGCGGCCGGGTCAGACCGTTGACGATGCGGTTCAACTGAATGGCCAGGATGGCTGCCGACAGGCCCCACGCGATGATCACCTTGTCCACCTTGTAGAAGCCGGCGATCTCCTTCAGTTGCGAGGTCACCACCAGGCCGCCGAAAGCCACCATCGTCATCATGATGTAGATCACGTAGAACGAGGGCTGCTTCAGCATCTGCGTCCAGGTCATGTCGACGGCGGATTGTGGCACCTTGACGTTGGGCTTCCAGGTTTTGGGGAGCCATCCTTTCTTCGGTGCGACGATGAACATGGCCGCGCAGAAGACGATGATGCCCTGCACGATCCCCCAGAAGACGAACGTGTGCTGGTACCCAGTGGTCTTGATCATTTTTTCGATCGGGGCCACGGTTACCGCGGTACCGATGCCATACGCGCCGGAGATGATGCCGGCGCATAAGCCGCGGCGATCGGGGAACCACTTCAGCACGTTGCCGGTACAGCCGCCATATACGGCGCCGGCGCCGATGCCGCCGATGGCGTACCAGATGATGACTCCGGTCACGGTATGGGCGTATCCGGAGCCGATCCAGCCCGCGCCCACCAGAAGGCCGCCGATTCCGATCACCAGCCGCGGTCCCATGCGATCGATCAGATAGCCTTCGAAGGGTACTAGCCAGGTTTCAGCAAATATGAATGCAGCAAAGGCGACTTGAACCGCCGCCAGGGTTACATGAAGACTGGTGGTTAGAGGTTTGGTGAATAGCGTCCAGGCATATTGCAAATTCGCGATGGCCATCATCGCGATAATGCCAGCGCATAGTTGAACCCAGCGGTTGACGACTTTGGGTTCAGGAAGGACATTCCGGGCCGACGTAGCCATAGGCACCCTCCTGGGTGGCTTTTTATCTACTAGAGGCTCCCTGTCTTGCCATTCCTTCCGACGCCTTACGAAAGCTCAAGAAGAAAACCGCCCTCCCTGGTTGGGGAGGGCAGTGCTTGTCAGCCTTCGAGGTCCTTCAGGAGTGGGATCACGCCAGGAACCAGCCATTTCTCCCACATCTCATCTATTTTGCCTTGGAAGTATTCGATGTCTTCCTCGGTAAAGTGTGCGAACCTCCCTTGCTTGAGCAGGTAGTCGCGCACCGGCAGGCGTTTCAACTTGCCGCTGGCGATCTGCTCGGTCTTGCCGTACAGCTTGAGCCTGCCTTCGATGACCTCGTACAGAGGCCAAATGCCGGTGTTTACGGCCAGTTCGCCCAGCTCGTGCGCGATGTAGGGATCGAAATCCCAGCCCTTCGGGCAGGGGTTCAGGCAGTGGATGAACGTCGGCCCGCCGATGGTGAGGGCGCGCCGGACGCAGTTCATCGCCTGCAAAGCGTAGGACGTGGAGATGGTGCCCACGTACTTGACGGTGGGGTGCCCCGCGATCATCAGCGGCGCCACGTTCTTTTTCCACCGGTGGTGCATGATGCGCGTCACCTTTCCCGGCGTACTGAACGAGGTGTTGACGCCATACGGCGACGTCCCCGAGATCTGGATGTCGGTATTGGCGTAGGACTCGTTGTCGTACATCAGGATCAGCAGGTTGTAGTCGGGATGAGTCATCGTCGCCGAGATGGCGCCCAGGCCCATGTCGGCGCCGCCGCCATCGCCGCAGAAGGCGATGACGTTGATGGGCTCATCCTTCATCGTGCCCTTGCGCATCTGCGCGCGGAAGGCCGCGGCCGCGCCCAGCGCCGCCGAGCCGGAGCTGCCCAGTTGTGTGTGCATCCACGGTACGCCCCAGGGGGTGGAGTAGTACGAGGTGTTGGCCACGTACATGCACCCGGTGCTGCCCAGGATGATGGTCCTGGGACCGGCGGCCTTGGCCAGCAGCTTCATCATCTGCGCCGATTCGCAGCCCTGACAGGTGCGGTGGCCGGATGAGTAAAACTCCTCATGCGGGACCTTCTTGACTCCCTTGAAGGATTCCAGGTCCTGCGTTGGCTTGGTATCTATGAATGTGCTCATGTTGTGCTTGTCCTTTCCGGCGCGTTACCCACGCAGCCCGATCC
>Ga0116223_10005531_pt1 | contig 10625 bp, 5 predicted proteins | sample Sb_taG_3_FD_90092 | JGI IMG/M metagenome (GOLD analysis project Ga0116223, IMG submission 90092) | Peat soil microbial communities from Weissenstadt, Germany - Sb_50d_a_PC metaG | ecosystem: Environmental > Terrestrial > Soil > Wetlands > Peat | place: Germany: Weissenstadt | collected 2010-09-21 | reverse complement strand
GTCTGCTTCATCTCGGCCTCGGTCGCGGCACCGACACGAATGATCGCCACGCCGCCGGTCAGCTTCGCCAGCCGCTCGCTGAACTTCTCCTTGTCGTACTCGCTCTCGGTCTGGTCCATCTGCGCCCGGATCTGCTCGATGCGCTTCTTGACGTCAGCCCCCTTGCCGGCCCCCTGGATGATCGTCGTGCTCTCGCGCTCGACGCGCACCGTTTTGGCCCGGCCAAGGCGGTCCAGCGTCACGTTCTCCAGCTTGATGCCCCGGTCCTCGCTGAAGAACTCGCCCGCCGTCAAGACGGCGATGTCCTGCAGCATGGCCTTGCGGCGGTCGCCGAAGCCCGGCGCCTTGACGGCGCAGACGCTCAGGACGTTGCGCAGCTTGTTGACCACCAGCATCGCCAGCGCCTCGCTCTCGACGTCCTCGGCGATGATCAGCAGCGGCTTGCCCGACTGGGCGATCTGCTCCAACAGCGGCAGCATGTCGCGGACGTTGGCGAGCTTCTTCTCGTGAATGAGGATGTACGGGTCCTCCAGCTCGCACGTCATGGTCTCGGTGTTGTTGATGAAGTAGGGGGAGATGTAGCCCTTGTCGAACTGCATGCCCTCGACGAACTCGTGGGTCGTCTCGGACGTCTTGCCCTCCTCGACCGTGATGACGCCGTCCTTGCCCACCTTCTCGAAGCAGTCGGCCATCATCGAACCGATTTTGGGGTCGTTATTGGCGCTGATGCTGGCGACCTGCTGCATCTCTTCCTTCTTGGTGAGGCGCTTGGAGACGCCCTCCAGGTAGCCGACCGTCGCCTCGACGCCCTTGTCGATGCCGCGTTTGACCGACATGGGATTGGCGCCGGCGGTGATGTTGCGCAGCCCCTCCTGGTAGATAGACAGGGCCAGGATGGTCGCGGTCGTGGTGCCGTCGCCGGCCGCGTCGCTGGTCTTCTGAGCGACGGCGTTGACCAGCTTGGCGCCCATGTTCTCGAACGGGTCGGCCAGGTCGATCTCCTTGCTGACGGTGACGCCGTCCTTGGTCACGGTCGGCCCGCCGAACGACTTGTCGATGATGACGTTACGCCCGGTCGGCCCCAGGGTGATGCCGACGGCGTGCGCCAGCTTCTCGGCGCCCACCAGCAGCTTCTTGCGGGCCTCGTCGGTGTAGAGCAGTTGCTTGGCCATGTATCGATGACTCCGTGGATTTCGTGGGATAGAGGCCGCTTGCGGCTTAGCGTTCGCTTCACCCGGACAGGGCGAACGCTAAGCCGCAAGCGGCTTACTTGACGATCTTCGCGAGGATGTCGCCCTCGCGCAGGATCTTGATCTCTTTGCCTTCCACCTCGATGTCGTTGCCGCTGTACTTGCCGTAGATGACCTCGTCGCCCACGCTCACGTTGAGCACCGCGCGCTCGCCGCTGTCGCGCAACTTGCCGGGGCCGACGGCCAGGACGCGGCCGCGCTGCGGCTTCTGCTTGGCCGTGTCCGGCAGCAGGATGCCGCCCCGCGTTGCATCCTCCGCCTCCAGCGGTTCCACGACGACGCGGTCGTCCAGCGGGCGGACCTTCAACTGTGCGTGCTGCGCCGATGCCTTTTCCTTCGCCATGATTACGTGTCCCCGTTGTTGGTTGTCGTTGGAGGTCGATCACATCATGTCCATGCCGCCCATGCCGCCCATGCCGCCCATGCCGCCCATGCCGCCCATGCCGCCCATGCCGCCCATGCCGCCGCCGTGGTGGTCGTCGTGGCCGCCGCCCTTCTCCTTCTTCTCGGGGATGTCGGCGACGAGCGACTCGGTCGTCAGCAGCAGCGAGGCGACGCTGGCGCCGTTTTGCAGGGCGGTGCGCGTCACCTTGACCGGATCGACGATGCCGCGCTCGCGCAGGTTGCCGTACTCGTCCTTCTCCGCGTCGTAGCCGTAGTTCTTCTCCTTGCTCTTGCGGATGTTGTGAACCACGACGCTGCCGTCCTTGCCGGCGTTCTCGGCGATGGCCCGGCACGGCATTTCGAGGACGTGCTGTAGCACCTGGATGCCGATCTGCTCGTTCTCGTCGTCGAGCTTGAACTTGTCCAGCACCTTGCGCGCCTGGAGCAGGGCGACGCCGCCGCCGGGGACGATCCCCTCCTCGATGGCAGCCAGAAGGGCATGGCGCGCGTCTTCGTAGAGCGCCTTGCGCTCCTTCATCTCGGTCTCGGTCGCGGCACCGACCTTGACCACCGCCACACCGCCGGCCAACTTCGCCAGCCGCTCCTGTAGCTTCTCGCGGTCGTACTCGCTGTCGGTGGTGGTGATCTCGCGGCGGATCATGTCGGCCCGGCCGTCGATCAGCTTCTTGTCGCCGACGCCCTCGGTGATGGTCGTGTTCTCGGCGTCCACTTTCACCTTCTTCGCCCGGCCCAGGTCGCTCAGCTTGATGTTCTCGAGCTGGATGCCCAGGTCCTTGAAGATCGGCTTGGCGCCGGTCAGCGTGGCGATGTCCTCGAGCATGGCCTTGCGGCGGTCGCCGTAGCCCGGCGCCTTGACGGCGCACACCTGGAGGATGCCGCGCAGCTTGTTCAGCACGAGGGTGGCGAGGGCTTCCCCTTCCACGTCCTCGGCGACGATGAACAGCGGGACCTTCTTCTGGGAGATCTGCTCCAGCAGGGGGAGCAGGCCCTTGTGCGAGCTGATCTTCTCTTCGTAAAGGAGGATGTAGGGGTTCTCCAGCTCGACGATCATTTCGTCCTGGTTGGTGACGAAGTGCGGCGACAGGTAGCCGCGGTCGAACTGCATGCCCTGGACCACGTCCACGGTCGTCTCGGCGGTCTTGCCCTCCTCGACGGTAATCACGCCGTCCTTGCCGACCCTCTTGATGGCTTCGGCCAGCTTCTCGCCGATCTCGCGGTTGTTGTTGCTGGCGATGGTGGCGACCTCGGTGATCTCCTTCTCGTCCTTCTCGTCGATCTTCTCGGCGAGCTTGTGCAACTCCTCGACGACCTTCTCGACGCCCTTCTGTAGGCCGCGGGTCAGGGCCATGGGGTCGTGCCCGGCGGCGATCATCTTGAGGCCGTCGCGGTAGATGGCCTCGGCGAGGACCGTGGCGGTGGTGGTGCCGTCGCCGGCCACGTCGCTGGTCTTGCTGGCGGCCTCCTTGACGAGCTGGGCGCCCATGTTCTCGTAGGGATCCTGCAGCTCGATCTCTTCGGCCACCGTGACGCCGTCCTTGGTGACGTTCGGGCTGCCCCAGCCCTTGTCGAGCACGGCGTTGCGGCCGCGCGGCCCCAGGGTGCTCCGGACCGCGCGGGCCAGTTTGGACACGCCGGCCAGCAGCTTCTGCCGGGCCTCATCCGCATAAGTCAGTTGCTTCGCCATCCACGCATCTCCTTTTGCAGAGTCGGTTGATTTCTTCGGGGTCCGCTCCGCCGCACTGCCGCTCGCGGCTTCGCAGGCGTTCAAGCAAGGGAATCTCCGTCCTGTTTGCGCCACGCTGAGTAGCAACGCCCGTGCCGACGAGCATTCCACGTCGCAAGTTCCATATTAATAAACAGTTATGGCGTCGATGGCCCCTGGAGGATCGGCCGGGCGCTGTCAATGTGGCAGGCGGCGGGGGAGGAAGTGCCAAATTGTCACGGCCGAAATTGTCGCGCCGGAACGCCTGGCAGGGGAGCAGGGATCGCATTAAGATTGTCGGAACGTTCGGAACAACCATTACCGTCGCCAGGGGGGGAGTGCAAGTGAACGAGCGACGTCTGGGCGTGGCCGGAGGCCTGGCGCTGGCGCTGACCGTGCTGTTGGCGGTTTCGCCGGCGCGCGCCGTCATCGAGGCGCTGACGCCCCTGGAGACGATTATCAACAAGGATTCCCACTTCATCTTCACCGCCAAGGTCGTCAAGATCGACCCCAAGAAGCCGTCCGCCGTGCTGGAGGTCGGCGACGCCCTCAAGGGCAAGGTGCCGTTCACCCGGCTGCCGATCAATCTGACCGGTGATGACTACGCAAAGAAGCACGAGCACACGCCACAGCTGCTCAAGCGCCTGGCGGAGAAGTTGCCCGTCATCGTCTTCGTGAACAAGACGGACAAAAAACTCCTCGCCCTGGCCTACACCAACGGGACCTGGCTGCAACTGACGGCCGAGGAGGACGGCGAGAACCCCGTCTGGAGCTTTACCCACTGTGAGCCGTACCTGCGGCGCACCTTCAAGGGCACCACGGCTGAGATGCAGGAAGCGGTGTCCGACAGCGTCTCGGGGAAGAAGGCGGCCCCGAAGCCCAACCCGAAAGAGAAGCCCGGCCTCGGCCCCGAGGTGGAGGAGAAGCCCAAGGACAAGGACGAGAAGCCCGCGCCGGGCTTGCCCCTGGCCACAGGTGGGGCGGCGAGCGGTCCCCCGTTCGCGGTGATCCCGTCCGTGGCGATCGGCGGCCTGCTGTCGCTGCTGGCGATGCTCTTTCCCGCGGTCTTCGGCGGCCTGACGGGGCAGCTCAAGCGCTGGATGGCGATGATCTCGGTGGCGAGCTTGAACGGCACGTTGATCTGGCTTCAGGACTTCTTCCAGCAGGAATTGGGGGGCACCTGGTGGGGCACGAGGACGGCCCTGTGGCTGACGATGACCGGCATCACGGTCGCCGGCCTCCTGTGGGCCTGGCGCCGGCACCTGGCCGAACTCTCGTCGAGCCGCGAGCCATCGGCCGGCGCTGATTCCTCGTTTCGCGACACGATCAATCGAGTCTCAAGGCTCAGCATTCCGAGCCGCTACGAGCAAATCATCCTGCTGATCCTCAGCGGCCTGGGCGTGGTGCTGTTCGCCGTTTGCTTGCTGCTGAAGTACCCGATCCGTGCGCTGCCGTGGAGCTTCGTGCTGGTGCTGTGGGTCGGCATCTGGAGCGGGACGCTCCACGTCGTGCTGCTGCGGCGCTCGCGGCGGCCGCGGACGCAGCCGCCGCTGGCGTCGGAGGGCGTGATCCTGGGGGCCATGGTCCTGGCGTGCCTGGCGCTGGGCAACCTCGGCGGCTCGGTGATCGCGACGGATAGCGCCGGCGGCGGCACGGCCCAGGGCGGCGGCCACGGTGCTAAGTTCCTCGGGGCGACCCCCATTTTCGCGCCGCAGGGCAGCAACGGCCACATCGACGGCAAGCCGCTCATCGACGGCGACCGCCTGTACGCGGGGGGCGCCCACAGCGGCGCCTTCGGCACCTCCTTCGGCGCGGTCTACTGCCTCGAGCGCTCCACCGGCAAGCTGCTGTGGCGCTTCAACGCCGACGGCAAGATGAAGCAGGTCTTCTCGTCCCCGTGCCTGGCCGGCGGGAAGTTGTATATCGGCGAGGGCCTTCATTCGGATTCCGACTGCAAGCTCTACTGCCTCGACGCCGAGACCGGCCAGAAGCTCTGGGAACGCCCGACCCAAAGTCACACCGAATCGAGCCCGTGCGTGGCCGACGGCAAGGTGTATTGTGGCGCGGGGGGCGACGGCCTGCTGTGCCTGAATGCGGCGACGGGCGAGGATGTTTGGCAATACAAGGGGGGACATATCGATTGTCCGCCCGTGGTCGTCGGCGGGCGCGTCTACGCCGGCTGCGGCGTGGACCGAGACGTCACGGGGCCACAGGAGACGGCCATCTTCTGCCTCGACGCCCAGACGGGCCAGGAGGTCTGGAGGGTGAAGACCAACCTGCCCGCGTGGGGCAAGCCGGCCGTGGCCGGGGACCAGGCGTTCTTCCCGCTGGGCAACGGCGACGCCAGCCACTCCGAGGAGGCACCGGCCGGGGCCGTCGTGTGCGTCTCGACCCGCGAGGGCAAGGAGGCCTGGCGCTTCGACGTACCCGACGGCGTCATCGAGGGGCCGGCGATCGATCTTGAGCGGGGACACCTCTATTTCGGATCGCGGGACGGGCACTGCTACTGCGTGGGGCGGCACGACGGCCGGCTGCGCTGGAAGCACGACCTGGGCAGCGCGGTGGTGGCGTCGCCGGCGCTGGCGATGTGCTCCGCGTGCGGCGTGGCCAACAGCGTCTTCGCGATCGCCTCCGGGGATCCCGACAAGAGGGTACCCCCCCGGATCTGCTGCCTCGATCCGCTGACCGGGCGCAAGTTGTGGGAATACGACGAGTTCCCCGACGCCCAGGTGATCTCGCCGCCTGCGGTGACGGTGGAGCACAGCCCGGAGGGCGACCGACGTACCGTGTACTTCGGTGCGACCATCCACATCAAGCCGGCCGACCCCCTCGACAACCAGGTGGTGCTGTACGCGCTCAAGGACCAGTGGAAGGAAGAATAGGCCGCTTGCGGCTTCGCAGGTCAAAGGTGCGAAGCCGCAAGCGGCTGGTCGAAGGGGAGGCGGGGCACCATGAGCGGCGACGGCACACGGCAGCAGTGGATCTATTTCTTCGGTGACGGCCAGGCCGACGGCGGCAGCGAGGTCAAGCACCTGGTCGGCGGCAAGGGGGCCAGCCTGGCCGACATGACCAAGGCCCGCCTCAACGTCCCCCCCGGCTTCACCATTTCGACGGAGTGCTGCGACCTCTACTTCCGAGCCGGCGGCCAATGGCCCGCGGGGTTGGAGGAGGCGGTCCGCGCCAACCTGGCGCGCCTGGAGCAGCTCGTTGGCCGGCCCTTCGGCCGCGGCGGCGACCCGCTCCTCGTCGCCGTGCGCTCGGGCGCCGCCCACTCCATGCCCGGCATGATGGACACCGTCCTCAACGTCGGCCTCAACCCCGACTGCGTCCGCGCCGTGGCCGAGCGCACCGGCAACGCGCGTGGCGCCTGGGAGGCGTATCGCCACTTCCTCGTCATGTTCGGCCACACCGTCGGCGGCGTCGGCGAGGGGGTCTTCACCGACCGGATCGCCGACCTGCTGAAGGAAGTCGGCAAGCAGAGCGAGGGGGATTTGGACACGGGGCAGATGGAGGCCCTGTGCGACCGCTTCCGGGAAGCGTATCGCAGCCACGCCGGCCGCGACCTGCCGACCGATCCCTGGGACATGCTGAGCCAGGCCATCGACGCCGTCTTCGGCTCGTGGCACAACGAGCGGGCCGTCACCTATCGCCGCCACCACAACATCGACGGCCTCCTGGGCACCGCCGTCAACGTGCAGGCGATGTGTCCGTCCGAGGTCTCCGGCGTGATGTTCACCGCCAACCCGGTCAACCCCGCCCTGGACCAGGTGCTGATCGAATCGTCCTACGGCCTCGGCGAAGCGATCGTGCTCGGCAAGGTGACGCCCGACCACTTCGTGCTCGACAAGCACACTCTGCAAGTCGTGGGGCGGACGATCTCCGCCAAGGACGTGGTCATCTCCGCCCTGGCCCGCGACGGCGGGGGGACGACCGCGGCCCGCGGGGCGGCCTCGCTGAGCGACGCCCAGCTGACGGAGCTGGGGCGGTTGGGGCAGCGCGTGGAGGCGTACTTCGGCGTACACTGCGACATCGAATGGGCCCTCTCGGGAGGCGAATTCTACTTGCTCCAGGCTCGCGCCATCAAAGGGCTTGACCGAGCGGCGGCGATCGATCCCGCCGAGCGCGAGCGGGTGCGGCGTGAGGAGATCGAGGCGCTGACGGCGAAGGCCGAGCCGGGCGGCACCGCCTGGGCGCGCTTCAACCTCGCCGAAATCCTCCCCGAGCCGACGCCGATGACCTGGGCGATCGTGCGCCGCTTCATGTCGGGCCAGGGCGGCTTCGGCCTGACGTACCACGACCTGGGTTACCACCCCGACCCGTCGCTGGACGAGGCCGGCGTTTACGACCTCGTTTGTGGGCGCCCCTACTGCAACCTGAGCCGCGAGCCGCGCCTCTACGCCCGTGGCCAACCGTTTGAGCACTCCTTTGCGGCGCTGAAGGCGGCGCCGCACAAGGCGCTCTACCCGCAGGCCCGGCCGAACTGGGCGAAGGCCGGCTGGGCGTTCTGGCTGTTTCAGCCCATCCACATCTGGCGCTCGCTCCGCTTCGAGTTGCAGCTGCAGCGTTGGGTCCGTACCTTTGCCGATCGTCTGCGCGGCGAAATCATCCCCGCCTTCGCCGCCGAGGCGACGCAGGGCGCTGCGGAAGACCTGACGCAGTTGGACGACGCGGCCCTGCTGCAACGAATGGAGCACTGGATCAGGCGGACGTTGTACGACTTCGCGCGCGACAGCCTGAAAGCGACCGTGCTGGGGGCGGTGGCGATGGGCAAGCTGGAGTTGATCCTGACGCGCCCGCTGGGGGCGGAGCGGACGCGCGCGGCGCTGGGCGAACTGACGATGGGCGTGCATGCTGACCCGGAGGCCGACCTGCCGGGCGCGGTCCGCGACCTGAGCGAAGGGAAGATCGAGCGGGCGGCGTTCCTGGAGCGGTTTGGCCACCGCGGGCCGCAGGAGATGGAGTTGGCCCAGCCGCGCTGGTCCGAAGATGCCTCCGCACTGGACCAGATGACCTCCAAAACGCACGGATTGCACCCCGTGGGTTTGCCGGAGGATGCCTGGGAGCGCATCGCCGCCGAGGCGAAGTTGTCCTCGCTGAAGCGGCAGTTGATCGAGCCGGAGCTGAAGTCGCTGCGCGCCTACCTGTCGCTGCGCGAGACGGGCAAGCATTACCTGATGAAGGGTTATGCCCTCATCCGCCGGATCCTGGTGGAGCTGGACCGGCGCCACCATCTCAACGGCGGCATCTTCTTCCTGACGCCGGAAGAGTTGCCGCGCCTGACGAAGGGCGAAGACCTGTCGAAGATGATCGAGGAGCGCCGCCGGCGCCGGCAGATGGCGCTGAGCCTGGAAGTGCCGCAGGTGCTGTTCAGCGACGACCTGGAGGCGATCGGTCGTGCCGCAACCGAGGCGGGCGGCGACGCCTTGCAGGGGGTGCCGCTGTCGGCGGGCGTGGCCGAGGCGCCGGCCCTGGTGCTCGAACACCCCGATGGCGCGGCGATCCCATCGGAGCCGTACATCCTGGTGTGTCCTTCGACCGACCCGGCGTGGGTGCCGCTGTTCGTCGGCGCGAAGGGGTTGGTGATGGAGACGGGCGGTGTGCTGTCGCACGGGGCCATCGTGGCGCGCGAGTTCGGCCTGCCGGCGGTGGCGGGCCTGGCCGGCGTCCACAAGCGGCTGAAGACCGGCCAGCGGCTGCGCGTCGATGGCGGCGGCGGCACGGTGACGGTGCTGGACGGGGGTGCTGCCCGCATGGGGTAGGTCCGGCGAGCCGAGCTGGACACGTCTGATGGCTCCGTATGAACTGCCTGCGGTTTGCGGAAGCCTCAATACCCTGCCTGCGCGACGACGGCGGCCGGTTGCGGGCCGCCATGCGCCATCGCCAGTTGATGTTGATGGCATACGGCTCAAGGATGGCTCGAACCGGGAATCTGATGTTGTAGAAAAAGTCGGGAAGAGTCATGGCCGGATGCCTGCTCTTCGAGATGATCGTGGCCGCGACGACGTCCGTGTAAGCGTCGCAGAAGTAGGCGTCGAGGGCGCCGACGGCGAACATCCACGCGCTCCGCAGCAGATCGCTGCGGAGCCGTTGCTCGAGGGAAGTGCCTTGCGGTAGGGGGTCGGCGTGGGCGATGAGCGCTCGCGCACGGGCCACGTCATCCCGGAAGTGCTGGAAGGCGGTGGTTGGCATCGTTGCCGGGCCTCCCGAACGGCAAGGGGCACCGCGCTCGCAGCGGAGGAAGAGGGTCAGTCGGCGTACTGAACCGATTCCGAGGCTTCGCCGTAGTGAAGCGTGCTGGTCTCTTCGTCGTAGGAGACGTGGCGATCCTTCGGAAATACGACATTCCACAGACTGACGATCTCTTCGGGATGAAGCCCTCGGTTGACGTGATCGGTGATCCGGTCCAGAAGACCCGTTCTGTTCTGCCGCGCCTGGTCCTCCGTCGTGGGCTGGCTCGGAAACAACTCGTTGTAGACCTCGGCAAGGTCATCCGCTGGCAGCGACGCGACTTCGCGCAACAACCTCCGGACTGCCTCGTGTCGCGAAATCGCCGGCATGGTTCCGCCTCCGCTGCTCGCTTCCCCTGTGTCCGCCAACCTGCACTTCTTATGTTACTGCCCTCGTTCGCAGGGTGGAAGCGGCCTCCAGGGCTTTTTGCCTGAACCACGGCGAGCGGGTTACGGTAATCTCGGGAGCAAGGTGACGGGGAGCAGGGGGAGCAAGGGCCGGATCGGCGGCGGGGGGAACCCCCCACCGACCCGGCCCTGTGCCTGCACCTGTGCCTCCGGTGGGAGCGGCGCGCCTTCGCCGTGGCCCGTGCGAGTGTTGTCGCCATAATCATCTCCCCAGCAAGGACTTACTTAAACTGTCCCCATCGGCGCCCATCGGCCGACCTGTCCCCATCGGCCGACACTTTCTCTTCCCGCCACAACCTCTTGTCGGGTTGTCCGTGCTGAGTTACTGCGTCCCGCCTTTCTAATGCCACACGCAGTGAGCGGCGGGGCTTGTCCCCGCCGTCCAGACCACCGGGACAAGCCCGGCGGCTCGCCGAGGAGTGTCTTTAGAAAGGCGGGACGCAGTAGGATCAAGGCGAAGACGGGCGACAGGTCGGATGGCCGATCCGGCGGGGCGATTCAACAGAACGAGTTCAACCATGAGCCAGTCTGCCGTCCAAGAAATCCTCCAGCGCATCCAACAGCTTCCCGACGAGGATCGCCTCCTGCTCGAGGCTCGGCTGGCCGAGCTGGCCGAGGACGAGTGGCGGCTCG
>Ga0116223_10005526_pt1 | contig 10628 bp, 12 predicted proteins | sample Sb_taG_3_FD_90092 | JGI IMG/M metagenome (GOLD analysis project Ga0116223, IMG submission 90092) | Peat soil microbial communities from Weissenstadt, Germany - Sb_50d_a_PC metaG | ecosystem: Environmental > Terrestrial > Soil > Wetlands > Peat | place: Germany: Weissenstadt | collected 2010-09-21 | reverse complement strand
TTCCGCGCTGCTCGTGGCCTCGATCTTCATTGGCGAGCCGCAGGGTAGCCCTTTGCGTAGTGGCGTGCCACCTCGGACGCATAGTGACCGCCGACATGCTCGTGGTTTTCTGCGAGCCATTGGCTCAAGCGAGTTTTCCCTGCGGAAGGACCTTCAGGAGCAAGCAGGTTGCCCATGAGGCCCTTGTACTCCTCCCAAGTAAGGACGACGTCCCGAAGGAACCAGCCAGTCAGGAGCGTGGAAACGTACGCCAAGGGCATCAGCAAGTGAACAGCCGAACGGGACGGCCAACTTGCACGGCAATGAGTCTTACAAGTTCCTCGAAGCTGAACGTTTCGGGTCCAACGGCGTCGAGCACAGTATTCGCCTTCTGGTCGACAGCATCGACAAATAATTGCGCCATATCCTCGACGTAGATTGGGCGGATGCCGTAGCGACCATCGCCGGGGATGTGCCCCCGCCAACCCTGTGGTCGAAGACAGTGGACGACAACCTGCGCCATAGGAGTTCCGAAAGGGCCGGGCCTGCGGTTCGGACTGGCTTTTCGCCCTTGACAGGGGCCTGATGCCTCAGGTAGGTTTTGCGACCAACGGTCCACTCCCCCGGCTCCCAATTTATCTCTCTTGGCTTCTAAATCTCTCTCTAGAGGAGAAACCCTATGTATAGCAAATCGAGATTTGCATTGGTGTCGCTGGCGGTCTCGCTGGTCGTCGCCGCCGCATTCGCACATCCAGCACAAGCAGGCACTATCGCCTCAAAGGCCGACCTCCCCTTGTCCGGCACCTACTACGACAGCGTCGCAGGGGAGAATGTGGTCGTCACCGGCACCCTCCACCTCGAAACCCTAGTCACCATGCCAGATGCTACCGCGTACGTCCTTTACAGCAGCGTCCAAGGCAGCACCGTCGGGCAAACCTCGGGAAACCAGGGCTTCATCAACGTGGCGGCCTGGAACTGGTTCACTTTTCCCAAACCTATCCCCACCCTAAACATAGTGCTAACCGGCGAAGGCGACCCCGACCGGCCGCTGATAATTGGCGCAGTCTACAATGCTCACCCTTTATTTATCCTCGTGACCCTCAACTTCGCAATTAGCGACGGAAGGCTGCAATCGGGAACCGCGACCCTGTACCCCTTCGACACCATAGGAGTCCCCTGCATCGACTGCAACTGAAACCGGAGCATGACCTGCCGCCACCCATGCGGCCATCGCCCAATGTATGACCCGAGCGGAGAACGCGCTTGAGGCGCCCTCCGTTTGTGCTCGTAAAGGTGGGCCGCACGCTCAACGAACTTCTGCATGGATGGTGAGGCCACTGCGCGACAAGTCAAAATGTCCGTAGTGATGACTCAGGGCGCTGCTCCTGCCGGGAGACCACACAGCAAGAGATAGTTGTCGATAAATCGCGTTCACGCGACTAACCGTGGCGTTGCTTGCACCACAGGTGGTGCAAAACCGAAAGTTACGTAAACGCCTGTTCTCAACAACAACCCGCGCCATGTGCCCCGCCCACCCCCAATGGCGGCCCGAGATGTGGTGGTCCGTATCTTAAAATTCATTTTTTCTGCCCTCGGTTGCGATTTTGACTTTCATTTCGCGCCTTATTAGATAGAAGCCCCTGTGGGGATACGGGCTGTTGGAGGTGGGGTAAGCAGCGAGCGGAACTTGCTCGCAAGCGACTGGCGTCCCCCACTTCATCATAAAGAATAGCTGGGGGGCATCTTTCGGCGACGCGGGTTATCTTTACATGCCGGTCGACTACTTGAAGGCCACTGCATTGGACGTGAACATGGTTAGTGCGGTCAACGATTAGGTTGGACGCGCATTGATATCTCTTGGCTTCTAAATCTCTCTGTAGAGGAAAAATCCCATGAAACACTTTGCCAAGCTCATGCTTTTGACGTTGGGCTTAGTAGTGGTCGTCGCGGTTGTCCTGTCGTTCCTTCCGCGCCATACAGCCGCCGCTGCGAAGTCGGTTAGCCCCCCGCCAAACCTAAACCTTGTGTATGGGAACCACCCGGCCCAGTGCCCGGCCGGCTTCGTGGCGGTCCTCCCCACCGGGGTCCTATCCCCTTCATCGGGGTGTTACGAGGTGCCAGAAGGCTATTACCTCATTGTTACGGATGTCACGGTCCAGAGTGGATGCATTACCCCCCCCTACATCAATGACCTATACATCGAACTCCCCGCCGCAGAGTCAACCGTTGCTACATACGCGAGAACAGCACCGATAGACACCCTCGGCTACGCCAGCTGGCATGACAGCTTCGCCACAGGGCTGGTCTACGCCAGCACGCCCATATTCAACCAAAACTGCATCGCTGGGCCCCCCGGTGTCGCGGTAATAAATCTCTTGGGGTACTTGACCCCAGCCTAGGCTCGCCGCCCCACTGGAGGGGCGCTGCTCGTGGATAGCCCCCGCGTGTCAGTGTGCGGCGATTCAACCGGGCTCCTGCTCCAGCTTCTGCAACCGGAGCAAGACCCGCCGCAACCCACGCGGCCCATCGCCGAACGTATGACCCGAGCGGAGAAGGCGCTTGAGGCGCCCTCCGCTCGTGCTCATCCGATGCTGAGACCCCGGTTAGTTGCTGAGAAATCGCCTTATCGCCAATGGGTGAAGATGCGAACGCGCTGGCAGCACACGCTGCAAGCGATCGCCCTCAGAATCGCCTGGCAGGCTTGAACCACCTGCAACTTGCCCGAAGGCGTTAATGTCCGCTTCATCGCAGCTTCGCGTACTCGGCCTCGGCTTGCTTCAGGACGGATACGTCCGGGTCGGCATTTTTCCAGAGTGCAAGGAACTCGCGATATTCGGCGCGGCTTCTGTCCATGTCTCTAGTTTTGGCGTAGGCGCGTGCGAGTTGCAAGTGTGCTAGTGACCAGTACACCGATATTGGAGCTATACCGCGATGGTCGATTACTCTTTGGAATTGCGCCGCGGCTTCGCTCGCAGATCCATTCTGAAGATATGCGACTCCACGCAGATACAGGGTAATGTACGTTGGCACGGTACCATTGTCCCCAAGATCATAGGGAATAGAAGGCCCAAGTTCTTCAATTGCGCCAGCTGGATCGTTCTGGTACAGCCTGATAGCGGCCCGCCCTGAAGTTAAGGAAACCTTATTCAGCAACAGATACGAGGGATACTGCTGGCTCAGTTGGTTAATCAGGGCTTCGGCTCTACGCGTGTTTCCGGCTCGTGCCAGGGCTAGCGCCGCGCCAGCTTTCGCCACTTCGGAATCCGGAAGCAATTGCAGGGCTAGACTTGCCTTCTCATGGACTTCCTTGAAATTGCCGAGCTCAGCCTCGATTTGAGCCTGGTCAGTCGCGGTAGCCACCGCATATTCTTTCATCCCGTTCTGCAGGGCAGAGGCTCGGGAGGCATCGAAGAGCTCGCGCCCGCGGCGGATTTGTCCCAGGCTCATGGCGGCCCAAGCCCGGTGATTGAGATTCCAGGATTCCAGAGGCTTGCCTTTGAACCAGTCGATGTGGTGTTGCATTGCCGCTTGATCGCTTTCCGCAAAGGCAATCATATAAAGGTTGAAATGGACAATGAAGCCGTCCAGTTTGGCTGCAGCCGCCTTATCGGCAATAGCTTTTGCCTCGGCGTATCGTCCTGCAACCCTGTAAGCCTGGACCAAACTTGCGTACGGCAATCCATGGTTTGGATTGAGCTTCAAAGCTTCTCGTGCGCTCTCGACCTGCTTTTCCGGATCACCTACCTTTTGATACTCAATGGAGAGGTTGTTGAACGGGATCCAGTCGTGAGGGTAGGTCTGTGTCCACAAGTTGTAAGTGTCGATCGCCTTGTCATCCTCGTGGGTGGCATCCTGATAATAATGTGCGGCGATGTAAAATTTCTCCCGTTCACTGACGTGTTCGCGGCGCTCGAAGGCCTCCTTCATGTACCGATCGGCGAGCACGCGTTCGCCCAGATCGCCGTGAATCGCGCCCAGCCTGGCATAGGGGATGGCAAAATTTGGATCGAGGTCAATTGCCATCTTATAGAGCGGAACGGCCTCCGTTTCCTGATTCTGCATACGTTTCCTGTCAGCGGAGGTGTAGGCCTTCAGAGCAGGCAGCGAACTGGTGGTTGCCTGCTCGACGGGTGTGTCAAATTTCTCAACCGAGCTCACAGACTCGCCCAGTTTCTTGCGGATGGGCGGAATGAGTTGGCCCAGTTTATGCAGCACTTCGTCCTTATTCTGGGCTTCGGTTTCGGCGTGCGCTAGAGGATTCCCGGAAAGGCAATCGGTGGCATCCAGATCGAGAACATACTTATTACCCACGCTTATAATCGAGCCGCCTACGACCACCTTGGCACCTTCCCGCTGGCACACATCCCGGGAGATTGGTGGGACGACACGGTCGTCGGGCTGCCGCCCCATCAACTTCAACGCCTGCCTTGTGGTCGAGTCGAGCACAATGTTGAAGTAAGGCGACTCGGCCAGCTTGACCGTGACCGCCTCTTTCAGCGCGCCGTCAAAGATGGGCTCACCTGTGGCATTCACGAAGTCAGAGACCAAGACCCAGTCGGTCTCGCCTAAGGCAACGGGTCTGTGCCGGTAGCGGAAGAAGATTGTCCCTAGTGCCAAAAGAACGATAGCGCCAGCGATCGGCAGAATCCAATTCCAGCCTGGTCTCGTGGTTTTGGATAAAAGGGGAGCGAAGTTTCTGACCGGATGCCTCGCAGCGGGTCTGGTGGCGCTCGTTGTTTTACCGGATTCCGTGTCGCGTCGAAGCCGCTTTAAGGCGGCGCACACGTCGGCAGCGTGCAGGTAGCGCAGGTCACGGTTCTTCTCCAGAGCCTTGTTGATAATCTCATCGAGCTGGGGGGGGAGATCCGGATTCAACAGCAGAGGCGACAGTGGGGTCTCATGTAGAATCGCGCTAGAAATCGCGCCTGAGGTGTTGCCTTTAAAGGGCTGGACGCCGCTCGCCATTTCATATAGCACGACGCCGAAACTGAACAGATCGGTGCGCGCGTCGAGTTCTTCTCCCCGAACTTGCTCCGGTGACATATAAGCCACCGTTCCCAATGCAACTCCTGTCTCCGTGATATGGCCTTCGACCGCCGGCGTTTCCAATGCCGCCGGGGGTTGACCAGCAGTCGGGGATTGCCGACTCAGCTTTGCCAACCCGAAGTCCAGCAGCTTGGCGTGCCCCCCTTTAGTTACAAAGATATTGGCAGGCTTGACATCCCTATGAACAATGCCGTTGCTATGTGCGGCGTCGAGGGCGTTAGCGATCTGCACCCCCACGTCGAGGATCTGCTCGGTTCTGAGCGGCGTACGGCCGATGATGTGCTTGAGTGTCTGGCCGTCCAGAAACTCCATGGCGATGAACGGATTGCCCGCATGCTCGCCGATGTCATAGATCGTACAAATGTTGGGATGGTTGAGAGCAGAGGCAGATTGCGCCTCGCGTTGAAAACGACTTAACAGCTGCGGGTCTCTGGCGACATTGTCAGGCAGAAACTTCAAGGCCACAAAACGATGCAGGCGCGTGTCCTCGGCCTTGTAGACAACTCCCATGCCACCGCCGCCGAGCTTGTCAACAACGCGATAATGGGAGACTGTACTGCCAATCAGGTTCGCTCCACTCTCGGTTGTCCCTTGCTCGCTGGCGACCAGTTTTCCCATAACCTCCAGCGCGGGTGACTCAATGAAACGCTTGGCTGCTTTGTCGTGAGCAAGTAGCGACTCCACTTCGCGTCGAAGGACTTCGTCGTCCCGGCAGGATTGTTGCAGGAATTCCGCGCGGCGGCCTTCGTCCAACTCCAAGGCACGGTGATACAACTCTTCGACTCTACGCCAGAGTTCAGGCTCCACGTCAATTCCCCTCGCTCAACTCCCGCAGAAGCCAAGCCTTGGCCAACCTCCAGTCCCGCACCACGGTATCGGCCGAAACTCTCAATACTTCGGCGGTCTCTTCTACACTTAATCCGCCAAAAAATCTTAGTTCTACAACCTTGCTTTTCCTCCCATCTACGGCCGCCAATGCCATCAATGCATCATCCAGGGCCACCAGGTTAGTATCGGGTTCGTTGCACACCGACGGCGCCTCGTCCAAGGACATGTGAGGCACTCCGCCGCCTCTTTTCTGGAAACCGCGGGAGCGGGCAAAATCGATCAGAATGCGCCGCATCAACTGCGCGGACACGGCCAAAAAATGCGCCCGATCCTGCCAATTGATTTGTCCGCAGTCAGCTAGCCGCAAGTAGACTTCGTTGACCAGAGCAGTCGTTTGCAGGGTGTGGCCGGATCGTTCCCCCGCCATGTAGCGTTGCGCTACTTGATGCAATTGCTCATACACCAAAGGCGTGAGCTTTTCCAGAGCCCGCTCGTCTCCGGCGGTCCAGGCCTTGAGGAGTTGGGTGATCTCGTGAGTCGAAGGCAGAGCCATCGAGGCCTCCGCAGTTTCAATAGCTTACACCTCTGCCAGGCAAAAGCCTAGCACCGGTGGCCGTTTTGCTCCCGAGGGTTGGTCCGTGTCTGAATTCAACTTTTTCGGCCCTCGGTTGCGATTTTGACCCTCATTTCGCGCCTTATTAGATAGGAGCCCCTGTGGGAGAAAAAGAGCACTGGTGACGACGTAAGTTTGCCCGCTGGCAAAGCAGCAAACGCATCCGCTCAAGGAGCTTCACCGTCTGCCCATGATCCAGTTTGTCCTAGTTTTTACGGTTTGTAGGTAGAAGCAGAGTTGCGGTATTCCCAATCTGGGAACAAGGAGGCCTGCTTATGGCTGCGAATGCGATTCCCACCCCTGAATTGAAGGTCAATACGGAGAAAGGCGCGAATGAAAGTTGCGCGCCCGTCACGCTGAAACAGCGGTTTGGAAAGCTGCTGCGCGAGTTGTTCGAAGGGCACGAAGAATACCTTGGGGTGACGCCAGATTAGTTAGTCCGTCTCCGTTCCGGGACCTGTCTGATTAGCTCATCGGGCAGGAACTTCCGGGCTAGGAACGATGCAGCCGTGTGTCCTCAGCCTTATAGACGACACCCATGCCGCCGCCACCGGGTTTCTCAACGATGCGGTAGTGTGAGATGGTCTGGTCGATCATGAGGGGGCGCAGGACTCAGGCTGCAATCACAGCCTGACAAACGCAGCAGTCCAGCTCGGGTTCGGATCGCTTTTCGCCCCTTGACAGGGGTCGATGCCTCAGGAAGTTGCCGATCCTTTTACCCCGGCAGGCCCAGTCCCCGGCTCCCAATTTATACCCCTTGGCTTCTAACTAAATCTCTCTCTAGAGAGGAGAAATACCATGAAACACTTTGCCTTTTGCAAAGGGATTCTTGCGGCAGTCGCCTTGGCAGTGGCCCTGCCCGGCGCGGCCCGCGCACAAAGCACCGACAACGACGGCTGCACGAAAGCCACCCTGAAGGGCGATTACGCCTTTACGGTTTACGGGCAGGTTTTTCCTCCTGGCAAACCGGTCATCACGCGCGACGGCGTTGCCATGACTCACTTCGACGGCAAGGGCGGCATCACGCAAGTCGATTTCGTCATGCAATATCCTGACATGTCTGGGGGTTCGTCGCCCGTGCCCAACGGCGACCCGCCTGATGGCACGACGAACTTCAATGTCGGCGAGAAGGGCACTTACACGGTGTTCGAGGATTGCACGGGTCAAATGGAGATCGACTTTCCCCCGATTGGCGGGGGCGGAGCTGTGATCAAGCTGAGGTTCGTGCTGAGCGATGAAGGCCGCGCCATCCACACCACGGTCTATTGGGCCCAACCTCCTCAACCTCCTACGGCTGAGCCCGTTGTCCTTCCAGCCTTGATCCACAGCGAAGGGCGGAAACTCGGGGCAATCCGCCAGGATCACGATCACGACAAGAGGTAGGTCCCGGCGGGTGGCCGACGTGAAGCTGGAGTTGTGTCGGATTGTGTGCCTCCCTCCACACCACCCGCTATTTTCGCTTTTAAGAGCGCTGGGGCGGCCTCGGCCACGGGCCAGTAACGGAAAAATGAACACGCCCACCAATGGCCCTCTGGGCCGCCATCACCGCTGGGCTGGCTGGTGGGTATCGCGGCGCTCGCACCTGTTTCCTGGTTGCTCGTGGCGCACCGCACACGACGCCCTTGCTGAAATTAAATCACTGGTGAAAAATCGCTTCTCTGACAATGTCGGCGGGAGGCCGATTCTGGGGCCAGTTAGTGCTAACGCCTGTGGCTGTTGAAAAGCTCGAAATTTCAGAAATCAGGGCAAATTTGGGGGATAAAAAATGTCTAGGCGACCAGAGAAAATCGTTTGTAGGGCATCCTGACACGATCTAGTTTCTGCGGATTTCGGGGAAGTGAGTTTTTCAACAGCCACGCCTGTTCTCAACAACTACCCGCGCCATGTGCCCCGCCAACCCCAATGGCAGCCCGAGATGTGTGGTCCGTATCTGAATCCAACTTTTTCTGCCCTCGGTTGCGATTTTGGCCCTCATTTCGCGCCTTATTAGATAGAAGCCCCTGTGGGGATACGGGCTGTATGCGACAAGCTGGGCGAAGCCCGGCAGGCTTCTAAATCAATACCAGAGGAACAACCACATGGAGCGCACGATGAAAGCATTGCCCCTTCGCAGTTGGTTTCCGGTTCTATGCGTTCTCACACTCGCCTGTGCGCTGAACAGTGCTTACGGACAAATTACGCCCAGCGCCGACGCTTACACCGATTCCACTTCTCCCAATAAAAATTATGGAAGCGCAGCAACCCTCGATGTGAAGAGTGCTTCGCAAACCAGCTACATCACCTTCAATTTGTCATCGATTCCGGCTGGCTACACCGGCGCCAACATTGCCAAAGCCAGTCTCAAACTCTTCGTCAACTCGGTCACCACAGCCGGAAGCTTCAACGTGGACTTCGTGAGTGGCTCGTGGTCGGAGAGCACAATCACGCACAACCTGTCGCCCGGGCTGGGGAACACGGTTGTAGCGAACGTGCCGCTGGCCACGTCCCAAGCAGGCGATTACATCGTGATTGATGTTACCACGGCGGTGCAGGACTGGCTCAACGGAAGCCCGGCCAATGACGGATTTGCCCTGGTCCCGAACTCCCCGCTGAATTGCAGCTTCGATAGCAAGGAAAACACGGGAACAAGCCATCCGGCCGAGCTGGACATCGTGTTCCTTGGTTCTGGCCCGCAAGGGCCGCCGGGGCCGCAAGGTCCGGAGGGAATCCAGGGTCCGCAGGGTCTCTCTGGCCCGATCGGCCTCACGGGGCCGCAGGGTCCAGCTGGACCTGTCGGAATTAATAATCGCGGGACGTGGGTTCCGGCCACGGCCTATAACATCAACGATTCCGTCAGCTATGGGGGCTCGTCGTGGATCGCGCTGAGCGTCAATACGGACTCGGCACCCGGTGCCAGCAATCCCCATTGGCAACTGCTGGCCGCCAAAGGGATCAACAACCAGGGAAACTGGGTTTCCAGCGTGAACTATCAAGTGGACGACGCGGTGACCGATGGCGGGGAGTTCTGGCTTGCAATCGCTCCGAATTTGGATTCTGAGCCGTCGATTCTCAATCCCAATTGGCAACTTATCGCCGCTAACGGAGCCGCTGGTCCCGCCGGTCCTGCGGGTCCGCAAGGCTCCGTGGGACCAACCGGCCTGACCGGCCCCGCCGGAGCGACGGGACCAGCGGGAGCGCCGGGTGTAGCTGGAACACCAGGAGCCACGGGTGCGACTGGAGCGACGGGGCCGCAAGGGCCGATCGGCCCCCCAGGACCGTCGGGCGGCGTGCCGAACGGCGTGCAGCATTTCCTGGGGGGCCCTTCCCCTTACTCTTTCACGGTTCCCCCAGGCATCACGCGATTGCAAGTTGAACTGTACGGCGCGGGCGCGGGCGCGGGCAGCTTGACAAGTGGTGGAGGAGGAGGAGCGTATCTGCGAACGGTTTTGACGGTAACTCCCGGCGATGTGCTCAGCATTGCCGTCGCGGAGGGTGCCGCCTACCTTTCGAACGGTGGCGACACCACAATCACTGATACGAGTGTATCCAGCACGATACTGGCTGATGCCGGAGGAGGATTTACTACTGGTGCGGGTGGAACCACGTCGGGCTCGGCGTCCCCCTTCATGATCCGCCATGACGGCGGGACGTCCTCGGGTACAGAGGGCGGGGGAAGTTATGTCGTCACCAGCTTACCTGTGCCACCCGGCTCCTACTATACCGGAAATGTCGGTGGCGGAGGCACCGCGCCGTTCAATCCCGGCCAGGATGGCTATGCCCTCCTGACCTGGTGATCTTTCACCTGTCGAACATTCTCGCCGGGCGACGCTTCCTGCGCGTCCGGCGAGTCGCACTCCTAACAATGTGCACTTAACCTTGCATTGCCCTCCAGCGCACTCAGCAAGGCTTGCCAATACGCTCTCACACTGTGGAGGAAACTTACGCGATTCCTGGAATATCCGGAACTTGAGCTGAGCAATAATCTGGCAGAGAACTCGATGCGTCCCGTGGCATTGGGCCGTAAGAACTGGATACACATCGGAAGCCCACAGGCCGGACCCAAGGTTGCAGCAATTCTCTGGTCGTGGAAAGTTGCCGCAGGTTGAAACTCCCAGTGCGCGACTATTTGGCAACGATCCTTCCTGGGCTTGCCGATCTCCCGATCCGGCGCCTTCCGGAACTC
>Ga0116223_10005523_pt1 | contig 10634 bp, 8 predicted proteins | sample Sb_taG_3_FD_90092 | JGI IMG/M metagenome (GOLD analysis project Ga0116223, IMG submission 90092) | Peat soil microbial communities from Weissenstadt, Germany - Sb_50d_a_PC metaG | ecosystem: Environmental > Terrestrial > Soil > Wetlands > Peat | place: Germany: Weissenstadt | collected 2010-09-21 | reverse complement strand
GACGTAGCCCACCGCCAAAACGGATGCGCCGGCGGTGGAAAGCACGTGCAGGATCTGAAACTCGTCGGGGTACACGTGGTAGCGGCGCGGCATTCCCAGGTAACCCAGGATGAACTGCGGGAAGAAGGTCAGGTTGAATCCCAGAAAGATGATCATGGCCGAGAGCTTGGCCCAGGCTTCGGGATACATGCGGCCGGTCATCTTGGGCCACCAGTAGTGCAGGCCTCCCAGGTACGCCATGATGGTTCCGCCCACCATGATGTAGTGGAAATGCGCGACCACGAAGTAGGTATCGGTGACGTGCACGTCAAAGCCGAGGGCAGCCACCATGAGTCCGGTAAGGCCTCCGATGGTGAACAGCCCGATGAATCCGAAGGCATAGAGCATCGGGGTGTCGTAGGAGATGGAGCCCTTGTACAGGGTGGCCGTCCAGTTGAACACCTTAATGGCCGACGGGATGGCGACGAAGTAACTCAGGAACGAAAAGACCAGGCCGGCATAGACCGACTGCGTGCTGACGAACAGGTGATGGCCCCATACCAGGAACCCGAGGACCGCGATGGCTACGCTGGAAAAGGCGATGACGCGGTATCCGAAAGGCTGCTTGCGGGAATAGACCGATACCAGCTCGCTGATCACCCCCATGGCCGGCAGCACCATGATGTAGACCGCGGGATGCGAGTAGAACCAGAACATGTGCTGGAACAACACCGGGTCGCCGCCCAGCGCGGGGTCGAAGATCCCGATGTGAAAGACGCGCTCGCAGAAGACCAGCACGATGGTCACGGCCACCACTGGCGTGCCGAGCACCTGGATCACGGCGGTGGCGTAGTTGGACCACACGAACAGCGGCAGGCGGAACCATGTCATGCCCGGGGCGCGCATGGTGTGCACCGTCACGATGAAATTCAGCCCCGTGAGGATGGATGAGAAGCCCGAGATAAAGATGCCCAGCGCCGTGGCGATCACCCAGGTATTCGAATACGTGGTGCTGTAAGGGGTGTAGAAGGTCCAGCCCGTATCCACGCCGCCGGCCAGCATGGCGAAGAGGGTGAACAGGCCGCCGACCACCAGCAGGTACCAGCTCAAGAGGTTGATCCGGGGAAACGCCAGGTCGCGAGCGCCGATCATCATGGGCAGGAAAAAGTTGCCCAGGGTGGCGGGAATCGCCGGGATCATGAAGAAGAAGATCATCGCCACACCGTGCATGGTGAACAGCTTGTTGTAGGTCTCCGAGGAGACCAGGTTGCCTTGCGGCGTAAGCAGCTCGATGCGGATCAGGGTCGCAAAAGCGCCTCCCAGAAAGAAGAACAAGGTGACGGTGCCCAGGTAGAGCAGGCCGATGCGCTTGTGATCCTTGGTCAGGAGCCACGACTTGATGCCGTAGCTGGCGTTTAAGTAATGCTCTCGTTCTTGTACCGCTGTGGTGATCATATTTCTAACGATTTCCCGGTGGGGTGTTGGCCGCCGGCGCGACGGCGGGCTTGGGTCCGAGGGACTTTACATATTCCACCAATTGCAAGACGCCCTCTTCGGTCACGAGACCTTGAAACGTGGGCATGATGGGCCCATAGCCGGCCACGATTTTGGCCTGAGGCTGCAGAATCGATTCGCGGATGTAGGCTTCATCGGCCTTCACGGTTCCGCCGCCGGTAAGGTGCACGGTGTTGCCGAAAAGACCGGCCAGCGAAGGGCACCGCCCGGAGCCATCGGGCTTGTGACAGTTGCCGCAGGCCAGGTCCTCGAACAGCTTCTGGCCGTTTTCGGCGAGCGTGCCGGTGGACACGCCGCCGCTGAGCCACGCCTGGTAATCCTGCGGCTCCATGACGTAGATCCACCCGATCATACGGGAGTGATTCGTTCCGCAGTACTCGGCGCAGAACAGGTGGTACTTGCCCGCCTTGGTGGGCTTGAACCAGGTGGTGGAATAGCGGCCGGGCACCACGTCCTGCTTGGTGCGGAACGCCGGCACGAAGAAGCTGTGGATCACGTCTTCGGACGTCATGGTGAGCTTCACCGCGCGGCCCAGGGGGATGTGCAGCTCGTTGATCTCGCGCTGCCCCTCCATGTGCTGCAGCTTCCACATCCACTGTTTGCCGACGACGTAGATCGATAGTGCGTCGCCGGGCGGACGGCTCTCGCGGTAGAAGATGCTGGCGCCCCAGGTGAACATCACCATGGTGAGACCGAAGGGAATTACCGACCACACGATTTCGAGGGCCATGGCGCCGTGGATCACGTGCGGCAGTTCCCGCTCCGAGCGCCGGCGATAGCGGACCGCGAAGTAGAAGATCGCGCCGAAAATCACCACCGTGAAAAAGACCGCGACGATCAACAGAAAATACGTCAGGTGGTCCACTTCGGGGGCGAAGGTGGACGCCTGTTCCGGAAATAGAGAAAATGAACCCATTTTATGCAGCCCGCTTTATGCAGCCCGCCTCAAATCGCGACGGAATACGATTAACAGAAAAGTGCCGCTCACCAATACAAACGCCGCGGCGGTGACGCGCACGATGTTCATGACCATGGCGCCGTATTTGCCGGTAGCGGGATCGTAGTGATAGCAGAACAGCAGAATCTGGTCCACGGGATCGCCGATCCGGTTTTCGGACGCCTCCACCAGCCCCAGGCGCACATCGCGCGGCGCGTATTCGACGCCGTAGAAGTAGCGCGACAGGCGGCCCTCGGGCGTCACGATCATGATGCCGCTGGCGTGCGCGAACTGGTCGGTTTTTGCGTCGTATTTGAAGTGGAAGCCGGCCGCGTCGGTGAGCGCCTTGATATTAGCTTCGTCACCGGTCAGAAAGTGCCAGCCGTTGGCGCTATTCGGCCGGCCGTAGCGCCGCAAGTACAACTGCTTCTTGGAGGCGGCCAGCTCGGGCGTGTCTTTCGGATCGAAGCTGACGCTTAGAATTTCGAAATCCTGCCCGGGGTTGAACGAAACGGCCTTGAGACTGCTTTCCAGACCATTCAGAATCTGGGTGCAGAGCATGGGGCAGCGATAGTAGACCAGCGCCAGAATCACCGGTTTCTTGGATTGGAAGAATGTGCTGAGCGGCACGCTGCGGCCGGCTTCGTCGCGGAAGGTCAGGTCGAGCGGGAGCTGCTGGTCGAGCCTCTGATCGATTCCCACGCCTTGGAGCGCGCCGGGCAGCGCCGGCTTGAGGCTGGAGTCTTGCATGCTCAGCGACGGCTGCACGGGCGCCGGTTGGCCGGGTTGGGCAAAGGCGGGCAGCGCGCCGAGGGCGACGGCGAAAGCTATCGCGGCGTGTACTGTGGCGCAGGCACTCTTGCCTGCGGGGTCGAGACTCATCTCGACCCCATCTTCGTGCCCCCGAGCAAGCGTCGACACGAGTGTCGACGCGGCACGCTGAGAGCGTGCGCCACGGTTGCTTGGCACACACTTCATTTCAATTCTCCCGCCAGTGGGCCGCCGGGCGGCTGCATCTTCGGCCCGAGGCCGCTTTCCGTCGGTACGCTGACGTCGCGCGCCGCGGTCTGGACCTCGTTCTGCGGGCGCGATGGCAATCCGCGCTGCGCCAGCAAGTCGATGGCTCGGGCAATCGGAATCCGCACCACGCCCTTCTCGCGATCGACCCACCCGTAACTGGTCAACAACTGATCCTCGGCGGCCCGAATCGCCTTGAGATCCAGTGCCGGAGTAATTTCGAGCGTCGGCGCGGGCGGCAGCTTCACCGCGGTCACCAGGGGTTGCCCTCCATCCATCGACTGGAAGTAGCGGAAGAGCCCGAACAGCAGGCCCATCGCTACAATGCAGAGCAGGGCCAGCGCGATGCCGAACTTGCCGACCATCCACGCGTTGACGTCGGAGTGCTCGTGCCGGGCGGCGGGCTCCGTCAGGTCCGGCAGGTGTGGTTTATTCTCTGCCATGATGCAAAGCATCCTCCAGTTGCGGGTCGCTGAGGGGCATCAGCGGGCGCTTTTCCAACTGTGTGAGGAAGTACCACAGCCAGAAGCCGCCCAGGCCGATGGGCGCGGCAAAATCCGTCCAGGTCACGCGCAAGCCGCCCTTGGCATAGTCCGGCGCCACCAGCCAGTAGAGGTCGACGAAACGCATGAACAGGATGAACACCGCGATGCCCGCGAGCAGTTTGAAATTGCGCTTCAGATCGCGCGAGAGCAGCAGCGCGAAAGGCAGTGCAAAGTGCCCGATCACCAGGCCTAGCCCCACATATTGCCATCCGCCGTTCAGGCGCTCCATGTACCAAGGAATTTCTTCCGGCAGGTTGCCCGCCCAGATGATCAGGAACTGCGAGAACGAGAAGTATGCCCAGATCATGACCAGGGCGAGAAGGAATTTTCCCAGGTCGTGCAGGTGCCGGGGTGTGAGAATCTCGGACATCGGCCGCCAGTGCGAAAGCAGCACCATCAGGGTGATCAGGAACGCCATGGAGGTGAGTCCCTGTCCGGCCATGAACAGCAGGCCGAAAATCGTGGAGAACCAGTGCGGATTGAGCGAGAGGATCCAGTCCACCGCCATGAACGTGATGCTGAAGCCCCAGAAGAGAATGCCGGGACCGGCGAGCGCCGCCATCTTGCGGTGGGCGATGGAGGGCCCGTCGCGGTCCTCGCGTTCCGACCAGCGGTTGAAGAACCACGAGAGGAAGAGCCAGCCGGCGAAGTACACGGCCGTGCGGATGAGGAAGAAGGGGACGTTCAGGTAGGGATGCTTGTGTTGCAGCATCGGGTCGGCCGCCACCTTGTTCGCATGCGACCAATCGTAGAGATTGGGGATGCCGATGAGGATTGGCAGGAACATCAGCGCGACCAGCGGAAGCGTACGCGCGGCGGCTTCGCACGGGCGCCGGATGACCACGCCCCAGGCGCCTCCGGTGAGGTATTGCAGCATCAGCCACGCCAGCGAGCCGACCGATACTCCGACAAAGAAAACGTAGGACCACAGGTAGGATCGGTAGAACTGGAACGGGCCGAAGAGGAAAAAGCAACTGGCGCAGAGTATAGCGCCGCCGATGCCAACTGCCAGAGCGCGCTTTCGCCATTGTTGGATGCTGGAATGAAGCTCGGCGGAGATGCTGAAGTCGAGCGACTGGGCCGTCATCGCGCGCCTCCTTGATTCAACTCTCCCCGCGCATCCGCCGGCACGTCATTGATCGACGCATTCCGGCTCAATTGAAGCGCCCGCACGTAGGCCACAATCGCCCAGCGGTCGTGCGGTGCAACCTGCGCGGCGTAGTCCGGCATGGCGCCGAACCCATTGGTGATCACGTCGAAGATGAACCCATTTTGGAGTTGACGGATCTTGTCGCTGTGATAGGTCGGCGGCTTGCGATAGCCGCGCCGCACGATCATGCCATTGCCATCGCCGCCCCGATCGTGGCAGGGCGAGCAATACACGTTGAAGCGATCCTGTCCCCGCAGGATGACGTCCCTGGTCACCGGGAACGGGAAGGTATCGAGCGGTTTGCCATCGGGCCCCTTGCCGGTGTAGAAGGCCGTATCGTCGTTCAAATAGCCGCGCGCCACGGTGCCCTCGATCAGCGGCCGCTCGGAACGGCCGTCGCTGAAGAACTCGCTCGGGCGAAGAGGAATGTACTTAGGCTGATCGTGCATGTCCTGCCGGCATGCCACGGATCCCGCGGCGGCGAGCGCCACAACAGCCAGCTTGAGATCAATGCGCAACTTCGGACACCTCCCTCGGTTCCAGGGTCTCGAGGAAACCGCACGTCTGTTCGCGATCGAACAGCGGATCGGTGGCTTCGATGCACAGGAAGAAACGGTTACGCGACGCCAGCGCGAACCGCGGCACATTGAATGCCGGGTGATAGGGCATCGGCAATCCGCACAGCGCCAGCAGGCCGAGCACCGCGGAGATGGCGGCGAACAGGATGGTCAGCTCGAACGTGATGATGATGTACGCCGGCCAGCTATGGAGCGGGCGCCCCGCGATGTTGATGGGGAAATAGACGACGGTCACGTAGTACTGGAGCAGGTATCCGGTGAGTCCGCCGAGGATGCCGCCGAACAGCACGATGAGCGGCAGCTTGTTCTTGTGCAGGTGCAGGGCGTCGCTCAGCTCTTCGATGGGGAACGGCGTATAGGCGTCGAGCTTGCGGTAGCCCTTCTCGCGGGCGGCGCGCGCGGCGTTCACCAGGGCGGTGGGGTTGTCGAATTCGGCCATCACGCCGTAGATCGGTTTGATCAACCTTGCGCCTCCTCGCCGACCTTGGCCTGGGGCAGAAGGGTGCGGACTTCAAAGATCGAAATCATGGGCAGCAATCGAATGAACAGGAAGAACAGGAAAAGGAACAGGCCGATGGTGCCGAAATAGGTGCTCCAGTCCCAGCGGGTGGGCTCGAACACGCGCCAGGACGATGGCAGATTGTCCTGCGCCAAGCTGCTGACGATGATCACGAAGCGCTCCAGCCACATGCCGATCAGAACCACGATCGACGAGAGGAACAGCAACGCCGGCTTGCTTCGCACGCGCTTGAACCACAGAACGTTGGGAGCCACGATGTTGCAGAAGACCAGGCTCCAGTAGTGGTACCTGTATGGACCGGTCATGCGGTTCCACATCACCGCCTGCTCGTAAACATTGCCGCTGTACCATGCAGTGAACGCTTCCAGGATATAGGCGTAGCCGACGATCAGGCCGGTGGCCAGCATGACTTTGGCGGAATTGTCCAGGTGCTGGTCGGTGATCAAGCCTTCCAGTCCGTATACCGCGCGCAACGGAATCGCCAGGGCCAGCACCATGGCGAAGCCCGAATAGATGGCGCCCGCGACGAAGTACGGCGGGAAGAATGTGCTGTGCCAGCCGGGCAGGATGGCGATCGTGAAATCGAAGCTCACTACCGTGTGGACCGAAAGGACCAGCGGTGTGGCGATCCCCGCCAGCAGCAGCGAAGCCGTTTCGTAGACGCTCCAGTGGCGGGCCGAGCCGCGCCAGCCCATCGCCATGATGCCGTACACGAAGCGGGCGAAGCGGCTGTGGGTGCGGTCGCGCAGGGTAGCGAGATCCGGCATCAGGCCAACGTACCAGAACAGCAGCGATACCGTAGCGTAGGTGGAAACCGCGAAAACGTCCCACACCAGCGGGCTGCGGAAATTGGGCTGAACGCCCATGGTGTTGGGATACGGGAACAGCCAGTAGAAGAGCCAGGGACGGCCCAGGTGGAGCAGCGGGAACATGCCGGCGCAGGCCACGGCAAACAAAGTCATGGCTTCGGCGAAGCGGTTGATGGAATTGCGCCAGCGCTGGTTGAGCAGCAGCAGGATGGCGGAGATGAGAGTGCCGGCGTGGCCGATTCCGATCCACCACACGAAGTTCGTGATGTCGAACGCCCACATGACGGGCGTGCGCAGACCCCAGATCCCCACGCCCCTGACGAAGAGGACCGCAACCGCCAGCAGAAAGAGCAGCAGCAGGCCGAACCCCACCGCGAAGCCGCCGAACCAGAACCACGGCGTGCGCTTGGTCAGCACCACGGTGGCGATCTGGTCGGTGACCGTCCCGAACGTGTAGCCGGGAGCGATGATTTCCTTCGGCGCGGGTTGTTCGATCACTTCCTGGTCGTCTGCCATGGTGCGCTAGGCCTCGATCTCCGGATTGGGATTGCGCAACGTCGCCAGGTACGTGGTTCGCGGCCGGGTGTTCAGATCGGCCAGCAGCCCGTAGTTCAACTTCTCGGCCTTCATCTTCGAGACGCGGCTTTGGGGGTCGTTGATGTCGCCGAAAATGATGGCCTCGGTGGGGCAGGTGGCCTGGCAGGCCGTCTGGATTTCGCCATCGTGCACCTTGCGGTCCTGTTTCTCCGCGTCGATTTTGGCGGCGTTGATCCGCTGCACGCAGTACGTGCACTTCTCCATGACGCCGCGGCTGCGCACGGTGACATCGGGGTTGTGCAGCAGCTTCAGACTCGGCGTCTCATAATCGGAGAACAAGTAGAAGTTGAAGCGCCGGACTTTGTAGGGGCAGTTGTTGGAGCAGTAGCGCGTGCCCACGCAGCGGTTGTAGACCATGTCGTTGAGGCCTTCCGCACTGTGATTGGTGGCCTGCACCGGGCAGACCAGCTCGCACGGGGCATCCTCGCAGTGCATGCAGGGAACCGGCTGGTTGTAGATCGCCGGCGTGTTGACGTCGCCCTGGTAATAGGAGTCGACGCGCAGCCAGTGCATGGCGCGGCCGCGGCGCACCTGGTCTTTCCCCACAACCGCGATATTGTTCTCCGCCTGGCACGCCAGCACGCAGGCCCCGCATCCCGTGCAGGCGTTCAGGTCGATCGCCATGCCCCAGGCGTAGCCCTCGTATTTCCACTCGGGATAAATCGTCAGGCCGCGCGCTGGAGCCTCGGCCCCTTCGTGTACGGATTCGGGATCTTTCCGGTAGTCGGCTATGTCTCCCTTGTGGATGATATGGCGCGCGGGATCGAGCGTGTGAAAATCCTGCGTGGTCGCGAACGGATACTTGCCGGAGATCTTCTGCGCGTCCAGGCCGTGATCCGCCCAGAGAGCCTTGGAGGTGCGCAGACCATATGGATTGAAGCCCACGCCGGTGCCCGCTCGTCCCGCCCTGCTGCGGCCGTAACCCAGGTGCAGGGTTGCCGCTCCGTCCGCGTGACCCGGCTGGACCCACACTGGCGCGCGCAACGTGCGGCCCTCGTAGGTCAACTGCAGCATGTCGCCGGTGTCCACGTTGAATCGGTGAGCCGTGGCGGGGCTCAGAATCGCCGCGTTGTCCCAGGTGAGCTTGGTGATGGGCTTGGGCAGCTCCTGAAGCCAGCCATTGTTGGCGAAGCGGCCGTCGTAGATGGTGGGGTCGGGGCGGAAGATCACCTCGAGTTTGCCCCCCAGCCGGGTTTTCTGCGCATGCTCCGTAATGGCCGCGCCGCGAATCGCGGGGGCCTTTTGCGGAAATGCGGTGTTTGCCACTACGCCGTCGTGCACCGCGCGCCGCCACCAGGCCTCGAAGTCCGCGCCTTTATGCTGGCCCGCCCAATAACCCTTGACGATGTCGTAGGCGCTCGTCTCCGGGCTAGCGGTGAGCATCTGCAGGGTTTGGTACATGGAGCGCCCGTTGTAGAGCGGCTGAATCAGCGGCTGCTGGATGGTAACCGTGCCATCGAAAGCCCGCGCATCGCCCCACGTTTCCAAATAGTGGGTTTCCGGCAGGTGCCATTGGCACACCGCCGAGGTCTCATTTTCGTAGAGGCTCAGATGGACTCGCAGCGGGGCCTTCTGGATGCGGTCCCGCATGCCCATCTCGGCCGGCGATGTGAACACTGGATTTCCGCCGAGGATCAGCAGCAGGTCCACCGCGCCCGCATCCAGGTCGTTCACCAATTCCTCCAGCGACGCCAGTTGGTCGGTGGGGTTGACCTCGATCGGATCGGTGTAGAACACCGTCTTGCCCACGTTGCCCAGTGAAGCGTTCATGACGTGCGCCAGCCCGTGGACCATGGGCGGTTGGTGCTCGCCGGCAATCACCAGGCAGGCGCCCTTGTTCCTCTGGAGATCGCGCGCAATCGCACCAATCCATTTGTAGATGTCGCCGTTGTCGCCATTCTTCGGACCGTTGGCAGCCCCGATGCCGGTAGCCAGCGCCCAGGCAAACTCCTCGACATCGGCCGCGCGCAGCGGAAGCCGGTGATCGGCTCGGGCGCCGGTGGGCGTGGGCATCGGCTCCACAACGTAGAGCCGGTTCATCTCGGCGTGGTCTCCGCGCACTCTCCGCCCGGCTGCAAACTGGCGCGCATACCGCAGACTCCCCGGGCCGGACGCCAGGAAATCGGAATCCAGCGATACCACCACTTTGGCCGGGGCCAGATTGTAGTAGGTGTTGACCGGCTGTCCGAATGTTTGAGCGGCGCCGGCGCGCGCGCTGTGCGGCCCGGCAGGCTCCCACTGGTGCCACTTGGCCGCTGGAAACAGCTTCTGAATGGCGCGGATCTGGTCGCCCATGGTCGGCGACGTCACGGTCTCCGTAAGAATCCGGATGCCCGCGCCGTTCTTGCTCTTCTGCGCATCCAACGATTCCTTCAAGGTTCCGAGGAATGCGCCCCACGAGCTGATTTCTCCCTGGAACGTCAGCGCCTGCGAGCGGTCCGGATCGTAGAGTTGCAGGACCGAGGCCTGCGAGAAGATGTCGCATGCGCCCAATGTGGCCGGGTGCTCGGGGTTGCCTTCGATCTTGGTGGGGCGTCCCTCGTGGCTCTCCGCCAGGACGCCGTTGGCGACACCGCCCAGCGTCATCGCGGTGGCGTAAAACAGCGGCCGGCCGGGGATCAGTTCTTCCGGCTGGCGCACGTACGGCACGATGCGCTCGGTGGGCTGCCGGGTGCAGGCCGTGAGGCCGCCCAGCGCCAGAGACGCGCCCATCAGCTTCAGGAAATTGCGCCGCCCCACGGCGCTGTCCTCATCCTCGCTCCAGCCGACGGCCTGCCGCGGGAACTCGTGCTCCAGCAGATCCTGAAACTCCGGCGTCGACGCCAGATCGTCCAGGCTGCGCCAATAGTCGCGCCCTCCCTTGATCCGCGCCCGTGCGGCGGCGAGGTCTAACTTCTCTCTTGGTTCGATCATCGGTGGCAAGTTGAACAACTGGTCAGCAAACGCACATCCTGAATCTTGTATTCCGCCACCAGCCGGCGGCCGAT
>Ga0116223_10005520_pt1 | contig 10637 bp, 11 predicted proteins | sample Sb_taG_3_FD_90092 | JGI IMG/M metagenome (GOLD analysis project Ga0116223, IMG submission 90092) | Peat soil microbial communities from Weissenstadt, Germany - Sb_50d_a_PC metaG | ecosystem: Environmental > Terrestrial > Soil > Wetlands > Peat | place: Germany: Weissenstadt | collected 2010-09-21 | reverse complement strand
TGGGCTTCTTCGATAGGGCTGCCGAGTGCTTTGTCTTCGGCTGCACTGGTCGCGCCTTGTGCAGGGCCGTCGGTGGAAATGGTTGCCATCGAATGTCTCCTTTTCGGTTCGGGCTGTTCAACGGGTGTGGGCGATATCGCGTCTGCATTCGGTTCGGACGAGATCCGAAGGGCATTCTCATCCGGGGCGATGGCTCCAGCTTTTCCCAGGAGCATCCAGACGTACTTGCGCCCATCGGCCTGGGCCAAGGCTGGCGCATCCTCCTTCGGCACATGAAACTGCGTGAACCCCATCTGCAGGGCGCGCAAAAGATACTCCCGATTCGTGCGGAAGCGAACCGGCGTGCCGGTTGGGCGGGAATTGCTCAGAAGCAGCTCCGTGGGATGATCTTCTGCCTTCGCACGCCCACGGATGGCGACATGCCCGTTTAGGTCCACAGTGATGGCTTGATCGCCCTCGGCATCGACGGGAAGGCGCGGCAACGCCCGCAGCAGAAAAGCCGCGTCTTCGTCATGCAGCTTGCAGCAAGCCGAGTCTTCGCGAAGCTTGGGAACGATCTCCGTGACGGCGGGGTAGCGGGAGTTCGTGTCGATCGGCAGGTGAAAGGTCCACGAGCCCACGCAAAGCGTGAGGTGCTCAGCCGCCATGCCGATCTTAACCTCTGCGTCTTTCGGGAATTCGCGGCAGGCGAACACGTTGCTTGCCGGGATAAGAATGGGCTTCGTGATGGGCAGGGACGGGCCTGACTGAATGAGCAGTTGCCTGCCGTCTGTCGAATAGATCTCTCCGTTTGGGTGGAGCTGAATCTTGTTGACGGCGTAGCGCATGGCGTCGCTGCCTGCGGTTGCGGTGGCTTGCTCTAGGGCCTTCAGAAAGCTCTGATCCTGCGTGATGAGATTGTGGGCGGCTTCCGGAAATGCTGGCAGCTTCTTGGGATCGACAAGGTCGTAGGTCTGAAGCCTTGGTACGCCTGCGTCCGACCAATGTACCTCGACCTTATTGGGGTTTGTTGGTTCCAGGGTGACGAGGGAGTCGTCACGGCCTTCGCAATCAGCCAGTGCCGTAAACGGCAAGCTCACGGATTCCGTGGGATACGATCCTTCGTCGCAATACTCGGCAGGGATCTCCAAACCGTGGATGCGGATGCGCAAGCCACTTGCACTTCCCTGCAGGGTCAGGGTTCTTGGCAATGATGCATTGCCGCGACCAACGAGACGGCGAACCACGGACCGAATTTGCCGAGCCAACGCGCGCGGTATTTGAATCACGATGTACCTGCCTTTCTTGTTCGCGGTGATGAAAGTTGGGAAAGAGTCGAAGGGTGGCCGGAAAAAGAATGCCTCTTCTCTGTTCCGCCAGAACAGTTTACTCAGGCCGCGCAGAGTGCAGGTGGCACTTGCATAGCATGTGGGGTATTCTGCCGACGATGATGCGCGACACGATCACGCTTGGCAGGATCCGTGGGATGTCCACGGTCCGGCACCAACAGATAACTGAAACCTAAGCGCTTGATGTTCCGGATGGATTCTCCGGTAGCGCGCGCGACTTCCCGGTCCAATTGGGATTGGGTCATGGACTTACCTTTCTGATTATGTAGGCGGTATGAGGATCGGAACGGCCAGGCCGCCGAGCCTGGGTGGTTAAGTTGTGAGTGAAATCATAAGGCGACTGGTAAAACTAATGGGAAACCCAAGAAGGGAAATGCAGTTCAGGAGCCGGCCGAGTCGAGCCAGTGGCCTTCCAGCCACGCAAGTTCTGCATCAAGAGCTTCACTTCGTTTGCCGAAAGGGCCAAGAATCGGCCCTTGGACTGGACTCAGATCGGCAGTCCAGCGCCCATCGGCAGTCGGCTCGACATGGCTTGCTCGTGAGATGGTCAGTGGGCCCAAGCCGCGCAGATCGATGCTCTCCTCGTACAAACAGCGAACTTCGCCACCAGGATCAATCACCAGTTGCATGGGTGCCTCCTGGCGCGGCAGTGCCGGCGCGAATGATCCTGCGCCGGGGCCGGTCGACCATCAGGCCATCGAGCGCAGCCTGAACACCGGAGAGTTGCGACGCCACCTGCTGGCGGAGGACCGCGTTGTCACGCAAGTCTTGGGGTTGGTGGCCCTGAACAACGCGCCGGGCCTGCTCGACCAGCGCGTCCAGCTCCGGGTTCGAGCGAATGTTGAGATGTTGAAACCGATCGAAGAACTCGGTCATGTTGCGCACCGCCGAATCCCGGAAAACCTTGCGCTCATTTTCCGAGGTGCCGCTCAAGCGTTCGGTCAGATGTGCAACCAGCTGGGCAATCTCCTGGAGGAACGCCTGTTCGGCAAGCTGGACGGCTTCCTGAAAGCGAGTCGCGGCTCGCGCCCGTTCTTGCTCATAGAGGCCGGGGTTGAGGTGCAAGAGGTAATCTGGCGGCTCTACGCTGGGAAAGTCCCAGTCCACGCCGAAGAGACCCTCGAGCGTGGCGGGATAGTCGGCCGGATTGAACAGGCTACCCAGACGACGCCGAGCGGAGGCTTGTAACTCCCCATAATGGTCGTTGATGCGCGCAACTGCCTCATTGAGTTGTCCGCGGAATTGCGTCATCCGTTGGTGAAACCCCTCCACCTGATCTTGCCGCAGGAGGCGAACTCCTGGCTCGGGATAGGGCAATGTGCAGCCTTTCCAGTACGCTAGTACCTGGCCACGCACGGCGGTGACATCCTTGTAGGCCGCGTGTTTGGTGTCCAGGAGCTTTTTGCCGGCGGAAAGGCATGCTCCCTCTGCGCCGAAGGTCTCGGCGGCTTGCGTCTTTTGCTCCGGCGTCAACGTCTTGCGGACGCCCATCCAGGTGAACGACACACGCACGGCTGCCGTGGTATCGCGCAGCCATTCCGCTGGAGAGACGGAGGCACGAACAGGATCTTGCTCCAACAAGCTCATGGTCATGAAGATCTCCTGAGGTGAAGAAGGGGCGAATCAATTTGCCGAGGGACGGTGTACGCGGCGCGGGGCTTTGGCCGCTGCCACACCCTCGCGGGTGTAGATGCCAGGGTTTTGGGCGCAGAGACACCTGCCGCTGGCCCAGGTACGCAGGCGTTCAACCGACTCGGCAGCGGTGATGGCAACGGGTACAACGTTGTTGGCGGCCTGGCTGAGGGGCAGATCCAGAAGGGCGGCCAGCCGGCAGCAGGCTTTGATCTCAGCGCCAGTCCAAGAGGTGTCGTCGGGACGGGCCTGTTCCTGGGGAATGCCGAACTGGTCTCGGTACAAGGCCCAGATGCGGTCCTTCTCTCGAACATCGGGCAGGTCGATGAAGAAGATGCCGTCAAAGCGTTCGGCCCGCGACAGCTCCGGGGGCAGCCGGGTGACGTCATTGCTGGTGGCGACAAAGAACACGTCGGAGTCATGGTCGGACAGGTAGGTGAGGAGCGTGCCGAAAAGCCGAGAAGAGACGCCGCTGTCGCCGGCGCTGCCGACGCCGGAGAGTGCCTTCTCCAGCTCGTCCACCATGCAGATGGCCGGCTGCATGGCGTCAATGGTGCGCAGCGCCTGGCGTAGATTGGCCTCACTCTGCCCCACGAGGCTTCCCAGGAGCGAGCCGACGTCGAGGATAAGTGTTGGTCGACCGATCTCGTTGCCCAGGGCTTTGCAAAACTGCGATTTGCCGCATCCTGGAGGGCTGAGCAGCAAGATGCCGCGCGGCTTGGCCTTAGCTGGTGTTTGGCGTGACGTTAAGGCCCGCAGGCAGAATTCCTTGAGCGCCTGTAATCCACCCAGGTCGGCAAACGATTCTCGGCCCTTGTGCAACGACAAGAGGTTGTTCTTCTTGAGTGTCTGGGCCTTGATCTCCCAGATCACATCCGGACGCAGGGTGTTGTGCCGGGCCAGAGAAAGAGCCAGTGCTCCTTCCGCCTCGTAGCGCGTGAGGCCCGCGGCGGCATCGAGGACGCGCTGCAATGCTCCGTCCTTGGGAAGGTCATCGGGCGTGTCGCTGGTGAGCTCTCGGGCGATGCGTTCGAGTCCCTCGCGGTCGGGCAGCGCATGTTCGAGGATCACAAAGAGTTTTTCCAGCTCGACGGGGATTTGTACGACGGGCGCCAGCACGACGACGAACGTACGCTGCTGCTTGCCGACAATGAGCTGGCCGAAGGTAGTTTGGATGGCCTCCGGGTTGTTCAAGAAGCGGTGGTAATTGTGCAGTAGGAGGAGCGCGGTCCCGTCCGCACTTGCTAACGTCGGCAGAGCGCGGAGTGGGGCTAACGGATCGCCGTTGGTTCCCTGCGGTGTTGCAGCCTGGGAGGCATTCGGCAAGCGCAGCCCGCCGGCAATGTCCCAGACGGCAATTGTCCAGTGCTGCTCGCGGGCATGCTGGACAATCTCCCGTTCGGCTTCATCGGGCTCACTGGTCTGAATCCACAGACCCGTGAACGCGGCGTTGATGTAATCGGTCAATTGATCGGTCAAGGTCATGAACGGTATGTCCTTTCTCATCTGCGGTCGCTGAGTTCCACATGGTCACTGCGACCAGGTGAATCGGGTCTGACGAAGCTTGGGATAGCGGCGGACCAGCGCGCGGACGGAGCGCTGGAGGGCCGCCTGAAAGTGCGGATCATTTAGCGTGCGCCGGATGCCGCGAGTGGCGGATGCCGGCAGCTCGGGCGAAATCCAGACGTTGAGGTGAAACTGGTCCATGAGCAGCCTAGGGCGCATACAACCTCCTCTCGTCGAGCAGCTGTCGCAGAGACTTCAGGAATTGCAAACCGCATTCGCGATGACGACGCGGTCATTGCTGCACATGCTGTTCGTTCGGATTTGTCAAATAGAATTCTCCGGTCTTCTGCTCCGCGGCGACCATGCCGAGGGCTTGCTCCAGGAACTTGGTCGCTTGGAGGCAATCGGCCCCGGCATAGCCTTTGGTTTGCACGGTGGTCTCGCCCTGGGGCGAGACGATCACTTCGATCAGACGTGACATGGGTGTTTCTCCGCGAGAATCGGTAACGAAAGGGCCTGGTGCTGCCGGACGGCTGGGTGCAGGAAGGCGGGCGCCTCGTCCTCCCCAAAATGCACGAAAGGCTCCTCGTAGCCAGCCAGAAAAAGGTCCGCTTCCACGAGGTAATAATGGATGCCGTTGTCGGCCTCCTCGGGTGTGACCGTGGCGTGATTCAGGACGAATTCCGGAAAACCCTGCTTGTTCATGCAAGCTGACACGACGGCGATAGTTCTCCTCTGGGTCTCAATCATCCTTATCCCTCCAAGCGGGCGAGTTGTCGTTCGATGCGAACAATGCGTCGCTGACACTTCTGGACTGTATTGAAGGCTCGCTTCAGTTTGGGCTGCCAGCGAGCAAGGGAGTTCAATTCGCTTTGCAGGCGCTCACGCAGTTTCTGGGCGTGGCGCTGGGCTTGCAGTGGGTCTGGGATCGGCTCTCGGGCAGCTCGAATTACGCGGCGCCTTGGAACATTCATGGTCAGGCTCCCTCCACGATTTGCAGCTTGATGCTGCCATCCTGCAGGGACTGTTCCTGAACAGCGTAACCCTGCTTGCGAGCCTCCAGCTTTGCCTTCTCAACGGCATAGGCTTGCATGAAGTGATGCAATTCCGTTTCATCGCCCCAGCTACCTCCAAAGTTGTCGTAACGAATGGTGCCGGTCAGAGTGTCGATGACGGCTGGGTATTGCCAACCAGGGAGCTGGACTAACAGGCCACTTGCCTGACCACTATAGAGTCGGGCCGTGCCCTGGACGGGAGCAGGCAGGCCAAGCCTCTGGCAGGCGGCGCTGACGCCGAACGCATCGTGCAGGCGCGTTTGGACCGTGACAATGTGCGACATTGTGCTCCTTTCATTAAGGTTCTGAAATGCATCCAAAGAAAAGCACCCGTGGCTCTGGCGAGACTCACGGGCGCCGGATGCGACTTGGTTGTACGAAGGCTTCAGAAAAGCCAGGTTGCACACGGCTGCATTGAACCGCTCTTACAAACTGCCTGAACTTGTCGGCGGCGGGAATTGCGGAAAGGCAAGATCACTGGAGCTGGTTGAGAGGTGGCCAAGCGGAAGAGATCGTTGTCAGGAGCGACCAGAGCAGGCTCCTTACACACCGAGGGATTGGAGACTTTGTTCCACGCCCGCCGAGCGTCTCCTTCGTCCATTTTTTCGACGAGACTACGAGCCAGAGCCATCTCGACATTGGCATCCTCTCCGGCCAGGGCAACCAGCCCCTCGCTAGCGAACCTGCCTTCGAGCGCCTGGGCGGCAGTCAATTTCTTGCCCATCAGGGCCAACGCTCGGTCCTGCATCGTGCCTTCGTAATAGAAGTACACAATCCTGCAAGGTTCCTTCTGGCCGATCCGCCAGGAGCGACGCGCTGCTTGCCTTAGCGTAAAAAGGTTGTATCCCGTCTCGTAAAAGCAGATCGTCGGAAAGTTGTGCCGGCCTTCCTTGTCGAACAAGTCCAAGCCGGTTTCAACCAGCCTGGGATGACTGATCACCGCGTCAAGCTGCGGTGCATGCTCGGCGATCCATTCCTCTCGCCGGGCAAGGGGTACGCTGGAACGCAGCACGCCGACTCGGATTCCCGCCTGTTGGAGCAGCCTCTCCAATCTGCCTTGAACGTCGTGGGCGTCGGTGAACTGCACGTAAACCCAGACTTTCCTGCCGTTGGCCTTCTCCGAGCAGATCAGATCCATCAGCGCCTGCTCTTTGCAGCGGATCAGGCCATCGGCAAGGTTGGGCGGGTTGGCCACGCTCAGGAACTCGCCGGAGTCCCAGTAGCCAATGGGTCCCCAACCAAAGGGGTAATCGGGATAGGCAAGGAGCGTTTGCAACATCGTGCCCAACAGACGCCGATCCTTGCGCTTTATCATCTCCTTGATCGCTTCGACCAAGGGCCGTTCGACTTCCTGCTGGTAGACCGCTGCGAGCTCATTATCCATCTGAACTGGATGGCACTCTTCTGCCAACGAAGGGAGATTCTCGGCGACCTCGCTGAGACTGAGGAACAGGGCCTTGTCGATCAGATGCTTGCCGAAGAGGATCGGCATGATGCCGGGCCGTACAGACTTGATCGTGGTCTTGGAGCCACGCGACATGCGGTTGTCTTCGCCAGGTCCATCCGAACACTCGGTAATACGCGTCTCGATGCGGCCATAACGCTCGTTGAAGGCAGTCACGTTCGACCAGCCCAGCCCTTCCTGAATGAGGGAGCGCGGGGAAAGTCGAAAGAGCAACGGCCGGAGATGCTCGGCATAACCCCCTATCAGTGTTCCTGTCAGAGCAATTACCTTTCCGCAGCAGGCCGCCAGCGCTCCAGCGGCATGCCCCTGGGCGGTATCGGCGCCTTTCTCCTCGTGAATTTCGTCGAGGATCAGGTACTTGAAGTAGCGCCGCAGATGGCGCTTGATGTACAGGGCAGGTTCGTAGCGCCGGAGTTCGCCGGTCATCTGCCAAAGGGGTGAGCCGCAACCTGTCACAAGTCGAGCGCTGCCTTCTGAGTCTGGGTCAATCTTGCTGCGGTCGTTGGCCAAGACCCACTCGCATTTGCCGCGCCGTTTCCAGAGACCGGTTCCCGACTGCCCGTTCTTGCCGGGCTTGCCGAGGTGAAGGGGCTCGCGCTTCTCATCCACGAGACGTAGCCCGCAGCCAGGACAGCGGACGAAGCCGCCATCGGCTTGCTTCGAACGAGAGTAGGCTGGTCGCCACCTGGCCCCCAGCTTGGCTCGGTCCCGAGCGATCACATACCATTCGACCTGGCTGGGCTTCTTGGCACGATCCAAGTGCAGCAGACTCTTCCAGGATTCGATCTGGATGACTTCGGCAGCGGGGATGGTTTGCCGGACCTCGCGGTCCCACTTGTGAACGAGCTGGCCTGGGCAGAAGACCAAAGCTCGATACGGCTGACTGCCGGCATGAGCGTGGACTGCCGCCATGCCCATAAGGGTTTTGCCCGTGCCCATCTCGCCGATGAGCAGCACCGCCTTTTGCCGACGCAGCGTCTTGCGAGTTGCTTCGATCACATGCCCCTGCGCCTCGAACGGCTCACGCAGCAGGTCCAGGTCGGGCAAGCGATCACGACTGGGTATGTGCAACGGATTGAGGGAGCGCTCGGCTTGTTGACCGAGCAACGAACCGTAAGCGAGCATGTATTGATCGAGATTGTTGATCTCTCGATCCATTGCCGGCCAGCGCGCTCCGCGACGGCTTGCGGTCTGTCCGCCGATGGCCAAATGTCCTTGTTGAATGCCCTCACTGACCAGCTCATCCAGAATCTCACTTTCGGCGAGCAGCAAACCGGCCTGGCAGCCGTGTTGACATAGCTCCACGATCAATTTCTGATCCTTCATCCTGCGATAGAGCCAGGGCGTCCATTCCCGAAGAAGTGGTGTCGTGAAGCGATTGCTCTGCAGGTGCTGCCAGAGGGCATCCTCGTTGAGCACGGGCATGAAGCCGGCGCGTTTCGAGAAGCAGAGAACGTGCCACAGGCCGTAGGCGAGCCTCGTTCGGAAGATCCGATAGCCGTGCGGGCACTTGCTCAGCGAACTGCCGCTCAGCTTGCCCAGCTGGATCGAATAATCGATTCTCTTTTGATCCTGTCCCGAGGACCGCAGGCCGGCAGTCAGAGCTTTGAGGCTGGTTTCAGGGCCAACCACCGAGCGCAGCAATATCTCCCTTTCGTGAACTCCGACTGCATCGCAGCGCATCACAAACCTGGAAGAAGTGCGCCGGCCGTAGCGCCCAGAACCGTAGACCTCAAAGATAAACGTGCCGAGTTCAGGAAGCGACTGCTCCTGCCGTTCTTGCATGATGGCCTCTCCTCTTGCTTAGCCTTGGGTTGCTTTTCTCAACGGGAAGACCGGCCGGCTCGAGGTGAGCGTCGCCGTCCATAAAAGATCGAATCGTACCGGTTAAGTCCACCGTCCGAACCAATAGCTCGATGCGTTCGGAGATCGTCGTTTTGGTAATTACGTCGCCATCCGCATTGACGGTATCCGTCACATCCGAAACGAATGCTCGCTTGCGCGAGGTCCCACGAACCAGGTGCGGCGGACGGCTCTGCGGTTGCACGACCCCCTCCAGGTGACCGCTGGCCAGGAGAAGCGCCACGTGACCGATGCTGAGCGGCAATGGAGGGGACGCCAGCGGCATTTCCTGTGGGGCCGTGAGGCGTGAACGCAGTGGGGAGCCTGCCAGCATGCGCTGGAGTTCAGATTCGGTGGGCTCGACCTTCTGGAAGATCCTGGGCCCCGAACCGGAAGGAATGCGGTATACGAAATCATCCGGAGCCTGCACAGATTCCCACTCTGCCGAGTCTAGACGATCGGCATGCGGCCTGGCGCGCTTGTGGCCGAACGTAATTACTTCCTTGAACTGCCTGTGCTTCTCGGGAAAGGGCACGATCCTGCAGTTGTCGTAGTGGGTTGTGAAATGGCTGCGAGCATCAGAGTATCCGTCGACCACGTCTTCCGGGCACACCAGCGCCATGACGCCGCCCGGCATGAGCCAGTCCGTGGCGGTCTGCAGAAACTGCTCTTCCATCCGATACCCGCCGTAGCTGTAGTCAAACGGAGGGTTGAGCCAGATGAACGAAAAGCTGTTCAGGTTGGCTCGGCTGCCGAAGAAGCTGGCCGGTGCAAGTACCCTGGAGTTGGGTAAGGCTGCGTGCAGCTTTTCGGCACGGCTGTCGTCTAGCTCGATAGCATAGGTCATGGTCTGGGGACAACCGACCAATTCACCGAGCTGGCGAAGGGCGCTGCCTTCACCGGCGCAGGGATCGAGGATGGTGAACGGTTGATGGCTCGGCGGACGTAAGAGCGATGCGGCGTGAGCGATAGCTTCTTTGGGCGCGGGGTAGAAACCGCCGCGCATTTGAGCGGCTAAGCGCATGGAGTGGTTCCTTTCAGGAATGAAGATGCAGAGGGCTAGACCGGCGCGTTACTCGTGGCAGGAGCGATCCGTTCACTTCTGCCAGGTTCCGATGCCGAGTTCCAAAACACAGGAGCCGTCGAACTCGGCATCAGACAAGGCTTCGAGGATCTGCCACGTGGCCATCGAGACAACGCGCGAGCGCGGTTGGACATGGCGCGCTTTGGCTTTGACGGTGAAGCTGCCGCTTTTTTGCGTGAAAGCAATAAAGTTGGCTGTTTCTCGGCAGATCTGAACGCTCATAAGGTGTCCACTTCTGTAAAGAGCTTGAGGTGGAGTTTCGCGCAGGAGCTAAAGATTGGGTGCTACGGCGCCGCACCCTGCTTTGCAGTCAACGCCCGCCGAGGGTTTTCCGTTTTCTGCTGCCTGGGGGATCTCTGGCAGAGGCTCTTGCTCCGGACTGGCCGACTGTTGGACGCTGGCCGGGGTTGCGCCGTCTGCACCTGGCTCAGCATGGCTTGGGCCAGGGCGGTCGCGTCTTCCGGGCTTAATTCCAAGCAGACCGGACCAGGACAGACCGCTCGCTTGCTGACGAAATCGACGTTGATGCGTCCGCGGGCCGCATACAGGCTCGCCGACGCCATGCGAAACCAGCCGTTGCGGCCACGCGCTTCGGATTTGTGGAACGTTACCGTTTCCGTTGCGTTCTCCCTTTTCCAAGTACTGGGATTGAACCCTGCCGCCGCCGCAGGCAAGTGAACGAGCGCCACTTTGCAGCAGGTCGATGCGACAACGAACAAAGTGAG
>Ga0116223_10005519_pt1 | contig 10637 bp, 8 predicted proteins | sample Sb_taG_3_FD_90092 | JGI IMG/M metagenome (GOLD analysis project Ga0116223, IMG submission 90092) | Peat soil microbial communities from Weissenstadt, Germany - Sb_50d_a_PC metaG | ecosystem: Environmental > Terrestrial > Soil > Wetlands > Peat | place: Germany: Weissenstadt | collected 2010-09-21 | reverse complement strand
GGGCGATTCTTCGGATGATGCACGTCGTTACTCCTTAGAAGTGATTTCTAGCGATCGGACGACGGAACTTACTCGTCGACCCTTAGTATGCGTGGACCCTAGATTCGATGACACATGCGCCGGAGGCGCGTCAAAGCCGTTCCCGCTGACACTTCTGCAAATAGGAAAAAGGTCCGCGCGGCGAAGTGGTGCAGTTCTTGACCAAGGCTAGCTAGTTCGGTCCGTCTACTTCAGATCCCTCAGGACGGCCCCCAGCGCAATTCGAAATCAGGGTACCTCCGATCCCAGTCGGAAATCGCTTCCACTTTCTCCCGCCAAGCAATCGGGAAACGCCGGATCGTCCCACCGCACGCCGCCGGAGCATAGACCGTATAGCGGTTTCCCGCAGTCAGAAACACGGTATCAATACACTCTCATTTTCGGCGAGATCCTTCTAGCGAAACCGGGAGCAACGTGCGTCAGGGTCCACTTGATTGCCAGCTTTGTCGTTAGCCCGTACTTTATAGCCTCGCACACTGCCTGCCGTGCTTCTTCGTATTGCTCATGGTCGAGATACCAGTTTGTCCAGGCACTGTAGACATGTCGCAAGCTATGGACGACCGTTTTCCGCACGTCCGGTGGGAGTTTCGAATCGGATTTCAACCACTTCTCAAGCATCGATTGCCGACCCCGGAGGCGTACCTCCACTTGGTCCCATGGCCGGCACGTCGAACCAGAAGGGGAGCAGCTCCGGTCGATTATAGACAGTGGCTTATTAACATAACAGTAAAACGTAGCGAGAGATAGGCGAAAAAAGAAATCGTTGTCCTCTGCAAACGTAAGATGAGGGTCAAACCGTCCAACCTGCCTAATCAGGGCGGTGCGAGCCAGGAGTGTAGATGTCCAAAAGTGGTCAAAGGACTTCGCAAGATTTCTGACTGCTTCAGCGTCAATTCCCACGATTTGCCCGTATCGTTTGCCGCCCGCTCGGAAAGCCGTGGTATCCATGCCTGAGTCGTTGAATAGCCTTGCGTCCGTTATGCAGGCGCAACACTTGCCCTGGAACTTCTCGATGGCGCGGACTTGCCATTCGAGCTTTTCGGGGAGCCAGACGTCATCCGAGTCCAGGAATGCAACCCATTCTCCGCGTGCTTCATCGATCCCCTTGTTCCGAGCGGCGCTTTGACCCTGGTTGGGTTGGAAGAAATAGCGGATTTGCTTTTCGCTACTACCTTGTGGGCTGATGTTTTCTTGAAGAGCCTCGCCGGTTCCGTCCGTGGAACCGTCATCAACCACGATGATCTCGAACTCCCGGTACGTCTGCGCCAGAACACTCTTCAGGGCAGCCTGTACCTGTCGAGCTCGGTTGAAAGTCGGGATGACAACCGATACGAAAGGTTTGTAGCTCATTCAGATGAACTTTCCGACCTTCCTACGGTTCCTAGGTTTCGTCGTCATTCGGCTACAAGCTATTGCACATCGGTGCGGCTGGCCACTGGCTACGCGGTCTGTTTGATCCTTAGGAAGGCTGGTACGCACAGAGCATAGGCAATAACACAGGCACCCGCGCCGAGAGCAATGTTGGCTACCGGCCCGGTCGCAAAACCGAGTAAACGGACGCCCAAGCCGGCACCGAGAATCCCTGCGGATACAAGCGCCGCCGGCGCGAAGGCTTTTACATAACGAACCAGATCTAAGCCCGTAAGCTTACGCATGCGTATAACTTGAAGTACATAACTAACAATAATCGCTAGCAGAGCTGCGACCTGAGCTCCCACCACTCCCAACAACTTGCACGCAGGGTAGATTGTGATCAACATGACCACCGCCGAAGCGGCGACCGCGTGGCGATGCAGGCTTGGACGGCCCACAGCGCTAAAGACGCAAGTGATTGCGGCGTTCAGAACATTGAAGAACACCACGGTGGCGGCGACCGCCAGCGGTCCGGCGGCTGCTACATATCGCGCCCCATAAGCAACAGAAAGAAGGGAATATCCGCATAGATAAATGACAACCACACCGGGAAGCCCGAGCAGAATCAGCCAAGAGGTAACTTCAATAAGCATGCGGTTGAGACGCTCCGTATCCTTCTGAACGTGGGAGAATGCGGGGAAGAGGGTTTGCCCGAACACGCTCGTCAGAAAAGCTGAAGGAGTCAGGACTAGAGCCACTCCCATCGTGTACAACCCCAATGCCGTTGTGGAATAAAGCTTACCTAATACGAAAATGTCTGCGCGAGAAAAAATCAGGTTTAGAAGCGACAATCCGAATGCTTGCTTTGAGAACATGTAAAGATCCCGTATAGCATGGCGTTCCCACCCGAGTGACGGCAGCCCGGGATACAAAATGTACGACAAGAGACATCGGAAGGCGTTCTCACTGGCAAAACCAATGGCAAGGGCCCACACATCACGAATAACAAAACTGAGAGCTACTGTCAGGACAACTCCACAGATGCCGCCGCCGTTGCTGATGGCCATCCAGCGACCGAACTTCATCTCTTTCTGCGCAAGAATGGAACGAGGACTCATGGCGCCATCGAAGAGAGAGCCGAGCAGTGTCACTCGAAGCAACGCAGATAACTCTGCGGTCCCATAGAAATGCGCGACCCAGGGGGCCATGGCAAAAATAATGACATACGTGCTGAGCGCCCGGCCCAACGCCATCCACCAGCCAGCGTCGAGGTACGCTTTCTCCACTCCCCTCGGGTTTTGAATTACCGCGTGCTTCACTCCGACGTCGGTCAAAGCCCCTACGATCGCGGAAGAGGACATGACAATCGCCATCGCCCCAAACGCGCTTGGGGCCAATAGCCGTGTCAGGATCATGTTGCGGGCAAAGCGGGCCGCCTGCTCCGCAACGCTTCCAGCTCCCAGCCAAGCCCCGCCGCGCATAGCCTTGGCTCTGAGGCCGTCACTAAGCAGCAGGTCACCGATGCCTACCTTGACGCGGTCGTAGCTTGACATAAGATTCACCTCGGGCCTCTGATTTCCGAAATCTCCTTATAAAGCCGAGGGCCCTTACCGATTCGCGTGCAGAGCTCATGCTCCGACAGGCGCGCATGCACTGAGCACCGGCAGCTTACAGATACCCTCAGAACGGTCCCAAGGGAACAATCAGAGAGTACCTCGGGTTCACACAATGTCCCCATCCTTAGAAACTCAGCTTTTGTCCTTCTGCATCCCAGATCGCGAACGCCAACTGTCCATTGAAGTGATGAGCGCAGTCCTCACCGTAATCGCGATAAGCGGATAGCCAGCAGGAAACTTACATTCCAACCTGGTACTCAAGCCGCTTACCGACTCTGTGTGCGAAGGCAAGTTTGGCGTGCTCAGCACCTTTGCCCTCGATTAGCCACTCGCCATCTTGCCCCACGATGCGCATTTCGTGCCGCGCTCGCCACCAACGGTCGATCTCTCCGGGCAGTGCGAACCAGATTTCCTGCCTCCGACCTAACTCGCGCAAGAAAGTCAACAAATCCCGATAGACGTCCCTTGCCTTCTGGTCAATCACGTAGTCGGGATGGACGATGCAACTCACGAGTCCGTTTTTTCGTACAATCAGATTCGTCTGTGCCTTCCACAGATCGAGTGAGTAATCGTCGAGCAAGTGAAACAGCGTGTAATCTTGCGTGGTCGTAAGAGGAATCTCGAGAGTGTCGCCGAAGAAATACGGCATCACTGTACAGCATCCGCCTTTCTGCGGATCAAGATGTGCGACGTTTGGAACCGACAAATCGAAGAAAAATCGAAGCGCATCGTACCAGTCCAAGTTCCTGTAAAGCACCGCCGCTCGAAAGCCTGAGGCGCCATAGGCCTCAGCGTATATATTGATCCTTTGAGCGCGTCGGCTGAACTCCTCAGGATCGCGAAACAGATTGCCGTCGTGGTTAAGGTCCTGAATATTTATCTCGAAGCCTCGGTCGCGAATGGCTTGAAGGAAAACCTCGGAAATCTCGTACTGCCCCTCAGGCACAACTTGAAACGCCGCCTTGATGCCGAAAGATTCATCGATACTCATCAACTCGGTACAAAAGTCTCTGCCTCTTTCGGTCTCGACATCATGAGTCATCGCAACACAGCTCTGAGCGCCATCTGGCCAAAACCAAATAAATGGAACCTTGTCAATGCCCTGAGCCTTCATGGACAACAGTAACAACTTCTCGCATAAATCCTCTACGGTCGTGTCCACCGGCCAACGAGGAAAAGAAAGGTCACGCCAGCCTTTGAGGTGAGCTCGTTGAACGTGCTTGCGGAGCTTTATGGGCATTAACGGTCGAAAGACGTAGTAAGCATCTTTCAATATCCGTTCCCATCGACTCAAACCGCCATGGCCATCTTGGTTGGCATAACGCTCGAGACGTAAGTTGTCAACGACATCAGTCGGGTTAAACGGAACACCGACTGTTGTACCGTGAACAGTCACATCTGCCAGAGCATCGTAGAGGGTAGCGTCGGGCCGATCGGACCGAAATCCTGAAGCGGATCTTCCATAGCAGGTCGTGTTCGGACCGAAACGAAAATAGCCGGGGTCATCGGACAATTGACCGATTAACTGGAAGTCAACAAAGTGTTCCGGGCACAAATAGCGATCGAGTAACACTTTGTTCATCTCATTCCGTTTTAAGGAAACCTTCGCCCAGCTTGTGCTTTCAGTCCTGTTTTCGCGACATACCGGTCTGTCAGACTCAAGTACCGGCATGCTAAAAGATCCAGACTCGTGCGATCGATCCATCTGAAGAACGACTTCGTCTTTCTCGGAGACACCCTCCGTAACCCCTGTGGCCACCCTGGTCACTACCATGGCCGAAGCATCTTGCGCAGTTGCTGTGGAACCTCCATATTGTTTTGCGTGATAATTCTTGATGAGGAGAGCACTCTAGCCTATATGTCGGTACAAAAATTTACCAGCTGCGACAAAAACGGGGTCCGGAGCCCAGGAAAATATCCTTTTGGCAACTTGAGCGGACCACATGGGGCGCACGGCATCAGCAGCTCTCGCGCTCGGATATCGCCAATAGGGCAGCATCGTCCTGACGGCGCCCAAACGTTCCTTGAATTGAACCAACCCTGCATGATTTAACTCGGAACGACCGAGATCAAACTCACGCATCCCCTGATTCTTTGCTTCCTGAATGGTCTTCCAAAGCAGAAACGGAGTACCACCGAGATTATGAAACCTCTCGTCGGAACAACCATACTTGTAGGTGACTGTGGCCTTGTGTGACAACGTGAGTATCGCCGCCACCGGAACATGATCTTTGGAAACCAAGCGGATGGTTAGATTGTCACCCATCGACTTAAGGAGATTGCGGAACCATTGCAATGGCTGTGGCGGCAGGCAGTGGCGCCGGCGCGTACGCAGCAGTAAATCGTAGAACTTGCGAAGAAAATGCTCGGACTGCCCACTCTGGTAGGTCAGGCCTTCTCTTTCCGCCCGCTGGATTTTGCGCTGGATGCAGTTTCTATGCAGGTTGTGAAACAAGATATCGAGCGGCACATCCAGCGACAGCCTGTGCAGACAGAACGTCTCTGTCGGCTGTAGGTTGGCGGCGGTGAAGCATTCAGGCTCTTCTGTTGTCGTCGGTCGTATCTCAGCATGCGCGTAGCCATATCGGGCCACACACTCGCAAACGTGTGCCAGCAACTCGTCTTGTTCGTCGGCAGAATCGGTCAGCAGATCGCAATGATCGGAGAATGGCAGCGATACCAAACGCCGGCCCGTGATCCAACTCCTCACCTTACAAAAAACCAGACCATTCCTAAGCGGCTCGCTGGGGCCGCAAGTAGTGAATACGACCGGCTTGTAGCCGTATGTTCGCTGCAGAGCCGACAACCAACTGGAAGTATGAAACACACCTGCGCGACGGTGTTGGCTTACTAGTTCATCCCACCTGGCATCGGTCAGCGGATAGACTGTGAAAACAGGCAACGGCGATCCTCAGAGTTGGGCTTCTGCAGTTATGAGAGAGGCTTCAAGCGGTTTGCTTGATTCCTTCCGGAAAATCGCATGGATCGACTCCCCTCCTCCCACTAAGGGAGCCATCGCCAGCAAACCGCGCAAGATGGTCATGCGTACCAGCTTTCGCGCCGCCTTCCAGGGAAGGCTCGCCTCCCCTCGGTACGCTACCGGCGTTCGCCGGATGCCCACGGCACTGAAAACATCATCCCACACGTAGCACAAGCTGGTCCCGACGGCGGGATTCCGCCGCGTTTCGAGCGACACCTCCCGGAGTCCCGCCGACTCGGCGAGGAACTTGAGAGATGCCGGCGAGTAGTGAAACAGGTGTCGTGGCAGCTCAAGCCCATGCCAATAGCTCCCAAACACGCGCGCCTCGGCAGAGTTCACGTTGGGCACCAGAACGTAGACAACCCCCCCCGGCTTCAGCCATTCGCTGATGCGCGCCATCACGCGCCGCGGCTCATAGAGATGCTCGAGCACGTCGAAACAGGTAATTACGTCAAAGGATTCGCGTGGGAAGGGCGCGTCCAGGATATCCCCCACGAACACCTGAGCCTTGCTCTGCTCTTCGGCGGTTCTCGCACCCTCGGCGGACATCTCGACTCCATAAAGCTTCCAGGACTCGCTCTGCATGAACGCCAGAAATGATCCCGAGCTGCACCCGAGGTCGAGCAACGCTCCGGACTTCTTGCATTGCGTCAGCGCGGCTTTGCGGTCCTTCCAGCGAGTGGGCGAGTTCTCGCCCGCAGCCGAGATCAGTTTGTGATACGCATCCGTGTAATGCAGATGCATCTCTGCGGGCTTGGGTGGATGGCTGAGCCAAACGAGCGAACATGCCGGGCAACGCACCAGCGTGTATTTCTCCTCCCTGCCGTGGAACCGGTCCGGCCCCCGCAGCCAATCCTGCGCGCGCACGTGCCCGCAAACTGGGCACGCCTGCGGGCCGTGATTCTTGGGTTTGGCGCCGTCCTGGCGGTCCGCTACCGAGTTCGGCTCTGGCACGTGCGTTACCCTCATACGTTAAACGAATCCTTCCCTCTTTCCTTGCGGCGCCGTACAGTTCGGAGCGCCAGTTGGGGACTCGTCCACGTCAGCAGCCATTTCGCTGCGACGTTGAACGTCAGGTCCAGTTGCGCTGCTCTCGACACGGCTTCGCGCGCCTTTCCGTACTGTCCAGTTTCCAGATAAAAATTGGTCCACCCGCTATGGACCGTGCTCAACCGCTCCCGGATGATGTTGCGGATTTCCTTGGGAAGACCTTCGCTCAGGCGCAAGAGCCCTTCGAGACGGAGCTGACTATCCCGCAGCCAGAATTCAAACTTGTTCCATTCTGATTGCACTCCTGCATGACGCATCTCCGCGGGTGATCGGTCGAACCGGACGAGCGGGAGGTTGACGTAACAGAAGCCCGTGAGCAGGGCTAACCGGAACATGAATTCACTGTCTTGGCTATATAACAGCTTGGGATCGAATCCTCCCGTTTTTCTCACCGCATCGGCGCGTGCCAGCAGAGAGGACAGGCAAACGACCATACCTGCGCCTCCCGGTCTCACCAGCCGTTGCAACACGTCCGTGTTGACGCCTATCGTTCCTTCATGCCGATATTCCTGTTCGACCAATTGGAACATGGTCCGGGTTTCCGGGTGGTTGAAAAATCGAGTGTCTGTATAACACCCGCCACACTGAGGCCCAAATCGCTCCAAGGCCTTAAACTGCCACTCCAGCTTTTCCCTTTCCCAGAGATCGTCGGAGTCCAGAAAGGCGATCCATTCGCCGCGGGCTTCCTCCACTCCCTTGTTCCGTGCCACGCTAGCGCCCTGATTGTCCTGGGCGTAGTAGCGGATGCGATCGCCAAAAGTCTCCCCAAGGATCATTCCTGTGGTATCCGACGATCCATCATCCACCACAATGACTTCGAGGTCGGTGACTGTCTGCGCCAGGACGCTTTCAATGGCTCGCGGGACCGTGGCTGCCCGGTTATACGTCGGGATGACAACGGATACTTTGGGATTCACGAAACTGGCCCCCTGCTCATTTGCCTGCTTTCCTCCGCCCAGAACCCATCTCTTACTACGACCAGAGCATGGCCTATGGACGATGGCACCGTCAACGTCTTACCTACTGGTTTCCCGTCCTCGAAGACACTGCGCGCAACAACATCACTGGCTCCTGCATCTCCCTGACCTCTGAAGACAGGAAATGTAACCGTCACTCAACTGAGTTGTCCGTCACAACCACGGGCATTCGTCGGAAGTCGTGCTCGGTCGAACTGGCTTGATCCGGGTTTTCCTCCATCGAAACAAAGGCGTTTCGGGAGAGGCTTTTGGGATCAGAACACTTGCTCTCGCTCACACCTTTGTCGCGCCAGGTAAATCGACGGTTCAGTTCGTAGTTGAAAATCGTGCCGACGAGGATGGCGACGAGCTGAAACCCGAGGGCAAGGATGTATGATTCTTTGGCTGGTTGAACAGTGTGCAGGTAAGTGTGATAGGCACCGGTAAGGCCCGCGAAGGTTAGCGTTGAAGAGGACATTCCGACCAAGGAAAATCCTAGATAAGTAACATACCCGCGAAAGAGAGACCAACCGCGGTGCCCTCGATCGACAAAAGTCCAAGCATTATTGAAAGCGTAGTTCGTGAGGTTTGCAAAAAGCGTAGCCAAGGCTGAAATCCGCCAATCCCGCAGGCCGAATAATCTGGCAAAAGCTAAGAAAGCGCAAAGGTTGATTATGGTTCCCGACGCGCCGACTAATGCGAACTTAACGAAGCGAACCGACATGTAACGGCTGACAGAGGAGAGCCTCCAAAGTTGTCCCAGATACTGGAGAACGACTCTTGAGGACAACTTAGATTGCCCAGCCACACGTGTCCGAAACGTGTAGGGAACTTCCTCAAGCCTTGATGGGGCCAATCTCGCAATGATCTCCAACAAAATCTTAAAGCCGCTCGAATTGAGCTGCTTATGAATTCGGTTGAAGTCACCGCGCCGCAGAATAAAGTATCCAGACATCGGATCCGTCAGCTCCACGCCAAGAAAAATCTGAGCCAATTTGGTGGCGACCCAGGATTGAAACCGTCGAGCAGCATTCCATGTGCCAGTTCCTCCGCCTTCTACATAGCGGCTACCCACCGCAATCCCCGCGCCAGCGTCCAAAGCAGCGATCATCTGCGGCAGGATTGCCGGATCGTGTTGAAGGTCAGCGTCTATAACTCCAACATAGTCACTGGAAGACGACAAGAAGCCCTCTATCACAGCTGCACTGAGGCCACGATCCGTGGTTCTGCGAAGAACCCGAATGCGCGGATTCTGAGTGGCCAATTCTTGAGCAACCGCCCATGTGCGATCGGGTGAATCGTCGTCTGCAATGAGCAGTTCATAGTCGATCCCCGACAGCACAGTGCCCATGTCATGAGAGAGGCGTGGTAAGTTGTCGGCTTCGTTATATGTCGGAGACACTATAGTTACTTTCACAGTCTTCACTCCCTATAAAGTGCGCGTCGCCAGAAATACTTCCATCCTCGAGTTGGCGAAACCGCTGACCGTGTTGCATTAGATTTCCATTTTGAACTGGACTACGCACACGATGTTGGTTGAGCGGCCGTTCTCAGACCCGATTCACATAGAATCTGGGCCGGAAGCCTTCAGAAAGCAGGGAACCACAGTGGTATCACCTGGCTCATTATGCCTGAATACCTAGCAATTCGTCATGGCTGCTTGACCTGATCTGGCACTTCAAAAACGTGCAAGCTGTGGTTCAGGATCAACTTCGTGGGATATTGCAGCAGCCAATGGTAGCCATTGGGATCAGGGAGATCGATCGGTAGTTGTGACGACCCTGTCCTCGCGGTCCACCGCACGCCTGGTCGTGATAGGAAGCTCTGCCCGGTCAGATAAGTCGCGCTGATAATAACTGTTCCCGAAACGCGCTCGTTAGGCATCAGAGGTATGGCCCGTATCCCGTAGACGGCCGGGGCAACGCTTCCATAGTATGCGAGATGAATCGGCACGCTTGGGTGCGCTTGCTGATAATGGCGCAGCGCGACCAGGCCTTCGCCCCAATCCACGTTGCTGTCGCTCAGAAGTTTGTAGCTGCTGGCACGGCTGACGAAGAGATTGAAGTACGAGAGATAGTCTGGCGCGTAGCTCAGCGCGTCTCCGACGTGAACGGCCAGAACAACGAGGAGGAGCACCAGCACTGCACGGCGACCTTTTGCGAATTGCCAAAGGCTGCCGCAAAGTAGCAGAGCAAACGGGTAAATGGGCAAAATAAAGCGTTCACCGAGATTGAGATTGGAGAATTCCGCAAACACAAAATACAGAACCGGGAAAACGGCCCACAAAGCGAAGTCCCGCGGACGCCGAGTGCGACGCAAGAACATTAGTGCCAGGGCTGCCAGGAAGAGTGGCAGCACGATTGTGGGCCATTTGAGAACAATCACCGTCGGGAAATACAATGTTGATCCGCCTACGTAACTACGGCCTAAAAGGAATGCGAAATGGCCTATTTTGTTGTGCCTTAATTGAAATCCGAGTCCTTGTATAAATTCAAATGCTGGAACTGGTACGGAGATGTGGAAGGCGCGTGAGGAATGGCGGATGATCGGATCCGGCCGTTTGGGGACGGCGAGGCTCATCTGTATGTCGCTTCCCGCGATTGTAGCCCTCGAAACATGGAAGCGGTAGGCCCCCCAGACGAT